>Ga0114922_10000102_pt1 | contig 74843 bp, 39 predicted proteins | sample AartaG_FD_100975 | JGI IMG/M metagenome (GOLD analysis project Ga0114922, IMG submission 100975) | Deep subsurface microbial communities from Aarhus Bay to uncover new lineages of life (NeLLi) - Aarhus_00045 metaG | ecosystem: Environmental > Aquatic > Marine > Oceanic > Sediment | place...
CTTTCTCCTTCCTGTGATGGACGGGAGGATGGAGATAGAAAAAGAGCCTGCCGAAGAGCGATCCGGCAGGACTTGCCACACAGCATTGTATATCTTTGCTCAACTACGCCGCAGCATTTTTTTGCCTCTGAAATTGGGTTTGTTTTGGGTTTGAATTGGGTTTGTTTTGGCATTTTATTGGCTTTAATTGGGTTTGATTGGGTTTGTATTGGGTTTGGATTGGGTTTGTTTTTCCCGCGTTTACCAAGTGTCTTATCTTCGTAATCCTTTGTTGAAACTCGGCTTACGTTCATTTGGTCTTTTTGGAAATTGGGTTTGTTTTGCATAAAATGAGCGATTTGTAGTGCGCTCACTACAGTTGTAGAGGGGAAATTAGTGAAAAGTGAGCTAAAGTGCCTAAAGTGAGCTAAATTTTGATTCTCGATGCTTGTATATCGTATATCGTATTGCGTATGTCGTAATGGATTCCCGCCTGCGCGGGAATGACAGGTGTGACGGGAGGCTGTCGATTTTGGGGCGTTTGGGCGGTTTGGGAAAGCCGAATGATTATTGATTATTGATAAATGATTATTTTTTTGAATATTCACCATTCACCATTTCCTTCTTTTTGGCTTCTGCAAAAAAAGAAGCGCCTCTATAAATGCACGGATGTGCGCGTTTGATGCGAAAAATGGGGTGTTTTTGACAGGATTTACAGGATTAAGTTATTGGTAATAAAGAAGTTAAAATTTTTTATTTTTTTGGGATTTTGTCGTTAGGTATGACCGGTTTTGGTTGAAAAAACACGAATTACACGAATTTTTTAGACGCAGATTACGCTGATTTACGCGGATTTTGTTTTTTTACCACGAAGGCACGAAGGGCACGAAGGGAAATTAGACGCAGATTTCGCAGATTACGCGGATTTTTACGGATTTAACGGATAAAAACCATAATAATTCTGTCTTTATAAGCAAAAATGACCAAAAATGCACAAAAGGGACAAAAAAATGACCAAAAAGTGCTTTATAAGCACATAAATTTAGAAAATTTAGGGCTATTTTATTGGCCAGCCGCCGTTGACACGAGGCGCAATACTTGTGCATAAGCACTCCTTTGTTTTATCTAATATAAGGAATACCGAAATCTTCAAAAATCTGCCGTGTTAAGTTCTCCGACCGCAAGTGATCTCCGCATTTTTCCATAAATGCGGTGTAAAGTTTTTGACTAAGATCCCTTATGTAAATTTCGTACTCTTGCACTGCTTTTTTGATGACTATTCTACTTTTCGGGACTTTTAGAACAAGCTCATCTTTCTTTTTCGCATAAACTATAAACTTTCCCTTCACCTCACTGGCCACTTCCATCAAATGTTGTCCTTCTGCATCACAAATTTCATGATTGTCAAAAAAGCTTTCTCCAAGTTTCAATTCACCTTGCGGAACTCCAATCTCTTGATATTCCGTCTGCGACAAGCATCTAACAAATCCTTCTGGAAACTTAACAGGCCCATTTGGAAGAAGCTCGTCGCTAACCTCTTCGCACAACTTTGCATAATCCTGCGCAACCCGTTTCTTTTTCTTCGACGTCCGCAGTTTAGGCAACAAATAACGTTCCTCAACAAGCCCAACAACCCCTGCTAAAATTTGACTCCCTAACTCCTCTGGTAGTCCTAATGATTTAAGAACCTCCTTTTCAAACTCTATCCTGTCTTTTCTTTTCGCTTCCGTTTTAATATCTTTTATACTTCGTTTACAAAGTTTCTCGAATGCCTTGCCTGCATTCTTTTTAAGATTTAATAAAACATCTTTTTCTGGAACAAGTATTCTCTTCCAATCTATACCATTGAGCTTAAGCGCTCCGTCTCCAAGAGCTATTCGACCTATTATTTCCTTCTGGATAAATGTCCCAGCACTGTTCAGATATATTCCTAATGCAGCAAGCGTGCCTTTGTCTTTGGAAACAATCTCAAACAAATTATTATCGACCTGTGCGTTACAGAAATTTAAGATGCATCGCAACTTGTTCCCGCTGAACGCCGGCAACAGTACTAAACTCGATTCCCTTTTCGGCAACTCATACCAACGCATTCTATTACTAACAGTTGGCACTTCCATCCACCGATTTCCGTCTTTGGTTTTTTGCGACTGTGCCCATTGAATATATTTCAGTGCCTTAGTCCCTTTTAATTCTGATTTATCTTTATGACAGAGAAATGCATATAACTTTAAGTCTTTTTCCTTTAATTTTATACCATCACATTCTTTGGGCGACTCAATTACCGGCTTCAAGAATTTACGCTCAATTCCCCAATGCTTTACCTCATCCTCCGTTAAATAGAAAAATTTATTTATGCCGGTAGTAATACCCCTGCGTATATCCACTATTTCACCCAACGGCACAAACTTATCTGCACACTCTCGAAGTATCTCAAAATATATATCCGGTGCTCTTAAATACTGCCCCCATTTTACAGTTTGACCTGCCACTGCTGCCTCATCGGCTAAATCTCCTTGCCGAATCATCCTTATCCTTACTTCTTCATCTTCATAAGAGATAATCTCCGGCTGTCTAACGTATTCTTCGCAAATAGGCGCAAAATTCTTACAGCCATCCCCTCCCAAAAATTCACTTGTTTCTATCTTCTCAACAAACTTATCAAGTCCAATCCACCGCGCCTGTGCGTCAGTCGATGCGTCTTGGGGAAATAACTCAGCAAGCGTCTTTTTTAACTTCACAAAACGCACAAAATTATTCTTATTTGCTTCTTGCTCGTCCGAACGTTCAAGAATCGTAAACACCGTATTAACTGCTGACTGCTCAAACCACGGCTCACACCTGCTCTCGCAAATCGCAATAACCTTAAATTTAGACAGGAAAAATCTCTGTAATTCATACCCGTAAGCAACATCAAGCCAGGAATTGCTTGTTACAAATCCCATCCGCCCCCCATTTTTTAGATGTGATGCTGCGTGAAAGAACAGATACGCATAAATATCCGCCTGTCCGGATAATTGCAAAATATGATTTGTTATGTGATTATTTCCCTGAATCTTGTTTTTAAAGAGTAAGGGATATTCTTTTCCCCAACTTTCATACAAAACACTCTCTAACTTTTTCTTATATCCTCTCTCTGCTTTCTCAATCTTTTCTTGCCTGATAAATGGGAAATTACCAACCAGAACGTCAAATTTTGGTATCTTTTCCTTTACTAGTTCGCCGGTTTTTGCGGTCCTCTTCGGCGGCGGAAATTCAAAACTTTGGCCTGGCAGCACGTCAAAAAAATCCTTCGATAAAACTCTTGGGAAATTCCGGTAATCACTGAAATCCTGTCTGAACAGGTTTATTGTTGCAAGCTCAGCCGGAAACCCTGCAATATCAAAACCCCACACCTGACTGAGCAGTTCATGATGCGTTTTTCTCTTTGCACTCAGACCCCGCAGTTTATTATAGCCGCGAATCAAAAATGTCCCCGTCCCGCAGGTCGGATCCATTACACAGTCTTCACCATTACGCACACAAAAGGTAACTATCAAATCCACCAGATTATTAGGCGTAAAATACTGTCCAAGACTGTGCCTGGCATCTTCGGGGATGAGTTTCTCAAATACATTCCCTATAACATCAAGAGGCATTAACTCAAAACTCCAGTGCGCAAGGTGCTCTGTAAGCTGAATTATTATTTTCGCTGTATTAGACGAAAAATCTATCTCGTCCGTAATATCCGGCTCGAATATCGCCTGATAATCGACCTCAAGCGCCTGTTGGAATAATTCCCTCATTCTCCTTATTGCTGTCTTATAACTCTTAGGCGGCAACTCCATTCTCGGCAAATCCAAATTGTGCCTGCGCAAGGTCATATAAAACATAATTTTACCAATTATTTTATATGCAATCTGCTGAGATAAAGTCTCGCGGTAATCCTGATCATACTTATTGACACCCTGCTTCTTGGCCCACGCATTCAACTTTTTGTTAAAATCCTTATTTGCTATCGATTTGTTTATATCTTTTAAGAGTGTACCGGCCATCTGTTCTGAAGCATTAGCTACTAATCCCACAAAAACCGTAGTATCTGCAACTGGCAAATTTATGTTTTCATCTTTATGTAGTCTTGCAAGGTCACGCAATAACTGAGCACACATGCTCTGCAACAAAAGCGATTTTTGCAGGTCTCTTATATCATCTACAGACTGTATCCGCGCGTCCGGCCCAAATTCACGAACTTTATCTTTTTCTTTAACTGTTGTTCTGGTTTTTGCGGGCGTTCGCCAAATAATCGCAGTTTGCATATTCCAGGTAACAAAATACTTGGCCTTCAAAGTCTGAGCCTTTTCTACAGCGTCTTTTAACAATTTAGCGTCGCGCACATCTGTAGTAGGAGTTTTCAATTCCCACCCACAAAACGGCCGTTGACATGCAAAATCTAACGTAAGAAGTACATCTGGAAATCTCACAGTTTCTAAGCCATAAAGGCTTGAGTCGCCTGTAGCGTTTTCAAACGGTAGCCCCCCGTGTGATATTTGCTCTTTTATCCATGAAATAACTTGGCTTTGAAATTCCGGCTCGTTTGCTTTTGTTTTTGCCATTCAAATCCCCACACTTCCCGTCAATATAAGAAATTCCGCCATTTTGTTTTTTCTCCATAGCCTTTATTATAGCCAGATTTACGGCAATATTAGCATCAAGAGGAGGAAGATGCAAAGGAAAAAAGTTTATCAGGTAATCAGGTGGTGAATATCGAATATCGAGTAAGGAATAACGAATATCGAAGTGAAGGGGGAAGGAGGCAAGGGGAAAAAGACATTGTATTCCTGTCGTGGGCACTCCGGGCCGAAGACCTGGAAAAAAATAAAGCACCCCCAGCCGAAGACCGGGGCTAAATATAAAGACTACACCCCCGGCCGAAGACCGGGGCTAAATATAAAGACTACACCCCCGGCCGAAGACCGGGGCTAAATACAACCCACTGCAGTGCAGTGGGCTAACAACCCCGCCAACAAGTGGCGGGGCTTCCGGTGATACAATGTCAACGTTTTTGTATTGTTCCCTTCGGCTGCGCTCAGGGTAAACTCCCAAGCTCAGGATAAACTCAAGAGTGTATTTCAGAAGGTTTCCGAGCAGGTCTCACTTCGCTTCGCTTAGTGTAAACTCACCTGAAGAGGCAAAACGGTGCAAAACATCGCATTCTACCTTCTGACCCCCAAATAAATTTGGGGGCTAAACAAACCCCGCCAACAAGTGGCGGGGCATCCGGCATGGAATAGAATTACGTACCCCCGGCATAAAGCCGGGGGCTTTTGGAGAAATGATGTCCGGTTTTTCTTCTTCGAGGACGATATCTTCGAGTTTAATGAGGTCCATGTGCCTGTCACAACTGTTCCGGAGGTGTATCTTTTCGGGCCTGTGGCCTTCAGCGTTTATTATGATATCGTATTCCTGCAGCCACATTCCTTCCTTTACGCCGCCGCTTGCGATGAGTCTTTCGAAGCGGAACCGGCCGTCTCCATCGGTAAACACAATTTGGGCTTTGGCACGAGCCGGCTTCGTGCTGTTTTCTGAGTGGGCATCGAAAATGGCCAAGGGATGAGCACGGACCTGAACGGCCTTTATTGGCCGGCCCGCACTGTCTGTTACCCGGCCTATAACGTTCATCCGATTCGGGAAAACCATAGCCAGAAAGAACCAGCCGACGAGTAAAATGACGGCAAGCCCAACAATTGCGATGCACACGAACGTGAGCACTGAGATGGCCTTTAATATCAAACGGCCTATCATGCAATCGAATCCTTTCGTTAGCTATGGCGGCAAGCTAACCACGTAGCCATGCAAAACGCTACTTTCGGCTCAATTTTCCTATCTCATATTTCGTTGCACAGTTCACGATGTCCGCATCACTATCTCAGCTAAGATTTTCGGTGTGCATTGCACACGCTACCCCAGATTAAATAATGGTGGGGCAAGCCGCCACCCTACAATATATCTCATGGGGCAGGGAAGTAGAATAACATAAAAGAATGGGAAAGGGGAAGAAAAAAAACATTGTATTCCTGTCGTGGGCACTCCGGGCCAAAGACCGGGAAAAAAATAAAGCACCCCCGGCCGAAGACCGGGGCTAAATATAAAGCCCTGACGGTGCCGGGAAATAACAAAAAAGAAAACCCACTGCAGTGCAGTGGGCTAACACTAACAACCCCGCCAACAAGTGGCGGGGCTTCCGGCGATACAATGTCAACGTTGTTGCATTGTTCCCTTCGGCCTTGCTCAGGGTAAACTCACCTGAAGAGGCAAAATGGTGCGAAACATCGCACCCTACAATCTGACCCCCAAATAAATTTGGGGGCTAAACAACGCAGCCAGACCGCTACGACTTTCGAAGCCGGTTGGAAAAAGAATTTTTCGAGGGGCGGGGCTGGCTTTAGGAGCAAATAGATGTGGTGGAATCGGACGGCGTATTATGGTATTATGTGGTTTCGAAGGATGCAGGTACCCTGTCCATGAGGGCAAATGTGAAAATTCAAGCTGATATGTGACCAAAGAAGGACAAAAGCAAAGGAAAAAACAATGAGAAAGTTTATGCAAACACTTTGTACACTGGCATTTGCCATGATGCTTCCATGCCTTGCGTTGCAGGCGCTCAATGCGAACTCAGGCGTTGCAGGAGCGGCCGGCGACATCTTGATCGCGGATTTCGAAGGCAAGGACTACGGTGACTGGGAAGTTACGGGGAACGCCTTCGGAAACGCGCCCGTGAAGGGATCGCAAGCCAGCCGGCATACGGTGCGCGGCTTTGTGGGCAAAGGATTGGTTGACACTTACGTCGACCGTGACGGCCGGTTCAACGATGATAACACCGGCACGCTGACTTCCCCCGAGTTCAAAATCGAACGTGATTACATTACTTTTCTCATTGGGGGCGGTGCTCACGATACCACGTGCATGCAATTGCTGCTCGACGAGAAAGTTGCAGCTTCGAGTTCGGGAGAAGATGATGAGAAGTTAGTTCAACGCTACTTCGATGTCGCAAAACACAGAGGCAAAACCGCTAAACTTCGTATTGTTGACGACCAGAAAGGCGGCTGGGCGCATATCAATGTTGACCAGATCGTCCAGTCGGATGAGAGGCCCAAGACGCCTAATTTTCTTAGCGGACAAGAAAAAGAGATGACGCTGATGAGGCGATATATTTTGTTTCCGATCCAGAACGGAATCAAGAAGGCCCGCATTGATGTGAGTATCGGCGGCCGGAGCGTTCGGGAGTTTGACGCCGAGATCGCCGTATCGAAGGACAAGGTCAGTTTCTGGGCATTTCTCGACATCACCGCCTTCAAAGGTAAGGTCGCGATACTCAAAGTTAATGGAGTAACCCAGGACGGTATGGGGATGATCGTTCAATCGAACGCGATACGCGGTGCCGGCGATTTCTACAGCGAGCCGTTGCGGCCGCAATTCCACTTCTCGCAGAAGATCGGTTGGAACAATGACGGTAACGGTATGGTTTATTATGACGGCGAATGGCACCTCTACTTCCAGCACAATCCCTATGGCTGGAACTGGGGTAATATGCATTGGGGACATGCGGTCAGTCACGACCTGGTTCATTGGGAACAGCTGCCAATTGCCATCTACAACAAGAAGCGCGGCGACTGGGCGTTCTCCGGCGGCGGGGTTTTGGACGAAAACAACACGGCTGGTTGGCAGACGGGCACCGAGAAGGTGATCGTCGCCTCCTGGACCAGCACCGGGCGCGGAGAATGTATTGCCTACAGTAATGATCGCGGGAGAAGCTTCACCGAATACGAAGGCAACCCTGTGATTAAACATTCCGGCCGCGACCCGAAGATCGTCTGGTACGAACCAGGTAAGCACTGGGTCCTGGTAGTGTACGACCATCACGAAGACGCTCCGTACATGGCCTTCTACAACTCGGCAAACCTCAGGGAATGGCAGTTCCAGAGCCGGCTCAAGGGCTATTACGAGTGCCCGGAACTTTTCGAATTGCCTGTGGATGGCGATACACACAAAACGCGTTGGGTTGTCTTTGCCGCCGATGCAAGATATGCTATTGGTAAGTTCGACGGCAAGACTTTCACGCCGGAGCACGAAGGCAAACATAGGGTTCATTACGGCAATTACTATGCCTCACAGTTGTTCAGCAACGCCCCCGACGGACGCAAGGTTCAGATCGGCTGGGCCCAGATCGCGATGCCCGGCATGCCTTTCAACCAGACATTCAGCTTCCCGCACGAATTGAGCCTTCGCACAACCGAGCGCGGCATCCGTATGTTCGCCGAGCCCGTAAAAGAAATCGAGAAAATATATAGGAAGAAACAGACCGCAAAGAAAAAGAATCTTACCGAGGACAAGCCGGTCAGGTTGGATGTTTCGGGAGATATTTTCGACGTCACTGCAACCTTCGAGCTGGGAGACGCACAGGTTCTGGGGCTCGATATCGGCGGCAATCGCATTGAATATAGCGTAGAGACCGGCAGGCTTCAGGACGCTCGGCTGAAACCAGTTGACGGTAAAGTAACCATTCGAGTGCTCATTGACCGACCGATGATGGAGATTATCGGCAATCATGGCCGGGTGTTCATTACCAGGCCTCGCGAGAAGAAGGGCAAGGTCAAGACTGTAGAAGCCTTCGCCGTCGGCGGAAGAGCCAATCTTGTGAAAATCGAAGTCAACGAGCTCGAATCAATCTGGAAGAAGTAGTTTTCAGTCTCCGTCCGGCAAAGAAACGCCTGTAAGAAAGTGAATACGGTGATGCGTATCGCAAGAAGCATCTCTGCAGTGGATACACACGTCTGCGGCGAACCGGGTCGGGTGATTGTCGGCGGGGTGCCGGATGTGCCTGGCAATACCATCTTCGAAAAGAAGTGCTACCTGGAAGAGCACGGCGACCACCTGCGGAAGATGATGTTGCGTGAGCCGCGAGGTTACCCGGCGTCAAACTGCAATCTGATTCTCCCGGCGTGTCATCCCGATGCGGATGCCGGCTTCGTCATCATGGAACAGGTAGAATACCCGCCGATGTCGGGAACCAACACGATTGCCGTGGCGACCGTTCTGCTGGAAACGGGTATGATATCGGCCGTCGAGCCGATTACCGAGCTCACGCTGGAGTCGCCGGCGGGGCTCATCGGCGTCCGTGCCGAAGTTCGGGACAAGAAGGTCAAGTCGGTGACTTTCGAGAACGTTCCCGCATTCGCAGTGCACATCGATGCGAAAATCAAAGTCCCCGAACTGGGCGAGGTCACGGTTGACGTCGCCTACGGTGGGATGTTCTACGTGATAGCAGAAGCGTCTCAGTTCGGTCTGAAGATAAAGCCGGACAACGCCGGTGAGATCATACGCATCGGGGAGATGATTAAGGCCGCCAGCCAGGAAGAGCTTCCCGTCTTCCACCCGCAGCAGCCGGAAATTGCCGGCGTGACGATCTCGCAGCTTTCGTCGGCGTCCTCCAGCCCGGATGCGGACATGCAAAACGCGGTCGTTGTCTCGACGGGCAAGCTGGATTGGGAGCGGCCCTCTACATGGACCGGCGCCTGTGATCGCTCGCCCTGTGGCACCGGCACGTGTGCGAAGATGGCGGCGCTTTACGCCCGTGGAAAGCTGGGCCTACACCAGCCGTTCCGACACGCGGGGATTCTTGGTACCGTTTTCACGGGCGAATTGATTCGCGAAGTGGATATCGGTTCTCCCTACCCGGCCGTGGTGCCGACACTCAGCGGACGGGCGTGGATTACCGGCACCGCCAACTACATGCTCGGTCCGGACGATCCCTTCCCTGAAGGATTCACCGTGGGAGATATCTGGGGCGGCGAGCTTTGATATGTTAGGAAAACAGGAAAGATAGAATGCACGAGACTGTAGCAACTAAAGATGGAGTTTCAAGAATGAGTAATTGTATAGGGTCAATCCGCAAGTGGAGCGCCGCCGCCTCGTGGTTCGCCGTCTTTGTTGCGACGTTCGTTCTCGGTAGGATGTGCGGCCCGACAGGAGCGCAGGAGCCTTCGTGGCAGCCTGTCAAGGGACATATTATGACGCGCTGGGCCAAGGATGTCTCTGCGACGAATGCCCTGCCCGAGTACCCGCGGCCGATGATGAAACGCCAGAACTGGAAGAACCTGAACGGTCTTTGGGAATACGCCATCCGGCCGAAAAGTGAGACGAACGGCCCCGAGAATTTCGACGGTCAGGTCCTCGTGCCGTTCTGCATCGAGTCAGCCCTGTCGGGTGTTAAGAAGAAAGTAGTCGAGACGGACATGCTCTGGTACCGTCGTGCGTTTGATATACCCAGAGAATGGGTAGGGCGGCGCATCCTGCTGCATTTCGGCGCCGTCGATTGGGAAACGACCGTCTGGGTCAACGGCCGCGAGGCGAGGCGCCACTGCGGCGGTTACGATCCGTTTTCCATTGACATTACTAATATGCTCAAAGAATCGGGCCCGCAGGAGATCGTTCTGAGTGTTTGGGACCCGACCGACAAGGGCCGGCAGGCGCGAGGCAAACAGCAGATCATTCCCGAAGGCTTCATGTACACGCCCTCGTCGGGCATCTGGCAGACGGTCTGGCTCGAGCCCGTGCCTTTGTCGTACATCCGCTCGATTCGCGTGGAACCCGACATTGACGAGAACTGCGTTTGGGTAACGGTTGACGTCGCCGGCCCGGGTGACGGCTACACGGTTCGCGCTCAGACACTCATCCCCCGGCCTGACGACGAGGAGACTCCTGAGCCGTCCGGGTTTGAGGGCAAGATCGGTCAACACCTGTGTATCTCACTACCAGGCGAACCGAAAACGCGGCTCTGGTCACCCGACTCGCCGTTCCTGTACGATCTGGACGTGACGCTGAAAGACCGGGCGGGGAAAACAATTGACACGGTCGAGAGCTACTTCGGCATGCGAAAGATATCGATAGGCAAAGATGAGCGCGGCATCAACCGCATCATGTTCAATAACAAGCAGATGTTTCAGTACGGCGTGTTGGATCAGGGCTGGTGGCCGGACGGTCTGTATACCGCCCCCACGGACGAAGCACTGCGGTATGACATCGAGACCATAAAGCGACTCGGCGCCAATATGGTGCGCAAACACGTCAAGTTCGAACCGCAGCGATTCTACTATTGGTGCGACAAGCTGGGCATCCTGGTATGGCAGGACATGCCGAGCGGAGGCGGCAACTCCGATGAGCGGAAGGGACAGTTCGAGCTGGAGCTCAGACGCATGATAGACGCATCGCGGAACCATCCGTCGATAGTCATGTGGGTTGCCTTCAACGAGGGTTGGGGCCAGTTCGACGCTCCACGTCTGGCCCAGTGGATCAAGCAGTATGACCCGACGCGACTGGTGGACCACGCCAGCGGCTGGGCGGACAGGGGTGATTTCGGGGACGTGCGAGACATCCACCTCTATCCGGGTCCGGGTGTTGGTCCCGCCCTGCCGAACCGTGCAATGGTCCTGGGTGAGTTCGGCGCCCATGGAATGGCGGTCAAGGGGAATTCTTGGGGTGATGACAGCAGGTGGAGCAAGTACGGCCCCAAGGAAGTTGCCCGTCTGACCAGGGCCTACCTGAGAACCATCCGTGCCTTGCGGCCGATGATCTATATGGGACTGTCTGGCGCGGTTTACACGCAGATCACCGACATCGAAAATGAATTGAACGGACTGATGACCTACGACCGGGAGCTCCTCAAGATGGATGCCAGGCAGATGACCGCCGTCAATTTAGAACTCTACGACCCGCCGCCGGTTGTCAAGACCGTGCTGCCCACCTCGCAGCAGACGCCCCAAATATGGCGCTACACAACCACGAAGCCGAGCGAGGATTGGTATAGGCCCGGCTACGACGATTCGGTTTGGAAGACCGGTGCGGCGGGCTTCGGTGAATACGATGTACCCACGAACATCGTACCTCCCAGAACCAAATGGACCAGTTCCGATATATGGATTCGCCGAACATTCGACTTGTCCGATAAGGACCTCGTCTCGCCGCATTTTCTGATCCACTATGACGAAGACGCCGAGGTCTATATCAACCGGCAATTGGCCGTGAAACTGCCTGACCACAATGCGTTCTACACGTTGGTCCCCCTGGATAAAGAGACCATGCGGCTGTTGAAGGCGAAGGCGAACTGCATGGCCGTGCATTGTCGAAACACGAACCGACCGCAGTACATTGACGTTGGAATCGTCGATGTCCTGCCCCCCAGTCGCGCAGCGGGGATTGGCTCCAAGGCCAAGGACGGCTCGACCCGGCGCTCTTCGTGAAGTATCCTTCGAGGCAATGAAAGAAGTAAAGGAGAAGACACGATGATGAATCAGATAAAATGGCTAATGATACAAAATGAAGCGGCGTGATTTTCTGAAGACAGCAGGTTCCTCGGTAATCACGCTGGCGCCGGCCAATAACCTGACTATGCAGGTAAGCTGGAGCCGAGTGCGCCACCGGGTTCTACGATGAAAACGCTTGATGAGGTCGAGCTGAGAATTCCACTTTCTCAAGAGACCACGCCGGGTGACGCCAACAGTTTGTATAAGATAACATCGCCGGGCAGTTAGCCTATGACGACGAATACTCCATCGAATACATGCATCAGAAACTTCGACCCTGGTGGTATAAACATTTCGGCGGACTCAATGCAATGTTTTCCACATTGGCAAAAGACTATCACAAAATTTTGAAACGATGCGATGCTTTCGATAAGGAGTTGATGGACGATGCCCGCAGGCTGGGATGGGAAGAATACGCACGGATTATCTCACTTGCCTATCGTCAGGTGCCTGCAAGCGGCAAGATAGTAGTCAGCCCCGATGGAACAGAGCCATGTTTTTTCCATAAAGAGTGTTTTTCCAACGGTTGTATCGGAACTGTTGATGTGTCGTATCCCGCTTCACCATTCTTTGCGTTTTTCTCTCCCAGACTGCTCAACGCTATGACTGCTGCAGTGTAAAGTGTGTAAATGGTATTCTCCGGTGTTGTCCGGGCGGTGCCTTTATATATGTTTCAATAACAGCCCTGCTTATCTTATAGCGGCTCAGGGCGACAATTACATAGGAGCTGCAGGGAGCACCTGGAACCGCAAGATTACATCCGCGTGAATTGAAACCATTGATTTTATAGGCATTCAGGATACGTCGAATTAATTGAAGTTACTCAATCTCAATAACTGCAACGTTCTCGGCATCGAGTGTAAGGAGAGTCTGTCCGTTATCCCACGTGATGATTTTTCCATGCACTAACTCGCGGCTTGTCGCCGGTGCGTTTTTTTCTAAAGTGATGGTTACGGTACGACGCTCGGCACTATCGTTGAAAATCGTGAGGTACCGGGTGCCGAAACGCTCGACGTAAATGTGGCGGTCGCTCGAGTGAGCGAGTGTGATCGGTTCCCACCCAGCCTCCGCAACCAGCCTGCATAGTGGAACAAACTTTTTGAAGAGGCCTCGATCGCGTTCGTAAAGTGTTGGGCGAGTGAAATATTGCCCCTGAGAAGCGTTGTGACTGAAGAAGCCGGGGAACATACCATAGGCAAGTGAACGCTTCATGTATTTTTCAACGAGTTCATGTGAGAACTCCTCGAAATTAGTGTTCATCAGAAAACAATACGGTTTGCTTCTGCAGATGACCCGGCGATAAAGCAGTTCGCTGTCGGACATCGGACGCCATGCTCCTCCAGGATTCCAGTTTGTTTCAGAACCCATAACATCCAACAGCGGTGCCAGCCAACATAGTCGGATGGGTGTAGAATTGGCCTTCATAAGTTTGTCAATAGCATGAACATCGCGAGCGATGGCTCGAACGTAGTCAAAGGCGACCAGTCCGCGGAAGATGGCCACCTTGCGGCTGTCCAATGAGAAAGTTAGGGGGGTTCCGGAAATGGCAAAGTGATCGCGGCGGAAGTTGAGCTCATCCGTTACATAGCCTTCGCTCGAGTCGATATATTCGCCATCCAGGTCGGCGCTGCGCTGAGGGCCATAAAGTTTCCTGCGAAGTGTCGGGTTCCATTTGTTTTTAAAGTCTGTAATTTCGCCCTGAATATGGGGCATAGAGTTAATACTCCAAACAGCACCGTTACACCAGGGAGTATTAAGAAGACGTGCTGTGAATTGTCCTGCTTCATTATGAAAGCCGCTGGTGAAGAGTGCTTTGGCACGAGGCCCTCCCTTTTTTTGGGCAAGACGCCGTGCTTCAGCCAGGGCAGCCTGCAGCGTGCGGGGCATCTCTTTGGGCATGGACATCCACCATGTCATCGGCTCAGTATAGCGGAAGGTTATGATTTTATGCTCGTCATCCCACCTGGTTTCATTGGTGCCTTCCTTGAATTTGAAACCAAAGTCCTGCCAGTCCCTGACCTCGCTGATTTTGGCAAAAGGCATCCAGAGACCTTGCTGAGGAGTACGACAGCGAAAATAATCAGGAAAGATTTCATAGAATCGGGCCAGTGCGGCACGAAACTGCCATTTCGAATCAAAGTTAAATTTGCAGAACCGCAAGAATGTTTTATGGCTCTCCGGAGCAAGACCGATATCGTAAGCAAGAAATAGTTCTTTTGTTCCTGAATTGTAGCCAAGCCGGAAAAATGCCGGATAAGCCAGGTCGATGCCAATGCCAAAGCCTTGTTCTTTACCGGCTACTCCTGCGAAAGGATAGCGTGAGAGCCGGCCGATGGCCCCTGCGGAAAAACCGGATGTGTTAAGATATTCACGTTCCGGCTCAACAGACACATTTCGACGTGGATTATGGAGCCACTGCAAATTTTTATTGGGGATTGGGACGGCATAAATCAGGGTAATCGCACGATCCTTGCCGGTCGTATCAGAAAGTGAGACATCGAAGAAAGTGACACCGTGGGATTGTTGCTGCTTTTGGTATTTAATTTCAAGGCCGAGAGCACAATGTTCGAGAGAAACAAAGTCTGTTTCGGCTGCTATATCGCGCACCTGGAATCCCTCCTTTGCAGAATGTACAGGCGAGACCGGCACACCGTCAAATAAGCAGGCACCCGTTGGCGGTCTTATCACGCGCAGTGCCGGAGCGCGGAACCAGGCCATGCCGGAATGACGACGTAAGAGCATGTGAAAAGAAACTGATTTGACCGGCTTTTCCGGGAATACAAAGACCTGAGCTTTCTCCCAGTCGTGACTGCCAATATTATATTGGTCGGTCTGACCCCATAGTGTAGTTCCATCGGAATAGATAAGGTCCAGATACAGAGAATAGTCGTTATTTCGACCTCCCCCAACCCCTTCAGCCTTGCTCCAGGCCACAGCTACAATGGGTTCGGGTTTGGTTTGGTTCAATATGATGTTTTGGGAAATACCTCGCTGGACCTGGGCATCGGCACCGTTGTCGCAAGAGAAAACGCTGCCGTGCTGTTCGTAACCTTTTTGCCAGGGTTGCCAGGCTTCCGGTTTGAGGAGATTCTCACCTGCATCATGGAGGTCAAGGACTTTCTTCACCACGATACCATCTGAAGCTACTTCATCCTCGATTTGCTGGTGAGACGATTTTGCATGCAAAAGCTGTCCTGATATCGAGCAGAAGAAAACCAGAAATAGAAACAAAAAGCGTTTTACATCAACTAAGTACATTGCATTGGATACCTTTCAGGCAGCGATGCTGGTACATAGCTTGCCCAAGTGTCATTAATCCTTCTTATATTTTACGTTTGTGTATGTTCTTCTACAAGGCTAAACTTGCCAACTCTTTTATGCTTAGTTGTTCCTTAGACTATGATTACGTAAATACCTGAACGTGATGACCTGCAAATGGTTTTTCCATTATATGTGATAGTGGGAGAGCTGCATTTGATTTCACAACGCAGTTTTCCAAATTTTGCCAGATCATACCGCCTACTCCGTTCGCGCTAACCTCATAATTGTAGAGAACCTGATTACAGCGAAGATACAGACTGGTCATAGTGCGCCACAAATGGGCAAGACACTGGAGTTTGAGCAAGCTTGTGGCATGCGAATTCTGCGCCGAGGCATCTGGCTGTGGGAGCGATTAGATGTACTTGAATCGGACGGCGTATTATGGTATTATGTGGTTTCGAAGGATGCAGGTACCCTGTCCATGAGGGCAAGTGGGAAAATTCAAGCTGATATGTGACCAAAGAAGGACAAAAGCAAAGGAAAAAACAATGAGAAAGTTTATGCAAACACTTTGTACGCTGGCATTTGCCATAATGCTCCCGGGCCTTGTGTCCGAGGTTCAGGCCGCTGAAAAGAAGGTGAAGGTATTTATTCTTGCAGGGCAATCCAACATGGAAGGCCATGGCCAGGTTCGCAGTCTCGATTGGTTAGGCCAACATCCTAAACTCGGTCATCTTCTGAAGAAACTGAAGAACGCCGATGGCTCCTGGGCGGTCCGCGATGATGTGACCATTTCATATCAGGCTGAGCACAGAAAAATGAAAACCGGTCCGCTTACCGTCGGCTGGGGCTGTGAGGAACACGAGGTCGGTCCCGAGCTGATGTTCGGCACGATTATGGGTGAACGCTGCGAGGAGCATGTCCTGCTGATAAAAACTGCCTGGGGCGGCAAGAGTGTGTGGTGTGACTTCCGCTCGCCGGGCGCCGGCGAGATGACCTGGGACGAGAAGCGAATCCTGAAACGAGACCACTGGCTCAAGCCGGGCCAATTCTACCGCAAGATGGTTGCCGAGATAAAAGAGTGCCTGGCAAACATCAAAGATGTTGTTCCAGGGTATAAAGGTCAGGGCTATGAGATCGCCGGCATGGCCTGGTTCCAGGGTTGGAATGACTTCTGCGAGTGGCATCTCCAATTGGACGGCAAACGCGTCGGTATGGGCCTCATCAAGCGTTATCCGCACAATCTCGCGGCGATGTTTCGCGACCTGCGCAAGGACCTCGATGCGCCCGACATGCCAATTGTGATTGGTGAGTTGGGTGTGGGTGGTCATGAGATGACAACCAGAGCAAAGAACCTCGATGAGCACGAGGCGGTTGCCATGGTGAAATTCCGCAAGGCCCAGAAGGCTGTGGCTGATGACCCGTCGCTCAAGAACGTTACCTTTGTGCCTACCGCCGACTTCTGGGACACACGTTTGCAGGAACTGCGCCGCCAGGCTGATGCGTACTGGAACGAAAAGCAGAAGCGGAAAATCAAGGATACGGACGATAACGTTCTGCCGACCAAAGAGCTGAACGATGAATACTCGAATCGGGGCGGGCACTGGTACTGCCACTACAACGGCTCGGCCGCAAACTACTCACTCATCGGCTACGCCCTGGCGGAGGCACTCGATACGGACCCTGACCTTGCCATGACACCGCCGATGGGCTGGAACAGTTGGAATGCGTTTGAAAAAGAGATTGACGAGAAGAAGATTAAGGCGATCGCCGAGGCGATGGTAAGTTCCGGTATGCGCGACGCGGGCTATATGTACCTGGTCCTGGACGACGCATGGATGGCGAAGAAGCGGGACAAGGATGGTCGCCTCGTGGCAGAGGCCAAGAAATTCCCCAGCGGAATGAAAGCTATCGGGGACTACATTCACAGCAGGGGGCTGAAGTTTGGGCTCTACGAAGACCGGGGAAAGCTGACGTGCCAGCAGTTGCCGGGGAGCTTTGGCCACGAGCGCATTGATATGGAGACCTTTGCGCAGTGGGGTGTAGACTACATCAAGATGGATAGTTGCTTCGCCGAGAACAACGGGAGAATGAGCTCGGAAGATTATGCTCTTTATCGTAAGTGGCTCAAGGCTGCAGGCCGGCCGATGGTGCTGAGTATCTCCGATTTTGGAAACGGGGCCTGGGCGTGGGGCGGGAAGGAATCCGCCCAACTGTGGAGGACTTCACATGACATCTACCCCTGGATGGGTTCGGTCTACGCCTGTGCGGAGACTTCGGCCGGGGACCGTGCCATTCATCCGGCCTTTAACGGACTCTGGCAGTTTGCCGGACCCGGTCATTGGAACGATCCGGACATGCTGCAGGTTGGCAATCTGAAGGGGATGGACGAAGACCGCAGAGAGATTGCTGATCGGGCCCACTTCAGCCTGTGGTGTATTCTTGCCGCTCCCTTGATGGCGGGCAACGACCTCCGCACAATGAGCGATAAGGTGCGCAAGGTCCTAACGGCACCCGAGGTTATCGCTGTGAACCAGGACAAGCGTGGTGTGCAGGGTTATAAGGTCCTCGAAGATGGTGGCTGTGAGGTTTACAACAAGCCGTTGTCAGACGGGACGACGGCCGTGTTGCTCCTGAACAAGGGAGACAAAAAGGCAGACATTACAGTCCGTTGGGACAAGATAGGTCTTTCGGGAGCGCAGCCGGTGCGAGATCTTTGGGCGCGGAAGGACCTCGGTAAGTTCAAGGATTCCTTCATGGCCCATGCCCTCGGCCAGCATGGGCACAGAATGATCAAGGTGGGCAGGCCTGGCCCACCTCTGCCTACAGCCGCGATGATGCCGCTTGAGAAATACACCGTGACCCGTAAAGGGGCCACTTACCTGAGCGACCTCTACTACATCTGGAAGGCCGGGAACGCACCGGTCTACAATACCACTTACGGCGGCGAACCGATCCGGGTCGCCGGCCAGACATTCGAGAAGGGGATGGGCTGTAAGAGCAAGTGCGCCGTGATGTTCAAGGTAAATGGTCGCGCTGACCGTTTCCGTGCTATTGTGGCAATGGACAAATCCTCCAAGGATAACGCTAATGGCCGGTTCCGCGTGTATAACGAGGACTTCTTTGCCAACCGTGTTCTTTGGGACAGTGGCAGGATGACTAAGGAAACACCGGCAAAGGAAATAGACATTGAGCTCAACGACGTACAATGCCTGATGCTTGTCTTCGACGGGAAAGATGTTCTGGGCAAATGGGCCAATGCGCGCGTGATTAACGAAGCTGAAGAAAACGCAATCAACAAAAACGACGCCAAAGCAGGAATCGTTACAGCCCATTCACGCGGTCTGCACGGGTACATCGGCTACAGTGCATCCCGGCCACAGGACCGTACAAACTACAGTGCGGGCATGGGTTTTTATTCCGCTGTCTGGCCGCTGATTGCCAAACCGATTGCGCACTTTCAAATCGGCTTGCCCAGCGCGTGGATAACGCCGGACAACTCCGACAACAAAGATACTCCGCTGGCTCCGATTGGTACCCTTGCCAGGGACAACTGGCCGGAACGGGGTCCTACCTGGTCGAGCGTTTTTCAAACTGTGGAAGGGGGCCTGGGTTACTGGGCTCGTAATCACTTCCGCTACGGCCCGCCAAAATTCAGTATGAACGCCACCCCGCAATGCTACGACTATGAGGTCGGATCACCCGGATGGTCATTCTTCTATAGCAGCAAAGCCCTGCCGGACAATCGACTGGGTATCGCCCAACTGAGCAACCGACTGCTTATTCCACCGGACGCACTGCCTTTCGAGGGCAATCCCAACGGCAAGTTCCTGGGCTACACATACATGGCCCTTCCCTTTACCAAAGCCACCACGGCCGAGCCTCCCACCGGCGATCAGGCCTGGACATGTTTCCTGAGTGCGGCCAACTTCAAAGGACCGATGGCCTATTATATCCCGGAGACGTGGAGCAAGATAGGCAAACTGTTTAATTATCCCTTTATCTATGGACGTGGACTCGACGCCCGTCCGGGCAGGATGGGCGGCGGCGCCATGGAGATCAACACCGTGCCGTGTTTCCGGTCCCAAGACTCCAAAGGTGTCGTTTATTCAAAGCTACCGAAATTGCAGTTCCCGGTAGACGAGCAGGGAAGAACGCTGCTTGTGCAGGACGTGACGTATTACTCCAGGGCGGCCCTTTATGACGCCTTCAAGGCATGGCGGGACGGCGGCCCGGCCTGCTCCGGACGGTTCGACGACAGCGGTGCCTGGAAGTCGACGTTGAGGACGCGTACACCGGGTTTCGATCAAGGCGGCAAGAGAATCACAGGTGTTGACAAAGTCTTTAACACCAAGGTATTTGAATCCAATGTATGGGGCCTGGAGTGGTACGATGGCACTACCAACGCCAACGGCTATTTTCCACAATATTTCAAACATGTCGGTGACAAGCGCGTGGCTGTGTCCGCTGCGAACGTGCCCAAGGAGACACAGCTTCTGACAAAGGAGTTCAGACTGGCGGGTCGTGGCGAGCCCTACACCTCACCGGCAACCGGCGCCTGGACCAAGCCCGGCCCGAAGCGTGGGCCCTACACGGTCGATCTTGCGGACGGCTCGACCGTCACCTATTCCTGGTATCGCTTTGTCGAGCAGCCGTCCTTCCGGCAATATAAGTGGAGTGAGAATAAGAGGGCGAAATTACAGGCTTTTGTCGAAAAAATCCATGCCAGTTGGCCGATGGACAGGGACTACATGGCACCACCCAGCAGCGGAAGCCTGGCGAGACTCGATCCGGCCCTGCTCGTGACGCCCCCCGAGGGTCTGGAAGTTGGTTACGTGCCTATCGTGACACGTCAGGAAGATGCCTCTGAGTAAAGCAGGCCTGCGGGATTGCCCCCCAACAAGCCCAAAGGGGGTGACACGTAAGGACGGTTTGAGTAAATACAACATCGATGCGTCGAGATTTCCGCGCGGTCGCGGTCCGCAAGGTGATGTGATCCGGATCAATAATTTCGTCCGATGTGTCCGCGGCGGTGCTGCAAAAGCGCGGGCCACCGGACCGAAAGTTGAGATGAAGCCGGCAACAAGGCGCGGTCCGTTCGACGGGCAGGCGGACACCTTTAATTAACAGTTTTCTGTGTTTTTTGTGCGTTTGGGGGGGGGATTTTTCATATATTTTCGTTGATTTACCGTGGCGTCTATGGTATACAATTTTGTTATCTTCACCGATAGAGTAAAGCTATGCACGGAGAGAATAAGCTGCAATGGATTTGCGGCTTAAACGAGCACGATGTAGCTGTGTCATTTTTTATGGGCGGAAAAAGGGTGATTATTTTCTCAGCAAGCGCGAACAACAGACAAAAAAAGTTGCAAATTAACAGGGAAACTGTTAAAATTAGTGTATGTAAGTCCTTGCTGGAGTGGGACATATAGATTTGGCTTTACAAAACTGTACGTTTCCCCTCTGATGTGTCGATAAAATATGAAGAAAAGCGAAGCTGACTTGTAGTTGTGTGCTCCCAGAAGGTATGCAAAACTGCGAGGGGAATCTTTGGTGCGGACAATGGCAGTCGAAGTAGTATACGAACGTGTCGGCGTTATGAAGATAGCAATGCAACGCAGGCAGATGATAGATAAAGGCTCTTTGGCTCCATTTCATTGGTTCAGTGAAAAGGCTAAGACCGCTTAATGAATGAGGATAGGCATGACAGAAATGCCAGAATGCAAACAGGGCAAGAATAGGCGAGAGAAGAAGTATTCTGAGGTCACTCGCCACCTGGATGTAAAGACACGCTTTCGTCCTCGAACTATTTTCGAGATTGTCTGGGAAGGGATAAACCGCCTTTTTCTCAGAAGAAGGATACGCCGGTTGTTTGGCTTCGAGGAGGGCCGTATATCAATGGTTGTTAGCGAACTGGCCGATCCTTCTGAGCCCGGCATGGCGGTTGCAGAGGCAGAGATGGCAGGCGTTGCGCGGGCGAGTCTGGACCTAGGCTACTGTTTCGGCGCCTATAATGTATGGCCAGAAGTATGTAAAAGTAAAACAGAAAAATACCGCAACGATAATCTGTTTTTGATTGGAGGGCCTGTACATAATTATCTTTGCAATGACCTAATAGGCAATAGAACAGAAGGAACGAGGTTCTCCAAAGATGGAAATATTTTGCATTATCAAGGAAAAGATTATACTTGTAGATTTCGAAATGATGGAACGCCTGAAGAAGATTACGGCATTATAATAAAAATGCCCAATCCCTTTAATCCTGAGCGATGGATTATTATATGTGCTGGTTGTCGCGCTTTCGGCACACTCGCCGCCACAATGGCACTTTGTAATCCCGTTGTTTTACCAAAGATTTCCCAACTGTACGGAGAAGGGCAACCTTTTGAGATACTTGTGCGTGGGCTCTGGTTGGAAGAGAACCCCTACCCAACAAGTTTCGTTTGCGAATTGAACTATTCTCTCAGACAATTGTGGATTCTTCGTGTGCGACAATTATTATCCTGGATAGGTTTTATATTTGCTTTCGGTTTTGCTATCTTGCTCTTCAAGTCAACAGGTATGGCCGTTGTGTGCGCTATATCAGCATTGGGTGCGTGGGGTATTGACTATAGCCTAGCTGGTGTTGAAGAAGTGTAAGTAGACTTCAAGTTATGGATATTAAGATAATATTCCCCGGCCTGGAACATCTGACAAAGGCTTTGAGGACAGCATGGAGAGGAATGCCCGAAGCAGTTGCCCGCAATTTGGCCGTAGACCTTTACATTGTCTTGATCACAATAGTCTACCTTATTTTCGGCAAAGATTGGAAATTAGTAGCCTTTTTGGTTTGCATGTTTTGGATCGGTGGATGTTTCACTATCTCCTCAATTTGTGCCCGCAAGCTGAAGAATAAAAATCTTCCTAATGGACGAGACCAAGCCACTTTGCCCGAAAAATAACTACAATAAAGATAGTGCTTTTGTCATCATAAGCCCCTGCATTCTCACTGATGTTCTACGGCAGGGATGGGCTTATTACATTCTTGGCCAGCCTTGGGTGTGGTGATGGTGGGAAGGATAAGAGATGAAATCAGGGACTGTCGAAAAGTGGATTAGACGCTGTATTCTGGCATATCCCGTGTTGTTGCCTGCCGCACTTTATGCAACATGGGTGTTTGCCAGGCTATCTTTAGGTAGGTGGCCCCGCACATCACTTGATGACCCTAAATATATCAACATGCTCGTTTCGTGTGCCCACTCCTTTGTATTATTGCTGTGGATTGTTGGACTACCCACATACGTGGTCTTGGCGGTATTCACCTTGGGATGGGGTCTACTTCGGTGTCTACGTAAGCAACCCCATGGCATAAAGCTGGCAGTGTATGCTTGCCTGTCCATGGTGTCATTGGTGGTGGCAATCCGTTTCATTTACTGGGACCCACTTTCCGTTTTTGAATGGTTCATGGATTGATCCTTTTCCTTAATTGCTTAAACCTGCCTACAGAATCTCCCACAGTGGCTCTCAGAGGTGTTTTACGCTTGCAGCCCTTTTTTTATTTTTCCGTCCGTGCAAATAGACCTGCGGTAAAACCGCAGGCTAAATATAGATGGGCAAGAGGAAGGAGATAGAAAAAGAGCCTGCCGAGGACTGGTCCGGCAGGCCCAGTTAAACACGATTAATTTACTCTGTTCAGCTAAACAAGCTTCATTTACTGCGTTCGGCGTCTTCTGAATGTACGGACAACCTTTTTCCCCGTCACCTTCTGGCTGCCTCTGGAAGTCTTCAACTCTCCGGCAAGCTTCGCCTCCTCCACTTTTCCTTCAAAGCTCATTTCGAATTTCCGCTCACCGAATTCGATGACCATCTTAAAACTAACCTTGCCGTCTTCAAGATTGACCTTCTTGACGGGAAGGGACCCGTACAGGCCGCTCATGTCGGGATTGACCATGAGCCTCTGTTTACGAGGGCCCCGCTCCTCGGAAGCGATTTCAAGAATCCAACTGCCGATAAGGGGAGTGCCAATTAGTTTGCCTTCGGCAGTAAGCTCGCCCCTTTCCGACTTGAACGCGCCGGCAATAGTATCGCCACGGACTGTTCCTTCAAAGGTGGATTCGAACTCACGGTCACCATACTTGCTTGTTCTTTTGAAGGTCAGGGTGCCTCGTTCGTACTTCAGAGCCGTGATTTGGCTCTCGCCCCTGCGACTCTGCCATTCGGCTGATAGGTTGCGCTCCTTGTCAGCCTTGATTACAAGCGTTCCGGTAATCTCCCTTTCACCAACTTTGTACTTCATTGCCCAGCTCCCGACGGGCCTGGGCGTGCGCGGGCTGCGCTTGCCTTCGAGTTTAGACTCCCCTCTGTCGCTCGACAGTGTTCCGGAGAGTATCCCTTCCTCGATGGTCCCTGTGAACTTCGTCGTGGTGGATTGACCTTCACGATTTTGACGGACCTGAACGAAGCTGAGTTTATTTTCCTCAAACTTCACATCTTTCAGCTCGCTAAGTCCCCAGAAACTGATCCACTGACCTGTTCGGTTGCCCTCTCTGTCCCTGGAAAACGACAGAATGGACTCAAACTGCCGCTCGCCGAAACTCATCTTGACCAGCCAGTCGCCGTAGAATCCGCCTCTGCGGGACCGAGATGACTGGGCCGAGGCCTGTGCCGAGACCTGTGCCGAGGAGATGACCAGCACTACAAGTGCACAACACAGGACCGCCTTTAGAAAAACTTGGTGTTTCATAATGTGTTCCTCCAAAAAAACATAATTATTTGTAAGATTAACCTGTACCATACCGACTTCCGATTGTCAATGAAAAAATATATAAAAATATATAATCAGGGCTTTCCATAAGGCATTGTATATCCCTGCTCAACTACGCCCTTGAGCTTCATTCCTGATAGAATACCAGGTCTTTCAGCCAAGGTTTACCAAATAAGCCGCTCAGAGCGGGAGTGGCGGAGAAGCCTGGAAGGTGCTCTTATGCAGGACAAGCAGCCGATATTGTTGCCAAACTCACACACAATCTCAGCACAGAGATGCTTCCGGGGAGAGGGGTAGGTCTTTTCAGAGCACCGCCTGTTTTTGGCCCGTTCGACTCCGCTCAGGGCCGCCCTGAGCGAGGAAGCGAGTCGATGGGTGGCAGTTTTGAGGGCATAGAAAAAACCCTATAAGGCTAATACTCATAGGGATATATAACAACGAGGCCGAAGGGACTTGAACCCTCAACCTTCGGATCGACAGTCCGATGCTCTATCCAATTGAGCTACGGCCCCAAAAGTTTTTTAGCTCTTTGCATAATAGCAGCTTCACCTATAGTCTGTCAAGAGTTTTGGCAATATAAGAGGGAAAAATTAACAAAAGTGTCATTTTAGTGCCAGCCAACTTTCGTGCTTTTCATAAATATCCAAGCGACAGAAGGTAATGCTTCAATTGAGAATTCCGAATTTTATCATTTATGGTAGATTTGTGGCACGGCCATCCTGGCCGTGTTTCCATTGGCTGGAAGCCCCTGCCATGTGTTTACTTTTTTTCTACATTCTGAATTGTGAGTAAGAAGGCCTGCGGAGAAACCATCGGGATGTAAGATAAGTTTCATAGACCTTTTAACACAGAAAATTCTTGCGGCGACCGGCAACAAACAATACATTGTGTGTCCGACGAAGGCAAATAATATCCGGCATTGCCCCGTAAAAGGATTTTCTAACCGAATCTCGGTACAGTTGGATTCCGTAATATGTATGTACTAATCGCAATGGCTTTGGCACTTCTGCTGCTGATTTTTCTGCTGCGTCTAAAGGTCAAACTTGGACGTTCAATGCTCATTTCTTCCATCGGGCTGGCCGTGCTTTTGAGGGTAACACCGGGCGAGTTTTGGCACGCTGTTGTCTACGAGTGGCACAATAAGCCCCTTGTCCAGACAACAGGATACCTTTTCGTTACGCTAACGGCATTGGTGGTGCTGGTCAACGTGCTTGGAGCTGCGATGAAAAAGACGGGCGTCTCACAGCGCCTGGCACCTGCACTTCAGGGCTTGTTTAGAAGCCGTCGTCTTGCTCTCTCGGTGATACCGCTGATGATGGGTATGCTGCCTACACCCGGTGGGATTATGTTATCGGCGCCGATGGTCCGTGACTTAGGTGACCGTATCGGCGTGGACCGGACGCGCTTGGCAGCCATAAACTTTTTCTTCCGCCACCAGTGGGAATCAGTCTGGCCGCTTTTTCCGGCAGTGCCGCTGATACAGAGCATGCTCGGCATATCTGCATTTGTACTTATTTCCCACAATATCGCTATTATGCTCTCAGGTATGCTTGGCGGTGTGATTTTTCTGCTGCTTATAGGGATGCCGCCAAGAGACCAGGAAAACCAATCGAGCGGCCGATTTGCGGGCAACTTATGTAACTTCCTCCATGCTTTTTGGCCTATTGCCTCGGTGGCAGCGCTTTATGCCGGTGTCAATCTACCGCCTGCTGCCGGAGTTTTGCTGGTAATATTCATCTTCCTGGTCCTTCATAAGGTGCCTTTAAATCGCTGGGGAACAATCTTCAAATCAGGCGCTGAACCTGATTTTGCATTCCTGGTTCTTGGAGCTTTGTTCTTTAAGCTCAACCTTGAGGCGGGCCGGGCCATTCCTTCTGTGGTCCAATTTCTATCTGAAATGAACGTGCCGCCATACTTTCTCATCTTTTTCCTGCCTCTGCTGGTTGGTTTCCTGACCGGCCTGACTATGCCAACCGTTGCAATCACCTTTCCGTTTCTGATTCCTTTCATTGGTACCGGACAGGAGGCAAAAGTTGAACTCGAAACTCTGGCCTTTTCCGGCCTGGTCTGTGGGCTTCTTCTGACCCCTGTACACCTGTGCCTGGCACTTTCAGCGAGTTACTTTGAGGCGCCGCTGGTGAGAATCGTGCTAAAGCTGTTGGGTCCGGTCATTTTTGTGGCTGCTGCCGGAGTCTTGGTGGCAGTCTTACTTTGATGAGATACATACCATCGCCGGGCTGGCTTCATCTTTGCCGGCTCTTCGCCCGGCTATAGCCTTGCTTCTTATATTTTTCCAGCAGGTTTGTCAGCCTCTCGACTTGCTCAGGGAGTTTATCCCACAGGTCGTTTTCTTCATAAGGGTCGTTGGCCAAATTGTACAACTGTCCCGGACTGCCCGGCTTGGGCCCACCGCCTCCAGGCTCAACCCATCCGCCGGAGCCTTTAGTGCCTTGAATCAACTTCCAGCGGCCCTGTCGAATACTAAATACGCCAAAACAGGAATGATGAACAATTGCTTCGCGAATCGGCTTATCGAGTTTTTTTCCCAACAGCGCCGGCAATATATTGTAACTGTCCTGGCCGGCGTTCTCTGGCAGACTGGTTCCAACAATGGCTGCACAAGTTGCCGTCAGGTCTGTCAGGCATATCAACTCATCGCACGTAGTATCAGGTTCTATCCTGCCGGGCCAACGAGCGATAAAGGGTACCCGATGGCCACCCTCCCAGATATGAGATTTAAACCCTCGCCAATTGCCGGCAGATTTATGCCCTTTCTTGCCGATTCGAGGCCCATTATCGCTTGTAAATATTACCAGAGTATCGTTTGTTAGCTTCAATCTGTCCAATGTATCAAGGACCTGCCCCACACACCAATCCACTAAAACGACGAGGTCGCCTCGGGGGCCCGTTTTACTGCGTCCTTTGATAAAATCCGGCGGCAGCCACGGCGCGTGCGGCGCTGAAAGTGCCAGGTAGATGAAAAACGGACTGTTTTCATCGGTACCTTTATATCGCTCAAGAAATTCCCTGGTCTTCTCGATGTAGGTCGGGTCAACATTTTCGTTGGACCAGCCGGGCACCATTGGGCCCGGGCGACTGCCGGTCGTTGTTACGGGACCTCTCCGGACCATCGCTGCTGTTGGTTCCGCGGTACATCGGCCGTTTTCAATGAACACATAGGGCGGGTCAACTGTTGAACACGCAGCGGTAATAAATGAATAATCGAAGCCATGTTCCTTTGGCCCGTCGAGTATTGGTTTGTTGAAATCAACGCGTTCAGCATCTTTGACGCTGTTTATAGTTCCGCCATTTTTTGATTGCCAACCAACACCAAGATGCCACTTGCCTATGCAGGCGCTTGCGTAGCTATATTTCTTGAGAAGCTCGGCAACAGTCGTCTGCTCCCGTGAAATCAATGGCCGGGAGAAGCCGCTCAACACATTGCGTTTCAGGCGGGTCCGCCAGCAATATCGGCCTGTTAGCACACCGTAGCGCGTCGGACTACAGACCGCAGAAGGTGAATGGGCATCTGTAAAACGTACACCCTGGCTTGCAAGAGCATCGGCGTTTGGTGTATGAATCTTTGACTCCTTGTTATAGCAACTGATGTCACCATAGCCCAGGTCATCGGCCATGATGAAGACGATGTTGGGCTTATCAGGATGTGCTCTGCTCGCTGACTGCTTGGGAGAGCCTGTACACCCCTGAATGACCAGGGACGCCGCGCCTATACCTGCGGCTTTGATAAACTCCCGTCGGTTAATCCCGTTAGAAATCTTAGTTTTTTGTACCATATTCTTACCTCCATCGGATTTTCTAACGGGGTTAATTTCGGGCTTCATAGAAAGATTCCTTATTTTTCTCAAATTAAACAGATGTAGGGATTATAAAACCTGTTAAGCCTTTTATTTAAGAAAATCTTTTATTTCACCTAAAATTTTCGTCGCCCCCTCGCCTTCTGCTGAAGGCAGAAAAGGGGGCTGCCCGAATCCCTGCACTGTATTAGTGCAGGATATGGAGTTGAAATGTGATAACTAATGATACTGTCCTTATTTTTGGGGGGAAATTAAAGGTATCCGGTACATTTTTTCTTTCAAAGTATGGATGGAATACCAGCCCGCTTTTTGGCGGTTCATTCGCATGCTGTTGTCATATCTTCTTTCAACCCTGCTTAGCCGAGGCTGCGAACGACATTGGGCCGAAGCTAACCTATTCTTTCGCTGCCTGCCGTGTGGCGATGGGTACATACCCTGCCTCCAAGCCCTGCGGCGGGTTTACAATCAAGGCCGGGTCGATATCGGCCAGTTTTCCAATCCTGGGGGGCGCCAGGTAGTCGCGGTCTTTTTTCCAGTTGCGGTGGAGTTTTTCCACCCGCGCCTGCAGGCTCTGGCGCTCAATATCGGTTAAATCGGCGTTGAGTAATGCAGGCTGGTCGGCGAATCGATACCAGTAGTACGTGACCACACTACCGTCCCCCGGATGCGCCTTGAAAGGTCCTGCCACGGGGCCAGGCTTCTTCCAGCAACTCTGGGCATCGTCAGGAGTGACGTAGGGTTGGGAGGATTGCTCGCGGGGCCGACTAAAGCTAACCTTGGCCAGTCCTGTTTCAGCCGGAACGTCTTCGGGGCGTATCACAACCCACTGAGCCCTTTTATCATTATCATTCACCAGGCGATAGTATTCGGGGAGCGTCACCAGTGGGCCATCCTTAGTATCTTTTTTCGTAGCCAGTTCGTAGTTCCACCGGAACCCGTAGGTACTTGAATCAGGCGCCACGGAACTGGCAAAAGAATCCCAGGCAAGAGGAACCTTTTTTCCCCTGGTGACAGAGATCTTCCAGGTTGACCTGCCTCGTCCGGGAAAGCTGTGCACGACGGCCCCCTTGGGGTCGATGGCTCCGCTGGCCGGGGCCCCGCCTTCAAACCAGGCCTTGACGGCATCCCAGAGGGCCTTTTTGTTGTAGGCGGTAACGCGGTGCACGACCGCCGAATCGCCCTGCGGCCCTCGTGGAAACGAAGTGGGTGCTATGCGGGCGTAGGTCTGGCCCTTCTCGTCAGTGGACTGGACGCTGGGGACGTACTGGGTTTCCATCTGCAAAGCCCTATTTGGCCCTGAGGGACGGCTATCCAGAAACATTCCACCCAGGCGAGGGTCGTCCACAGTCACGCGGGACCAGAAATAGGGGGTGAAGAAAGCAACCGGTCCTTTGAAGTTTCGCGTGTTCAGAAACAAGGTCCAACAGTTATTTCCGGTAGGCACGTTTTTGCCGGCGGTGGTGGACTTGGCCTCGGTGAGCGGAAGCGGCAGATACCCGTAGCCGAACAGCTCACCGCAGGTGCCTTGTTTCAGATTCAGGCCATCGGGGGGCCACAGCAACCAGGGACTGAACTGTGCCACACCGTACTTGCCTCTCGGTTCATCCCAGCTCCTTCCTTTGCCGGCCCCGGGTCCGTTGGCCCATGCACGGAAATTCAGGGCCACCCCGCCCATAATGAACTTCGGTGTTTCCGTGGCGAACCGCGTGTCACGCCACCATCCCAGGCCGCCCTCGATATCGGAATACAGTCTTTCAGACGGACGACTGTCATACTGGGCATGCATCCAGGTGCCGAACAGACCTGTTTGAAAACGACGCCCCGGGTATTCCTGCAACAAAGGCCAGGCGGCTACATACATTGAGAACCCGGCGTTATATGTTTCTTGAACTTTATCGTTAGGTACGAGCAGGTATCCGGCCATCTCTCCTTTCTGAATCTGATTGGGGGCGCCGAGCAGTGGTGCCAGGGGCAAGACGAACACGAGGGCCAGGCAGGAAGTGAACAATGTAAAAAACCTTTTTTTCAACATAAGGGAAGCTCCGGTAACTATTTTTCTTTCTTTATTTGCAGCGTCTAACGTAGCACTCTAAAAGCATACAGCAGACAATGGACGTCTGTCAAGCAGGGTTTTCGGGAATTATTCAGAACGTGTGTACTTGTCAAGGGCTAACGGGACCATCTGACAACTGTCCTATCTTCTTAGAAAATAAGTATTTACGCTTTAAGCCGCGTGTTATTTACGTGCCTAAGGCACCGCTATTTATGTTCTTATAAAGCACTTTTTTGGTCATTTTTTTGTTGTCTTTTGTGCCTTTTCGCGGCCAAACTAAATCGGCGTGAATCAGTGTAATCCGCGATTAGTTATTTCTTCGTGCCGCGACCGGCAGCAGTATGTGTGATGGATATTTTGCATTCAGGTAGATGGTGTTAGCTGCCGCCTTAGTCTCATCGTCCATACCTGAGGGCTTACCCGTGTTAGGATTCGGTTCAAAACGCGGTGAATTGCTGGAGGATATGGCAACACGGACTCGATGGCCCGGACTAAAGACCAGGCTGGTGGCCCACAAGTCAATTTCAAACTCATAGATTTTGCGGGGTTCCATCAGCTCACTTTTCTCCATAGAATTTCGATGCCGAGCTCTAATGATGCCGTCCAGCACAATCATGCTCCGACCGTCCGGGTACACGTCACAAAGCTTCGCTGTAAAGTCCGTATCCGTCGCCGTTGAAGACGCCCAGAGCCTGACTTTGACGGGGCCCGTGATTTCTACCGGCTTTTTCAGCTCTCTGGATGTGAAAAGCAGGACGTCCGGGCGTTCTTCGACCGGTCGCTGGTCTCTGGGGCCTTTTGTTATGATGAGGTTGGCCCCGCCGATAGTGGGCACAGGGTCCCTGGGGTCATAGTGAAAGATAAGTGAAGAACCGGTTTTTTTGGGTGGCCGCGGGCGCAACGTTCCATTGGCATTGAAATAGAAGGGTTTTATCTTCGCCGGAACGGGCCAATCATCAGCGGTTTTCCACACGTTCGCCCGCGTATCCTTGTCGGCTGGGTCGCCCATTACAAAATACTGCACAATCGGGATATCATCGAACCCTTTGCCGTTTTTCTTCATCCATATATCAAACCAATTCAACATGCCGACGGTTTTAGGATACTCGGTATTGGGAAAGACCAGGTCTTCTGAGCGACCATGCCCATACGGCCCCATAACCAGCCGGCATTTACCCCGCGCACCCTTGTCGCCTTTCTTTTGTATAGTAAGAAAACTATTGATGGTGCCCGCATTAAAAATATCATACCACCCGCCCAGGAACATCACGGGGACATTGACACGATGAGCTACGAGCTCGGGGTCGAACTGTTTGCAGAAATCGTCGTAGTCCGGGTGCGCCCGCATCTCTTTTAGATTCTCGGGACTGAACTTGTTTCCGCTCAACCAACCCTCCAACAAACTCTTGCGAAAAGCACCTCCCTGATAGGCGGCCTGGCGGTACATGCTGGAAAATGCGACCGCAACATACTGGCAGACCAGATGTGGCGGTCGGCTGGGAGCCATCATGTTCTGCGTAATCCCGTTGGCACTCGCGCCCACCGTCCCGACCTTGCCGTTGCACCATTTCTGAGCCGCAATCCATTCGACCGCGTCATATCCATCCTTATGCTCTCCCCACCCATCATGCCCGAAGACCGGATAATCCACACCTTCCGAGCCAAATCTTCCGCGAATGTCCTGCGAGACAAAGGCATAACCGTGTTGATTGGCCATCCTTGCCTGCCCTTGTGCTCCACCCTTTCCATAAGGCGTGCGAAAAAGGATTGTAGGCCAGGGCCCCTCGCCATCAGGAAGATAAACATCCGTCGCCAGCTTCACTCCGTCCCGCATCGGGACCATAACAGTCTGAGTTGGCTTCGCGCAGCAAAGGACAGCGGCGATTAGAATGACGGCAAGACTGATTTTTATGATAGTAACTCTTTTACGCATAATATCCTCCTTTACCCAAACTCCAGGACCTTAGTGTTTCAAGGAATGGCAGCCGACTCCATACCAACAGAAATAACTACAGCAATTGCTTATAAATACACAAAAGTCCGTAATATTACAACCTTTTTGTTACTGTTTTCGGGAGACTTCCTGTTGTACGCCAATGGGCGGCAAATATTTGTAAAAGGCGCTGGAATTGGGCCGCCTAATGGAGTATTATACCATACAAACAGGAGAATGGTCGTTGACGAGCAGGGTATGTATTTTTCATCTTCTCAACGTGCCAACTTTTTGTGAAAGTCCTTCGCTGAAGCGCCGGATGGGATGAAAGATGTTCAATAAAGTATGTTACGCAGTTTATTCAAGGGAGAAAAAAATGGGAACAATAAATCGCAGAGAATTTTTGAAAGGTTCAATAGGTGCAGCTACAACGTTTACCGTCCTGTCTCAAAACAAAAGTGTGGGGGCTGCAAACAAGGTGGTGTTGGGAATAATGGGGGTCGGCGGTCGAGGGCGTGCGCTTTTGAGCAGCCTGGTGAAAAGGTCTGACGTTAAGATTAAATATATCTGCGACGCGGATACGCGAAGCTATGGGCCGGCAGCAGAGATTGTGATGGAAGGCCACGACTACAAGCCGAAATTTGTGCAGGATTTTCGAAAAATGCTCGACGACCGCCAGGTCGATGCGGTCGTAATAGCGACTTCGGACCGCTGGCATGCATTAGGTACAATAATGGCCTGCCAGGCGGGAAAAGACGTCTATGTGGAGAAACCTCTGTCGCTGAGCATCTGGGACGGCAGAAAGATGGTTGAGGCGGCCCGGAAATACAACAGGGTTGTTCAGGTTGGAACGCAAAGCCGCAGCGCCCCCTATACCGATAAAGCCGCGGAGTATATCCGCAGCGGTAAACTGGGGGACGTTTATCTGGCCCGCGTGTTTCTTATGCAGGGAGCCGGGCCTATTCATGTAGCCGGAGTGCAGCCGGTTCCGGAAGGTCTGGACTATGATTTGTGGTGTGGCCCGTCACCTAAGCTGCCTTACCGTCCGGGCAGATGGTTCTGGAGGCTTTGGGATTTTTATGTCGGTTACATTATGGCTGATATGACCCATCAGATCGACTTGGCGCGGTACCTGATTGGCAAGGAATATCCGGACACTGTCTGTAATGCAGGAGGAGTGTACCACTTCAACGATGGCAGAGAGCAGCCGGACACCCAGTTTGCGACGTTTGAGTTCGGCGAACTTACCTTACTTTTCGAAGCGTCCCTCTGGTCGCCTTATATGCATCGAATTGTTCATTTGAAAGACAAGACGAAGTTCCCGGACTGGCCTTTCTCCGCAACAAAGGTGGAAATATGCGGAACCAAGGGCTTTATGTGCTTTGGCAGACACGGCGGCGGATGGCAGGTATTTGAAGGAGACAGCAATGTGCGGGAGAGCAAGGCTGTTGTCTCGGAGCCGGCCGGCTTGAAATTCGGAAGTATAATAGACTCGCATTTCGACGATTTCATAGACTGTATCCGCAGCCGAAAGAAACCTAAAGCGGATGTCGAAGAAGCGCACCTTTCAATGGTGTTGTGCCATCTTGCCAACATCTCATATCGGGTCGGAAACCGTAAACTCAAATTTGATGGCACAACTGAAAAGTTTGTCGCAGACAACGAAGCCAACAAGTACCTAAAGGCCAACTATAGAAAGCCCTGGATTGTACCCGAGAAAGTATAAGGACCGCTGAGGACAGAGCAAATCGGATTTTAAGGTGAATAAGATGCCCAAAAGTATTTTGCCATTGACGGCTGTTTGTCTAATCTGGTGCAATTTGTGCTATTCACAGTGGATTGAGATTAGCAATACGAAGGTAACACAGGAGCCGACTGAATTGGGCGGCCCGAGGATAGTGATAGAGTATGACTTAAAAGACGCGGAAATTTCAAAGGATTGTCCCGCATACGTTTTCATCCGCTATAGTAAGGATTCAGGCGCTGCCTGGGAATTTCTCGCTATGGAGTATCTCAGAGGCAATGGTTACGGCCTTGTCGAAGGTCCGGGACACAAAAAGATAATCTGGTGGGGTACAGGCGAAACGAGCTTTGGAGGACCTGGCGAAACAGGCACAACACGTATTGTGGACCTAAGTCGGTTAAAGTTTAGAGTTCGTGGAATCAGGATGGTGCGAGTTCCGGCCGGAGTTTTCAAGATGAAGAGTCTGCCGGGCGGAGGTTATGACGAGTCAAGATGGGACGAAGAGCCTGTTTGTGAACTGCCGTTGTTTTATATAGCAAAATATGAAACCACAGTTGCTATGTATGCAGACTATCTTAACGAAATCGGCCGAGAGGGAACAGGTTGGAACAAACGAATGTCGAACAGCCGCCGCTGCGGCATTGTCCGGAACGGGTCCGCCCCTGATTTTACTTACAGTGTAAAACCAGGCAGAGAAAACTATCCGGTTACATACATATCCTGGTACGATGCGGCAGCGTTTCTGAAGTGGTGTGGTTTGAGACTGCCGAGTGAAGCAGAATGGGAAAAAACTGTTCGTGGCGGGATTTGCCTGGATGGCGACAAGACAAAGCAGCGTGAAAATCCTCTGCCCGAGAGAAAATATCCCTGGGGAAATGAATCGCCGAGCGCCGGTGGTGTTTATCGATGTAATTGCGATGGTGAACAAGACGGGTTTTCGTGTACGGCGCCGGTAGGCAGCTTTGGTAAATTCAACAGTCCTTACGGAGCCTGTGACATGGCGGGAAACGTTGCAGAGTGGACCTTAGACTGGTATTCAACTTCGTATCATGTCGGGTTGGATGGATTCAGAATGGTGCGTGGCGGCTCGTGGATGGCTGTTCCGTTTGCCTGTGATGCCATCACGGGAGCCACGCAGCTACCTCTAAAGGAGAGCAGTATTATGGGATTTCGCGCTGTGCGCAGCACGCCTTCCGGCGGTTGCGGGGCCGGGCACAAATCACCCTGACGAATCATTAGGCGGTCACGCCCCGGCTGAGCTCGCCGAAGTCGACACTCATTTCCCGCCGATATTGTGAGTAGTCAAGTATGGAAGAGGGGCCGCAAAATGTCCTGTTTTGAGTTTGGGGAGAACCGGGAAATAAATTTAAGAAAAAGCCCCTGTGTCGGCAGTGGCGATATTATCCCTGTTATTGTCTTATTTCGTATTTTTGAGATATTCGCCTTAGCTTCACAGGGGCGATATTAAATTGCGGCTCTTTCCTTTTTTCCTCTTAGCCCTCCCTAACGTTGCCTGTATTACGTTCTGACTTGTGTGCGAAAGTCCAAGACAAACAACATAAGTTTGAGCTAACATGGCCGAACAGGTCATTATCCAGAGCCACCTTTTTTTCTTCTAACACATAGCGCATCGACAGATTTCCTGCTCGGTCTTGAACCTTTTTTGGATGTCCCGGACGTCAGCAATTCCGCACAGTTTAACACGGGCAATAATGCCAATAGTTTGAAAGGTTCTCATTTCTCCTCGACCGCCCCAAAGTGTAAGCCGGCAGCTTCAATTATCTCGCCCATCTTCAATGACTTTCCCCACTTAAACCCGATAACGAGAAATATTCCCGCTCAAACTTTGTTTCCAGCGGCTCAAAAAAAATATATTTTTTTCTTTTTTTGACCAAAGTAATCGTATGCTGTCAAACTTCAAACCCCCGCTTTCTGTCCCTCGGCCTGGCAAGGGCCTTTTTACACTTGCCGTATTTTTGCTCTGGGATTCCCAAAACGCCCATCTTGGCGTTTGGGCAAGCCCTCTGAAGCTGTGGGCGAGAGTGAATAGCAATATGGTTATTGAGTGCTATAACAACCTAAGCAACAGGGCCCAGTCGGTCCTGGATTTGGTGGAATTGCCTGGGGGGCCCCCCAAACGCCCTGTTTCGCGTTTGCCGAATCCCGGGAAACTCGGCAGAGAAATCCTGCCCGAAGAATTGGCAATTAAAACGCCTGCATTCAGCCAATCACCGGTTCGCGGATTAAACCACCTTGCCTTGTATTTTCCGTTGGATAACGCTCCTGAGAGGGCTGCTTCAGGACAATCCTTTTCGAAATATAAAAGGAATAAATCCTTTTTGGCGGTGCGTGCGCAGTAGGCCCAGCCGATACAACTATTGGCCTTGCCCGACCTGTTTGGCCGGAGAAGGTTCGCACTGGGAACAAGGTTCTGGTATCTGCGGCCTTCGGATAGGATGAAGCTTCTTAAGTGCCGCATTTGGTCTGCGGATTGCCACTTGATGACGTCCCAGATGTGGTTTTTCGCAGCATCTTCGACGTTACCGCCCCACATTCCTCCATCCCAGCCGCCTGCACCGTAGATGTGGCCGCCCAATCCGCCGGACAACACGCTGCCGTACATCCCTGAGCGGCAATACAGCGCGGAGGTCTCCGTTCCACCCGGCGCGCCTAACATTCCGGCATAGTAAGGTTCTCCGTTGATTCCGGGCACCGGAGGCGAGGCATTGAATATCTCCGTCAAATAGGGGTAAAGGTCGTGGGTACGCTTATTGCCTATCTGATGGAACGTAAGCCATTTTGCCTTGTCAACGTGACCGAAATTCCGAAGCGTCGAAGGATTCGAGTTGGTTCCGGCCAAGGTCCCAAACGGCGGATGACCATACTTCTCAATAACCTTGTTCGCCGCCTCGTTCCAATCGTCTGCCGATATGGTCGCCCCTGTCCAGTCAAGATGGATGGGACTAAACAAGCAGATGTTGGCCTGATAACGGCTCCATAGGTACTGGATATAGCGGGTATAAGAGTCCGGCCACTGGTAGTATTTTTTCCAGCACTGGCCGATATCCCGGCGGCTCACTTCGATAAAAGGAACAAATCCCTGACTATTCAAGTAGTCAATCTTTCTGTCCAGGTTGCGGAAGTATTTCGGGTTAATGCGGTCAACATCGGGGAAATAATTCTCGTAGCCGGGGACCCTGCCCGGGAACAGGAATGCGCGATTACCGTCCTCGTCGTGCATATCCTTTGCACTTTTAGTGCCTGGCTGCTTCCAGGCCGAACGCAGTACCGTACCATCGGCTGTCTTTAATGATGCCGGCTTGCCATCGTTGGCCCAGTTTGGAAATGCAGCTATCATCGCGATGCAATTGAAGCCCTGCTTTCTGCGAAATGCTATGTAGTCCTTAAAGCCGGCCTTCGGGCCGATAGGGCGTCGTTTGCCGTCATCGTACCATTTATAGCGGAAAGTCGGGACAGACCACCAGGTATCGCCTAAAAGAAAGAAGGGCGTGCCATCCGCATATTCAAACGCGTGACCATTTGCAGATGCCTTGAGCATCCCCCTTCGACAGGGATTGTCAGTAGTCTGGGCTTCATCCCACGCAATAGCGACGAATCCGCCCGTTTTGCCGTTCAGCCCCGAGTCGTGTTGGTTTGACCCGCTGTTCCATACCCATTTTCCCGGAGCAGTGGCCAGAACGCGCACCCTGAACACATTATCAGCATCCCAAAATCCATAGCATCGCTTGTTGAATCCCGGCCCCTTGAGGTCCACCCAGACTTCTACCTTCGTATATGGATTTTCATACACTTTACTCGCGTACAAGGTAATTTCCACCTTCTCCCAGACATGATAAGTGCCAGGGGGGGCCTCAGCAAAAACGGAGTTGAATGGTCCCGAAGTAAAAGCGGTGATTGCAAACAAAAACAGGAGAAATAATGGGACATTGCTTTCCGCCTGGGGGCGCCTTACGGCGGACCTTTTCACTTGAAGTACCAGCTTTCTAACCATAATGATTACCTCCACTCTGTTTGTTCTCAGCCAAAGCCAATAAAAAGCCCTTTGGGTTTTTGAGGGTACCGATATTATACTTCAAGCGAGCTGTACATCCAAGAGTAAAAATATGTTTGCAAAAATAAATGTCCGGCCAAAACTATCTTGGCGCCTTGTCACTTTTCCTTTACATTATTAGCAGCGAAACTGCTCGTGTGTGCTTTGGGGCCGGTGATGTGAGAAATTTCGATTCAAATGGATTACGTTGTAAAAAGAAAAATTAGATGCAGAGAACGCCGAGATGAAGAAATTAAAAATATATTTTCTCTGCGAACTCTGCGGGCTCGGCGGTAAAAGTGGAATAGCACGTGTATTAAGGAGATTACAATGATGAGAGGTTTTATGAAAGCAACCCCGAGGAATGTCTTTGTGGTTTTACTTTTCATTGGGCAGTTATCGGTTCTTCCGAGATTGAGCGAGGCAAGGGTCAGGGCCTGGGAGGAGACGGTGACAATTCCCACCTATGGATGGGCGGAAGATGTTAATCCGAAGTTCTGGGCCCTGGAAGGCGCGGTTAAATTCTCGACCACGGTCAAAGGCTCCATCGTCTACCCGTATACGATGCAGGACCATCTTTACAGGACAAAGTCGGATAGAACTTACAAAGCCTTATTTCTTGAAAATGAATACCTGAAAATCACCTGTCTGCCGGAGCTGGGGGGTCGGCTGCATTCGGTTTTCGACAAGACCAAAGGCGAGGAAATGTTTCACATCAATAACGTTATCAAGCCGGGCATGATAGCGATGCGTGGGGCTTTTATCAGCGGTGGCGTTGAGTGGAACGCGGGCCCACAGGTACACACCGTTACTATTGTCTCGCCGGTCGATGCACTCATCGGGCGCAATTCAGATGGTTCGGCCTACCTTGAAGTGAGTAATCTGGAAAAGAGCCTGCGAACTCGCTGGATCGTGCGGGTCACTCTGCATCCGGGAAAAGCATACCTCGATGAGCGCATTCGCATTTTCAATCCCGCGGATGCGATTAATCCATACTACTTCTGGAACTGCACTGCTTTCCCCAACCGGGCTGGTACGCGATTTATATATCCTATGACTCTTGGAACAGACCATCACGGAGTCAAATTTTTTTCGTGGCCCATCCACGAAGGCAAGGACCTGTCCTGGCTCAAGAACTATGAGACGTGGTCGTCGATTTTTGCTGTTGACTGTGCCTTCGATTTCTTTGGTGCTTACGATGTGGACGCAGACCGTGGTATAGTGCAGGTGGCGGACCGCCGGGAGCTCAGCGGGAAAAAGGCCTGGACATGGGGCAATTGGGACTTTGGCCTGGTGAGCCAAAAGAACCTGACTGATGACGACGGCCCCTATATTGAGGTGCAAAGCGGGCCGTTGCCGACACAGTCTGACTATGGGATGCTGCTGCCGAGGGAAGAGGTCTCGTGGCAGGAATGGTGGTATCCCGTACATGGACTCGGGGACGGTTTCGAATACGCTACGAAAGACGTGGCCGTTCAGACCGTCCACAAGGATGACAAGCTCCGGTTGCATATCCTCGCAACGAACAAGTTCCCCAGAGCGATTTGCACTCTCAGCCAGGGACGCCGGCAGCTTCTTAGAGAAAGGATAGACCTTTCTCCCAAACGTCCCGAGGTGGTAACGCTTTCGTCGTCTCCGCAGTCGCCCGTAGATGTCACCATCAAGACAAGGAACGGAGATGTGCTTGCCTCCTTCGTTACACCCCTGCCGATTCCCAGGACTTCCCCGCCTGCTCGCGCGGGGTTTAGAGATAAGGTCGATGAGCAGCTCACCGTTGATGAGAAGTATCGCAAAGGTCTAAAATATGACCTGGCAACAAACCGTAAGAAGGCACGTGAGTACTACGAAAAGGCGCTGGCGGACGATGCTGAATATTCGCCTGCACTGCGAGGCCTGGCGGTGCTCGATATCGAAGCGGCGCTTTACGAGAATGCGATTGAGAGGCTGGAAAAAGCCTTAGTGCGTGATGGCAGTGACGGATTGTCGTGGTTCTTTTTGGGCGTGAGTCATTTGAGGCTGCGAAACGAAAAGGAAACGCTCAGGTGCGCATATAAGGCGGTGCGATGCTTCGGCACCGCGTCTCTGGGCTATGACCTTGCCGGCCGTGCTTATATGCGTTTGCGAGATTACTCAAGGGCTGTGGAGGCCTTTGAGAAATCTGTACAGCTAAATCCAAGGGACACCCAGGCGCAGAACCATCTGCTGTTGGCCCTGTATGCTGCAGGAGAAACAATGTCGGCATACAAACAGGCACAAAAAAGAATCGCTGAGAATCTGACGGACCTGGTTCCGCGAGCAGTGGTCGTGCTGCGGCACGAAAACGAAATGGACCGGTTTGTGCGGGAGGCACGGGATTTTGTCGGGGAAGATGATTTTGAAATGTTAGAGACAAGTCTTGCTTTCGCAGAGCTGGGCCTGGTGAATGAAGCTGCTAAGTTGCTGTCGGCAGTATGTATCGAGGCGGTCCCGCAAACTGAGCGCAATCCTCTGCCACTCTATTACCTGGCTTATTTTGCATCGGTGCAGGGTGACCAGAAGAATGCCAGGACCTATCTTGCTCAGGCCGGCAAGACTTACAAGGATTATGTTTTTCCTTCCCGCCCTGAAGCGGTGGAGGTATTTAAATATGCCATTGATGAAAAGCCGGATGATGCTTATGCACATCTGCATCTTGGCAATCTTTACGGAAATTTTGGTCGGCTTGATGAAGCTGCACGGCACTGGCGAAGGGCCGGCGAGCTGGACTCATCCTTGAGTATCGCATTTCGTAATCTTGGCCTTTATGCCTGGGCGGTGGATGAAGACCTGGCGAAGGCCGAAGGGTACTATCGTAAGGCCATCGCGGCCCGGCCAAAAGACCAGACCTTGTATCGTGACCTGGCGGATATTCTACTGGCCGGTAAAAAGCGCTCCGAAGCGATAAAGGTTCTGGAATCCACGCCGTTCGAGAAGCTAAGACGTGCGGACGTGATTATAATGCTCGCCCAGGCTTATGTTGATGAGCAAAGGTACACCAATGCGATTGATTTACTGGAATCTACGCCTTACTTTGTCAACTGGGAGGGCCAGACAATCACCCGGGACCTGTTTAGTAAAGCGCATTTGCAGCGCGGCCGGAAACGTTTCGAAGACAAGAGTTTCGAAGGTGCTCTAAAGGACTTTGAGGCGGCTTTGACCTATCCGGAAAATATAGGTGTGGGGCGGTCGAACAAACCTCGAGAGGCACCGGCCCATTACTGGAGAGGCAAGGCACTGGAGGCCCTTGGCCGCCTTGAAGATGCGTGTTCGGCCTGGGAGAAAGGGGCGAACGGACAGGGAGGTTCGAAAGAGCAGAACGAATATCAGGAACTCTGCAAAAAAGCGCTTTTGACGCACAAGTGGCTGCTTTGAACCAGAGAACAGAAGACAGAGGACTGACCATCTGGTTTCTGACATTAACCGGGAGATTATATGGACTTAAGTGCTTTGGGAATTGAAACTAATTTCAGCACTTTAGACTGGTGCATTGTCATCGGCTACCTGCTGGTCATTGTAGCTGTCGGGGTTTATATAAAGCGATATATCAGCAATGTTACAGATTTCATGGTCGCGGGGCGAGGCTTAAAGACTTTCCTGGGTGTCGCGACGATGATAGGGACCGAATTAGGTCTGGTTACGGTGATGTACTCGGCGCAAAAGGGCTTTACCGGTGGTTTCGCGGCCTTTCACATAGCGTTGGCATCGGCAGTTGTAGCTTTAACTGTGGGGCTTACCGGTTTTATTGTGGTGCCGCTGCGAAGAATGAAGGTGATGACCATCCCGGAATTTTACGAGAGACGCTTCGGGCATGGCGTGCGAATTTTGGGTGGAGCGATATTAGCATTTTCCGGTATCCTGAATATGGGAATGTTCCTTAAGGCCGGTTCGATTTTTGTGATGGGTATCACGGGCAGAACAGCGGAATACGAGCTTAAGATAATAATGAGCGCTCTGCTGGGGATGGTGCTGTTATACACTACTCTGGGCGGGATGGTCTCGGTAGTGGTTCTCGACTATATCCAGTTTGTGGTTCTATCGTTTAGCCTTTTGGCTACGAGTGTGCTGGCCATTAGATATTTGGGCTGGAGTAACATTATTGAGACGGTATCGCAGTTAAAAGGAGAAGCTGGTTTTAATCCATTCCACAGCAAAGGCTTCGGCACTTCTTACGTAGTATGGATGTTCTTTCTGGGGCTGGTCAACTGCGCGATTTGGCAGACGGCTGTTATACGTGCCTGCTCTGCCGAAAGTGTTAAAACAGTCAAGAGGCTCTATACCTTTGCTTCTGTTGGTTGGCTGATTCGGTTTTTGTTACCGTACTTTTTTGGGATATCTGCTTTTGTATTCATAGCACAGCACCCGACACTCAAGAATGTATTTTTGCCGGAAGGCTCTGTTGCCGATTCCCAGGTGACGTTGATGGCGATGCCGGTTTTCCTGAGCCAAATCCTTCCTGCCGGACTTATCGGTATTATTTCAGCGGGTATGTTAGCTGCGTTTATGTCCACACACGACAGCTACCTGTTATGCTGGAGCTCGGTTCTGACACAGGATGTGGTGGCCCCCTGGTTCAAAAAAGGATTGTCATCAAAGGCGCGTTTGCTGCTGACACGAATTTTTATCGTAGCTATCGGTATCTTTATCCTGGTATGGGGACTCTGGTACGATTTAGGGCAGGACTTGTGGGATTATATGGCTATTTCCGGGGCCATTTATTTTACGGGAGCAATCGCGCTGCTTGTTTTTGGTATTTACTGGAAACGTGCGAGCAGAGTCGGCGCATATTTGGCTCTTGTTTGTGGATTCGGTGCCCTTATAGGATTGAAGCCGGTACAAGCCCCGTTGAGTCCCTTGATATTTCGTTTTTCCTCTCTTCTTTCTTCCTGTCGAGTCGGTTCCATTTTAGGAATAAAGCCTGTTGAAGAGCTATCGAGTGCGACCGTTGGATTGACTGTTATAACGTGTGCGATAACGCTCATGGTGGTCGGCTCCTTAATATTTGGCGACCGTAGCAAAGAAAAATTAACCGCAGAGAACGCCAAGAGCGCAGAAGAAAAATAGAATAAAAGGTAAATGGCATAAGTTGTGAGTAAATGAAATATTACACAACTCTGTGTACTCTGCGAGGTCGGCGGTAAAAAAAGGACAACAAAACATGAATTTTTGGATTAATTTCTGGTCGTTTTTTTTCTTTGCAAGTCTTGCTATTTTTGCATGCCTTGCCGTGGTTGTTACAATCGGCGGCTTTTATAACATTCGCTCACTGTTTAAGAGTCTTACAGACCGGGCTGACCAGCATGATGACCAGCCGTGAAAGATTGATGGCGACTTTGCGCGGCGAACCGGTCGACCGGCCTGCAGTCAATTTCTATGAAATAGGCGGATTTAAGGTTGACCCGTCCGACCCGGATGAGTTCAACGTCTATAACGACCCGTCCTGGCAGCCGTTGCTGCAACTGGCTGAAGAGCAGACCGACCTGATTCGTATGCGCAGCTCTGTCAGGCCGCGCTCCCACGAGGTCGAGATGTCGCTTGACAGGGCCCGCGCCGCCAATTGCCGGGATGAATTCTTCCAAACAGAAAAATATATGGAGGATGGATGCCGTTTCAGACGCGTGCGGTTGAAAGTTGGTGACAGGACTATGACTTCGCTCACGCGTCGCAGCCCGGAAGTTGACACTGTATGGACTATAGAACACCTGCTCAAGAGCGTAGATGACCTGAAAGCTTATCTGCAACTGCCCGACGAAGCATTCACTGAACAGGTCAGCGTAGCCAACCTGGTCGAGGAGGACAAGAAGCTCGGCGACCGGGGCATCGTGATGGTAGATACGGAAGACCCGATTTGCGCCGCGGCGTACCTTTTCAGTATGGAAGACTTTACTGTTGTTGCCTTGACGGAGCAGAAGCTGTTTCATCGCCTGCTTGAGAAGCTTTCCGGCCATATATACACGAGGACCGAGGAAACAGCGAAGGCATTTGGCGGCCACTTGTGGCGCATATACGGGCCGGAATATGCCACTGAGCCTTACCTGCCGCCTCACCTTTTCAAAGAATATGTTGTGCGTTATACCGGGCCGATGGTAGAGACTATTGGAAAGTATGGCGGTTTTGCCCGAATTCATTGTCACGGCAGGATTCGTGCCGTTCTTGACTACATAATCGAGATGGGGGCGGCTGCCATCGACCCTATTGAGCCGCCGCCGCACGGGGACGTGGAGCTTGAATACGTGCGCCGCGAGTACGGCAGGGAGCTGGTCCTTTTTGGGAATATCGAGATAGCCGACGTGGAAAATATGGAGCCGAGCGAGTTTGAAAAGGTCGTTGAAAAAACGCTCAAAGATGGAACAATTGGTGAGGGCAAGGGTTTTGTCCTGATGCCGTCTTCGGCCCCGAACGGACGGAAAATCACACCCGTAATGATGGCAAATTATCAAACAATGATACGCCTGACCACCGGGTTCAACTTGTGAGAGCATACAACAGAGGGCAGGAGATTGGGTTTGTTTGGGTTTGTATTGGGTTTGTTTTGGCATTTTATTGGCTTTAATTGGGTTTGATTGGGTTTGTATTGGGTTTGAATTGGGTTTGTTTTTCCCACGTTCACCAGGTGTCTTATCTTCGTAATCCCTTGATAATACCATATTTACGTTCATTTGGGCTTTTTGGAAATTGGGTTTGTTTTGCATAAAATGAGCGATTTGTAGTGCGCTCACTACATTTGTAGAGGAGAAATTCGTATCTCGATACGAAAAATACGAAATAAGAAGCACGAAATTCGAAACAATATCAAAATCTAAATTACCCAAATTCAAAACTTTGCCTTTCTTGCCAAATAATGATTTTTGGCGTGTCCCGCACCAAATAGGCTGCTGCCGTAATTTGGTGCCGGACGATACGTGCGGGTCTCCGCTATATCTGCCATTTCTATGGCTGTTTGTATTATACACAACTCGGCCGGAATGTTCAATAAAAATGTAACTTTTTTTGGAAAAATATTCACCACGAAGGCATCCGTCTTCGCTGGGCGATGCCAGCTTCGCCGGACAGGCTCCGGCACGAAGAAAAATTAGACGCAGATTAGGGACAGACGCAAGATGCAAGACTCAAGATGCAAGGAACAAGAGCATAAGGCATAAGAGCATAAAGGATTAAACCAACAAAATGGGCGAAAAAGGTGTTTTATGAGTCAAGAAAAGGCACAAAATGCACAAAAGGGGCAAAAAAATGACCAAAAAAGTGCTTTTTAGCACATAAATAGCGATTTAAGCTTAAAATGCTCTATATGAAGGGCATATGCTCCATTGTAAGTATGCAATGCTCAATTTGAAGCATCGAATGCTCTATATTAAAAGTATATGCTCTATTTGCCCCGCTCATTCGCCGCGGGGGCTAGGGGAGAATATTATAACGGAGAATGCAGGTTTCAGGTCTTCTGCGTGGATTCAGCGTCATCGTCACTTTTCTCTGGGAAAGTTATGCCCTGATCTAAAATAGATTTGCCCGGGTCAGTTAGAGTCAACCCCCCGAGACCCGAGAGAAACGGGTACGACCTCCCCGATATGCTCAAGCCAGATGGATAATTCGCGTCAGACAAAGTAGATACCACCGTGCCAAGAAGAGATGAGCCAACTTTTGTTTGTTGAGATAAAATCTCTGACCTAAGTTCGCGGATTTTTGATTCTTTATTCTCTAACTGGTTCTTTAGTTGGGCGTTCTGCTCTGCTGAGCGGCTCTTCGTCTCTTTAATCTCCTTTTGTAGCCGCGCGAACTCTATCATTGTTTGATTCAACTGGTTTCGTAATTCGGTCAGTTCCCCAATTTGTGTTCGGACATTTGCCTCGGGAATAATATCCGTCCAATTCTCAATGGAGTTGACCGCTTCCTCGGCTAAGCTGTCGCATTTAGATACGATTTCTTCATAATTACGAGTTGTTATGGCCTTTGGTGCTTTGGCTTGGTCTTTTATATTATGCGTAAACATCCGTACACGTGTTCCTAACATAGCGATATTGTGCATAAGAAGCTTTAAATTTCGAATCGCAGTTTTTCCGCGTACAACCAAAATTCCGGACTCAGTCTGTTCCAGCCACTGCTTCGTTAGTCTGGCACCCAGAATACCTGAGGAAACGATAAGCATCAGATTTAATAATGCCGAGTACACGGCTGGAGGAGGGGTTTGTTGTTTGCCCTGGCGCACCGAAATGACAAGGAGGATGCCTGTCGCTATTAGTAATATAACGATCCATGGATCAAGAATAGTATGAAGGAAGGCCTTCCAGTTTTCCTTTAGCGATTTCATTTTTCTATCACTCCCCTAAATCAATCAATTAACTGTAAAACACCTGTACACACAATACGATCCGCATATTCCCCAATCAAGCACTCAACAGCTCCGTTTCCCGTCTTTCTTTTCAAATTCCACCCATTCTGTCAAAAACCGCAAGGCCATTTTCGCCAAATAATAAATACTATTCACCATTCACTAATCACGAATTAACTCGCCGTCTTAGTTGCTGGTCTACGTTGCTGATTTCTAATTATACCCTTTATGTCAAAAACGACAAGCCATTTTTGTTTTGTAAAGAGTTTGGTTATTCATCGAAATAATCGGTATCTATTTTCTTAACCTCATATGAGGCGGCTGTTGAAACTCCAACATTGTGCTCAATCATTAGTTGAGCCAATCTTTCACCATCTATGAGAATAATTTTATTTTCTATATTTGAGGCATAGTGAGTTGCTTCTTTTGAAAACGCTGAAGTTGTTATGAAAATACCTTTTTTAGCTCTCTGGCCCTGTAAGGCACCTGCAAATTTTTGAATTTCTGGACGACAGACAGCGTTTTCCCACCTTTTAGCTTGTATATAAATCGCATCAAGTCCAAGTTTATCCTCTTTTATTATCCCATCGATACCTTCATCGCTACTCCTACCAACTGCCTGCCCCGCATCTTTTCTGGAACCACCATACCCCATTTTTACCAGAAGATCAATTACCAAAATTTCGAAGAAGGTCGAAGAGCCATCTTTAACCTTCATTAATAATTCGTGTGACAAATTTTGATTCAACTCCTCATACGCAGTGCCCAAAAGTTCCTCAGGGGTTTGTACTTCAACCCCATTGAGATTTTTACTCAATTTCTTTCCGGTCTTTTTTTTCTTTAGAGTTTTAAATTCGTGGAATTCTGGGTACTGTTGAAGGAATTTATTGCCTATCTTATCTGGATTCTGATTTAAAACATCAATACCTCTTTGAGTAATCTTAAAATATCCACGTTTCGTGGATTCAAGAAGCCAACACTTTTTTAGGTAGGTCGCAGCCCATCCTGTCCTGTTTACAATTACTCGGATAGTTCCACTTGGCAAAAGTTGCTTTTGCTCTTGCTCAGTTAAGCCAAACTCCTTGATAAAAACCTCGGTTGCTTCTCTTGTACGATGCTCTTTTCCATCACTTGCAAGCTTTAATAGTGGTAGCATTAAGGTTTCGTAATCTGGAATTGCCATATAACTGCCTCCAAAAAGTAATTGCAAAAAACGCTTCCATATTTCATCCCACTATTATACCGAGTGCCTACGTCAACAATCAATAAATTTATAGCATTTTGAGAAAACCACACACAGACGGCGAATTTGAGGTGTATAGCGGTTTTTTTGGGTGAATGTAGGGGGCCGCTTTTAAGGGGTTTATTCTATGCTGTGCCAGATCCCTCCACTCCGCCCCGCACCAATTGCCCAGCACCAAAACGGCCCCGGTGCTTCTGTTTTGTGAAGCAAAACGGCGGGACGGCGGGACCGAAGCTCTTTTGGTGCTGGACTCGCCTAATTGGTGCGGGACTTCGGTCGGGATGACACTGGGGATGTGGCATTGCTTCGGTCGGGATGACCCCAGTGGGATAACGCTTCGCTATCCCACGGGGCAGGCAGCGATGAATATCGAATATCGAACAAGGAATTTCGAATGATGAAGGAAAAGGGAGAAGTGAGAAGGCGATAAGTGAGAAGGCGATAAGTGAGAAGGGTTGACAGATTTGATATTGGTTCTATTCGGTGGCAGATCCCTCGACTCCGCCCCCATGCTTTCTTGCGAAAGCAAGAACGGGGGCTTCGGTCGAAATGACAGAAATAATGGTGGGGCAAGCCCCACCCTACCGCCGGAAATGACAGCGATGAATGTCGAATATCGAAGTGAAGGTGCGGGTTAGAATAGGCAAGATTTAGAAAATTAGGAGTGGTTCGGGTATATATGGTTCGGGTAAGGGCGGTTCGCGAACCGCCCCTACTGAGGTGTTGCGTCAAACACCAATACCTCAAATGGTTTCAGTTCAAACGTGTGCTCTTTGACTGCGGATAGGACAATCGCCGCCTTATTTGCATCTTGTTTCCAGGGGCTTTTCAGGGAATACTTCTGTGGTGCGCCGGTCGGCACCTGTACCTGCGTCTCCTGTGCAGGTAGCACAGGTGCAGGCAGCTCGAAGGTTTTGCCAATATCTAAGGTGAGCTTGGCCGGCTTGTCGTGAGGATTACGCAGCGACAGGATGCCTTTTCGCTTAGACCAGGCAGCCCAGCCGTAGATTTGTCCCCTGGCTGGGTCGCCTCCCACCCAGTGCGTATCTACCAGCACGTCTGCATTATTTCGAGACCATTTTGCAGCCTCGGCCAAGGCGTCCCAGTCCTGCGGCCGCATCAGTGAGGGAGTAATGTACAGTTCCTGACAATTCGTTCCGCCGGCAAAGAATGCTTTTATATCGTCAGTGAGGTCGTTCACCTCATCTGGAAGGCCGTGATTTGCGAACATAACGCCCTGCGTCATAAGCGAATTGAGCGGATATAAAGGCGCACGGACCACTACATTGTGATAGGTTTCCTTGTCACGATAGGTGATTTGCTGCTGTCGTTTGGAGCCCCAGCCGTGGGTGCTCCAATCCGCTCCCGAACGCCAGGTCGAGTCGCCATACCAGAGCCAATAAGGCGATGACCAGGTGCCTGTAGTAATGTTCACGAAGATGTCAGGTTTAACCTCGCGCAGCTCACTGACAAGTTTAAGCAGGGCCGACATATCGTAGACAAATTCAGCACCGGCTCCGGTTGGTCTGTCGCCTGTGCCAATACCGTCAAACTTAAAATAGTTCAATCCATACTCGCGAATCATATTTACACACACATTGCGAAACCGGGCGTGATACGTGGGCCCGGCTAATGAGAAACCACTTTTGTTTGTCTCGAAGCCCTGCTGTCGGCCATATTTGAGCCGGTCCTGCTTTGCTTTGCCGTAGCCGCCGAAAGGAGAAAGCCACGCCCCCAAGGCCGAGTCATATTTTTCCACAACCTTTCGCAGCGGGGCAAAGCCGTTGGGAAACCCCTTGTGAAACCGCCAGAGCGAGGCGGTGTCATCCCACCCATCGTCAAGGGCGAACGAGTCCATTACAACATTTCGCCCCCTGACGAGCTCTTTTCCGAAGAGGTCAATCACATCCATACATTGTCGCTGCTGTATTTTTTCAGCCCCATAACCAATATCGTACCAACTGTTGTAATGCAGGAACGGCCTGTATGGATGCGCCCGCTCACGTTCTACGTAATACAAGAAGCCGCGGCGCAACTGTCCCTGTGGAACAACACCGATAACGCAGCTCTGCATAAGCGGCTTGCCCGGCTTTAGTTCGGTACTGCACGGTAAGCTGCAACGCAAACGAGACGGGCTGCCCTGTAATACTCTGCTCTTCGATAGGGGGTGCTCGTAAGCGAAAAATATGTTACCCGCCACTACGGGCGAGCCATCCACGGTGCCCATTACTTTGGCCTGCGACACGTCTAAGTCCAAAAGCACTATTTCCTTTATGTTGATTGGCTTGTTTTTTGTCGTGAGGACGACCTGCCGGCGAACATAGTTCGAGCCATCTCGCAAAATCGCCCGCCATTCGACATTGAGGTTATCGTCAGAGGATGTCAGCTTTGCAGTAATTAGCTTACCGCTCCGTCTAAAGCCGGACTCCGCCAATCGAGATGACTTACGGTTTGGTTCCAAGTTTTTCAGGGTCGGCTTGCCAACGATTTTTAGTTCAGAAGCCTTTACCGTCCGCCCGCTTTTTAGAATTAGTTGAAAGCATTCGGCGTTTCGTAGTCGGAGCGTGGTTGCCGACAATTTGTCCGTGACATACCTGGGCTTGAGTTGTGCTTCACGGATATCCCAGGAGCACTCAAGCACTTTGTTCTGCAGAAAGAGTTGACCTGAGCTTATCCTGCCTTGCCCATCGCCCGGCGCAGGTCCCGGAAACTCAAGGGCCGATTCCGCCCATACATAGGTGGACAGCAGTGAGACGACCAAAACTACCGTGCCTATGGACCGATGTTTTTGTGTCTTTTCGAACAACTTAGTGCAAAAAATCCGGACATTGTCTTGGTTTTTGTTAGGCATCGCTGTTATACTTTGCTCCGTGAAAGATTGTTATGTTTTAAGCCCATATAAATTATTGAGTAGGTTATCATAAAATGAAGATAAGTGCAAGTTACTGGATGTTCGAGGGTGGACTCGAAGCCGAGAAACCGATAGCTGAGGCGATGCAGGAGGCAAAAGAGCTTGGATTCGATGCCATTGAGCTGGCTATTGCAAGTAATGGAGTTTTGACAGACAAGGCCACACAAGAGCAGTGCGAAGACATAGTGGCCACGGCCAAAAAAATTGGTGTTGAGATTTCAAGCGTTGCCTCCGGTGAAAGCTGGGGCTGTTCGCCTACTGCGAGTGACCCGGCCATCAGGGCGAAGATTATTGATTTTACCTGTAAGGGGCTGCAGATAACAAAATGGCTCGGTACCGATGCGTATCTTTTTGTTCCCGGTGCGGTAGATGTGTTCTTTTTGCCCGATGCCGAGGTGATTGACTATGACGTTTGTTATGAGCGGGCTGGAGATGCAATCAAGCAGCTTCTGCCGGCCGCCGAAGAGACCGGGGTGGCAATCTGTATTGAGAACGTCTGGAACAAATTCTTGTTGAGTCCGCTGGAGATGCGGGACTTTATCGACGGCTTTAACTCCGAAATGGTGGGGGCCTACTTCGATGTCGGCAATGTTCTGCTGACCGGATATCCCGAGCAGTGGATTCGTATCCTCGGTGAGCGGATAAAACGCGTGCACGTTAAAGACTTTAAGGTTTCCGTCGGTACTGCGGAGGGTTTCGTTGACTTATTGGAGGGTGATGTGGACTTCGAAGCGGTCAAAAAAGCTCTCTCTGTGCTCGGCTACGATGGCTATGTTACAGCCGAGTTGTTGCCCTTTGAGCCGGGCAGACCGGAGAAAACAGCACAAGCAATGAAAAAAATCTTCAAATAAATGACCTGAGTGGCACGGCCATCCCCTCGACTTCCCTTGGGACAGGCTTGGCCGTGTATTCACGGGCTGGAAGCCCGTGCCACAGGGGCCGGTCAAGCTTTTGGGGAGCAGGCTAAAGTAAGGGCAGGCCTGCGTGCCTGCCCAGGGCAACCACACGGGGTAGCCCGTACATACCCTGGAGTTTAGCTGATTTTGGCCCCACGGGCAATCAGTACCTTCCGAAGCTCTTCCAGAGGGCGCATAGATAAATCTGAACTCAGTCCTTCGGCTACGAAAATCTGTTCGCAGTTGGCCGGAGTGGGATTTTGCGACAGCTTATCAAGGTAAATGGCGCTTTTACCCTTCTTGGCTGTGGCTGCTACTGCTTCCGCCAGGGCGAGCTGCCTGATGACCGGATGTGGGTCATCAAGCGCTCCAACGGCGGTATCTAATACTTTTTCTTTTCTCAGAGCCGCGAGCCTGGCAAGAATTGACCGCCTAACCTTCCAATAGCTGTCTTTTCTGAGAAGAGAAACCAGATATTCAATATCATTCTTATTGCCCCGGTCAAAAAGCGCCTCTACAAGAGCAGCTCTCAGGACTGCGTGGGAACGGCCGGCGACCTTCTTTGATTTTAACAGTTTTTGCGCAGCAACATAAAAATCATCTCCCGGTTCATAGCCCCGCAGATGCTGTACTACCGTAGCCAGCAGTTCCGGTTTATCCAGGAATGATTCTTTGTTCAGGATATTTTCGCTAAGGTAGGAAGCTGCCTTCTTATAGCCGACCAGGACCGAAACAGCCATCGCCTGGACATCTTTATCACCGTCGGAAGCGAGCTTAAGGATGCCGGGATAAGCATCTTCCTGCTCGTAACCGGCAAGTGTTTTGAGGGCTATCAGGCTGATTGCCTTTTTGAGGTTGTACTTACCCTTGGTTGTAGATGTGGGATAGTCCTTATCCAGAGCCTGGACGAAGATTTTCCGGACTTTTGTTTTGACAGTCGGGTCGGCCCCGGCCAATCGGGCAAGGCCCAGGCCTGCTTCTAATACGGCAAAATACTGCTGATCGGAATCGGCCTGAAGCAGGATATTTGAGAGTTCCGGAATAAGGCTGTTTATCTTTCGTGCCTCTGTCTCGGCCTTTATAGCTAAGGCGGCAACTCTGGGGTCCTTATCGGCTACAAGCAGAGCAATCAAGCGCTCGGCCTCTTTTCCAAGCTTCTTATCGGCCAACGCATAGGCGGTCAGCATCCGAACAGCAGCATCCTTATCTTTGGCGGTTCTGCGTAGAATATTTAGAGGCACCGGCTTTTTAATCGTACAGACAGCCGAGAGCGCCTGCGAGCGGATGTGTTCGTTCTCACCATCGGTGGCCAGCTTTATCGCCCTGGCGATATGTGCTTTATCAATCTTTACCTTTTGCTGAGCCAGTGTAGCCAACAGGTTTAATCCCACCGCTACTTCAGATCCATCCTTGCTGTTCAGCAATTTCTTCAGAATTTCGTTTGCTTTTGTTTCATTTAATTTCTGTCCATAATAGGTCGCGCTAAGCATGTTATATAAATCTTTATCCTTTTCGGACAAGGCTCTGTGGCCTTGCTGGAGATATTCGCTTTCTTCTTTATCTGCATAAAGCAAGAGGCCAAGTCCTTCTTTTTTGTCTGCCGAACCCCTATACTGGCTTCCGTATCCTCCGTATCCGTAAAAGTGTGAAGTTGAACGCGACCCTAATGATTCAGCCAATTTTTCGGATCGAATAGGTGATAGAGCCGCTCGAGATGCCGGGAGTGCAAAACTTCGTCTTGCACGGGTATTCTGCGGTGTACCGACAAACCTCGGTTGGCGCTGAAACGAAAGGTCGAATTTTGCCTTGCCCAGTGTCGCTCCCTTCACGTAATCTCCCGGATACCCGCTCGGCGGCCCGAACACGCCCGTGAAGCTTACTCCATCAGGCATCGGTACAGGAATGGCAATGGTCATGGGAAGTGTTGTGTCGCTTCCTTCGGGAATAACCTCGTCGACGGCAACAAATGAGGTGTACTGGGACATAAGATTATACTCTAATGCAAGATTGGTAACCTCTTGCTCAATACCGGGCATCCTGCCGCCAAGCTGCTCTAAGCACAGGTATTTGATTTTTTCTCTGGCCCACACTGAAGCTAAGGAGCTGTTATCAGGATTCCAATTTGGAAGTGAAATCCATATCCTTTCCTCATAAGGCTGACCATCAATCCTGCCTCTCAAAATCACCGCTGCCTGTCCTGAACCATTGTAACGGGCAAATAGAATAAGCGGCTGGGCGGAGTAAAGGTCTGGAATAGGATTAGGATAGACATCGCCGACGGCAAGGCCCCCCCAGTCTATTTCGACATCGGTAAGATAAGGTTTGGAAATCCGGGAAAGCATAGCGGTTATTACCGGCTGTGCATCCTCATCCTGCCGAATATACTGGGATGTGCCGCGGCCAAGCTGGGCCATACGCTCTAACAAAGAACGGTTGGGTGAAGAACCCACTCCGAAGGAAAAGAGCCGGGTGGCGCCTACTTTTTCTTTTATCGCAGCCAGAATCTGACTGTCATTGCCGATGAGGCCATCCGTCATAAAAAAGACAATCCGCTTACGCTCAGGTACGTGGGGATAGTCCAGGCAGGCTTTAATACCTTCAATCATCATCGTACCGCCACTTCCGTGAAGGGCCTGAATATAATCCAGGGCCTCCTCCTTATGAAGGCGAGTGGCGGGGACCGGCTTGGGCGAAAATGCACTTGCATTTGATGAGAAACTGATTATCTGAAAGGTATCGTCAGGGCTGATTCCCTGAATACAGTAGTACATCGCCTCTTTGACCTTCTGTATAGGATAGCCGCTCATCGAGCCGGAGCAGTCCACCACAAAGAATATCTCCTTGGGCTCGATATTCCGGGTAACACTTTCCAGGCTCGGCTGGAGCATCAGTAACAGATACCCTCCCTGTTGCGAATAATGGGTAAGGAAAGCTGCGCGGGGTTTCTCTTCAGCAACGCGGTATTCAAGGACAAAGTCCTTATTAGGAATAGTATCTTGCGCCATTATGCTCACTGTGGCTTTTCCTACGCTCTCATCCGTCAGCTCTATATCGTGCGACTTTGAATTCAGGTCTTCGATAGAAAGACCTGCATCCAGTGTAACGGTGAGGCTGATGTCGTGGCCGCTTCTTCGGCCGGGTTTCAGCACGGGCGGAGTGATTCGGGAGGCGTCGGGTACTGTATTTGTATCCGGTGCCCAGCCGGTGCCTTTTTTTCCAGACGGAGCGCCCGGAATAAATCGCGGGCCAACGACCATAGGAAAGACATATCTGTACACGCCGCGGTCATATTTAAGGGCCTGCACGTAACGGATGGTAATCACAATCTCTTCGCCCGGCTGAATATTCGCCACTGACTGCGTAAAGATATTTGGCCTCTCCTGTTCTAAAAGCGCGGTGCGCTTGCCAACGGCACGGGCCTGCTCATAGATTTGCCTGGCTACCCTGCGCTTATGAATCTCCCCGTAGATATTGCGTGTGCCCACCACCATTATCATCTCGTTCACAGCCGAATTTTCCGGCAGTGGAAAGACATAGACCGCCTCAATCTTTTCATTATGAGGATTGTGGAAATGCTGTTTTACCTCTACCTGGGCCAGGAATCCGGAAATCCGGGCATAAACGGAGGTATGTTTGAGTGGGAACTCCAGCATCACCTCGCCCTCCTCATCCACTGCATGCAAAGTACCTTGAGTTGTTTTAGGCTCCTCTGCCATTTGAGGCTTATCGGGAGGATTAACCTCTGCTGTGTCTCTGCTCCAGGCGTGTGAGATGAAGGCAACTGCCAGCAAAATAATCCCTGCAACTACCAGTCTCATCTTTTTTGTCTTGTGATTTTTCATTTTTTTCTCCTGTAAAAATTTGATTGGTACGGGCGGTTCGCGAACCGCCCCTACGTCCAGGCTATACACAGCCATCTATATATTTAGACGTATTAACCATCTGACAGTTGACAGAAACGATACAATTTTATCCTATATTTCCCTCATTGTGGCCTAAGCTCGTTCTCAAAAAGTACTTAGGCAAGGTAAAAGTTCTGTAAAATATCAGCCAAACCTTTTGCACAGTGAACGGGCGGTTCGCGAACCGCCCCTACATCCAGGCTATACACAGCCATCTATATATTTAGACGTATTAACCATCTGACAGTTGACAGAAACGATACAATTTTATCCAAGTTTCCCCTCATTTTGACCTAAGAACATTGTCAAAAAGTACTTAGGTAAGGTAAAAGTTATGTAAAATAGCGCCCCAACCTTTTGCAAAGTGAACGGGCGGTTCGCGAACCGCCCCTACTGATGTGTTGTGAATATGCTGATAAAAATTCGGGACTGCCAACGGTTTCCTGGCTGTCCTGAATTTTTAGATCACCAGATTTTAATCCTGCGTTCAGGTTTCCTGAGTCCTGCGGCGATGGCCTTTTTGCGGAGTTGCTCACCCGCCGGAACAGGACTGTGAAAAAACAGGACTTGAACCACCCTGGGGTAATGGTTTATCGCTTCCAAAGCTTTGGCCCATTGTTTGGGCTCATTTTGTCTCAGAGGTTGAGCTAAATCAAGGCAAATTGCCAGATAGGCGGCAAATGCAAGTTTTTGGTCGTCATCCGGCCTGATTACGGTTTCCTCGATATCGGATTTCATTTCTGACCGCAGCCGCCCGGCCTGTTCGCTGAAGTCGGTCAGGGGCATTACATTTGTCGGCCTTTCCCGGCGTATATGAAAGGCGAGCTGGCCATTGATATTTTCTCTTCGTCCTCCATTTGCGATAATTATCTGCCCGGCCAGGTCAATGAGGCGGTCGGCAAAACTGGTGATAGTTTCATCCATCGGCATATCATCACGGGTAGTATTGCGGTAGCGGTCGACAATCTGCCAGCCCCGTGACAACATCCAGCGATAACCTTTGACCACTCCGATAATGGTGCCGGACGTGGCGGCGTTATTGTCGGCGTCCCAGCCGAAGTTAAAGGCCGTCTTTAGGGTGTTAACAAAGTCTCCCTGGCCGTAAAGCAAGGCGGCAATCGTGGAGGCGGTATTGAGCTCATATCCGTTTCTGTCCCTCATAGCGCCGTTATGCCGGCTGTATTTGGCTTTCACAAGCCGCCGGGTCGTATGCCAGTTGTTTGGGTGCAAACGATACCACCGGCGGACGTCGTTGACAATTTGCCGGACAGCGCACTTTGGGTCGATTGCATTAACGCCGGCGTCAAGAATCTTATCGATGTCGTTTGTTATGAAAGCCGTTGCTATCATTGTCGTGAAAAGCTGTGTCGTTTGTGCGGGCTCCGCATCGATAGTGACGCGAGTATAATTTAAGCCGATTCTTGCCGCAGTTTGGGGCATGCCCGGAGCAAGCAAGCCGAATGTTTCACAGATGAACTGCCCCGAAATATTAAAGTCGGCCCACGGGTTTAGCACAATGCTGCCCGTTAGTGGCGGCTGAACTCCAATATCCATCAACTGACGCGCATATTGATTGGAACACCAGATGCGTTTATTGATTCGTCCTTTCCATAATTGCACAATCATAAGAGGTGGCAGCATAATCTCATTATGGCGCTGCATCGCGACGATATATACCCATTCCAGGTCTGTGTCGTCGTCCGTTCGGGCGCCCTCCGGAAGGGCGGGAACATATTCCTGGACATTGCCCGGCTCGTTGATATATTTCATTTCGTGCTGGAGTCCGTTGAGATTACCCAACAATTGGCCGAGCAGTCCACCTCGAATCTTGTCGCGAAGTACCTCAGCAGGCAATTTTATCGAATTGGCAGGACTCTTTGCCCCGTATATTGGTGCGTTCCTTGTTAGAGAACATAAGCTCAGAAAAATCAGAATCGATATTATATGTGTTCTTTTTATTATCACCTTCTATCTCCTATGATTTCTTTAGCTCTGTTTATATAGTGGTTTCTCCGGGTTCAATCCTCATAATAATATCTTCCTGAATCGCCGGTGACAGGTCCAGGAAGTTGACGAATGTGCCGTGGATTCGCATAATATATATGCCGTTTGGAGCATACTTCTTGGGATTTTTCAGGACCTGACGCAGGTGATTGGCGCTATCTACGTTGGAATAAACGTAGTAGGGCGACTCGACCGGCTCCATCCCCAATCTAAATAACGGCTTTATAACGTTATCACGCATCCATATTCCTTTCTCCTCAAGGTTGTCGGTATCTCCGGCACTGGTTTGGCGTAAACCGATATGTGAAGCGTACCCTCCGGTCATCTTCAGATAGGGCAGCTTCCAGGCTGAAAGGAGTCGATTTGGCAGACCGCCGCGGTCAGCTTCAGGCCGTGGGTCTACGCCGAATCCCAACATCGTCCTCGACTTTCGCCCGTCGGGCGTTGCACCCACCCAATAGCCATAGAGAAGATGCGTACTTGGAGTCGAGAAGTCAGCGAGGTAACTGTTACCCGTTGGATTCTCCAGGTTACTTACCAAATCGCCGACACGATTGACGAGTCGAACTGCTATTGCATCCACCTCGTCGCAGTTATTGCCGAATTTGTCCTGATTTGAGAGAAAGTGATGTAGCTCTCCATATCCTTCAAAGTTATTTTGCAGTGCGCTGCAAATGTCTGCCGCTGTCCATTTGCCGTAAGAAAGAGCGCGACTGACCGCGTATAGAGAATCGGCAACTACAGAAAGCCCATGAATAAGACAGCCGCTTGCATTATAGCGGGTCCCCTGTTTTTGAGGGTCACGCATGTCACGCCAGGTGTGAAAGCTGTCCATCAGTGCCGAAGTAAATGGAACAGGTTTCTCCTTTCCCAATAGCACCGTACAGGAATTGCCTGCCTCACGCATCCGCAGCAGCGTCTTCTCAAGTAAATCAAAAAAGACATCTTCCAGATTTGCATACACTGCATCGGCACCGCCCCCAAGCCCAAGTTCCTGCGCAGACTCTCCTATCTTTTTTCCGGTTATCAGGGACCGCCCATCATTCATTGCCAGTTCCAAAACTTTTGCAAGATTCAGCCAGGTGTTAGTCGTATTCAACGATGCCTTGCCCATGATAAGCGGCTCCTGACAGCCGGCGATGCAATAGTCCGGCAGGTCCTCGTTAGCTACACCTCGACCACTTAATATTTCAAACATCACGTCGTCGTTAAAGAGCGAAGGGTTCGAGTGCCCCGGAGAGAAAAAGAAACGTCCTAACGAACGATAGAAGGCCTCGCGAGTACCGCTATGAACCTTGACGGACAAAGCCGGCTGCGGGTCATTTGTCTCGAAGAATGCGTCCAGCACAATATAAGTCATATCGCAATCAAGGTCACGGCCTTTCTCATCACGCCCGCCAACGATAACGTTTTGCGATATTGCCCAGCAGCGCTTGCCGACCTGGAAAAAACATAGTAAGTGCCTGACAAGTTCTACGGCTTCCTCTCGAGAGGTATCAGCCTCACTGTAATACCGCTGTAGTATTCCGTCGATGTTACCGACGGAAAAAGCATAAGGATTAGGCGCCTGTTCCAACGCCATTACCTGCCACAAGAGCACAAAAGACTGAACGGCCTCATGTAGGGTCTTCGCTCCTTCTGCCGGCACACGACTTAGAATGTCGGCAATGCGGGCCAGCCGCGTCTTTTCATTCGGACAATCTTCTTGTTGTGCTAAAGATTCTGCAAGCTCTCTATAACGCGCTGCAAGTATAATCACCGCCTCAAGCGCCCCGGCCATAATCTCGCCATATTTTTCTCCTGATTGGCGGGCCTTTTGCTGCATAGCCCGAACGCCATTCTTTAGAAAGGGACGCAGGTCTGGAATAGTATGGCCGGTAACCGGCTCCACAAAATACACAACCTCATTGATTTCGTCACCGGCCTTTGCGTAAATTTCCCGCAAGTTACTAACGTAGGCGGTCTTCTGGCAGTACCGACGAACAGCCTGGATTCTATCCTTTGTAATACCTTTCTGAGGATTGGGTGAGATATCATTATAGATATCGGTCGGGTCGCAGTAGCCAGCAAATTCCTCCACCTTAAAAGAAGGATTTATCAAGGCATACGAAGCTGAGAAAGCCCCATCCTGCGTTCCCGCAATCGCGCTGCCTTTGATGATGGAGATCGGCATACGCCGGATTACCCGGCAGAGAAGCTCCGCCTGTCCGGCAGCGTCATCCGGATTCCGGCCGTCGGCCCGCATTGCGCGCGCCTCCTGCATTTTTATCTCCTGAACGAAAAACCACTCGTCCATACATTCCTGGGACCGCTTGGCTTTACGAACAAGCTCTACACCTTCTTTAAATATTTCTTTCCACTCTTTATTTAATCTTATCATTGTCTGAGTCCTCTTTTCAGGTTTAACCTCCCAGTGACGCGCCGAGCCCGCATTTGACAAGCTCATCGACAAAGTCTTGTGCCTCATTGCGTTCCGGCAGCGGCGTATTGCGCATCGGATATTCCTTGCCGAGGGCGGCATACTTTGGCTCACCCAGGTGATGCTGCCTTAATACCTCCACCTGCAAATATTTTCTCTGCTTTGCCAAATCACCCAAAAACGTCTTGATTTTTTCCATCTCCTCTTTGCTGTCGTTCATACCCTTGACAAAGGGTATGCGAACTATAAGCTGGGGCTGCTTTTTCGCCGTTGACAGTAGATTTTGAAGGACCTGCCGGTTATCAGCGTTCATCCAATGCAGATGTTTATCATTTGAGATACACTTGAGGTCGCAAATCAGCAAATCAACCAGTCCGACAAACTTTTGAAAATCTGCGGTGCCGGCGTTTGTCTCGATAGCTGTATGAATACCCTTTTTTCGCAATGCCTTAATAGTCAGCACAAGCTGATTTGCCTGCAGTGTTGGCTCTCCTCCGCCGAAGGTAACGCCGCCGTCGCGGCCAAAAAGTGGTCGGTATTGCTCCGCGCGGCCGACAATCTCTGGCACAGAAACTTCCTTGCCGGCGTATTCAAATGCCGGATGGCGCCACACTCTCACGCAACTGATGTCCGGACATACTGTGCACTTTTGGCGGTCAAGCGTCCACTTATTTGCTGATTTCGCAACCGCGCCATAAGGACACGCCTTGTCAGCGTATTGAGCACGGTCAGGATAGAACAAAATTTGCGGCTCAGGGGACAAACCTTCGGGATTAGCACACCACCGGCACAGGAAGTTACATCCCTTAAGATACACTACCCATCGCCGGCCGGGACCGTCAAAACCCTCACTCCAGCCTGTAGAAAAAATATTCATCTACTCTTCTCCAGGTTGGGACGAATATCATCTTTGGATATTAGTCCCAAACCGATAGCAGCGGCGTAAGCTGCTCCGAGCGCCGCCTCCTCCCGACTGGAACTGATGTAACACGGCAAACCAAAAATCGACTCAATAACTTCAGAGACCACAGGGTTTTTACGAACAGCGTTGCCGCCGGCAATTATTTTCTTAAAATCTTTAATACCAGCCTTAGATGCCATCTCTGCGAGCTCTCGAATCATACCCTCGACAAAGCCTCGTGTCAAATTAGCAGGAGTGAAATTCTCCGCCCCTATACCGTTGATACTTCCCCTGATGTTTGGCTCAAGTCGAGTGCCGCTAAAGCGAGTGTCCACCGATATTCCCGAAGCTCCTTGCGGTGCTTCTGCTGCAATTGAATTCATCCTGCTGTAAATCTCTTCATCGCCTGGCTGTGTCCCGGCAAATTCCTTGACAGTTGCCTGAATAAACTTTTGCAAATATTTATATGCCCATCCTCCGCATAAGCTCGCGCCTACGAGAATAAAGCCGCCAAACGGCATAGGTCTTGTTTCCAATGTTTCGACGAACTTATAGTCATTTTGAGGGAACGAGATTTGTCCCCCGGTGCCAAGGTTCAAAACCGCAGCGTTGCCGGCAAAACCAGCGGCCCCAATAATGCCGGCCTGATTGTCACCCAACGGACTGCAAACCTGTACATCAGGTCCAAGACCCAACTGCTGTGCAAGAGCAGGCCTGATATTGCCTAAGGGTCTTGCCGTCGAAAGCACGCTCGGCAGCACATCCTTATCTATACCAAGCCTGTCAACCAACTCTGCATCCCATAGACCTTCCTGGAGGTTAAAGATTCCCCAGCTTGCAGCGTGGGTCGCTTCGGTCGCAATGACTCCGGTCAAGTGAGCCGCGACATAATCAGCAATCGTTAATGCAGTCGCGTTTTCAGAAAGCTTGCCATTTTTCGCCAGCCACCGCAATGTCGCTCCGCCATAACCCGTGTGCAGCGGTGAGCCTGTTCTCTTTGAGTGCCGGGTTCTGAATTCTGAGTTCTGAGTTCTCTGGTCTCTCCAGGTGATGAGATTGCTCTGCGGCTCTAAGTCAGAATTGACCAGCAGCACACCATGCATCTGGCCGGTAATGCCGATGCCAACGACCTCATCTGCACGAACCTTTTTATCACTCAAAAGTTTTTGGAGCAATCCAAGACACAGAGCCCGGCTCCGCAGAGGGTCCTGCTCGTGATAGCCGGCAGGAAGCTCCTTGATTTGGGTATCATTTACTTGTGAGCAGATTGCCACCGGCCGCAGAGACTTGCACGAAAGTGCCAGTGCAGCAAGTTTAGATGTCCCAATATCCAAAGAAATAACGACTTTTTCGCCCATTCTCGCTCCGTATCAGTTCAATCAAGGCTCACCCCGCCCCTCCTAAAGTCTGGAAAAGGAGGTGCCGGGCTCATCTATTATAGATGCAATGAAATGCACAATATTACTGGAATTGCAACCCGTTGTCAAATGAGCAATCCTGTAACTTGCTGTAAGGCCGAATTCTGGATTTGTTGCCGGATTCATGCTAAAATTTTTTGTGTCGAATTCCACCTTTATTTGGAACAAAAGCGTTAAGATTCAGAGGCGTTAAAATTAGGTCTGAAGACGAGAAATCATTTAAGGAGCATTTTATGAGTCAACGGCAACGAAGCCGAAAAGCGTTTTTGCCCATAGTTGTGATGTTGGCAACACTGACGGCCTATGCCAATAATAGCGATATACTTTTCGATATGGGGCCGGACTCTTGGGCCAGTACGATTTCGCCCGGCGGACAATGCCAATGTCCAGATAACTGTCATCGGCAGATTCAGTACAGGGGAATACTTCTATGACACTGACACCGTCAGAATAATTAGTCCGGCAGATGTGCAAGAGCAATAGCGACAGTAGCCACAAAGACACAAAGGCACAAAGAAACAAAAATTAAAATAAATATATAATCTTGGTGTCTTGGTGCTTTCGTGTCAAAGAGTTGAGAATTGGGGGACCTACGGGTTGGGGGCGCCGGGTGAAGGCACAGCCGCTTTCCAATTGTTCACATCATCTCCGTAATCATTCGGGTCTTTACGAGAAAGTGATTTGCCGTACCCATCCGGCTCGGTCGGCCACGGAGCTTTATCATAGTAACGTACACGGTCGATACAGATATACTGACGAACACCTGCGCTGTTCAAATCGCCGGGCATACTGAGCTCCAACTTCTCACCGGCGCCGCTTAACCAGCCATCGTAAGACTCGAGCACCTCAACGCCATGCGGCACAATGCCGCCGTATCTTGCTGTAAAGGCCGTCTTGTCCTTCACAACCAATAGATAACTATACCCATATATCGTAACAGGTGAGCTGTCCGAAAAGACATACTCAATACCGTCGGTAAACTTCCACGGTGTGTGCTTATCAATGCGGTATAATGTTACCGGAAGGGTGAGGGTATTGTACAGCTCGATATATTCCTCATTCTGATTGCCGCTCGGGGGATTGTACATAATCTCGTTGATAACAATGGGGCCGACTCTGGGCCCGGCGTTAGGCAGCTCCGGGGTGTTGTGGTCGAGCGCAACAAAGTGATATATGCCGGTACTTGTAAGGTAACGGCCGAACGACACACCGGTCTGTGAAGCGCCAAATTCCTGAATCTTTGTGTATCCGGTCAACACACCATCCAGGCCCGAAGACAGGCACACCATTTCGCCATTTTCGCTCAACGCGAAGGGTAGATGGCAACCGGGGTCGTTTGGGTTGCCAAAATTCACGTCTTCGTAGAAAACGAAATACTTATCTGGGTCGATTGTTGTTCCATCGGCAATCTCATATTTCATCCGGCTGCCGCTATTGTCGCTGAGGAACCAGCCGCCGATGTTAATGACTTCGTCGGTAGTGTTGTGCAATTCAATCCAGTCTGAATTGCTATCGTGCGAATGTGCCATCGCCTCGTTAATTACCACGGTATCGATGTTCGAGACACCGGGTGTGGGCGGCTGGCAGAATGCGTAGGTCTCTGCGCCATCCGGGGCGCGACCCTGGGAGACATCGCTTGTCTGTGGGCCGTAGATGACCTTGTCGACTTCGTTGAGGTCGGCGTCGAACAGTGCGACGATTTCCTGGTCGGCGGAGAGCTGGAAGTCCAGGTGGGTCGGCCCGTCTTCCGGGTCGCCGTCAGCGATGAGAACGGCCATACCCGCGCCGGGTACGAAGCTCAGTGGGGCCAACCTGTGCTTATTTGGCTCAGCGACAGGGTCATCGGTCAGGAACAGCCCGCCCAGGTTCACCGGAAAGGCGCGTGGATTGTATAATTCGATGAAGTCGTTATTGAACAGGCAATCAGCGTTGGCAAGCCACTCGTTGATCTTCAGGGCAGCCGGGTCCCCAAGTGGCTGACGCGTATTGGCCTGGCCGAAAGTCGGTTGTGTCAGCGTCCATCGACCATTGTAACCAACCCGACCAATGGACAAATCTGGAATTTGAAGACCGAACTCGACCGAATCGAGCAGCTCGCCACCGGCGGACGGACTGTTGTAGAGGTAAACGCCTTCGCCCTCGCCGTCAAGCCCGAAGCCCAGATGCGTGCCCGGGGCGATAGGATTGTCATCAGCGTAAAGAACCAGATACTCGCCGGGGTCAATTGTGGTGCCGGCGCCGAAGACAAACTTCCTCGGATTGTCCGGATTATCACTGATGCTCATATCATACAAATCGAGAGAGGTGGGTCCTTCATAGTATAGCTCAATCAGGTCGGGGGTGGTTCCATTGTGGCGGGCGGCCTCAACATTTCGCGCGAGGACTTCGTTGATAACAAGCCGACAGTGCAAGGTATCGACGGTCCACGTGTGTGAGGCAGTGGCGCTATATTCGCTTTGCCAGACGCCGGCGGAATTCTTACCGATGGCGTAAACCGTATAGGAAGAGCCATCAGTGAGGCCGGTCAGTGCGATGGGTTCGTCCACCGAACGCTCTTCGCTCCATGGACCGTTTGCGTCGTTGATGCAATATTTATAATCCGTGATGCCAGGCCCGCCAACGGTGAGCGTGGCGTCGGTGCGGTAGGTTACCTCATAAGGCTCACCGCTGATACAGGCACCGCCGGGGACGTAGGCGCCCATATCGAGACCCCAGGGACCAGCCCCCATCGCCGGTGACATAGATTTGAGACGCCAGTCGGCGTTCGAATCAACAAAGATAGGGTCGGCGTCGATGTTGTCCTCGCCGAAATCGTGCCACTCGGATGGAACTATCGACCGGTTGATGGCCAGGTCCGTGGAGACGGTAAACTTGTCGAATACAAGTTCGGTATCCCGGAAGATGCTGCCATCCACGTATGCCCCACGCCCGTAGTCGGTCGTCGAAGTCGGACGTAAGAAATAGAGGGCCGATACAGTAACATCCGCTACGGTGTTGTTTACAAAAGTCATAAACGAGTCGCTCTTGACCTGGGCGACGTGGTCGCAGCCATAGAAGACGTTGCGGACAACGACGTAATCGTGGCCGCCGCCGGCAGACATTATATTGGCATTGCCGGAACCGGTATTGAACTCGTCCTTGTGGTAGTGCGTGAAGACGTTGCCCTCGATGTGGGCGTCACCTTCAATATCGAGCGCATCGTCGCCTCCGCCGAGGAAGACGTTGTTGAGTATCTGGATGACCGGGGCGGGTCGAGTGTTGCCGTCGACGTCTATCGCGTCGTTGTGGCCGGTGATGGTACCGAAGACATTGTTTTCTATGATGAAGTGTCCTGTTGTGGGGGCGGCACCCCAGATGTGTTCGCAGATGTTGTCGCCGGTGGGCTCTTCGCCGAACTCAAAGATGTTGGTAAAGGTCGAGTTGCAAACTATCAGGGAAGAATCCAACGTGCTGATTCGTCGCCGGTCCGTGTGGTCCAGTGTGACGTGGTCCAACAACAGGTTCGATTGGTCCAGGCCTATCATCCCGTTTATGGTCCGGCCGTATTCGACCACGGCGTATTTGATGCGGTTGTCCTGTACGGTGTTGACAAACTGCAAGCCGTTCCAGGTGCCGGCTGTACCCGGCGTTCGTGTAAAGCGGATTAGTTCGTTTTCGCTGCCCTCAGCGATAAGACGTCCGTTAATGGTGAGCTTTGTGGACGGCTCGAAGTAGATGGTAGTGCCCGGCTGAATGGTCAGGGTAATGCCGAACGGCACAGTCAAGTCGCCGGTAACGTGCCATGGGCCGGAAACGGCGTTCCACGTTGTATCGGCCGCAAGTGTACCGGAGATATCTACATCGTTACCGTCGTCGTACCAGATGTCAACAAACCCGCCGAGAAGTTCATTGCCGGTGCCATCGCTGTCTCCGTATGTTTGAACAATGACCCGATTGATACCCGGCTGGAGAGGGATTTCGCCTTCAGCAGGCTCAGGGGCTGTCAGCTCAAGGTCGAAACTTATATCGGCGCTGCTGGGCTGATATTGATGGAGCTCAACGGCTAATACGTTGAAACTATCCTGCAACAAACTCGCATCGATATTGGTGAAGTCATCGTCATTGTCATAGATGCCGCCGCCATAATATAAAGTCTCCCTGTCACGACCGTCCGCGTCGTTGCCGTAGACATTGGTACTGGCTCGGGTAGTGTAGTCTATAACGGGCGGTGACGGAGGCATATTGCTGCGGGCAATTTCGACCCCATTGAGGTACACGACCGCTCCATCGTCGCGTAAAATTCGCAGACTCAGCCGCGAGTATTTCGACGCATTGTTTACGTCGAACAAGTGCCGGAAGTAGGTTGTGATGTAATGGTTACCGGAAGGCCCACTGTTGACAACCGTTGCTTCGGGCCTGCCCTGCGCCGCGTCGCCGTATCCCAGCTCAGCCGGCCCCTCGTCCCAATCTGAATCATTGTAGTTGGTATGAGCAAACCAGTTCACTCCGTCAGCGATTGTGCCCTGATTGGAACCATCGTCGAGGTACTTCCATATCGAGCCGCGGGCGCACAGAATCTCGCCCTCAGTACCGGTGCTTTCGCTTATCTCCCATTGGCCGTCGATAGGCCACCAGTCGGCCAGCCGGCCGTTCACTAATACGGAGCGGGTGTCAATAGCATCAGCAGTGCCATAGAGTGCAGCGGTGTTGCTATTGGTTTTGTAGTAGCCGGAGGCCTGTGGCAAGTCCGCCTCGGCCGTGAACTCGGACCGAATAAGCGACAGAACGTATGAATTGCGCGCCGCAGCGAAGTTTTTCATCTTAGTGATTTCTCCGGCCGGGACGAAATCGGCGAGAAGCTCGTCCAGGAATGGATTTAGACGCTCGGCGGAAAAGGTCGTCTCAATCAGATTATTCAAGTGCCAGTAATAGCGGGAGACGAACTGAGGATGCTTTAGAAAGCGGTCCATTGTTGGGATGGTCGTAGCGCGGAAGATACCGCTGGTCGTGCTGCCGGGGCTCTGACCCAGGCCGAATACGGAGTCTAAATCATGCTGGATCAATACAAACCGTGGGTCCTCGATTCCACAATACATATAGTAGTCGTCCCCGTTGCCGTTGGCAAGTGTAGTCTCGTTGTTGTTCATCAGGACATTGACGGCTATGAAGCGAAGCCACTGCTCGGCATTCATAACACGATTGACCTCTTCGACGTAGGTCTCATCCGGCGTGTTGTCCGACAGGGCGTAAGTCAGCCCTATCAGGTCAGACCAGTCGTCCTCGGCGTTATTTGTCCTCTTGAAGTAGTTGCTGCGGTAGGGTTCGGGGTTCGTCCCCTCGTAGCGAAGGTCGGCCTGGTGAGTTAGTCGCATACACTTGTAGGCATTGCCGGCGTCATCAACCGGGTAATGGTTATCGGCAAAGTCGCTATCAACGACCTCCGCGTGGACGTACGAGCCATACATCTGGTTACCGCCATATTCAGCAAGATTCTGTCCGTTGGTCTTTACCTTAACGGCAGTAGCTTCGCATTGTGCCACTCCCGATATCTGAAACATCGCATTGCCGGCCAGTTGAAGCCATGTGTACACGCTGTTCAAATTGATTGCAGTCACACCTTTCCACGAGCGGTCGTGTGCGAAGTTCACGCGGTAGTTGTTAGGCCAATGCCGGCGGGTGCCGTGGCCGCGATTGCGGACGCCAACATTGTAACGTACCTTCGTATCCACCCCGTCGGCGCTGATGAACGTGGCATTCATTTGACAGTTGGGCCCTTCAAGAGAGCTGTCACTCACGATGTCTCTGAGCCTGGCCCGCTCCATCTCGGTCATAATGATGTAATAAATCGGCTGGTCGCCGGCTGTCCAGTACTGAACGAACGAATCGTCAACCTGGTAGAGCATATTAGTTACCTGCTCCGGAGTGCCGTCCATCACAGCCGGTGCAGACCAGGTCCGCGAATTGGCCGCCGCATCACTTGCTTCGATATAGAACTCGATGATTTTGCCATCCGGGTGAGCAGGTACGTTAACGCCGTGGACCCCATCATCAGCCTCGCCATCACCATGCATTCCGTCATCAAGCATTGTCAGGTCGATGTAGTCGCCGGGGTCATGATGTGGGTATGAATTTTCATTCACATATACTGAGGTGTCGACACGATAGTGCAGCGTTACCGTGATACCAGTTGTCAGTTCATCGATGATGCGAGCTGTTATTGTCACGGGCTCATCGGGGCCAGGGATAATCGGACGATGCTTTACGTCCACGACCAAAGGCGCGGTGTCAACATCAGCAACTGAGTTAACTACACCAGGCGTGCCTTCGTTATCAACACTTGCCGCCCAGTTCTGTCCATACTCGTTCGGAAGTGCCGGATTGACCAGTTCCAATGACTTGCCATCACCATCAGTGTCCTCCGACCAAATCCACCCGCGGTGCCCGCGGTCGAGCAGGCCCAGCTCCCGTACCGCCCACTCACCCTCGTCAGCATAGCGAACATGGTCGACATTCACACGCATATTGTCAATCAGCTCAATCGCCTCGCCGGAATTGCTCAGCCGTCCGTACCAGCCGCCAACGACGTTCGTTACGTCTGGGTACTTGGCCTTAAACGTGTTCACGTCCGCTGCGACAACAAGGTATTGGCCCGCCCCAATTGTAACATCGTTCGGGAAAGCGAAGTCCACGCCGTCGGTAATTCGCCAGCCGGCCAAACTGAGCAACTGTGTTCCCCTGTTAAAAAGCTCGATGTACTCGGCCCGGATGTCCTCGGGCTCATAGTAGGGATTGTAGAGACGGTGGTAGGGATGGTACATGATTTCGTTGATGACGACGTTGATGCCGGATTCACCTCCATTGTGCTCTCCCGGTGTCGGGGTTGTGTTGGTATCATGAAGAAAGACGCACCAGGGACCGCTGCCGTTGGGAAAGCGTCCATAGGAATCATCCGGGCTTTGTGCCGGGAAGTCAATGATACTGTCGATCAGAGTACTGCCATCGGTGTCGAACAGGCCGATATCCTCATCGCCCGCGGCGTCGAGTTTGAAGTCCACGTGTAGACCTTCTTCCGAGAGTTCTCTGTCAGCCCAAATCAGAAGGTAGCTGTACGCCTCTATGGTGGTTTTATCAGGGTAATTGTCAGGAATGCGATGCCACTGATTGGCATCGTCCACATCATCCGTGAGATACATGCCAGCTATGTCGATGGCGTAATGGCCATAGTTGTAAATCTCAATCCAGTCGTGATGGTCACCATTTGGGTCCTGGATGAAGCTGTCGTTGTCGGCCATGAACTCGTTGATGACCAGCGTGATTTGGCTGTGGTCCTCGGTCCAGTCCTCCGCCAACAGCGCAAAATCAGACATACTTACTCCGGGGACGCCATCCAGGTCTGCTTCGCAGGCAGGGGCAACACAGCTTGCGTCCAGCCAGCGGTAGGCAAGGGCTTTTAAGTCTTCGAAATCAACTTTGCGGTCCCCGGTGATATCGCCTTTGAGGTAAGGATGGGCACCGGCCGAACCGGCCAAAGATGCAATCAATACCAGCCCTATTAGAAGTCCGAACAGAAATCGCGCCGGCCACCTATCGTGACTTGCCCCGTTAGAAGTAAGGTAAGAACTTTTAGCGGGGCTTGCTTCTAAGGGAGCCGGCGATGGCGGGGAGATTACTACAGATTTGGACATCCTTTATTTCCTTCTCCACTGGTGTTTCCAGCCATTGGCTGTGGTTCTATCTTTGCATCTTGTTGGCCTTTGACGATCCAAATGCACAGATACTCCGATTTTTCAATTATAACATTTATGGGACATTAAAGTCAATACTTAATCTGCTCGAACACGGCTATTTTGGGATTTTCGGCCAAGATACGGGGCGGCTTTATACTGAATCGGCCTATATTTCATATCTGAATAACGGTGTGCCAGCAAAACGGCAGGAGTATCCGTAGCAAAGTCGGCACTAATTCGGGGCCTCGTATCCCACAATGCACAAATCCCCATGCTTGTCTGCGGAAGCAGATGTGGGGGCAATCAGAGACTTATATGACAGAGAACCGCCAGCGCCCAAAGCAGGTCCTTTTTGGCCACGACCTTCGTTTCATACCTTTCGTTTATCGGTATAAGGTGAACGCCCTGCTCGGTTGTTCTTATGAGCTTGCAGGTGACACCTATTTGATTTGCAATACGTGCAATACCAATTTGCCCCTGTGCCGCCGGCACTGAGGGAGTTAATATCACAATGTTACCGTCATTTATCCTCGGAGACATACTGTCGCCATCTACCTGCAGCGCAAAGCTGTCGGGAAATAGCTTGTGAATCTCTTCGCACTGGACGAACTCAACTATCTGCTCCGGTCCCTGCCCGCTAATCTGAATAAGATTGACCTGCTGCTGTTTAAGGCCGTCTACCAGGGCCCTGGCGTGCAGATCAACCGACACCGTGCCATCTACAGAACCAATAATCGCCTTGCCGATATGCTTTTTTACCAATTCCTCGAGTTCAGTAACAGCTTGCTTTGGCTCCGGCAGAAATGTTTGGTCCCAAAAATGGACCATCCCTGCCGCCGTTCGGCCGAGCACTGGAATCCACCCCGGCCCCTCCGGTTTGGCCAACTGAACTTTATAATGAAGCTCCTTTTCAATACCTTTTTTCTCACATAATAGCTCAATGAAAGCCAGAACCGGCCCGGCCAGCTCCGGACTGTTGGTAAGTAAATCGTCCAGTTTTTGCAGAAGACCGCTGTTTGCCCCGGATGGAAATCTTTTTTCGGCGCTGCGGCCTGTAAGCAGCCATTCCAAATCTGTTCCTGTAACCTCACAAATTTTGAGCAAAACCTCAGTTGGAGGGATCCTGTTATTTTCATAATAGCTGTAAGTAGAAGCACTTATGCCCAGAGCTCGGGCAAATTTGCTCTTGCCCCTGCCGCCTGCGTATTGCTTACGCAGTTGCCTGACACGCTCAATTATCGCATTTTCGTTAAAGTTTTTCACATTTTTTACGTTATTGCGAAATTTGAGTTGCATTCTTTCGCACTCGTGTTAATATTCAAAGAAAACCTGATTCTAAAGCGTACATTTTAGACACGGATAAGAATGTTGTCAATAAGGAGATTGCAGAGAAATGGCAAAATCCAAAAGAAAAAAGTTAAAAACGGCGGTTTCAACGAAAAAGGCGAAAAAAACCACAAGAGACCAAACAAAAGCAGCAGAGTACGTAGGCCATCTTTTGGAACTGCACAAATTGCAAGGGACACTGCTGACCCGGCTGGACAAGGAAGTAAAGTAAAAGTCAAGTGCGAGAGTGCACCTGGTTTGAAATTGGGTTTGATTGGGTTTGTATTGGGTTTGTTTCGCCGCGTGGGGCGGGGAAATTGGGTTTGATTGGGTTTGTATTGGGTTTGTTTCGCCGCGTGGGGCGGGGAAATTGGGTTTGATTGGGTTTGTATTGGGTTTGTTTTTCCCGCGTTGACCAAGTGTCCATTTTGCATAATCCTTTGTTGAAACTCGGCTTACGTTCATTTGGGCATTTTGGAAATTGGGTTTGTTTTGCATAAAATGAGCGATTTGTAGTGCGCTCTCTACAGTTGTAGAGGACCCTACCAAATGATTATTGATTATTGATGAATGATTCCGTCCAAGAAAGGCCGGATCTTCGATATTTGTTGTTGAACATTCAGTATTCATTAATTACCATTTCCTTCATTTTGGGCTTCTGCAAAAAAAGAAGCGCCTCTATAAATGCACGAATGTGCGCGTTTGATACGAAGAATGGCTTGTTTTTGACAGGATTTACAGGATTAAGTTCTTGGTAACAAAGGAGATAAAATTTTTTTATTTTTTTGGGATTTTGTTGTTAGGTATGGCCGCTTTTGGTTGAAAAAGTAGAGGATTAGAGAATTGGTAAAAAAAACGTCTGGATCCCTGTCTAAGACATACAGGGACTGTCGAGAAAAGGCAAAAAATGCACAAAAAATACCCCAGAGAGATAACGTTTCACTATCTCACGGGGCAGGCAAAAAAATGACCAAAAAAGTGCTTTATTTGGCACTGACGAACACAGACTTTTTACCACGGACTAACGCGGACTTTTTATTACGGATTACAGGCGGCGGAAGACCAATTAGTCGTTAGTTGAAAGGATTATGGCCGGAAATAAAAAGAGCTTGGGGGAAAAGCCGATCCTACGGGCTTTCTTATTGAACATCGACAAGACCGATCTCATTTGAAGGAGATTTATCAATACCTAATTTCTTTAGAAATTCATCCGTTTTGTTATTAACCCATTCATTATATCTTACATCTGCTAAATCAATTCGCTCCAAAAGATCATCGGTAAATTCGGCAATCTTCTTTTTCAATTTCCAATCTTGTATCTTATCTCCTGCTACATAAACAATTCTGTCAATTATTTGCGCTGATATAAAATGTGGCACATCCTGCGTACGAGCAATTGCATGAGCAAGAGTGCATAACTGGGATTCTGATATCGGACGATATGGTTTTGCAAATTCATACAAAATATCAGGACTAATTATCCAACCACATCCTTCTAATTTCTTTCCAACCGATATCATTGCACGATCCCAAGTAAGGAGAACCCAATGTTCGTATTTCTCTGCGATCTGTTTCTTTAAATGACTCATAGCTAAAACATCATGATTGACAAGCTTGAAATTCTTACTACGTTTTAACTCATCTAAATAATAGGAATACTCAACTTCAATATCTGTGGTATAATGTTGGGGTATTTTGGGGATTTCTTCAAATTCCACGCTATATTCATGGAATAATGGTTGTAAATCAGTCATTACTTTTCTAATCCAGACATCCAGATTCATGGATTTTGATTCTTTGCAAAAAGAGGAAAACGAAGCAAGATAGTCAAACAAGTTACTCGGAACACTTAGGCCTGAGTTCTTAAGTTGATAATAATGAGCAACGAATGCATTTTGTGAATATTGGAGTTGTTCCGCATAATCGTCAAGATTATCATAAGTTCTAGCACGAAGTAAGTGTGAAGCACATTCATTTATGTAAAAAAATGGTATACATACGTTGACAGACAGCTTGTGTAATGTTTCTATAGCTTTATGATTACTTGAAGAAAAACGTCCCTCTGAAGGTTGGAACAGTCTAGAACATAAATACGGTATTGCTACTGAAGCATCTAACATAACACTAACATCCGACCATCTTGGTGCACCTATGGCTTTTGCCCCAGATATAGCATCGGCACCTTCTAAAGCAACAAATATAGCAGCTCTCGAGAGTTTTTTTACTATCGGCAAGTCTTGAGCCTGCATAAGCATTTCTTTTATCGTATCATCAAGTTTTTCTCTGGGAACACCGGAATTAGAGATAAAATCCCGAAGTTCTTGCAAGGACTGATTCAAGTTCTTAAAGAATCCCATAGCTGTCATTTTTAGCTTGGCACTCTTGGCTGACTCCAACTGCTGCTCTATAAACACCTTAGCCAAAAGAACGGATGCTTTCTGACCATCTGCCAAAGACCATGAAATATTATGCTCGGATTCCATAAGCGAAGTCTGGGCACCGACTAGGGATATGAATTCCTTGAGGTAAATTCGTTCAGCATTTTCAAGATCTTTTTGGGCATTTGGCGCAAGAGATAAATTTTTATCATGAATCATAATTAGTTTGCCTTTAGTGAGAAGCGAATCAATTCGTCGCAAAATTTGAGAAGCTCTGCTTTGATCACAGGCCAATAGATCGATGGTTTTCTCAAGTAAGACATCACGGATTAATGGGCCCTCATTATGTAATGTAATAAGTATACTGTCTTCATAGACTGTGTTTTTTAAATTGTCTGAATCTTGGCCCATAGCTACATAAGAATGAAGACAGATTTCTTGTTTATCAATTCTTGATGCCACTCCAGTGGCTAGTGGAGCATCAATAGCATCTAAGAAATCAGTTACAAGGCCAGCACTCACAATTAATTCTGAAATTTCTTTTGCCCCTAAACATGTACAAGGAACCTTGTAAGTAGAAGTGATACCTCCTTCCAATTGTGCAAAAGTTAATCTGGAAATGGGTTTAGGGGTGATAAAAAAGAATCGAGTTGCACCATTCGCGACAGCTTTTTGGGCGTCAATTTTAGCCTTCTTTTCCCAACCCTTGGTTTGAACGGTATCTTGAACTGCAATGGTATGAGAACCGCCTTCGTCTTTGAATATCAACCAATCCGATCCTCCATTATACGAACCATCCACATTTACAACTTTTAAATTGAAGATCTTGGGAAGAATCAGATAAATAACCTTTTTGAAGTCCTTTCTTCCTAATGACATTATGTTGTTCTTGATAGTATCAACATCCATTATTACTACTCCCAAATTATTCAATTGCCTATGTATAATCGCTAAGGAGCGCCCTTAGCCCACCGCAAATTCAAACAAACGATTCTATTTTCGTTTTACAGATTCTTTCAGTCACTTTATGCAGTTTTTGGACGTATTCGGCAAATGTGCAAGCGACTTTTTCCTATACCACCATTATACCGAGTGCTTACTTCAACAATCAACATATTTACTCCAAAATTCTCAGTAATATGGTATTTTGAGAAAGCCACACACAGACGGCGAATTTGAGATGTATAGCGGTTTTGTTTGGGTGAAACGACAAAAAATATTCCCCCCAGCACGGGGCTGGGGGCTATATAAAAGGACGGGGAATCCCCCCACCGCAGGGGTGGGTAAAACGACAAAAAAAATCCCCCCACCGCAGGGGTGGGGGCTATATAAAAAGAATTGCGTAGGGTCTAAATCAGGAGTAACATCAAAGTTATGGCAAAAACGGTAGGGTATATGGTTACATGGACAACGTACGGTAGTTGGTTGCAAGGGGACAAACGAAGATATGTCAAAGATGGAAAAGTATTGGACGGCGACGAACA
>Ga0114922_10000103_pt1 | contig 74731 bp, 70 predicted proteins | sample AartaG_FD_100975 | JGI IMG/M metagenome (GOLD analysis project Ga0114922, IMG submission 100975) | Deep subsurface microbial communities from Aarhus Bay to uncover new lineages of life (NeLLi) - Aarhus_00045 metaG | ecosystem: Environmental > Aquatic > Marine > Oceanic > Sediment | place...
GTGGTATTTGATATCATACACCGTGTGACTCGATTTACGGTAATGCTCCATACCGCAAGCATACTAAAGTCTTCGCCTAAAGGCGAGGGTTTTTCTCCCATTCCCCGAGAAAGGACAATAATCCAGCCGCAATTTAAAGTATTGATAATCTGATAATATCATGCTAATGTATTGCATCAAGATGCACTTGCTGTATTTGTCGTGAGATTGTTATGATTGAAATAACTAAAAACATCATAATCCCTGATGGCGAATTGCTGTTTACATTCTCACGTTCAAGCGGGCCGGGCGGTCAGAATGTCAATAAAGTGTCGAGCAGAGTTGCATTGCGCTTTGATGTCGCAAATTCTCCGAGCCTTACAGACCATCAGAAAAAACAAATCCTGTCGAAATTGAAAACACGGATAAATAAGAATGGCATTCTGCGGATAATCTGTCAGAAATATCGCACTCAAAATGCCAACCGTGTTGAGGTTGTTAAGCGGTTTAAGATATTGATGCAAAATACGCTTAAACATACCCGACCCAGAAAAAAAACTAGCGTTCCCAAAACGGTAATCAAACGCCGTATAGAGGATAAAAAACGAAAAAGCCAGTTGAAACAAGAGCGTTCGGAAAAAACGAGCTGGGATGAATAGGGATTTATTGAGCGAAAATGGTATCGACGGCCGATTTAATTGACGGGGCAGCATTATTACTTAAATTCAAAAAAGCAGATCAACCGAACTTTTTTCTTGCAAAATGCGTACAATTGATTAAATTTAAAAAACTACTGATCTTTTTTAGAAAGGTAAAATGGATAATTCTGATTTTTAATTATAACATCGAAGGAGATGCAACATGAAAAAATTACTTGCAGTAACTCTCGTAATGATTCTTGCTTTTGGAGTTGTGTTTGTCTATGCCTGCGAGGCTAAGGACTCGTCTGCCAGTACGAAAAAATCTGCAGCATGCAGTAAAAAATGTTTATCCGCAGGCGATATTAAATGCATTTCAAAATCCGGAAAAGCATGTTCTGCAGTAAAAGACACAAAGGCATCCAAAGTTAATTCTCCCAAAGTTAAAACATCTGAAACCCGAACTTCTGAAGCCAAAGCCAAATCTGCGAAATTATCTTTAAAGGCAAAGCAGGTTCCTACAGAGAAGGCCGCTAAAGCAAGCACGACGATGCCGTCATGTGCCGCTGTTTGTCCACAGAGAGATAAATGCACGATAATAAAATCTGCTGATGCCGCTGTCAAAGCAGAAGCGCCAGCTAAATCTGAGGAGACAGTAAAAGCAAAAAACTCAGATAAAGCTAAAGTGTCGACAAAAGCAACAGCTGTTTCAGTTAATAAAGCAAAAGATTCAAAAGGAAAGTAATTTCTTACAACAGGATATAAATCCTGATATATTTTATAAGCCTCTTTTCTATGAAAAGAGGCTTTTTATAATTTAGAATTGTACTTTCAAAGAGTATATTAATGATAACAAGCAGTTTAATTTGTCTTGCTCGCAGCGCCAAAATAAATAGCAACAAGTCAGCAAGTCGAAACCTCCGAAGGTCCCTGACGGGTCTCCGACCTTGATGGCCTGCGGTTTCGACAACATTTTATCCCTCAACTGAAAAACCCGACACCTAATTGTCGGCCTTCTCTCCGCCTAAGGCGGATCGGAGGCTACGAAAGCTATGATGATTGATACTTTATCCATTGTTTTTAAGTAATAGTGATTGAACAGTATATACAACGTTATGGATTCCCCGCCTTGGCGGGGAATGACAATTGTAAATTTATTATTTATAGAAAGGCCGGACAGTAGCGATAGAGTTTATAAAATAATTATTGACAAAGGTCTTTTCATAGGTGACCTGCATTGCTTTTCAACGGGTTAAAAATGCGGAAGGGGGGATTTGAACCCCCACACCTTGCGGCGCTACCCCCTCAAGATAGTGTGTCTACCGGTTCCACCACTTCCGCATAATTTCAGCAAGATAGTCGAGATGCTAGAACTATTCGCCGCCTTCTGTTGGCGGAACGTCATCACCGGATGGCGGCGGCGGCAGTTCGATATCGCCAGGAAGCGTTGAGGGTTGTTCTGCCGGCAGTTGCAGGGGCTCCCCAAGTTGTTTCTTGACCGCCGATTCCTGGCGAGCCGCTTGTCTTGCGGGCGAAATAAAGGTCAATCCCAGGGATGATATCATGAAAGTGACGGCTAAAAACGTAGTAGCCTTCGATAGAAATGTAGCGGCGCCTCGACCGCCGAAGACAGCCCCGGAAAGGCTGGTGCCGCCAAAAGCGCCGGCTAAACCCTCGCCTTTGGCCGACTGCATGAGAATCACCATAATCAGACCCAAACAGATCAAAACATGAATTGTTATTAAAATGCCATACATACACAGCTCCTTTTTTCATATTTTCGACAACTAATCAAGTTACTTAAAATTAATCTTCAGTCAAGCCAAAAGTGCAGATAATTTGAAATATTTAACGTGCTGTGCGCGGCATCCGCCCTTGGCGGACCGGTCTGCCCGAACAAAAAGGGGCACACGAGGACGTGTGCCGCCCACTATAAATGCCCTGCATCTTACAACGTCGCCTCAATAATCCCGCAGAAGTCATCCGCTTTGAGGCTGGCGCCGCCGACTAAGAAGCCATCAATATCATCCTTGCCAATTAAATCGGCGGCATTACCGGGCTTGACCGAACCGCCATACAGCAAGCGGACCTTATCAAATGCATCTGTTTTTTGTGATAAAAGGTCACGCAACAGCTTATGCACATCTTGAGCCTGTTCGGGAGTTGCAGTCTTGCCGGTGCCGATAGCCCATACAGGTTCGTAGGCGATTACAACCTTATCGAAGTCTTTGAAATTGTCGAAGCATTTCTCAAACTGTCGAGAGATTACATCGTTAGTCTTGCCGGATTCTCTTATTTCAAGGCTTTCGCCGAGGCAAACAATTGGAGTTAATCCTGTTTCGATCGCCTTGAACAACTTTTTATTTATTAAATCATTGGTTTCGCCGAAATATCGCCGCCGTTCAGAGTGTCCGAGGATGACATATTCACAGTCGGTAGATTTTAGCATAGCCGGGGATATTTCGCCGGTATAGGCTCCTTTTTCTTCCCAATACATATTCTGTCCGCCAAGCTTGATATTGGTCCTTGTAATTATACTGCTCACAAGTCCAAGCCAGACAAACGGGGGGCATAATAATATCTCGGTCTGTTCAGATGAACCGTAAGTTTTTGCGATTTCACCGGCCAATATTAATGCCTCCTCGGCGGTTGTATTCATTTTCCAGTTGCCGGCAACCAGTGTTTTCCTTGCTGACATATCAATCTCTTTCCGTTAAAACCGCCACACCTGGCAAAGTTTTGCCCTCGAGAAATTCAAGGGAAGCTCCGCCGCCGGTGGAGACATGAGTTATCTTATCTTTAAGTCCAAGCTTAGCCAATGCCGCAACTGAGTCGCCGCCGCCGACTATGCTGATGGCTCCACCCTCAGTAGCCTCGGTGAGGGCTTTTGCCACCGCTAAAGTCCCTCCGGCAAACTCATCAGTTTCAAAAATCCCCATGGGACCGTTCCAGACAATCGTTTTTGCATTTTTAATAATCTTTACAAATGAATCCCTGGTAATTTTACCGATATCCACCCCGATTTGATTATCCGGAATATTTTCATAGTTTACTGTGCTGACAGTAAATGGCTTTTCGAGCTTATCGGCAACTACTATATCTTCTGGCAGTATCATTTGCACGCTCCCGGGCAGATCCATCTTTAACAGGCTGTTGGCTTCATTAATTCTATCTTCCTCCAACAGCGATTTCCCGATTGGCAAACCCTGCGCTTTATAAAAAGTAAATACCATTCCACCGCCAATCAATAATGTATCGACTTTTTGCAGAAGGTTTTTCATAACATCTATTTTGCCGGAAATTTTTGCGCCGCCGATGATGGCCACAAATGGACGTTTCGGCTCGGCCAGGGCTTTACCCAGGTAATCGATCTCCTTTTTCATCAAGTAGCCGGCCGCCGCAGGCTTTAAAAAACGGGCAACTCCCTCAGTCGAGGCATGCGCACGATGAGCCGTTCCGAATGCATCATTGATAAAAATATCACCAAGAGCGGCCAACTGCCTGGCAAAATCCTGATTGTTTTCGGTTTCTTCCTTGTGGAAGCGCAGGTTCTCGAGAAGCAGAATCTCACCGCCTCTAAGGCTTTCGACAATGTTTTCAACCCTGGGTCCGATACAATCGTTTGCGAATTCCACATAAAGTCCGAGAAGCTCTGATAACTTTTCCGCAACCGGTTTCAATGAAAGTTCCGGTCTTACCTGTCCTTTAGGCCGTCCCAGATGCGACATCAATATCGCCCTGCCGCCGGAAGAAATAATCTTCTTAATCGTCGGTAAAACCGCCCTGATACGAGTGTCATCGCCAACAACCCCGTCTTTTAAAGGAACATTGAAATCGACCCGGGTCAAAACTTTTTTGCCAACCAGGTCAATATCATCAATACACTTTTTATTCATCATACCTCCCTTCAGGGAAATAGCTCAATTTTTACAGGGCTGATATAGTCTATCGGCAAATATCAGTCAAGAAGAATTAAAGGCATAATCAATTATAGTTTATGTAAGCAGGTCATGTATTGATAAAAATGATAAATACAGCTTGATAATTCGGGCGGTTTATTTTGGCTGTAAATCTGAATGCTTCATTTTTGCCTGGTCTATAAGCTCGTCCATGGCCCTGTGAAAGCGACTCTCTGAAACTTCCTCATCGTTAGACACCATATAAAGAGGACAATCTGTCTTGTAGCCAAAGCAGTCCTGCGCCTCGGAGATATAACAAAAATTGAGATATCCACATCTCTTGGTAGGTTTTCCTTTTCTGACCATTAGTTCTCCTGTAAGCCCGCACAAACGGTTATGCCATGGTTTCGTTTTTTTTGCTGATATATATTAATTCTGTCGACAGAATATAAATTTTTTTAATTGACTTCATAAACTTATTTGAAATATTAATCAGCTAAAGGAGATATCAGCATGGATGATGATAAGATGAAAACAGCGATTACAAAGATCGAACCGGGTTCGATCAGGGTTAAAGGCTATAATATTGTCGATTTGATGGAGAAAAAGAGTTTTGCCGAGGTTGTTTTTCTGCTTTTGAAAGGTGAACTTCCCAGTTCTGCCGAGGCTAAAATAATGGAGGCGATTCTTGTGTCATCGGTCGACCATGGCGTCACGCCGCCATCGTCGCTGGCCACACGGGTGGTTGCCTCCGGCGGTAATCCGCTCAATGCGGCGATTGCGGGCGGGATCCTGACAATTGGCGATTCACATGGCGGCGCGATGGAGAAATGCGCTAAAATCCTGCAGGAATGGGCGGCCAAGGGCGACAACATAGAGGAGATAGCCGACGAGTTACTTGATCATATCAAATCAACTAAATTGCGAATGCCGGGTTTCGGTCATCGCCTGCATAAAACCGATCCGCGGACTGTCAAGCTGTTTGAAATCGCCGATAAAAACAATTTCACCGGCAAACATATCCAGCTGGCAAAAGCTCTCGAAAACAGGCTGGTGACAAGTTCCGGCAAGAAGCTGCCTATTAACGTCGATGGCGCAATTGGCGCGGTGATGTCTGATATGGGTTTTGATTACCGGATAGGCAAGGGCTTCTTCATAATTTCCCGCTGTGCCGGTTTGATTGCTCATGCCTACGAAGAGCTGACTCGTTACAAGCCGATGCGTAAACTCGGCCTGACTAATTACGAATACGACGGCCCGGGGGAGAGGGAGATTTAGAGTAACCGTAGGTCAAAACCTTTATGGTTTTGACAAATGCCTATAAATAATAGCAATGACAAGGGGATAAATGATGGTATCTTTCTCACAAAGAATGGGATTTGAGACGCTCAAAAAAGCATTTCAAATTGACTCAATCGATGATGATCTGAGAAATGGCTTATGGAATATGTTAACAATATATTATTGGGATAAGATAGAAGTCGATTATTTGTCAGACGATGAAGAGTTGTATCTATTTTTCAAATCACTATGGATTTCTCATTTTAAAAAACCAGTAGATACTTTGAAGGATGATTGGGGTAATACTTATCATGAGATTAGATCGTATTATTTTAAGTGCGATTGGAATAAGGTATATGATCTAATAGAATTTATTGCACGTTTCTATGAAGATAAAACCACTAATTCAAATTTTAGAAAAGCTTGTAATAGTATTTTAAAGAAAAATAATTCAGCATATCGATTTGTAAATGATAAAATAACACAAATAACATCTGAAGAAGAAATTGCTGAAATTGAAGATGCTCTATTAAAAACCGATCCTTTTAGACCTATCCAAATCCATTTAAAAACAGCTTTACAATTATTATCAGATAGAAAATCTCCAAATTACCGTAATTCCATCAAAGAATCCATAAGCGCAGTTGAAGCTCTTTGCTTGAGAATATCGGGCGACCCTAAAGCACCTTTTGGAAAAGCGTTAAAGATAATTGAGAATAAGATTACACTTCATGGAGCCTTAAAGAGCGCATTTGAAAAATTATATGGATATACCAGCGATTCTAATGGAATACGTCATGCACTTTTAGAAAAATCAACATTAGAATATGAAGACGCCAAATTCATGTTGGTTTCATGCTCGGCATTTATTAATTATCTCATTGCAAAATCAGCTAAAGCAGGGATTAAGATAAGATAAAATAAATAGTAGGTCAGACATTTCTGTCTGACCGGACAGGCTGAAAGCCTGTCCTACTAAATCATCGCATATTTAAACAAAGGAGAATCCCTAATGTTCACATCAATCGAAAGTTTTGAAAAAGTCTGGCAGCTGGAGTCGAGCAATACTTCGAAGATATTTTCAGCTTTGACCGATGACAGCCTGAATAAAAAAGTAGCCGATGACCATCGCACGCTGGGACGCATGGCCTGGCATATTGCGCAGAGTATTCCGGAGATGGCCAACCGGACTGGTCTCAAAGTTGAGGGAGCTGGTGAAAAAGACCCGGCGCCGACCTCAGCCGAACAAATAAAGCAGGCTTATGATAAAGCCGCCAAGTCCCTGCTTGAGCAGGTCACAGGCAACTGGCAGGATGAGACGCTCAAGGTCGTGGATGAAATGTATGGCGAAAAGTGGGCCCGCGGCGTTACGCTTCATATCCTGATAGTTCATGAAATTCACCACCGTGGTCAGATGACTGTGCTGATGCGCCAGGCTGGCCTTAAAGTGCCGGGTGTCTACGGACCCGCCAAAGAGGAATGGACGCAATACGGCATGCCGGAGCCGGAAGTTTAAACTGAGAAATGAGGAGTACAATGTCCGATGAGATATACAACCAACTTGCCGATGCTCTTGATAGGCTTCCCAATGCGTTTCCGCGAACACCGTCCAATGTCGAGATACAGCTATTGAAAAAAATATTCACACCGGAAGAGGCTTCACTCGCTTGCCAATTAACCGGCAAAATGGAAGCCGTTGATATAATCGCCAAACGGATAGGACTGCCTGTTAAAGAAACCAGGGGCAGGCTTATTGAAATGGCCAAACGAGGGTTAGTATGGCTGGATAAGCGGGGCGGAAAGCCGCAGTTCAGGCTGGCGGCATTTATAGTTGGCATCTTTGAGGAACATTTAGACAGGATGGATCACGAATTTGCGCATCTTCTCGATCAGTATATGCTGGATGGCGGAGCAGTCGGAATAATGAAGCCTCAACCCGCGCTTCACCGTGTCATTCCAGCAAAGGATGTAGTAAAAACCGAATGGATACTCCCGTATGACGATGTCCGAGCAATCATTCAGAAGGCGAAAACGTTCCGTGTTCGAGATTGTATCTGCCGCAAACAGCAGAGACTCGTTGGCAAAGGCTGTGATTTTCCTTTGAATAATTGTCTTACTTTTTCACCGGTAGAGAGACCTCCCAAACCGGGTGATATTTCCCGCGAGGAAGCAATGGCCATCCTCGATCAGGCTGAGGAAATTGGTTTGGTTCATTGTGTGAGCAACATAAAAGAGGGGCTTGGTTACATGTGCAACTGCTGCGGCTGTTGTTGCGGCATTCTTCGGGGAATCACCGAATACGGCATCAAAGAATCGGTTGCCTATGCGAATTACTATGCAGTCATCGACCCTGATGAATGCCAGGGATGCGGCACCTGTATCGACCGCTGCCAGGTAAAGGCAATCTCAGAGCAGGATGATGTTTCTGTTGTGGAGCGGGAGCTTTGTATCGGCTGCGGACTGTGTGTTACCGGCTGCCCCGACAATATAGCAGTTCTTCAGCGAAAACCCGATAACGAAATCGTCCATCCCCCGGCAGACTATCCGGCTTGGGAACAGGAGCGAATGAGAAACAGGGGATTAAGCAAGTAGTTGTAGGTCGAAACCCCTGCGGTTTCGACAAACTCTATTTGAATCATTGAATTCCGGCATTTTTTTATTGTCTTCATTCTGATAATTTCATAATATCATAATTATTATGAGCAATAACGATCTGATAATCGTATATGTGACCTGTCCGCCTGATGGATCTGAAAAAATCGCTGAGATTTTAATACGTGAAAAGCTGGCCGCCTGTGTGAATATCCTGCCGGCAAAATCTGTCTATATCTGGGAAGATAAGCTTTGCCGTGATGAGGAATCACTGCTGATTATTAAATCGACTTCGGCAGTATATTCAAAACTCGAAGCGAAAGTAAAACAGATTCATCCCTATGATCTGCCGGAAATTGTAGTGATTAAAGCAGAGGCGGTGCAGGATGATTATCTGAGATGGGTGCATGAGCAGATAAAAAAACAGTAAGTGCCTATTTCTACACGCTCAAATAAGAAAGGTTTAAACAATGAAAGCAAAGAAAGTCGAAAACGGGTATTTTCTGCGAATCGATAAAGGCGAGGAGATCGTATCCACGATAACGGATTTCATCGTCAGGGAGAATATCCAGTCAGGCGCAGTCGCCGGCATAGGGGCATTAACCAAAGTCGAACTTGGATATTTCGACCGCAACGGGAAAGAATATTTGAAGAAAACTTTCAATAATGTATACGAACTGCTTTCTTTAACCGGCAACATTGCATATATTGACAATAAGCCGATTCTGCATGCACATTGCATGTTGGGAGACGCTGATTATAACGTAATGGGCGGTCATCTTTTTAAAGGAACTGTGGCAGTGACCGGTGAAATATTTATCCAGACTTTCACAGAGAGATTTGACCGTCGACTCAATGATGAATTTAGCCTTAACCTGCTCTCATTTTAGGATGGGTAAAATAATAACGCTGATAACAGATTTTCGCACCTCTGATGGGTATATGGGCGCAGTATATGGGGTATTGAAATCGATAAACCCGGAACTCGATATTATCACAGTTGCCAGCAATATTCCGCCGGCGGATATCCGTAAAGCATCACGCGCGCTGGTAAACTGCTTCAGGTTTTACCCGGAGGGGACTATCCATATGGTCGTGGTTGATCCTACAGTGGGTCAGCAAAGAAGGTCCCTGTTGATACACGATGACCGCTACTATTATGTTGGCCCCGATAACGGCGTATTTACTCCGGTGTTTAAGTATGCCGGGGAATTTAACTGCTATCATATTACCAATTCGAAATACCGCCTTGCTTCCGGTTCAGAAACATTTCACGGTCGAGATTTATTTGCTCCTGCGGCGGCTTATTTATCGCTGGGCATACCGCCAGAGGAGTTTGGTCCAAAGATCGATGACCCTGTTTATATTGTCGATCCAGAGCCGGAACAAATAGGACACGATATTACCGGCAATGTTATTGATATCGATGCCTTTGGCAATTTGGTGACAAATATCCCGGCTGAAATGATCAAACAGAAATCGATAATTAAAATATGCGGCAATAAAATTAATGGCATCAGCAGAAGTTATGCTGATGTTAAAGAAAAGCAGCCGCTTGCCTATATCGGTTCATCGGGCAACCTGGAGATAGCGATCAATAGAGGACATGCCGCAAATTTTTTTGGGGCCGCAATTTTTGAGGAATTAAAAGTCATCGATGTCGAAAGTTGAAATGTAACCTGATAAAGGAATAAACCTGGTATGGCAGAAGAAATTTATCCGGGAAAACCATCCGAAATGCCATTTTTAGATCATTTAGAGGAGTTTCGCTGGCGGCTTATAAAGTCAATAGCGGCAATCGTTGCTTTTGCAGTCGCCGCTTTTGTTTTTTCAGACTACCTGTTTAATGCCTTATGGTACCCGCTTCATCAGGCGGCGCCTGAATTGAAGATACATTATTTTAAGGTTACCGAGGGGTTCACCACCCGCTTGAAGCTGTCAATCGTCGGCGGCGCAATAGCCGCGGCGCCTTTCGTTTTCTACCAGATATGGAAGTTTATCCTGCCCGGGCTTTATCAACGTGAGGTTAAGGTAATAGTACCGATAGTTGTGTTCTCAACATTTTTTTTCTTTCTCGGGGGCGCATTTTGTTATTTTATCCTGCTGCCGTTTGGACTCAAATTTTTTTACACACAGGCTCCAGAGGGTACCGAGCCGACCCTGATGATGGGTAATTATCTGAGTTTTATTCTGGCGCTTATTCTCTCTTTTGGGATAGTCTTTCAGCTTCCGGTTGTATCGTTCTTTTTGGGAAAAATCGGGCTGATCTCCTCAAAAACTCTGGCTTCCGGACGGCGTTACGCCCTGATAGTCATCGCCATTTTGGCGGCGGTTATAACCCCGCCGGATTTCATCAGCCAGCTTGGCATAGGAATACCTTTATACATATTATATGAAATCTCTATCATAGTCGTAAGGATTACAGGCACAGCTGAAAACAATAAAAAAGCCGCTAAAGACCTGGCTGGGTGATGTAATGTATTGTAATATAGAGCTTTAATAAGCGTCCCGAGATTATATGAAATTATTGGATGAAGTTTTGCTATATTTATTAAATGAATTGATTTAGAATATAGACGAGGCATTATGAGTAAAGAAGGAACTTGGAATTTAAGGATATTACAGACGGTTAGAATGATTAAAGACAGGAAAAATAAAAAAATGAAAGTCCGTGTCACAGCAATCATTATATTTATCATCACTTTAATCCCAACTGTAAGCTGGGGGCAATATTATTTTGGTCAAAATAAAGTGCAGTATACCGATTTTAATTGGAAGGTCTTAACTTCGGATCATTTTAATGTATATTTTTATCCCGAGGAAGAAGAAATCGCTAAAATCGGTGCTAAGCTGGCTGAAGACAGTTATGAATATCTTGTCGAAAAGTTTAATCATATAGTTGACAAAAAAATACCTCTGATCATATACAGTTCTCCCACATATTTTTATCAAACTAACGTTACTCCTATGATGCTGCCTGAGGGAGTCGCCGGCTTTACTGAATATTTTAAAGAACGGGTTGTTGTTCATTATCATGGTTCACATGAGGATTTCGACAACCTTATTCGTCATGAACTGGTGCATGTTTTCCAGATGGATAAAATCAGGTACGTCGCAAAGTCTCATCGCAAGAGGAATCCGCCTCGACCGCCATTGTGGTTTACTGAAGGTATAGCCGAATTCTGGTCTCAGGGATGGAGTTCTGAGGCTGACATGATTATCAGGGATATAGTGATTTCGGGCAGTATTATTTCATACAACCGGATATACAGCATTTCCGGCACCTTTTTAATGTATAAGGTTGGTCAGTCTGTTTTAAAATTCATGTCTGAAACTTATGGCGATGATAAATTGACATTGCTTTTTGAAAACTGGTGGAAAGCGCCGTCATTTGCGTTAATCGTCCAGCAGACTTATGGGAAATCGATGACCGAGATATGGAAAGAATGGGAATACGATCTTAAAAAAAATTATTACCCGTATCTTAAAGATCAGCATTTGCCAGGATACACCGCTAAGAAACTTACCAAAAAACGCTTCAACGTTAAGCCGGCTGTGTTTTCCAATGTTACTGATGAAGGGTCACAGGATTTAATCGCTTTTAAAACATATAGAATGGGATATACTAATATCGCCGTAATGCCTCTATCGGGTGAGCATGAGGGTATGAAACGTATTATCAAAGGGCAAAGATCGGCCCGGTTTGAATCGCTTCATTTTATAGATTCGAAAATTGATGTTAACAGCAACGGACACCTTACCTTTGTATCTAAAAGCCACGAATCCGATGTGCTTTATATTTACGACACTCAAGCCAGAAAGGTTGTTGATGAGTACCGGTTTGATGGTTTAATAAATATCAGCTCGCCATCGTGGTCCGCCGATGGAAAGATGATTGTATTTAGCGGTACCGCTATGGATGGGCAGACTGATATTTATATATATGACATCCTGAATGATAATCTTAAGAAATTAACAGATGATTTTTACTATGATCAAACCCCGGCGTTTTCCAGCGACGATAACATGGTGGTCTTCAGTTCCGATAGAAGCGGTTCGACCGGAATTAATATCTTTTCTCGCAATCTTGATACCGGCGAAGCCAGGCAGTTGACCTTTGGTGATTATGAAAATCTTTCGCCAAAATGGTCGTTTTCCAGCGATCGAATACTTTTCACCTCTGATAAAGACGGCGTATCCAATGTTTATATGCTGGAAAACCCGTTAAACGAAGAGCCGCATCTAAGCCAGGTTACCAATTTTGTAACCGGGGCGTTCGATCCAGTATTTACCTCAAATGATTCAGCCTTTGTTTTTTGCGGCTATCAGGACCAGAGTTATAATATATACTCAATGAAATTGGATTCGCTCCCCGCCAGCGAGATTCAGCCAAAGGCAAAAGTTCTGGGTGATTCCACGTTCTGGAAGCCGGAAGCGTTAAGCGGAAACTATATCAAAGGAAATGTCAAATATAAAACCAAATTTTCATTTGATATCGCCCAATCGGCAATTTCATATGATGCAATTCTGGGTACAGTTGGCGGTTTGCAGGGAGCTTTGACCGACATGCTGGGCAATCATCAGTATTATTTCCTGGTGTATAACACCGCTAATACCAAATCAGATATTATTAACAGCCTCAATGCTGCAGTTACCTACCTTAACCGTAAAAAGCGGCTCAACTGGGGATTTGGCGTATATCGATTTTATAATGAGTATAATGACGATTATTACGGTTTCGTTTCTGAGGAAACGTATGGAGGTATGGCATTAACCAGCTATCCGTTCTCACGTTTTGATCGGATTGAGGCGTTGTTTTATTTAAGGAAGTATTTCAAACGGACGCTGCGAAGATATAATCCTGACGCTGTAATCGGAACCGGCATGCTTTCATATATTAAAGATACCTCGATATGGGGACCGGCCGGTCCGATGGATGGTTTCCGGATGCATTTAACTATCGCTGGCACTATAGATATTAAGAAGCTTAGCTATTATAACTCATCGCTGAATATCGATATCAGAAAATATTTCAGGCTTAGCGAGTCATCCGCTTTTGCCTTTCGCACCATGTATTTTTCCTCGGATGGCAAAGATCCGCAGCGCTATTATCTTGGCGGAAGCTGGGACCTACGTGGATATCCCCGCCGACATTTCTATGGCAGTCATATGTTTTTAGTAAACAACGAGTTGCGTTTTCCGCTTGTGAACCGGCTGTATCTTGGATTTCCTTTTGGAGCCATTAATTTCCAGGCAATTCGAGGGGCTTTATTCTTTGACGCCGGCAGGGCCTGGGAAGGTGAGTTCGAAAATTTAGCCGGAAGTTTTGGGTTTGGAATCAGAGTAAATTTAGGATATATTACAGTTTTACGTTTTGATTTTGCCCGAAAGACCGATTTTAAAGTGGTAGAGAATGGTTTTGACTTTGACTTTTTCTTTGGATGGAATTTTTGAGTAAATGAAAAAAAGCCTGGTTGTCTTTGGAGGGGTGCTGGGTATATTTATATCGTTTTTTAGCTGCGGCAGCCGCCCTCCTGTATTGAATATAAATCCCGATCTTGATCAGCTTTATCCTGGTTACAAGGGAGGCGCATCCAGAAACGGGTATATTGCCCTGGACGAATCAATCGGAATAACCCCTTTATGGCAGTTGAAATTCAAACACCCGCTTTTTTATTCACCATCGCTGGCCGGTAATTATATTTTTCAGCCCGGGATTGATAAAAAAATCCACGTAATAGAAGTTAATACCGGCGTTGAAATTGCCGAAATTAAAATTAGAAGGCCAGCCGGTACAACACCCGAACTGGCCGATTCGTTCATGGCGATTTGTGAGGAAGGCGACAAGTCGGAGCTTTTGGTTTTTAATTACATCTCTGGAAATCTGCTCTGGCGCAAAAAAACACACAGGCTCTGTCTTCCGCCGGCGCTCTATGATAACAGGATATTCTGGGTTGACGGCAAAAACAGGATTAATGCCGCCTGGCTTGATAATGGGCAAACTATCTGGTCTGAAAAATTAGAAAGTGGTTTCGATTGCGGACCGGTAATATACAACGGAGGCCTGTTTGTTATTACCAGGGATAGCCGCCTGTACAACTTCAATATTGAAGATGGCGTATTAGCCTGGGAAAAAGCCGATGTGGGAAGAACAAACTCCAGCCCTGCATGTTACCAGGACAGGTTGTATTATTGCACTGCCAACGGTAAGGTTGTTTGCTATGACTGTTTTGATGGGAATCTTATTTGGCAGTATGATGATAAGCCAAGGTTGTTTTATTCGCCGGTTGTTGATGATGAAGGTGTGTATTATGGTAACGGCGACGGCAAGTTCATCAGGCTCGATAAAAAGAACGGCCATAAGATATGGGAATACCAGGTTGGCGTACCGGTTCGCGGAACCGCTGTTTTAACCGCAAAATCAGTTGTTTTCTCCAGCCTGGACGGCACAGTTTATCTGCTTGATAAGCAAAGCGGCCGGGTGAGGGAAAGTTATGCGGCTGCTGGAATGATAAGCGCCGCTCCGGTTATTTTCGATGCCAAGCTTTTTATCGCCGCCCAGGATAAATTCCTTAATTGCTTCCATATGTTAAGGGAAAATGAATAGAAACATTTCAAAACCGACAATTGAAGATATCGACATTAAAGAAGTATGTCTGGATATTCTTCGCGATTTGTATTCAGCCTCACGCCAGTTAATTATGTACCCAATGGGTCATCCCATAACCAATGATACCCTTCTTAAGCCTCTTGATCGTCTGAATACAATTTTCAGCTTTAAAAAATCATTTGTAATACAGGTATATAACGGACGATTGGTATGCGAGGGCCTGCTTTTGGAAAATATTGTTTTCGTGGAAGGTCTCATACGTGATTTTGAGAAACATGATATCGCGGCTGTTGAATTCTCATCAGAACTAATACTTGCGGATTTATATCATTTTTTAAGCGGACTGCTCGAGGGGAAAAGTCCTGCCGAAGACTATTTTTCAAGATTTTTGAAAAAAAAGGGCATTACAACAATAAGAATCAACAAAGCAAAACCCTCAACGTTGTTTGATTTTGATGACACCCTGATCGGTTTGCCAAATAAAAGATTTATGCTTTATGATCGTATAAGGGAAATCTTCAATAAAAATACTCAGTCTGTCATCGACTATTACCTTGGTAAAATAAATTCCGACTATGATGCCGTTGCTCTTCTGGGAGTGGATTTGAGGCTGGCTTTTCTTGACGATCATTTTGCTTTTAGTGTCTCTTCGATGACTGAAAAACAGGCATTAGAAATCTTCAGCCAGGTGATTTACTCCACTAATTGGCTGGGAGTATCCACCGACAAACAGACTTTAGACGGCGTTAACCGGCTCTGGAGGGATTATGCCGGGCTAAACGAAGATGTATCAATTTTGTTGCCTATTTATGATATTTTCAAGTCAGTTGGGGCTACTGACACTGTCCTAGAATCGGTGTTTGACAAAGGAACGATTCTCAAACTGAAAGCTGTTCGTGAGGCTGAAGAAATTGTCGAATTATTGAAGTCAAACCAGGCCCGAGAAATAGATTTCCAGGAACTTAGAAAAACGGTTTTCAAACTGGCCTCTGATAAATACAGTCAACCGCTGGAACAGCTTATAGGGCAACTGTTAAAGAGTTTATCATCAATGGTCCTGGATACCCGTCAGCGCAGTCTCAGGCTCAGCGCAGAGGCAATTGGAACTCTGATAGACGGAGCTTTCTGGGATATTTACAGTGATGTGGTGAAAGAAACGTTAAGGTTGGCGTTTTTGGGCAGAACTGGCTTTGAAATGATCGAGTTTATAGGCTGGAATGCTGAAAAATCTGCAGAGGCGTCGCGATGGGAAGAGTTGAAAATTTGCGCTCAGGCGCTGCAGACAATAGCCGGTCCGTCGACTGACGAGAAGAATAAACTTGCTCATGACAAGCTGGCTGAACTGGCAGAATCGCCAATTATAAACGATATTTTAGTGGACGCTGTGCTTTCCGGCAAGGGGGGAACTGAGCTTTATGAGGCAATTTCTATCATCGCCTCACAAAAAGTTGCCGCTGTACTGGTAGAAAAAATAGACTCTCCGGATAAGACTGTCAGAGTCAGAATAATAAAATCCCTGACTCTGATGGGTAAAGAAATCGGACCGGAAGTCATTAAAAAGCTGGCAGAAATTGTCAGCGCCGGCGAGTCTGATGATGATAACAGCTGGTATCGTCTTCGAAACCTTCTGCGGGTAATAGGAAAAATAAAACATATTGAGGCTTTGCCATATTTTGACGTTTTAACGAGATGGAGACAGACACGGATCAAGCTGGAGTTGATATCAGCCTGTGAATCAATGGGATCTTCCGCAACTGGCGTGTTGCTCACGAAACTGGCGATGGATGAAGATCAGGAAGTTCGCAAAGCCGCTATCATAGCCTTAGGAATGTCAGGTCATCCGGATATGTTGAAATATCTGAGGAGCCTGTTTAATACATTGACATCAGAAAGAGACCTTGTAGTTATTGCTATAGGCCGTATAGATGGATTCAGCGCCCGTGATATGCTAATCGAGTTTTATGAAAACCCGGATATCTATGAAAACCTGAACATTACGAAAAAAGAAGAACAGAAAATTAAAGTGGCTATTCTGAAGTCACTATCTGCCATTGGGGATGATGTATCCAAAAGTAAAATCGAGCTTTACAGCAAAAAAGGTAAAAATAAACTCTTCAAAAAAGATGTACTTTCAGAAACTGCCATGTTTTTAATAAACGCTCATAAAAAATAAAATTAAATCGTAGCCAACACTGCCATATCGGCATATAAAATGCCACAATGACACCACTGTTGCCATATTGGCATCCTTTTTTGTCAGCATTTTTTCTATAGACTGCCATCGAAAATCATAACATGTTGATTGCTAATAACATATATATATTGGCATGCCGTTTGCTTTAATGATGTATGAAATGAAAATAGCAAGAAAAAATAAGTAACGATTAAGGAGGAATATGATGTTTATTCAGTTTAAAACCAGTGCACCGGCTGTTGAGATCAAACAGAACGAAAAAGGTTATACAATAATGGTTGAGCTTCCCGGCAGTACTCGTGATGAAATAAAAATCTGGCAAGAAAAGGGATTGCTCACTATCACCGGAGAAAAAAAGGCACAGGCTGGTGAAAGAGTTTTCAGCGAAAGGGTTTTTGGCAAGTTTTCCAGAGTTTTCAGACTTCCCGAGGATGCGGACTTTGAAAAGATTGAGGCTAATTATTGCGATGGCGTTATTTCAGTAGAAATCCCTAAACTGGAAAAAGCAAAACCAAAAAGTATAGATATTAAGTAAAGGAGGTGTTAACCATGATGAGTATAGTAAAGCGTAATCCGAGATATGGTTGGGGCTTTATGAATCTTAGAGATGAGATGAACAGAGTGTTTGGCAGCTTTTTCGATGAGTTTGACCGCAGCGAATGTTGCGGGACTCCATCGGCTGATATAGTCGAACAGGATGATAAATTGACTTTGACCGCCGAACTTCCCGGAATTGACAAGAAAGAGCTAAAAATCAGTCTTCAAAATAATGTCCTGACTATTGAGGGCGAAAAAAAGCAGCAAAGTGAAGTTAAGGAAGACGACTATTTCAGGACTGAGAGATTCTATGGCAAATTCTGCAGAAGTTTCACAATGCCATCCGAAATCGATTCTGAAAAAATCAGCGCCGACTATTCAAACGGGATTTTGACTGTATCACTGCCCAAGTCAGAAAAAGTTAAACCGCGTCAAATCGAGATCAAGTAAGCGCTAACCAGCGACCTAAATGTGTTGCTGCGAATCGGGTATTTATCAGGACCAGTCTCAAGCGGGGACTGGTCCTGGCGTTGACGGCAAAGCTAATATTTTAACTGAAAAAAGGATGTTGAATTATATGTCAGATAGTGATAATGACGATTATAATTGTTGGCATATAGGCACTGTAAGCGATTAAAATAATTCAGAATATCCTGCATCAGTTAAAGTATTAGTTGAAGATTAAAATGATTCATATATTAAGATAAGGAGGATAAGTAGGATAATGTCTAAAATCATAGGAATAGACCTGGGGACAACCAACTCATGTGTCGCTATAATGGAAGGCGGCGACCCGGTTGTTATCTCCAACTCTGAGGGGGTTAGAACTACTCCATCGGTTATGGCGATTACAGATAAAGGTGAACGTCTGACCGGCCAACTGGCAAAACGTCAGGCGGTGACCAATCCTAAAGACACTGTCTTTTCCATTAAACGGTTCATGGGAAGAAGCTTCTCTGAAGTTACCAATGAGGCAAGAAATTGCTCATATAAGGTTAAGACTGATGCTAAGGGAATATGTGTAATAGAGATGGGCGGCAAAGATTTTACCCCGCCTGAGATTTCAGCTATGATCTTGCAGAAAATGAAAAAGACCGCCGAGGATTATCTTGGTGAGAAGGTTACCAAAGCGGTCATCACCGTTCCGGCATATTTCAATGATGCACAGCGGAAAGCCACCAAGGATGCCGGTAAAATTGCCGGGCTTGAAGTTCTTCGAATTATCAACGAACCCACCGCGGCGGCGTTGGCTTATGGACTGGATAAGAAGAAAAATGAAAAGATTGCCGTATATGACCTTGGCGGCGGCACATTTGATATTTCGATTCTCGAGCTGGGCGACGGTGTCTTTGAGGTACGTTCAACAAATGGCGATACTCATCTCGGCGGTGATGATTTCGATAAGCGGATTATAGATTTCTTAGTTGACGAGTTTAAAAAATCTGATGGCATCGACCTGAGCAAAGACCCAATGGCACTGCAGAGACTGAAGGAATCGGCAGAAAGGGCTAAAATAGAGTTGTCATCAACCGCCGAAACTAATATCAATTTGCCGTTTATTACCGCTGGTTCATCCGGGCCAAAGCATCTTAGTATTGTATTAAGCAGATCGAAACTTGAACAACTGGTGGATGACCTGATTGAGCGGACAATCGAACCCTGCCGGAAAGCCCTTGCCGATGCTAAACTGTCAGCATCTGATATCGACGAGGTTATCCTCGTTGGCGGAATGATTCGTATGCCGAAAGTTGCGGAAACAGTGAAAAGCTTATTCAACAAAAAACCGCATAAAGGCGTAAACCCCGATGAAGTAGTCGCTATTGGAGCTGCTATCCAGGGCGGGGTATTAGCCGGTGATGTTAAAGATGTGCTTCTGCTTGATGTAACCCCGCTTTCGCTGGGCATTGAGACCATCGGCGGAGTCTTCACCAGACTTATCGAGGGCAATACCACTATCCCGACAAAGAAAGCGGAGATTTTCTCCACCGCCGCCGATAGTCAGACCACGGTCGAGGTTCATGTCCTTCAGGGGGAACGGCAGATGGCTATCGATAACAAATCAATAGGCAGGTTCCATCTCGATGGCATTCCGCCTGCGCCGCGTGGTTTACCTCAAATTGAAGTAGCCTTTGATATAGATGCCAACGGTATCTTGAATGTATCAGCCAAAGACAAAGGCGCCGGCCGTGAGCAATCGATCAGAATTGAAGCGTCATCCGGATTGAGCGAGAAAGATATCGAAAAGATGGTCAATGACGCAAAAATGCATGAGGCAGAAGATAAAATCAAACGCGAGAAAATCGATACTATAAATGCCGGCGATTCGCTGGTCTACCAGACCGAAAAACAGGTTAAGGAGCTCGCAGACAAAATTGACGCCGACCAGAAAGCAAAAGTGCAGGCGGCAGTCGACCGGTTGAAAGATGCTGTAAAACATGAGAACGTTAACGAAATAAAATCTGCCACCGATGCTCTCAACATGATCTGGCATGATGTGGCCGCAAAAATATATCAGGCTCAAAGCGCGCCTTCAAGCAGTGATGGAGGAAACAGCAGCGGGCGAAGCTCGTCCGGCAATCAGCAGAAAGAGAAAAAGCCTGATGACGCTGTCGATGCCGATTACGAGGTAGTAAACTAACAGAATTCAGGTAGCGGAGATTATGTTAAAGAGGATTTAAAATGCCAACTTACGATTACAGATGTCCTGACTGCAGCCACAGGTTCGAGCAGTATCGGCTTATGACCGCTCCTGATGCAAATTGCCCGACTTGCGGCAAAAAAGCCATAAGGCTGATTTCAGCCGGTTCCGGATTTCTTTTTAGAGGCGCCGGTTTTTACGCAACAGATTACCGGAGTAATGAATATAAGGAAAGAGCGAAACGAGAAAGAAAAAAGGCGATCTGATAATGCCCTGTAAAGGAGGCTGTAACGCCTCCTTTTTTTGACGATAATACAATTGACAGGGTTTTCAGCAGGAAGTAAATTAAAATAGCAATAAATTATGTTGTAGAAAGAATGAAGAATTATTACAAAATACTGAACATCCCGTACAATGCCAATCAGGACGATATAAAATCAGCTTATCGGCGTCTTGCAAAACGGTATCATCCTGATGTAGCGAATAGGCGAAGTAATGATTTCGTAAGGCTTAAAGAGGCATTCGATATTTTATCCGATGCCCTGAAACGTAAGCTTTATGATAAGAAATTGAGCCTAAATATTAAAAACTGGACTCCTTTTCACAATCAGCGGATCAATGTCCATCCGGTAAAGCAGGATGTTTTTGATGACTTGGTCGATGTTATATCCGATCGATTTCATATAGTTAGAAAAAAGACGTTACATTTTGACCTTTTCCTAACTGATGAGGAATTTAAAAAGGGACTAAAGACAACGGTTACGGTTCCTCAGGATAAAATTTGCCCTCGGTGTTTCGGTTTTGGGGGAACAGTTTTCACAACCTGCCGTGACTGTAATGGTCTTGGTATGATAAATAATGATGTCGAATTCAAGGTGAAGGTTACGCCGCCATTATCACCCGGCCAGGAATATGAGATTACCGATAAGAACAATATTCTGCGGTTCTGTCTCAGGAGAAGCAAATAATGACTGATTATTATAAAGTGCTGGGTGTTTCAGAAAATACTTTGGCCGGGGAGATCAAGAAAAACTACAGGGTTCTGGCAAAAAAATATCATCCCGACGCTAATCCGAATGATAAACAGGCCGAGGCTAAATTTAAAGAGATCTCCGAAGCTTACCATGTATTATCCGATCCGCAGAAGAAACAGCAGTATGATATGATGCGCAAATACGGAGCCGGATTTGCTTCCAGCAGCGCCGGGGGTCAGACGAGCGGCATGGGTGGATTCTCATTCGAGGATATTATGGCGCAGTTCGGGGGCAACGCCAAAACCGGTTCCGGGCGTGGCGCTCGGTTTTCCGGATTTGGATCGTTTGCTGATATTTTCTCATCTATTTTTGGAGATCAACAATATACCGGATTTGGCGGATCCGGCTCTCAATCACGAGCCGCGCCTCAGACGGGAAAGGATGTCTTAACGGATATAGAAATCCCGTTCGAGGATGCGGTTAAAGGGGGTAAGAAAACCATAAGATTAAATATCGAGCAGCCATGCGATCAGTGCGGCGGAACAGGCGTGACCTCCTCGAGCAGAACAAGTGTCTGTCCGGAATGTCAGGGGCGCGGCAATGTAGCATTTTCTCAAGGTTCTTTTGCCGTTTCCCGTCCCTGCCCGCGCTGCCTTGGACGCGGTCAGATTATTGGCGATCCCTGCAGGAAATGCTCCGGCAGTGGCAAAGTTTTTGGCCCGCGAGAGATAAAAATCAATATTCCTAAAAGTATTGAATCCGGGAAAAAAATCCGCCTGAAAGGCCTGGGACAACCCGGAATAAATGGCGGTCCCAATGGCGATTTATACCTTAAAATAAATGTCCGCGGCCATCAATATTTCTGGCGCGAGGGTAAGGATATCTATTGTAAAGCGCCGATAAATATAAAACAGGCTGTTTTAGGAGGCAAAATTAAAATCCGAACGCTGACTAACCAGGTTGAACTCAAAATACCGCCAGGCACCTCATCCGGACAGAGATTTCGTCTAAAAGGATTAGGTTTGTCTGTTAATGGCGTGAAAGGCGACCAGTTGGTCGAAGCAAAAGTTGATATACCTAAAAACCTGACTCCTGAGCAGAAAGCACTTTTTGAAAAATTCGTTGATAGTATGGAACTTGGCTAAACAGCAAAGGAATGATAATATATGGCCGGGCAATTTGAAATCAAGAACCTGTTTGAAAGCTACGAGATACAAAAATCTTATGATAATGAAGAATATCTTGATGCTGTTTTAAGATGCCGTGTTTACCTTGAAAGCTGGCTGGGTGAATATATTTTTGTTCTGCTTTTCCCGTCAAAAGATGAATCAAACGAGCAAAATCGGCAATTTGTTAGGGAACGGTTTTTGGATATGTTTTACCAGATTTCCTGGTTGAAGGAGAAAAAATATATTAGTGAAAATGATTTTATCAATCTCGATAAAATACGTTTATTTTGCGATAAAGTTATAAGAAGAGGCGAGGTTTTTAGCGTGGTCAGTTTTGAAAATCTCAATAAATACCTGGAATCAGCAGTTTATTATTGTAATGAAATTAAAAACCTGACTAACCAGGTGATTCAAGATTCAGTGACAAAGGAAGTACAACAAGCAATAGAAAGTAATTCACGTTTTTTATGAAGTACGAAAAATTAACTCAAAATTCCCGTGAAGCGTTAGAATATGCCACGCAGATGGCTCAATCAAGTTCTCATTCTCAGATTGAGGGTTTGCATCTACTGAAAGCCCTGCTGCATCAGACAGATGAGGGCATAACCGGAGACCTTCTAAAAGAAGCTGGAATAAACGTCGGCTCTTTATCTGAAGGAATAGAAAACGCATTACAGATGCTCCCAAAGGTGAGCGGGCCCTCGCAAATTTATTTATCAAATGAACTTAACCAGGTGTTGAATTCCTCATTTGATTACGCCGACCAGTTTAAGGATGAGTATGTTTCTACAGAACATTTACTTCTTGGTATGCTGGAAATAAAACAGGATAAAGCCGCTCAATTGCTGTCTGAAGCCGGGTTGTCCAAAGAGAGGTTTCTGCAGGCATTGTCTAAAATCAGAGGTAATCAACGAATCACAGATGACAAACCGGAAACCAAATACAAGGCGCTGGAGAGATATTCTCGTGATCTTACAGCTCTGGCCAGCCAGGGCAAACTCGATCCTGTTATTGGCCGTGATGAGGAAATTCGCCGGGTTTTGAAAATACTTTCCCGCCGGACAAAGAACAACCCGGTTCTGATAGGTGAGCCGGGCGTCGGGAAAACTGCAATCATTGAGGGACTGGCGCTTAAAATCACTCAGAAAGAGGTTCCGCAACCAATTCTGAATAAGCGGATAATTGCTCTTGATCTTGGTTCGCTGATCGCCGGTTCTAAATTCAGGGGAGAATTTGAAGAGCGGTTGAAAGCTATACTAAAAGAGGTTGAAAAATCACAGGGAGAAATCATCCTCTTTATAGACGAGCTGCACACGATAATCGGCGCCGGCGCAGTAGGCGGGGCAATGGATGCCTCCAACATGCTCAAACCGGCGCTCGCTAAGGGCGACTTGCGATGCGTCGGGGCGACTACCCTCGATGAATACCGCAAACATATCGAAAAGGACCCGGCATTTGAAAGACGGTTCGCGCCTATTGTCATCGAACAACCATCGGTGGAGGATACCATCTCGATTCTCCGCGGCCTGAAAGACCGGTATGAAATCCATCACGGGATAAAAATTTCCGACTCGGCTATTATCGCCGCCGCCAGGCTCTCGGATCGATATATATCTGACAGGTTCCTGCCGGATAAGGCTATTGACTTAGTCGATGAAGCGGCCGCCGAACTTCGCCTCGAAATCGATTCCATGCCCGCGGAAATTGACGCTGTGGAAAAAAGAATAAAACAACTCGAGGTGGAAAAAGAAGGGATAAAAAACGAACCCGATTTCGAAGAACGTCTCAACCCGATTAAAAAAGAGCTTGATGAGCTTTATAATAATAACGAAAAGCTAACCGCCCAGTGGAAAAAAGAAAAAGACATTATTGAAAAAATAAAATCACAGAAGAAGAAAAAAGATGAGACGGCGAAAGAAATCGAGGATGCCATCCGTGACGCTGAATATGAGAAAGCCGCTAAGCTCCGTTATGGCGTTACCGGTGAGATTGAAAAAGAAATAGAAAAGTTAAATGAGGAACTGGCCGAGATACAGAAACCCGGTGGGATGATTTCCGAGGAGATAAAAGCCGCGGATATCGCCTCTATTGTCTCCAAATGGACGGGTATACCGGTTGTGGATTTAACGGAAGAAGAGGCGGATAAGCTTCTGCATCTTGAGGAAAAGCTTCACCAGCGAGTCATTGGACAGAATGAGGCGGTAGAGGCGGTGGCAAATATCGTCCGTTCATCACGAACCGGCCTATCTGATCCTGACCGTCCCCTGGGATCATTCATCTTCCTTGGGCCAACCGGTGTGGGAAAAACTGAGCTGGCACGAACCCTGGCCGCGGCCATGTTTGGCTCGGAGGATGTCATGATTCGGATTGATATGTCTGAATACATGGAAAAATTCTCTGTTTCCAGGTTAATTGGCGCGCCGCCCGGATACGTCGGCTATGATGAGGGCGGTCAACTTACCGAGGCTGTTCGCCGTCACCCCTACAGCGTGATACTGCTGGATGAAATCGAAAAGGCTCATCCTGAAGTCCATAACCTTCTGCTCCAGCTGCTTGATGACGGCCGCCTGACAGACAACCAGGGGCGGACTGTAAGTTTCAAAAATACCATAGTGATAATGACCTCGAATATCGGCGCCGAACAGATTATGGAAAAAACTGCTCATATCAATGAAAATAACCGTGAAATTATTTATGAGGAAATTAAAGATGAAATCATCAGTCAACTTCAACGCACGCTCAGACCGGAATTCCTAAACCGTATCGATGAGATTGTGGTCTTTTCCTCATTGACTAAAAATGAGCTGAAACAGATAGTCAAAATTGAGCTTGCCAGGCTTGCCAGGCGACTGACCGACCGTGACATCCGGATTGCATACGACGATGAAGTGGTCGAACACTTCGCCAATCTGGGTTATCAGCCTCAATTTGGCGCAAGGCCGCTGAAAAGAGCAGTTAAAAAGCATATATCTCAACCGCTGGCAGAGTTGCTGCTTAAAGGTGAATTCCAAGCGGGTGACACAATTGAAATAAGGCTGGTTGAGGGTAGTTTGACTTTTGGAAAAATTAAACCAAAAGAGCATAAAAAAGTATAAGATAATATCAAATTTAGATAAAGGTCCAATATAGAAGCAATAAAAGCTATGGAAATGGAGTTTAATATGAGACAAAACATCTTGAGATTACTTGTGCTACTGATTTTCAGTATAACTCTCTGGGGATGTACTAAGGAAGAACCCGTTGAGGATGTAGAAGTTCTGTTTAAGAAAGCTGTCAGGGCAGAAATTACGAATAATTTTGAGGCAGCGGTTGGATTCTACCAGACAGTGATTGATAAATACCCGAACAGCCCACAGTATGATAAAGCGCTGTTCATGATCGGCTTTATAAAATCTGAAAACCTGGGTCAGAAAGATGAGGCTCTGAAATATTTTCAGGAGATTTTAGATAAATACCCCGATTCTGAACTTACCGACGATGCTGAATTTATGATTGAAACAATTGAATCTGGTCAGGATGCATTATCTAAGTTTGAAGAGAAAACCGGCCAGTAAAATATAAGAATGCCCAAAATCCGGTGTGTTACGGGCTTTTTTTATTGACTTCTATAAATACCGCTGTTACAATACTCAGTCATTATATATTGGAGGATGCCTTTTTATAGGTGGTTAATTGAAAATAGTACTTCAACGTGTCAAAAGCGCTTCAGTCCGGGTTGATGATAATATTGTTGGTAAGATCGGTCGGGGGCTGTTACTTTTGCTTGGCGCCCAGGAAAGCGATACGGAAAAGCAGGCGTTATATCTTGCTGAAAAATGCGCCGGCCTTCGTATTTTCGAGGACCAAGCCGGTAAGATGAACCTGTCTGTGAAAGATGTTTCCGGAGAGGCGCTTGTTGTGTCTCAGTTTACTTTATGCGCCGATGTTTTCAAGGGCAAGCGGCCATCGTTTACCAATGCTATGCCCCCTGATGACGCTGAAAAGCTGTATGAGAAATTTTGTGAGTTTTTGAAGGCTGAGGGTATAAAGGTCCAAACCGGACAGTTTAGCGCAAAAATGGCAGTAGAACTAATAAATGACGGTCCGGTAACAATAATATTGGAAAATTGAAGATAATTTTAGCCTCAAGTTCACCCAGACGTTTAAGCCTTCTTTCTGAAGAGGGCTTCCAGTTTGAGGTTGTTCCTCCTGAAGTGGATGAGAAATGCCATGACAGTGAAGCTCCGGAAGATTATGTGCGCCGCCTGGCTTATCTGAAAGCCAAAAATGTCTCCATCGATAATTCGCTGGTTATCGGAGCCGATACTGTTGTTGTTCTGGGTAACGAATTTTTAAATAAACCGAACTCGAAACTGGAAGCTAAGGTAATACTTGAAAAACTCTCCGGGAAAATCCACACAGTCTATACAGGAATCAGCCTGGTCTGCTCGGAATGCGGACGAGAAAGCGCCAATTATGATAAGACAATTGTTCATTTTAACATCTTGACTGAAACGGCTATTTTGAAATATATAGAGAGTGGAGAGCCGCTGGATAAAGCCGGAGCATACGGCATCCAGGGAATGGGTTCTTTTCTGGTAAAAAAAATTGAGGGAGAACTTGATACTGTTATCGGTTTTCCAATGAAACTGCTGAGGAAAATGTTTGAGGTGCACAGAGAGTGTCTGAGCAAAATTTAGGCGAGAGAATTCGCGAGCTAAGAGAGAAAAAAAACCTCTCTCGCGAACAGCTTCATTCGCAAACAAAAATCTTAGTTAAATATATTGAGGCCATTGAGGAAGGACGCTGGGATCTTCTTCCGGGATTGGTGTATCTTAAACCGTTTATTAAAAATATAGCCGGCGCCCTCGATGTCGACTGCAAGGAGCTTTATGCATTGATCGAAGATACCAGCCTGGGAGAGAAACTCGAAAGCGAAGCGTCTCAACTAAAAAAGAAGTTCGATTATCGCTGGGTTGTGGTCGTCTTGATGATAGTATTTGTCGCTTTGATAATTTTTCTGCTAAAATCACCGGGTCCCCAAATAAAAAAACAGACTGAAGAAACAATTCAGGTTGAGGCTGCTAATGACCGGGAGCTAAATAAAAGAGAAAGTCAGTTCTCCGGCGAACTCGATTTTTTTCAGGGCGCGGATAATATAGATGAAATTCATACCCTGGAGCTGACAGCTATTGATTCGGTCTGGCTTTTATTACTATCCGGGGATGATACTCTTTATACCGGCATATTAGTCCCGGGAAGGAAAATTAAGCGGCGTTGTGCCAGTCCGTTTGAGTTGGTGATGGGACGAAGTAATTGTCTTGATATTGTAATCGATGACCGGAAGATCAATCGAGAAAAGTATCTTAAGAACATGATGCGCATTAAGTCTTCCGATCTGGATAACTTCATCGCTTCAAGTTCGGGAGGTCCCGGTGAAGGTTAATCGTATCGCTGAAAAAGTATCCAGAGTTTATTATCGCATAAAAATCAAAGATCAATCGGTTAATTTTTTATCGTTAGCCGACAATAACAATGATTGCCTGGTCTGTATGCCCTCCCAAATGGAATATCTTCTCGATGCCGCGTCAAAACTGCCGGATATAGCGTCGGTATTTCCGAATAGAATAATAAAGGTCCTTTTAACTTCCAGTATAGATCCACGGTCATATAAATTTATCAAAAGATTTACAATCATCAAACCGTACTCTTATGATACGAATCTCTTTTATCTTCCCAAAAAACCGTTTTTGAATAAAATTATTGGAAAGGGACTGTCGATCTGCATCGATCTGGATTTTGAATCTAATTTTTTCAATTCCTGTATTTCGGCGCTGACCGGAGCGCCGCTTCGTATCGGCGCCAATAAGGGGCTGGGGCTGCCCTTTTATAATCTGGAAATCGAAATCGGCGGCAGGGAAAATCCGGCGAAAGTTTTATATGATAATTTCATCAAAGTGCTTTATAACTTTAGCGGTGAAGGAGAAAAAATTGCTTCTGTCGAAACTTGAAATTTATGGCTTTAAGTCGTTTCCAAATAAAATAGCGCTTCAATTCGATGAAGGCATAATGGGCGTTGTCGGCCCCAACGGTTGCGGCAAAACAAATATCCTTGATTCGTTGCGCTGGGTTCTGGGCGAACAGCGTTCGTCGCTCCTGCGCGGCTCAAGAGTCGAGGAGGTGCTGTTTAATGGCACAAGCCAGCTTCGCCCGATGGACATGGCAGAAGTCAGCTTAACGATAAAAAATAATCGCGGTATTCTACCGCTTGAGTATGATGAGCTGGTAATCACCCGGCGGCTGTATCGCTCGGGCGAATCGGAGTACCTAATCAACAAGTCGCGGTGCCGCTTGAAAGATATCATGGAACTGTTTTCCGATACAGGAATGGGAACGCATGCATACAGTATTTTCCAGCAAAGCATGATTGACGCAGTGTTATCTGATAAGGCTGATGAACGCAGGTTCCTTTTTGAGGAAGCCGCCGGAATTACTAAATATAAAAACCGCAAAAAAGAAGCCTTGAAGAAACTTGAAAATACCGAGATTGATCTTGTCAGGCTCAATGATATAATTGCCGAGATTTCCAAGAATGTTCGATCACTAAAACGACAGGCTGTTAAAGCAAAACGATATAATAAGATTAAAGAAGAACTCCAGAGACTTGCAATCGCCCGCGCCTCATTCCAGGTTTACGATTTTGAGCAGGAGATAAAAATCCATTCAGCAAACGTCAATAAATTGAAAGCCGAAAAAACGAGCATAGCCGCTGTTATGGATATCGAGGAAGCGGCTATTGAAGAGCTAAAACTGCAGACGGCAGATTTAAATGAGCAAATCTCTGGCAAAGCCAATTTAGCCTCTAATCTCTCTGAACAGGCAATTCATATTGAAAACAGCCTCGCAAGCAGCCAGGCAAGCCTGGAATCCGGCAAGATAAATGTCCAGTTGTGGAAAAGTGAGATCAAGAGCTTAAATGCACGTGTCGAATCTTTAATAGCCGAAAAAAACCAGACCGAAAATCAGCATGCCGATAAGTCCGTTGAGCTTTCCGAACTTCAAAAAAGGCTTAATAAGGATGAAGAGCAGGTTGATTCATTAAAAGAACAGCTTGATAAATCTCAAGGCAATCTGGATTCGATAAAAGAATTACTGCATCAACATGAAAATAAAATAGCCGCCGGTCAGGCTCGTCTTGAGGCGGTTTTTAATTCGATCAACCGGCTAAATGAGATTAACCGCGATATCGATCGGTCGCTGGAAAAATATAAAGCCCAAAAAGAATCATCGCAGGAAAATATCGACCGGCAAAAAGCAAAGCTGAAAGAGTGTGAACTTGAGATTAACAATATCGATGAGAAAATATATTCCAATCAGCAAATGCAGTTATCGACTGTATCCAGGATAGAAGAAATCAGGAAAGCTGTCTCATCGAGTAATGCGGAAAAATCTGCGGTCGAAGCCAAGATTGAAATGCTGTCAAGAATGGTGATCGAACATGAGGGTTATGGATCGGGCATAAAGTCGTTGTTTGCCTGGGAGCAAAAACCAGAAGGAGTAATCGATACCCTGGTCAACCTGATTACCGCTGATGAAGAATATCATAATGCCATGGAAGCGGCGATTAACAACCATGGTCAACTTGTAGTATGCAAAACGCGCCGTGATGCTTTAAGCTGTATCGATTATCTTAAAACCAATACTGCGGGTCGGGTCAGCTTTTTACTTCTTGACAGTATCCCTGAACCGAACGTGAGTATGCCGACTGTCGATGCAGATGGTTTTATTGGCAGTGTTGCCGACCTCGTAACTGCCCAGGATTTCCTTCACCAGGCGGTGAGGACTTTATTTGCCGATATAGCGGTTTTTGAATCGGGGAAAATACCTCATGATTATTCCGGCGAGGCTGTCGACCTCGATGGCTGCTGTTACGGACGTTTTGGCATAATCCGTGGCGGCAAATCGAGCGTTACCTTAATCGGCCGCAAAAGCGAACTGTCGGACCTGCAGGATAAGCTGGAAAACATCGATCAAAAAATACTGGAGCTCAAAAAAGACCTTGAAGACGCCTCAAATTTGCTTTCTCACATCAGCGATGAGGCGTCCAGGCTGGGCGAAAATAAAAAATCGGCTCTTTCAGATCGCGAGAAGGTTATTTCCAATATGACAAGGCTAGAGTTCGAATTTCAGGAAAGTGTCAGCTGGCTGAATGAACTGTCCGCAAACAGCGCGGAGACGGGCAAACAATTTGAGAGTCTGAACCATCAAAAGGCCGAAATTGAAAAAATGATTGCGGACGAATCCGCAAAAAAACAGGAAATCGCCGGAGAATTTCAACAGAAATCCGCGGCGCATCGATCGCTTCTTGATAATTATGAAAAAACCGTTGGTGAGCTTAATCAAGGAAGACTCAAAGCAGTCGAATTGTCGAGCCATCTGTATAAACTCGATGAGGACAGTAAACGGTTTGGTGAACTCGTAGACGAAGCTCAGGATATGATCAGCAAGAAATCGTCAAATATCGACGAAGAACAAAATAGATGGCAGGAAATTGAACGGGAACAGGCTAAGATAAAAGAGCAACTGGCTAATATTTTCAAAGCTAAGGATAGCGTTAGCCATGACAGGGATGGATTGAGCAATCAAAAGAATGATCTGGTTGAGAAACTTACTAAAACGGAAGCAAGACAGAAAGAGTTGCGGGTAAATATTAATAACGCTAACGAGGATATTCATCGGGAGGAAATAAAGCTTACGGATTTAAACAACAGGCTTGATAATACTAAAGAAAACATATTCCGTGAATATGGTACGCATATAAGCGGCGACAGGGAAGAGGGGTATGATGAGGACCGGATTAACTCCGAGATTGAGCGCCTGAAAAATATTATTGATAAGATGGGTCTGGTGAATATGCTGGCCGATGAAGAATACAATGCCGAAAAAGACCGCCTGGAATTTCTGGAGAAACAATATAAAGATCTTCAGGATGCCAAAACCTCGTTAGTGGAAGTTATCAGAAGAATAAACCAAACTGCAGAAGAAAAATTTTCAGATACGTTTGAACTTATAAAGGAAAATTTTCAAGAGGTGTTTGAAACGTTGTTCGATGGCGGCATTGCCGAACTGAAATTGAGCAACTCTGATGATTTACTGGAAACTCCCATAGAAATAATTGCCCGTCCCGGAAGCAAAAAGCTGGTATCGGTAAATCAGCTTTCAGGCGGCGAACGGGCGCTGACCGCTATCTCACTGCTTTTCGCAATCTACATGGTAAAACCCAGCCCGTTTTGCATTCTCGACGAGATCGACGCGCCTTTAGATGACGCCAATGTTAATCGTTTTCTGAAGCTTATAAATAAATTCACATCATCGACTCAGTTTATTGTGATTACTCACAACAAGATGACAATGGAGGCGACTGATTTGCTCTATGGAATCACCATGGAACAGCCGGGTGTATCGAATATTGTATCGGTGAAACTCAACGGTAATAAGATAGAAAGTGTTGAACAAGTTTAAGAAGGGTTTAGCCAAAACCCGCAATGGGATTTTCGGAAAAATCGGCAATATATTTTCTCGCAAAATTGATGAAGAGCTTCTGGAAGAACTCGAAGAGAGCCTGATTACCGCCGACATCGGGCCGGTGCCGGCCGCCCAGATAATTGAAAGCTTGCGAAAAAACAAATCTGACGATCCTGTTAAGGTCTTAAAAGATGAAATCTTTCAGAGAGTCAATCTGGATATGACTCTTATATCGGAATCAGCTGGCCAGCCGACTGTGATTATATTTGTGGGAGTCAACGGATCCGGCAAAACGACTTCGATAGCAAAACTCGCGGCCAGATTCATCGCCGATAATAAAATTGTAATTCTGGCCGCTGCCGACACTTTTCGGGCGGCGGCGACTGAACAATTAAGTTTGTGGGCTGAAAAAATCGGCGCCCCGGTAATCAAAGCGGATCGGGGAACAGACCCGGCAGCGGTGGTTTTCGATGCAATCAAAGCCGGTATTGCCAGGGCCGCTGATTATGTATTAATAGATACCGCCGGACGGCTTCAAACGCGGGTTAATCTAATGGAGGAACTCAGGAAGATCAGACGTGTTGCAGATAAAGCCATGCGAGGCGCGCCGCATGAGGTCTGGCTGGTTCTGGACGCCTCGATTGGTCAGAACAGTTTTTCCCAGGTCGAGTTATTTAATCAGGCTGTTAATTTAACAGGCTTTATATTAGCCAAGCTTGACGGCACTTCCAAGGGTGGGGCAATTGTCGCAATATCGGAAAAATATAAAATTCCGGTGCGCTACATTGGCGTGGGTGAGGGAATTGATGATATTGAAGAGTTCGACCCGGAGCAATTTGCCAGAGCTATGGTTGAGCAATGATTGAGTTTCAAGTAAAAACATCATCCAGAAACCAGATGATTGATATTTCCCGTGAAGTGAAAAAATATATTCCTGACGGTTTCTCCGGGCTGGTGTACGTTTATGTCCCGCACACTACTGCGGCGGTTACTATCAATGAGGGCGCCGACCCCTCGGTAAAAAGCGATATATTGAACAGTCTCCAGGAACTCATACCGCCAAATGCAGGTTATGCACATATGGAAGGAAACTCGGATTCACATATAAAAAGTAGTATCATAGGCAATTCGATAAGTGTAATTATTGAAAAAGGCGACTTGATTTTAGGCGCCTGGCAGGCTATATTCTTTTGCGAGTTTGATGGTCCCAGGAATAGAAAGGTTTTTCTAAAGTTAATTAAAAATGATTAAAGTTAAGCTTACAATAGTCGGTAAACTTCATGACGAATACGCCAAAGAATGGGTTGAGCATTATAAAAAACTCATTAAACAGCATTGTAAACTTGAAATTAAATTTATCAAGGAAGAAAAGCTGGGCGAGGGTAAAAACGAGGCTGAAGTTTTACGGCGTGAAGGCGAACGCATCATCGATGCTGTAACCGCGGGCGATTATCTTGTAATTCTCGATAGGTTCGGGAGAAGATTAAAATCCAAATATTTCGCCAGGTTCATGGATGAATATTGCTCCCGTTCTGATGTTACTCTTCATTTTGTCATCGGTGGAACGATTGGGGTATCCGACCAGATACTGAAATTCGCCGATATGAGATTATCGCTATCGGATATGACATTTGCTCATCAACTGGCAGTTGTTATTTTTATCGAGCAATTATACCGGGCTATTAGTATTATTAAGGGCTTACCATATCATAAGTAAGCGTTTGTAAGATTTAATTGGAAAACCCTATAATCTAAAAGATATTTCTAAGGTTTTTCATTTATAAATGTTGACATATTTTTTTACAGCGCTATATTGTTCCTGTCTTCGGGGCGAGGCGGAAATCCTCGACCGGCGGTTAAAGCCCGCGAACCCGTATGGGTTGAGCCTGTGGAATTCAGGCGCCGACGGTAACAGTCCGGATGGGAGAAGACAGGTTTTGGTGTACTAATATGCCTGTGTATCCTTGTCCTGAAGACAGGGATTTTTTTATGATAGATAAATCTCAAACCGAAAAGATGATGGCTCATGCTTTGAGGCTTGCCGCAAGGGGAATAGGTTATACCTCGCCCAATCCGGTTGTCGGGTGTATTATAGCTAAGAATGACAATATAATCGCCAAGGATTATCATCATAAAGTGGGGCAGCCTCATGCTGAAGTACTGGCGTTAAAAAAGGCGGGTTCAGCGGCAAAAGGTGCGGAAATGTATGTAACGTTGGAACCTTGCTGTTGTTACGGTCGCACGCCCCCCTGTACAAAGGCAATTATAGAAGCCGGCATTAAAAAGATCGTGATCGGAGCTTTGGACCCCAATCCAGATGTTAACGGCAAGGGAGTCAGAGAACTTCAAAAAGCAGGAATAGGAGTAATCAGCGGAGTTTTGAAAGAGCGTTGCCTGGATATCAATAAAATGTATAATAAATATATAACTACCGGCTTGCCTTTTGTGACGCTAAAATTTGCTCAGAGCCTTGATGGTCGAATCGCCTCTAAATCCGGTTCCTCGCGATGGATTTCATCTGAGAATTCTTTGAAATTTGCTCATAAACTGCGAGCCGAACATGACGCCGTGTTGATAGGATCTAACACTGCTAATTTAGACAATCCACAGTTAACTGTCAGGCGAGTTAAAGGCAATAATCCGACCAAGATAATTCTTACAAAATCAGGGCGAATTTTAAGCAGCCTGGATTTATTATCAGATAACAGCGCCCCCATTATTATTGCTACTAGCCATAAGGGATCGTCTAATTGTAAGAGCAAATCATATGCAAATATCGAAATTATGACGCTGCCGGTTAAATCAGACGGTTTGGATTTAAAATCTCTGTTGTGTAAGCTGGCTGAAAGAGGAGTCGTTTCGTTGTTAATAGAGGGTGGGGCTGGTGTAATAACCAGTTTTTTAAAACAGAAACTGGCAGACAGAATAATTGTCATTACCGCTCCTATCATTATTGGCAAGGGGATAAGCGGGATTGGCGATTTAGGAATCAAGGATATTAGCCAGTCGATTTCCCTGTCTAACCTTAAGCATAAAAAAATCGGCTCCGATCATGTATATTTTGGGGATCTAAGATAAATGTTTACCGGCATTGTTAAAGAAATAGGCGCTATAAAAGCTGTTCAGAAAAAGGGCGACGGAAAATTGATCCAGGTTGAGGCGCCAAAATCTGCTTTATCATTAGAAAAAGGGGGAAGCATCAGTATCAATGGCGCTTGTCAGAGCGTAATAAGTTTAGGTCGAGACTGGTTTGAAGTCCAGGCAACTTCCGAAACAGTCTCCCGGACTAATTTCCGGCTGCTGCAGCCAGGCGATAGAGTCAACCTTGAGCTGCCCCTAACCATGAAAGCTCCGCTTGGTGGCCATATAGTATCCGGGCATATCGATGATACCGGTAAAATCAGCAGTATAAAGCCCGGCGGCGACAGCGCTATTATGAAGGTGGCTTATAAGCCCGAGTATAATAAATACCTGGTTGAAAAAGGCTCTATTGCTGTTGACGGGATCAGCCTGACCGTGTTTGAAATAAGTTCTGATACATTTTCAATGTCATTGATACCTGAAACCATTGAGCAAACTAACTTAAAGCTTCGCCTGGTTGGCGATGCAGTCAATCTGGAATTTGATTTGATCGGAAAATATATTGAAAAATTAATGAATCAAGGTAAAGGGGAGCTTACCATGGATTATTTAATCAAACACGGATTTAAGAGGTAGATAGATGGACGATTTTAATACGATTCCGGAGGCAATAGAGGATATAAAGGAAGGCAAGATCGTCATAGTTTGCGATGATGAAGATCGTGAAAACGAAGGCGACATGATTATGGCGGCCGAAAAAGTGACGCCGGAAGCCGTTAATTTCATCAGCAAATATGCCCGGGGCCTGATGTGTGTACCTCTGACCGATGAGTGGCTGGAGAAACTGCAGTTAAATCAGATGGTAAATGAAAATACTGCGAAGATGGGCACCCGGTTTACCGTTTCGGTTGATTATCTTAAAGGAACCACAACCGGCATCTCAGCTTTTGACAGAGCGGCAACAATAAAAGCCCTGTCAGATTATAATACTGAGCCCAAGGATTTAGGACGTCCCGGTCATATTTTCCCGCTGCAGTCACGGGAAGGGGGAGTGCTTGTCCGGGCGGGACATACCGAGGCAACAGTCGATCTTTGCCGGTTAGCCGGTTTAAAGCCATGCGGCATGTTGTGCGAAATCCTCGATGACGACGGCAGTATGGCCAGAGTGCCAAGACTTATGGAGTTGGCTGAACAATTCAATATGAAGATAATCACTGTTAAAGACCTGATTGAATACCGAAGGCATCACGAAAAATTGGTGAAACGGGTCGAAACGGTAGATTTGCCCACTAAGTTTGGCCATTTTAACCTGCACCTTTATAAAAGCTCCATCGATGATCATCATCACTTGGCGATTGAGAAGGGTAATGTCAACGGCAAAAAAGATGTGCTTGTAAGAGTGCATTCCTCATGTTTGACCGGTGATATTTTAGGTTCCTGCAGATGCGATTGCGGCGAACAACTGGCTGAATCATTGAGAATGATTGAAAAAGAGGGTCAGGGAGTCGTCCTGTATATGCGTCAGGAGGGACGGGGCATTGGTCTGGCAAACAAGATAAAGGCATATAAATTGCAGGATAATGGCAAAGATACCGTTGAGGCAAATCTTGAGCTGGGATTTGCCGCTGATCTGCGCGACTATGGCATTGGCGCACAGATACTGGTTGATCTTGGTCTATCAAGCATCAGGCTGATAACCAATAATCCCAAGAAAGTTGTGGGTATTAATGGCTATGGCTTAAACGTGATCGAAAGAGTGCCAATGAATATTCTTCCCAATAAACATAACCTCCGTTATCTTGAAACAAAGCGTGATAAATTAGGTCATCTTATAGATAGCGGTGAAAAAAGTTCAGTAAAATCAGTTAATGAAAGGAAATAATATGGATTATTCAGGTAACTTGAATGCCTCGGGAATCAAGATCGCTATAGTTGTTTCCCGTTTCAATGAGTTTTTCTCGGAGAAGCTTTTGGATGGCGCCCTTGATTGTGTAAAACGTCATGGCGGCTCGGAAGATGATATTTCAATCGTACGGGTGCCTGGTTCTTTTGAGATTCCCTATGCGGCATCGCGTCTGGCAAAACAAAAAAAATACGATTCGATTATTTGTCTCGGAGTTGTTATTCGCGGACAAACTCCCCATTATGAGTATATCAACAACGAGGTCGCCAAGGGAATTGCCAAGATTTCTCTGGACAACGATTCGCCTGTTATTTTCGGCCTGGTTACAGCCGATACATTAGAACAGGCGATTGAACGATGCGGTTCAAAATCAGGCAATAAAGGATTTGCTGCGGCAATGACGGCAATCGAAATGGTTAATCTTTTCAAAGAGATTTAATTTATGAGCCAGCGGCATAAGGCAAGGTGCGTAATACTGGAGCTTCTATATTCTATCGAGGTAGGCAGCGATCATAATGTTGATGCAAACCTTGATTACTGCGCCTCGCTGCATAATTTGAGCGATGACGGCTTTGCTTTTGCCCGTAAGTTATTTGGCGTTGTTAAAGACAATCTTGATGAAATAAATATAATCCTTAACAAGCATATTCAAAATTGGGATATCGACCGGCTGGCAATAGTAGATAAAAATATTTTAAGGCTGGGTGTTGCTGAAATAATGCTTTTCCCGGAAACTCCGGTAAAAGTAGCGATTGACGAGGCTATCGAACTGGCTAAGCTGTACGGATCGGCCGACTCGGGTCGGTTCGTCAACGGCGTTCTCGATGCTGTCTACAATGATGAATTGCAGTCTAAGGGTTGACTTGGTCCGAATATTTTGTAAATTATGTTTTTATTAATACTCGGATTGAGGACTGATTTTTGGTTATGGAAAACAGATTAAAAGAAGAGATCGAATTTTTTGATGATACGGCCGCTTATGAGGAATTAATGGCTCGGCCCTATACCCGTTATATTAAAAATAATATTGACGCTTACATTTCGAAGATTGAACTTAAGGATGCGGTTATTCTTGAACTGGGCTGTGGGGTGTCCGAACATGCTCACCGTTTTAAGGATAACAACCTGATGGTATTGACTGATATTACGAGCTCGCTTTTAAAATTAAATGATCCAGTATGCGCCAGGGCTGTCGCTGACGCCCAGGTATTGCCTTTTAAGGAAGATTCCTGCGATTTTGTGATTTTTCTCGGTATATTGCACCATCTGACTGATCAATATGCCTCTTTGACTGAAGCCGCAAGGATATTAAAACTAGGCGGTCGGATATTCATTCAGGAACCGCATCGAATGAGTCTCAACTTCTTTTATTATTATGGACGTCGTTTTTTTATGAAACTGGTAGGGGTTGAAAATGTAAAAAAAATGATTGGCTGTTATTCGCCCGATGAGTGGCAGCTTGATATTAAAGCTTTGAAGAAGGCGTTTAAAAAAGGCTACGATCTGAAAAAATGGACTATTCTAACATTTCGTTTGCCGCCATTTAGATTCTTTAAAAACAGCGGCCTTGACGTTAGGCTGTCCAGGGTGTTTGATAAATTGCCGATATTTAAATATTTTGGCACCACGATTTTTTATGAAGTTATAAAGAAGGACAATCGATGAAGCTGTATAAGGATAAGATAATAATGCCGTTTGGACTGGCGGCGGGACTATTCAGTTTAATAATCTACTTTATCACCAAGGCGCCGACCTTATCGTTCTGGGATTGCGGAGAATTTATCGCCTGTTCAAAAATCCTGGGTATATCTCATCCGCCGGGGTATCCGTTATATACACTCATAGGTAAATTTTTTATAATGCTGCCATTGCCTTATAATGATGCCATTAAGGTAAACTTAGTGAGCGTTATCTCCTCGGCGGCGGCTGTTTATGCCGCTTACTGGCTGATTGTCCGGCTTGTGGCAGGTTTCGAAAATGAGATCACAGATATATGGAAAAAACTTGCCCTGGCAGTCGGTGGCTTTGCGGGAAGCATGGTTATGGCTTTTTCCTCGACGTTCTGGGACAACGCTATCGAAGCTGAATGCTACGGTCTGGCGATGATGTTAATGTTGACATTATGCTATCTGCTTCTTATGTGGTCATGCAGAATCGGCAAGCCAGGAGCAGGTAGACTGCTTGTTGCCATAAGCTATTTAGCTTTTTTGTCAATCGGAATTCATCTCACGACATTTGTTATAATGCCTATTTTTGTGCTGTATATGGCTGTTAAAGACCGATCTTTGATGAAAGACTGGCGGTTCTGGCTTGTTTGGATTATTCTATTAATGATTACCAGTGAGCTGGATATATTTCTTTACGGTATGGCAATAGTATTTATCATATCGGCTATCTTGTTGATCACATCCAGACGTAGTTCATATATGCTGAAATGGATTTTTGCTCTAACGGCTGCCGCCATAATCGGCTACTCGACGCATCTGTATCTTCCCATGAGGGCTGTCCATAAGCCGGCCATTAACGAAAACAATCCAGATAACTGGGATAGGTTTAAATCACTGCTGGAAAGGAAACAGTACGGTGAGGAGTCTATGATAACCCGAATGTTCAGCCGTCGCGGTACCTGGGCAAACCAGTTCGGTTCTCATCCGCATATGGGATTCTGGGGATATTTTCAGATACAGTATTCAGAAAAATGGGCGGCTTTTTTATTTTTTGCCGTCGGTCTCTGGGGGATTTATGAGGCTATCCGGCGCGAGAAAATCAACGGCTTATGGCTGTTAGCTTTGTTTCTTGCCTCATCAATAGGCTTAATACTCTATTTGAATTTTTCAGATGGGACCCGTGGCGCAATTCTTGAGGTCCGAAACAGGGATTATTTCTTCACTCCCGGTTTTGTATTTTTTGGAGTATTAATTGGAGTAGGTATTTCCGGTATTTTATCTGATCTTGCCGGCTGGATTAAAAACAGGCCGGAACGCAAATATCTTCTGGTAGCGGCGATGGTAATAGCTATATTAATGCCGTTTCATACATTAAAAGCTAATTATTTTACGCATGACCGTTCACGGAATTATATCCCCTGGGATTATGCATATAATATCCTCAATTCAGTCGACGGGAACGGCATAGTCTTTACAAACGGCGATAATGATACTTTCCCATTATGGTGTCTTCAGGAAGTGGATGGCATTCGCTCAGATGTCAAAGTTGTAAACTTAAGCCTTTTGAACACATCGTGGTATATTCATCAATTACAGGAACAAATGAATGTGCCTATAAACCTCACCTATGATCAGATCGAGCGTTTAAGACCGATGTGGGATCCTGTTAAGGAAAGAGTCTGGAAAGTCCAGGACGAGATGGTCAGGCATATCATTACCGCCAACAAATGGAAGATACCAATCTTTTTTGCTGTTACCGTTTCTCAGGGGAATAAGCTCGGATTGGATGACAACATGATTATGCAGGGTATGGCCTACAGGATGGTTCCGGACAAGGGTAAAAATCGAGTTGACCCCGAAAAGATGTGGAATACTTATATGGAAGAATTTAGATATAATGGTCTTGATGATCCGACTGTATTTAAAAATGAAAATGACAACAGGCTGGTAGCTAATTATGTTTCAGGCTTTTTACAGTTGGCCGATACTTTAAGAAAACTCGGTGATTACGACAAATCGATTGGGATTGTTCAAAAGTCTATTGATATATTCCCGAATGAATGGCGTCATCGGGCATATTTGTCCGGACTCTTTGCCGAGGCTGGCCAGATTGACAAAATTGACGATGTTATTGAAGGAATGGCTCCATCGGAAATTGCCAGGATATATTTAAGCGCCGCCCAGGAATTCCTGATGGATGAAAAGTGGGAGGACGGCGGCAGCCTTTTGAGAAAAGCGCTTCAATATGAACCCAGATCTATGACGGCTTTTAATAATCTAATGGTGGTTGAAAACCGACTTGGCAATTATGAGGCGATTGACAGCCTGGCACAAGGGTGGCGGAACCTTCACAGCGACGACCCGTCAGCGCTGGCTAACCTGGACAACCTTTTAAGAGTCATAGAAGGTCAACGGCAGGAATAAGATGGCTCGGATTCTTGCTGTCAACTGGCAGGATTTAAAACATCCTGCCTCGGGCGGGGCTGAAGTCCATCTCGAAGAGATATTAAAGCGACTGGCTAAAAGAGGACATGAAGTTGACTTGCTGTGCTGTAACTTCCCCGATGGTAATAAGGAAGAGACGATTGAAGGCGTCAATATTATCAGGCGAGGTTCGAGGCCATATTTTAACTGGGTTGTTCCCTTTGCTATAAAAGATCTTATTAAAAAGAACAAGTATGACATCCTGTTTGAGGATATTAACAAGATACCGTTTTACACCCCGCTTTATATTAAACTGCCCTTGCTGGTGATAGTTCCTCACCTTTTCTCTGATTCGATTTTCAAAGAAATAAATATTCTTCTGGGAACATATATTTATTTGTTCGAAAAGCCATTTTCGCTGGTGTACAGGAAAAAACACGTGATGGTTATTTCTGAATCAACTGCGGATGAAATTACTGCCCGAGGTATTGTTCAAAGCCAGGTTCACGTAGTGAAATGTGGAATCGATCACGACATCTACAATATTGATCCGGGCACATTGAAATTTGAGCGACCGACAATACTTTATGTAGGGCGTCTTAAAAAATATAAATCAATTGAAACAGCCATCGACGCTATGCCCGATATTATTCGCCAGGTTCCTGAGGTGAAATTGGTGATCGTGGGCACAGGCGATCATCTGCCGATTTTACAACAGCGGGTTAAAAAACTGCATCTTACTGAGAATGTCAGTTTTACGGGTTTTATTCCTCAAAAAGAAAAAGTTGAATATCTCAGACGGTCGCATTTATCAATCTATTCATCATTGAAGGAAGGATGGGGTTTAACGAATATTGAGGCAAATGCCTGTGGAACGCCGGTCCTTGCCTCGAGGGTACCGGGTCTTCGTGATTCAGTCGATGAGGGGAAATCGGGCCTTTTGTATGAATATGGAAACGTTAACGAATTTGCTGAAAAAGTAATAAAAATATTATCTGATAAAAAATTCAGGTCTGATCTTAAACGTGGGGCGTTAAATCATGCGTCGAATTTTTCATGGGATAAAACCGCTGAACAAACTGAAAAACTTATGGAGATTGTTCTATCGGGAAAATGATGAAGTTCCGCTGGAAAGTCATAGCCGGTATTCTCATCAGCGCCGCCTTTCTTGCCTATGCTCTCAGCCAGGTAGATTATGCTGAGATGATAAAGGCTTTTTCGGAAGCCTCCTATATCTGGACAATCCCGATGATGTTATCTGTTCTGGCCACAATGGCAATTCGCGCAGAACGCTGGAAATGGCTTTTAAAACCGATCAGGCTATTTCAACTGAATACGTTGTTTTCCTCTGTTATGATTGGCTTTATGGCAAACAACCTGCTGCCTGCCCGTATAGGCGAGGTCGTAAGAGCGATATCGCTTTCGAAAAAGCATCAGCTAAGCAAATCATCAGTCTTCGCCACTATCGTTGCCGAACGGATTTTCGACAGCCTGGGACTGCTGACCGTATTTTATCTTACTCTTTTTGTTGTTGACTATCCTGATGAGTTGAAAAAAGCCGGATTGTTAGTCTTGCTATTTACATTAACGGCGCTTGTTTTCCTGTACCTTCTTAAGTTTAAAACTGAAATGGCAGTAAGATTGTCGTGTAATATTATTAACGTTATTTCGCATAAACTGGCTGATAGAGTCGATTCAATTTTAAGGAAGTTTACTCATGGCTTAAGTATCATGACCTCACCGGGTTCAATTTTGGTCATTTTCATTTATTCTGTGTTCCTCTGGATATTCACGGGCGTATCCGGTTATTTGATCTTTTTTGCATTCGATTTACACCCATCGATCTGGGCTTCGTTTATTCTTCTGTTTGTAACGGTTCTGGCAGTGTCTTTGCCGTCGTCGCCGGGCTATATAGGAACATTCCATGCAGCCTGTATTATTGCATTTAATCTTATAAGTTCCTTAGGGATGTTCGGGCAGGAGATTTCGAAATCCGTCGCTTTATCCTATTCGATAATTCTCTGGTCATGTCAGTTTTTCCCGGTTACAATCATCGGGCTTTATTATCTTAAAAAAGAACATTTGAAGTTTAAGGAAATAGGACAGGAATGATTAACAACTAGAATACCGGATAAATGGGGTTAATATTAAATCTCATACGTATAAAAATCAATCCGGTAATCAAGACCGTAGCGGGAAAGCCGACGGTCGATGAAACATTGGAGGAGTTTTGGAATTTGAAAAACAGTATGGTCGAAGGCGTTCAATCAGGAAACCGCAAAAATTTGAGGAAACCGAGGAGAAAGAAAAAAACGAAATTACCCGGATAGAAAAAGCTGAACAACCCTCAGAAAAACCTGAAACAGAAAGACAACAACCAATAAAAAAAGAAGACCGCAATGAGGTAAGAACTTCACGGGAAAGGCCATCAAGGCCCCCTTCGAGAGGGCAGAGGAGGTATCCAAAAACAAGGGGCGGAAAACCGGACAGGGAAAATATACAAAAACGTCATCCAAGACAGACAACGACCAGACCCCAGCCAAAGCCGGGAAAGCCCGGAGCAGTTAAGCTCAGTGTAATAACGCCGGCTTTCAATGAGGAAAGTAACGTGGCGCCACTGTTGGAACAGTTTAATCAATTGTTTTTAAAATTGCCATATCGGGCTGAGCTGATTTATATTGATGACGGTTCCACAGATAAAACGGCAATCAGGTTGAAAGAAGAGCAATTAAAGCATCCCTGGCTGAAAGTTTTTACTCATCGGGTAAACCGCGGACTCACAACAGCGCTGGAAACAGGTTTTTCAAAAGCTGTTGGCAAGATATGGTGTTACTATCCAGCCGATTTGCAGTATCATGCAAACGAATTACCTAAAATGATTTCAAAGATTGACAGCGGTGCGGATATAGTTACCGGCTGGAAACAGGGCGGCTATGGATTAAAAAGCATAAGTTCATTTATTTATAACACTCTTTCCCGCTGGCTGTTTAAAGTGAAAGTCCATGATCTCAATTCCATAAAGGCTTTCAAGAAGGAGGTTGCTGGACATTTCGGATATCGCAGCGGCTGGCATCGCTATATGGTTGTGATGGCGGCGGGGGAGGGGTATGTTGTTGATGAGGTGCGCGTGAAACTTTACCCGCGCCGATCAGGTAAATCCAAGTTCGGTTTCTGGCGTCTGCCGAAGGGTTTCTTAGATCTGCTGAGTGTGAAGTTTCAATTATCTTTTACAAAAAAACCGCTCTTGTTTTTTGGCTCTGCCGGTCTGCTGTCTGGTCTTCTGGGATTCATCATTGGTCTGGCAGCACTGTATCTTCGGTTTGTTCAAAATGCCGGTTTTCGCCCCCTGCTTTATGCAGTAATATTGCTGATGGTTTCCGGCTTGATGCTGTTTGCGATTGGATTTTTAGCCGAATTGATAGTCAGCGTCAAAGAAGATCTTAATAAACGAAAAACTGATTTCTGATACACTGGCGGTAACGTGATACAGCATCAGAGCTGAGATCACTTTATTATTGACGACCTGTGTTTCTGCTATATAATGAAATATTCATATTAAATTATTTTGATTTTCCTTATTACTGAATGTAATATTAACGCTTATGAGCAATATCTATAAACATAAAATTTCTGTTTTAATAGTAACATACAATAACGCCGGCACAATTGCGGATTGCCTGGAATCAATAAAGCGTCAGGGAATGACAGATTATGAGATATTAGCGATGGACAATCACTCTGAGGATTTGACTCTTGAAAAGGTTAATAAGCATGACAACATAAAGATATTTCCCTCAGAAAAAAATACAGGTTTTGCCGCTGGTATGAATTATTTATCTAAGCAGGCTAATGGAGAATACCTTTTTATGCTTAATCCCGATTGTGTTTGCCCGGACAACGCACTGGATATTTTATATAAATTCGCTCAAAATCATCAGGGTATAATATCACCGGCTCTGGTTTATGCCGACAATACTCCACAACCCTCGGCAAGGCAATTAATCAGCTATAAAAATGTTCTTTTTTCCAGGCGCTCTCCTCTTTATCAGCTGGGCTTTACTAAAACCGGTGATGCTGGTTACTTGACGCCTGAAAGGGCCGCAAGAGTACCGGCAGTCTCGGCGACTGCTTTATTTGTGCACAGTAAGCTTTTTAAGCGGATTGGCGGTTTTGATGAACGTTTCTTTCTGTACCTCGAGGATATAGACCTGTGCAGCAGGCTGAATAAGATTAACGTTGATATCTGGTATTTGCCTGAACTAAAATTAATTCACATATTGGGCACAAGTTCATCCAGGTGTTCTCAAAAAGCATCGTATTATCATCACCTCTCCATGTATAAATACTTTACAAAACATTTTCCGAGAAATTATATTAAAAATGGATTATTATTATTGCTGTTAATGGTCGGGTTTGCTGTGTCGGTGATATTAAGATTCTTAAAATCGAAGAGACGACAATGATTGAGATACCAACCTACGTGATCGTAAGCATATTAAGCGGCTACCTTTGCTACCTGTTTGTCCCGCTGGTGAAAAACTACTGCGAAGAACATGAGCTGTACGATATGCCCGGACCGCGTAAAGTGCACAAGCTTCCTGTTCCTCGGTTGGGCGGCGTGGCAATATTTATTGCCTATTTTCTTGGTTTGCTGCCGGCATTTCTGCTCATGCCTGAAATATTAAAGGATAATCTCAATACTTTAGTCGGCATCTTCCTGGGCGGTTTAATCATATTTATGATTGGCATCATTGATGATGTTAAAGGGATGAAACCGTTAACCAAGCTGGGTTGGGAAGTGATAGCCTGTATGGTTCTTATTGCTTTTGGAGTGCGGCTTGAGATAATCAACATACCGTTTTATAAACTTGTTGACTTTGGCTTATGGGGTATTCCGCTTACTCTTATATGGCTGGTGGCTATAACCAATACGATTAACCTTATCGACGGTCTTGATGGTTTAGCGACTGGAGTGAGCGCTATCATTGCCGTAAGTTTTTTAGTGTTAAGTCAGGTTATGGGTCTGGCGTTGCCGTCGCTTCTGGCTGCCGGAGTCATCGGCATAACTCTGGCGTTTTTAAAATACAACTATTTTCCGGCGGTAATATTTATGGGAGATTCAGGCTCGCTGTTTTTAGGGTTTATTTTTGGGGTAATCTCGCTGTTCTGGCCTAAAAGTTTTGCCACGGTTGTAATGTTCATCCCGATCCTGGCGTTGGGTGTTCCCATAATTGAGGTTTTAATTACTCTTCTTAGAAGGCTAAGCGCCAAGGAAAAATTTTATATCGCCGACCAACGTCATATTTTTCATTTCTTGTTAGATCTTGGAGTTCCCGAAAAAGTTACCGTCTGGCTGTTTTATCTGATCAGTATCCAATTTGCCCTGGCGACATACGGAATTGCAGGCGGTAATCGTAATATTTTATTTGTGTTGCAGGCAGTATTCATTATATTAACGGCTGTTATTGTTTCCAGGAATTTGAAATTGGATAATAATAAATGAAAGAACAACATTACTTAGAATTCGAAAAGCCGATTATAGAACTCGATCGTAAGATAAAAGAGATGAAGGAGCTTGCTGTTTCGGGAAGCCTTGAATTGTCTAAAGAGATAGAGTTGCTGGAGAAAAAACGTAATCGCCTGCAGAAGGATGTTTATTCCAAATTATCCCGCTGGCAGCGAGTTCAACTGGCTCGTCACCCTTTAAGGCCGTATTGTCTGGATCTAATAAACCTTATATTTACTGATTTTATCGAACTTCATGGCGACCGTAATTTTGCCGACGACAAGGCTATGGTGGGCGGCTTTGGCAAACTTGACGAATACAGAATAATCGTTGTTGGTCAGCAGAAGGGTCGGGATACCAAGCAGCGGCAATATCGTAATTTCGGCATGTGTCATCCGGAGGGATATCGCAAGGCGTTAAGATTGATGAAGCTGGCTGAAAAATACAACCTACCGATAATTATATTCATCGATACTCCCGGAGCTTTTCCCGGAGTGGGAGCTGAAGAGAGAGGCCAGGCAGAAGCAATTGCCCGAAACATTATGGAAATGGCGGCTATTGAAGTTCCGATCGTTATTGTGATTATCGGCGAGGGCGCATCAGGGGGAGCGCTGGGGATCGGCCTTGGCGACAGGATATTTATGATGGAGAACTCATGGTATTCTGTGATTTCTCCTGAGGGGTGTGCGGCTATCTTATGGAAATCCCCCGCTGACACCGATCCGGCAAAATTAGACGCCAATCGAAAACAGGCTGCCGAGGCTTTGAAACCAACCGCTCAGGATTTGGTCGAATTGAAAATTATCGATAAGATAATCCCTGAACCCCAGGGCGGGGCTCATCTCGACTATCAAAAGACGGCAATGACAATCAAACAGGAAATATTATCAGCATTAAATGAGTTAAAAGAGTATACTGCCGAGGAACTCTGCAATAAAAGACTTGAGAAATACAGGGTTATGGGCGTATATAAAGAATAAGGAAGAAGATTATATGCTAAATGAAAAGCTTTTGGAAATCTTAGCCTGTCCTGCCTGCAAGGGTGACATTGAATACGATAAAGAAAACAATGTCCTTTTATGTCATGCCTGCAGACTTAAATACCGTATCGAGGACGGCGATATTCCGGTGATGCTGGTTGATGAAGCGGAAAAATTTTAAGGAGGAGCAATGATTAAGCTATCCCGGTTTATCGAGGATAAACTTATAACGTTTGATTTAAAAGGGGAAAATAAAGAAGAAATTATCTCTGAGCTTGTTGAAATTGCCGCCAATTCGGAAATGGTAAAAAACAAAGAGGAGCTGTTAAAAGCGGTCCTGGAAAGAGAAAAGCTGGTCACTACAGGCGTCGGCTATAATGTAGCCTTTCCTCATGCAAAGACAAAGTCAGTTCGTGGGGTTGTAATCGCTTTCGGCCGTAAGAACGATGGAGTCGATTTTGAGGCGATGGACCGCAAACCCGTTAACCTGTTTTTTCTTATCGCCGCCCCTGAGGACGCCATAGGCGCACATCTTAATGTGATGGCCAAGCTCTCATTTTTGATGAAAAACGAAAAGAACCGGAACAAGCTTATTAAAGCAAAATATAAAGAAGATTTGATTGAGGTGCTCGATTCTAACGAATAAATGCTTACTTCAATAATAAATTATCTCAGAAAAAGGCAGCTTTTGCCCATACTTGTTGCCTTCTTTATTTCTGTGATTCTGATTGTTCTCCCCGCCTCATTCAAAATTGCCATTTCCAGGGTTTTTATTAACACGGTTTATTATCCCTTCACTCAAATCGATATTTTTTTAACTGATGTGGCTCATGCTAAAAAGAATAATATAAGGATGAACCAGCGCCTGATTCAGGTATCGATGCAGGCGGCTCAATTCACCGAAGATCATTATGAGAATGTCCGTCTGCGGCGAATGCTTAACTTTGATCTTCAGATACCCTACCGGCTGGTACCGGCAGAAGTAATCGGTCTTAAACCGGGTTTGATGGCTAAATCGATTGTAATTAATGCAGGCATCGATAAAGGTGTTAATGTTAATATGCCGGTGGTTACTGCTGACGGAATTATCGGCAAAACCATAGCGGTAACTAATAATGCCGCTATCGTTCAGTTGTTGATTGACCACAATTGCAAAGTCTCGGTTATTGATCAAAATTCCAGGGCAATGGGGATTATTCGCTGGCAGGGAGGTAAGTTTCTCAAAGTGGGGGATGTGCCGATCGAAAGCCAGGCTGCAATCGGAGATACAATTATCTCTTCAGGATTAGGAGGAATATTCCCTCCCGGGCTGATTGTAGGCACTATAGTATTCAGTGAGAATATTGAGGGCACGATGTTTAAAGATGTTGATGTTAAACCATCAGTCGACTTTGGTTCGCTTGAGGAAGTATTTGTAGTAATATATGATGAGCAATAATTCTATGATAAAATATATACTTGGAGCGCTTTTCGTTGCTTTTTACCAGATAATTATCGCCCCGCGAACAAGTTTAATGGGTACTCAGTCAGACATGGCATTAATTTTAACAGTGTGGACGGCCTTAGCTTATGGTTCCACTGCAGGCATTTATTTTGGTCTGACAGCAGGTATATTAATCGGGCTATTAACTCCAATGGAACTGGGCTGGGTGGGATTACTGCTGTCATTTATTGGGTATATCACCGGCAATCTGAAAACAAAACTTGTAATAGAGCCAATGCCCAGCAAGATATTGACTCTTTTAGCCGCCTCTTTAGTTTATAACTTTTTATATATTTTTTTTACGAGATTTGAATTAATTATATTAAACCTCTCCAACGTATTATCGGTAACGCTTAAATCGGCGCTGAATAATGCCCTGGTTGGAATTGTTATATTCTTAATAATCCGATATCGATTTATATTAAGGAAACTGATATAATGTTAGGCATTGTCTCAATCCGCAAATTTAACTTAAAACTCATTTTGATATTTACTTCATTGTGTTTTTTTATAATTATTATCAGACTTTTCATGCTTCAGGTGTTTGCCTCCGCCTACTATCAGAAAGAGTCAATTGATAACAGTTTCCGTATTGTTCCGATTAAAGCCCCTCGGGGGATAATTGTAGACTGCAATAATGAAATAATTGTTCAGAATAGACCGTCATATGCCGTTTATCTCGTTCCTTATGAAGTCCCTGATATCAATGAAGCCGCCGCCAAGCTGGCTGTCATGCTGCAAATGGATGAAAGTTATCTCAAGGAAGTTATATCAGCCGGCTGGAAGGGAAAATTTCAGCCGATTCGACTTAAAAGAGATGTCGATTTCAAAACGATAAGCGAGCTGGAGGAACATTCGCTTGATATTCCCGGTGTGGTCTTTCAGATAGAGTCTACCCGGCTGTATCCTGAGAATGGCTACGGTTGTCACATCTATGGTTATGTTGGCGAGGTCTCTGTGTCTGAGCTTCAGATAAACCGGAATTATTCCAGGGGTGAAATTATCGGTAAAAAGGGGTTGGAGAGGTATTATAACGAATATTTAAAAGGTTATGACGGAGTGTTATATCTTGAAGTAACAGCCGGGGGAAGGGTGCTTGCCGAAAAGGAAGAGACTTCTCCAATTAAGGGTTCGACCTTAGAGCTTAATATTGATTGGCAAATGCAAAAACTGGCAGAATCAATTCTTTCCGAACGCGGACAGGGAGCTATTGTTGTCGTTGATGTCAACGATGGAGGAGTGCTGACTTTAGCATCGACCCCCCAGTTTGATGCAAACCTTTTTTCAGGTGTGGTGCCTGCTGAAAAATGGGCAGAGATTATGTCTGATACCACTCATCCGCTTTTAAACCGGGCTATCCAGGGGACTTATTCGCCGGGTTCTGCTTTTAAGCCTTTCACCTCCGCAATGGCATTACATTTCGATGTTGTCCAGCAGGAGAATAATTTTGACATTTGCCGCGGAGAGAAGAAGTTCGGCATCCGCGTCTTTAAATGCTGGCTGCCGCGTGGCCATGGGAAACTCGACCTTCACGATGCAATCGTTCAATCATGTAATATATATTTCTATCAGCTTGGATTGGCCTGCGGTATGGAATTATGGGATCAATTTATGCCGCAATGTCGTCTCGGTGAGCTAACCGGGATAGATATTCATGGAGAAAAAGCCGGAGTTTCCCCATCAACAGAATATTTCAACAAGAAGTATGGCGAAAAAGGCTGGACAAAGTATTTAATGAACAACCTGGCTATCGGTCAAGGAGAGATCCTTGTTACACCCTTGCAGATGGCTGTATTGTATGCGGCAATCGCCAATGAAGGTATTATATTCAAACCGCGAATTTTACGAAGGATTATTGATAACGAAAACAATATTATAGACTTTCCTCCGGAAGTAGCCGGACATCTGCCAATAAAGGAAGAGCATCGACAAATTATCATCGATGCCCTGCATGGAGTAACAAGCGAGCGGCATGGGACCGCTCGTTTTGTGAGCATGCCGGGAATTCCGGTTGCCGGTAAAACAGGCACAGCTCAAAATCCTCATGGCGATGATCATGCCTGGTTTATTTGTTTCGCTCCAATTGATGAGCCTGAGATAGCCATAGCCGTCCTGGTGGAAAATGCCGGTCATGGCAGTACTGCAGCCGCTCCATTAGCAAAAAAAATATTAGAATTTTATTTCGAAGAGAATATTAAACCGCAGTTGTAGCGATGGGTAAGTTTGATGTAGATTACATCCTGCTAGTCTCTGCCCTGATATTGTCATTAATAGGCGTTGCATTTATATACAGCGCCACTTATCATTTTACCGATCAGGACGGGCTCTTATATCATCAGAAACAGGCAATCTGGCTTGGCGCCGGTATAGTCCTGGCGATAATTGTCTACTTTATCCCGCTAAGAATTCATGAGGCGATGGCTTATGTTTATTATGCTGTGGCAATAGGATTACTTTTGCTGCTTTTGTTTATTTCTAATTCGGGGACTACCCGCTGGTTTTATTTTGGCAGTTTTTCCATACAGCCGGTTGAATTCATGAAAGTTGCGTTATGTTTGGCTCTGTCTCGTTTTTTAGCTTACCGCCGAGCTAAGCTTCACCGGTTTTCTACAATATTCATGGGCATATTCATTGTAGCTATTCCAACGCTCCTGATAATCAAACAACCAGACCTTGGCAGTTCTCTGGTAGGGATAGCAATTTTCCTTGGCCTGCTCGTTTTATCTGGTATGCCTGTTTCAAGGATTTTAATTGTTATCTCCCCGGTTCTTAGTATTGTAACCGCTTTTCACTGGCTGTCGTGGGCGATATTCTTTTTTGCGTTTATTTTGCTTCTGTATCTATCAAGGCCGAGGCTCTTGCCCGGTCTGGTCTTTTTTATAGTTAATCTGGCCTTGGGGATGGCAACTCCCGTCTTATGGAATCGTCTTCATGAATACCAGCGGTTAAGAATCCTGACATTCCTTGATCCAGGCCAGGATTCTGCCGGAGCCGGTTATCAGATTATCCAGTCCAAAATAGCTATAGGTTCAGGCGGTTTCTGGGGAAAAGGTTTTATGGAAAGCACTCAGACAAAACTTAACTATCTGCCGGCTCAGCATACTGATTTTATCTATTCTGTTATTGGCGAAGAAATGGGTTTTGTGGGATGTTTAGCTGTAATTATACTATTTAGCATTGTGATCTTTCGCGGTTATTTTATAGCCAATAAAGTGAGAAACACTTTCCACAGCTATATTGCCGGAGGTCTAACTACGGCTATTTTATTCCAGATGGCAGTAAATATCGGGATGACGATCGGGCTTATGCCGGTGACTGGTTTGCCGCTTCCTTTCATCAGTTATGGCGGCTCATCGCTACTTTTTTTCTGGGGGGTTATAGGCATGTTATTGGCTATTAATCGTGATTGGCAGGAGTATTAAGCATGCACTCAGATTTGTTTCATCTTGGACCTTTGCATGTTAAAGCCTATGGTCTGGCGCTGGCGGTATCGTTCTTTGTCGGTGTCTGGCTGGCGGTTAAGCGGGCAGAAAAATATAATATTAAAAATCAACTAATAATCGACCTCTGCTTTATTATTCTGGTGTCCGCAATTGTTGGCTCGCGCCTGTTTTATGTAGTCTACCACGTCGAGGAATTTTCGGGTCACTGGCTTGACGCTGTCAATCCGTTCCAGTCATCGGGCGAGGTGGGCATAGCCGGTCTTTCGATGATGGGCGGCATAGTGTTGGCGATGATTTCTGCTCTGGTATTTTTTATTATAAAGAGAATTAATCCATGGCTCATCCTTGACATATTGGCTCCATCATTTTTACTGGGTATGGCCATAACCAGGATTGGCTGTTTCTTTAACGGCTGCTGTTTTGGCGTTCCAACGCATGCTTTCTGCGGCGTTGTGTTTCCATCAGACTCGATGGCAGGCTGGATATTCCCCGATACCGCTATCTGGCCGACTCAACTGTTTTCAATAGCGGCCGGACTTATCATGTTTGGCATAGTCCTGTTGCTGGAGAAGAAAAAACCGTTTCATGGTTACACAGTCTGGACAACGCTTATGCTGTATAACTGCTGGCGATTTATAATTGATTTTATCAGATATTATGAGGAATCTATGATATTTACAAAAATAGGCGGCTTAAGCTTTACAAGAAATCAGTTTTTGAGTTTATGCCTGGTTATTATTTCTATTATCTGGCTGAGATATCTTAAACGAAATCATGAAAAAGCTTCTGAATAATCTGGTTGAAAAGGCCAATTACTTTGCTGATGAAATATTTGCCTTTATTTCTGAACCTGAGTGCCCGGGATGTAAGAATATATTGGTAAATCCTCATCTTGCTTTATGTGATAACTGCCAGAGCAATCTCACCTTCCCCGGAGACGGGCCGGTTTGCTTGATCTGCCGGCGTCCTGAGGGTGTAACCTGCAGATGTCATCTTGAAAAACATACTGATATACCAAAGTTATATTATTGGAGTTCCTATACTGATGTTATTCGAGATTTAATTCACCAGTTTAAATTTGCCGGACACAGCGAGCTTGGAAAATATCTAACCGGTGAAGCGCTTGGATCATTGTCTGAAAAACTTAGAAAGATCAAATTTGATTATATTGTCCCGGTTCCGATGTTACAACGAGATAAACGTCAACGCGGCTTTAACCAGACTGAACTGATTGCGGAAACGGTTTCACATAGTTTAAACGTTCCGGTTAAATCGGATCTTTTAATAAAAGTAAAAGAAATAGAACTGCAGGCTAACCTTGGCGCTAAAGAGAGATGGGAAAATATTATCGGCGCTTTTGCTGTTGAGAACGGCTCGGAAGTCGAGGGGCGGTCAATCCTGTTAGTCGATGATATAGTCACGACCGGCGCTACTTGCTTTGAGTCGGCAAAACAGTTATATTCCGCCAGCACCAAAAGCGTGACAGTTTTCGCCCTGGTTTCGAATAAGTCGTAACCTTATGATGAAGCGCCAGATCAGGGGAGAAGTTAATGGGAATTTTCAAAATAATCGAAGAGGGCGCCTTTGCCGATTTCGAATTTGAAGCCCGGGCTAAATCGATAGAGGAGCTTTTTGCCGTCTGCGGCCAGGCAACTTTTGAGGCAATGACGGATACGGCAAAAGTGGATTTGGTCGAGTCGGTACAATTTGATGTCTCCGCTTCATCTTTAGAAGATTTGCTGTTTACTTTCTTAGCTGAATTGATATATTTAAAAGATGTACAGAAAATATTTTTCAGTAAATTTGAAATAGAAATCAGCGATAAATTCGATTTATCCTGCAAAGCAAATGGGGAATATATTGATAATAAAAAACATGATTTAAGAACCGATGTGAAAGCTGTAACCTATCACAAACTAAGCATTAAAAAGGACGATACCGGTTACAGCGCGCATGTAATACTGGATTTGTAGATATGGAAAAAATTAAAATTGACGACTATACCTGGGAAATTCCCAAGGGCGCCAAACAGGGAATGAAAGTCCCGGTAAGGCTTATTGCCTCGAAGAGACTGCTGGATGATATTGACGATGGAGTAATCGAGCAAATAACCAACGTTGCCTGCCTGCCGGGCATAAGGAAGTATGCTCTTTGCATGCCGGATGGTCACCGTGGCTATGGCTTTCCGATCGGCGGAGTAGCCGCTTTCAGCCTGAAAACCGGCATTATCTCTCCGGGCGGTATCGGGTTTGATATCAACTGCGGCGTCCGGCTTGTCAGGACTAACCTGACTGAAGATGAGGTTAAGCCAAAACTGAAGGAGCTTATCGATCTTATTTACAGGCTTGTTCCCAGCGGTGTAGGTTCAAGGGGGCTTGTTAAACTCTCGTATCCTGAGTTTGACAGGTTAATGACTGAGGGATCGCCCTGGTGTTTGAAAAAAGGATATGCCTGGGAAAGTGATATCAAATTTACCGAGCAGAGTGGCAAAATCCCCGGGGCAAACCCTGATAATGTATCGGAAAGAGCGAAAAAACGCGGCCTGGATCAAATCGGCACTCTTGGCTCCGGCAATCATTATCTGGAGATTCAAAAAGTCGATTTTGATGAGCAATGCGATAAGAAAGTTGCCTCGACTCTGGGTATCGGGCAAACGGGCCAGATTACGATTATGGTTCACTGCGGCTCCAGAGGGTTTGGCCATCAGATCGGCACCGATTACCTTCAGAGTTTCGGTGAGGCGATGAAAAAATATGGAATCCAAACCAATGACAGGGAACTTGCCTGCGCTCCTTTTGATTCGCCGGAAGGTCAGGCATATTACGGAGCGATGGCCTGTGCGGCTAATACTGCCTTTGTAAACCGTCAGGTAATCACTCATAAAATCCGGGAAGGCTTTTCAAAAATATTCGGCAAATCGGCTGAAGAACTGGGCATGAACCTCATCTATGATGTTGCTCATAATATCGCTAAAATCGAGAAGTATGATGCCGGTTATGGTATGGAGGAGCTGATAGTCCATCGTAAAGGCGCTACCCGTGCTTTCGGTCAGGGCAACATGGAGCTTCCTGAAAAATATCGTCCGATAGGTCAGCCGGTACTTGTCGGCGGCTCGATGCAAACAGGATCGTACCTGATGATGGGGACAACCAAAGCTCAGAATATCACTTTTGGCAGCACGCTTCACGGCGCCGGTAGGGTAATGTCGAGAGCGGCGGCGAAAAGAAAGATTAGAGGACACGAGTTAAAAGATCAAATGGATAAGCAGGGTATCATAGTCAGGGCCGCCTCGATGAAAGGCTTGGCCGAGGAAGCCGGTTTCGCCTACAAAAATGTCGACCAGGTGGTTGATACGGTCCATAACCTCGGCATATCAACTAAAGTGGCGCATTTTATGCCGCTGGCGAATATTAAGGGGTAAAGGGGGGATAGTCTTTGTTCATCAATATAAGGCAGATTTCTTTGTCTATCTGAAAAAAAAGAGCACACGAGGATGTGTGTTGACCACATTAATCAATGGATTAAGATTGACATAATGGTAAAAATATGGTATATTTTTTTGCTGGAAATATAATTGGGTTAGGGTTTGAGTTTGGTGTAGAAGTAAAATGAATCTTACAGCAAAGTATGAAATTTATATTCTGGAAGATGATCCGGAAATAAAGAAAAAAAAGCAGAAAGAGCTTTTTGAATTAAGCAAACAGGTAAGAAAGGCGTTAAATTTTGCTTATACTGAACAATTTAATTATTTTACAGCTATAACAAGAGAAAAACAATACCCGGGTTTATATAAAAATATGCCGTATTCATTCAAAGCGAAGAAAAAAGAAAAAATTATTAAAGGGTGGTCAAAAAGTAATATTGCTTACAAGCTAATGAATGAAATGGAAATGTTTCAAGATTTGCCAGGGGTAATTAGAAGCACTATTCAACAGGAAGCAAATAAAAGATTTAATAATGATATAAAGAGAATACTTTCGGGAGAGGCAACACCTTCTTCTTTTAAGTATCCATGTCCAATTTATATTCATAAAGATTCAGTTAATTTGAATAATGATGATGGCAAGTATTACATGATGTTTTTTCCAAAAATTTATGATATTACTTTCAGAGTACTTGCTGAAAAAAGAAATTATATAAAAGTAATTATGGACAGAGTATTATCGGGGGAATATGATATAGGGCAATCGAATATAAAATATGAAAAAGGGAAATGGTATTTAAGGCTCTGCTTTAAGATAAATGAAGGAAAAATAAAATTAGATAAAAATAAGGCGCTTGGAGTAGATTCTGGTTTTAAAAATCCACTTGTTTATGGGATAGCAGACACGCCTATTAGAGGTATTATCGGAGATGGAGATATCATAACAAAAAGACGAATTGCGTATAAAAAAAGATGGAATATAGTTCAGAGAAGTTTAAGTCATAATGGTAAGGGCTCTTGCGGACATGGACGTAAAAGAAAATTAATGCCGCTAAAAAAATTGGAAAAAGCATTTCAAAATTTTAAAGAAACACAGAATCACCAATGGGCAAAAGAAATTATAAATGTTGCTATAAGAGAAAGATGTGGTATAATAAGGATGGAAGACTTAAGCAGCATTGCAGAGGATAAAAAGGATTCATTTGTTGGTATGAATTGGGCGTATTATAATTTGATGAATAAAATTGAATATAAATGTAAAAAATTTGGTATAGAATTTCAAAAGGTTAAACCAGCCGAAACATCGCAGAGATGTTCAAAATGCGGACATATTTCTGAAGAAAACAGGCCAAAAGATGAAAGGGGATGGGGATATTTTTGTTGTGTTGAATGCGGCTTCGATAGATTGGGTGAAGAACCGAGAGTGCAGAAGAATATTGCTGATTACAACGCCGCGTATAATATTTCTGGGATAAACGAATGGCGTCCTGAAGCAATTATAAAATAGTTGTTCTTTGAAAATTTAATTTTAAAAAAATAATTTAAGGTTGCTTTCACAACCTTGAGAGCGAGAGCGCCATTTTGGAGGGAGTATAAACCCCCAAGGCTACTCGCTTAAATCTTTGCTATGCAAATTAAATGATATTTGGGATGGTTTAAGAAAGTAACGGAAAACGCGAACGTGAAGCTGTCATAAAATTCTGGGAGGTTCGCGGAACAACTAAATGTATGAAATACTTGCGATTACAAAGAAAGATATTGTTAGATGCAGATTAATTCTATGATTATTTCAGAGGTTCGCGAAAACGCCATATTAAGTTGTAATGTTTCAATGAAGTAGAATGCATGCAGTTGCAATGAGAATGGTTGCAGAGTAAGGATTGAAACCCTTTTGTGAAATTCAATCATCTTGACACACTTTTGTGTTGCAATGAGAATGGTTGCAGAGTAAGGATTGAAACAACGACAGTTAATCCGGGGTGTTGCCTCGTGTATGGTTGCAATGAGAATGGTTGCAGAGTAAGGATTGAAACTCTTCAATGGCTATTGGTTCAACCGTTGGCGCAAAGTTGCAATGAGAATGGTTGCAGAGTAAGGATTGAAACACCGACACTATAGCCCCAGTGATGAGCACCAACAAGTTGCAATGAGAATGGTTGCAGAGTAAGGATTGAAACATGAGCATCTGCATGTCCACCTGTGTCTTTGATAAGGTTGCAATGAGAATGGTTGCAGAGTAAGGATTGAAACCACAAGTAATAATATCCCACACCTCAAACGGCTGTGTTGCAATGAGAATGGTTGCAGAGTAAGGATTGAAACTCAACCGCATCCGCAATCCTGGTCAACTGGCGGGCGAGTTGCAATGAGAATGGTTGCAGAGTAAGGATTGAAACGCTCCCAGCAATGAATACATTTACTCATCATTCCTCCGTTGCAATGAGAATGGTTGCAGAGTAAGGATTGAAACGCATATTCAGCAACAGTATCAAACTGCTCAACCGTGTTGCAATGAGAATGGTTGCAGAGTAAGGATTGAAACACAAAGATTAAGAAAACTCCAACCGCCCCCACTGCTGCAATGAGAATGGTTGCAGACTAAAGATTGAAACACCTCCATATCAATTCCGTAAATGGGTTGCAATGAGAATAGTTGCAGAGTGATATAAGATGAAAATATTGCTTTGCTTTTATCAGGCAGAATTAACAGCTGCGGCGGTTCCGGCGACATAGCCGCTGGAGAATGCGAACTGCATATTATACCCGCCCCAGGGACCTAAAACATCCATAACATCGCCGGCAAAATATAGAGATTTTACAATCTTCGACTCGCAAGTCAGAGGATCGATATCATCTGTTGAAACGCCGCCAAGGACGCCACAGGTGCTGTTGAATGGCTTAGGAGCTTTAATGGTGATTCGGAAATCCTTAATTGCCCGGATTAAGGACTTGCGTTCGAGATTGGTGACATGAACAATCGACTTATCAAGCTTAATTTTAGATTCAGTCTGGATTGCCTTAATGACATTATCATTAAAATACCTGCTTAAAAACCGTTCGACATAAATATTTTTCCTGGAGATAAACTCTTTAATCAGCCATGCTTCAAACGCCTCCCGAGGCTGTTCAGGCATGAAATCAAGTCTGATTTCAACCGGAGAAAGCGGCAGTTTCTCGATGATCTCGGCAGAATAATTTAATATCGTTGAACCGGATATGGAGTTTGATTTGAACTTTATTTCACCAATTTCAGAATAAGTAGGTTTACTGTTGAAATAAATACTAATCTTTATATTTTCAAAAGTCTCCCCGGCGAGTATTTTACCATACTTTTCAAAAACAATAAGGTCGATTAGAGCGGGCTTAAGCTTGTTAACACGATGTCCCAGTTTTTCAGAAATTAAATAGCCGTCTATCGTGGCGCCGTATTTGGGCGAGGAGAACGAACCCGTGGCGATGATAACTTCGGAAGCAGGCAGCCTGGAGCTGTTGCTTATGATGCCGGCAACTTTATTATTTTCTATATAAACATCACTGACTCTGGAAGATTTTTTATACTGAACTCCTCTCCTTATGACTTCCTCGAGAAGCGCATCTATAAAACTCTGACCGGGTAGTCCATTTGCCCTGAAATGTCCAGCTTGATCGACTTCAAGATTAAGGTTCATCTTTTTGCACAACCTGACAAAATTAATATAGCCAAACGCTTTAAATATTGGAGCTACAAATTCGGCTTTATCTTTAAATTTAGCCGCCAGTTTTTTAGCGGGTAGTTTTTCAGAAAAGAACAAATCCTCTGAGGGAATTGCGGATATCTTTTTCCCAGGCCAGGGATTCTTGTTGAAAAGTATGACTTCTCTCGGTCCTTTTGAAGCGGCAATGGCCGCCAGCATACCGGCAGGTCCGCCGCCTATAATTATAATAGGTAATACATTAGTATCCTTTTTAGGGGACATCCATCATCTCCAAAAATTAACCAATAACTCAAATTAGAAACTGACTGTATCTATATAATATAACTTTAATATGAAATGTCAAGTAGTTTAATAATTTTTATCATTAAAAACATTCGAAAGATATTAATAAGCTTGACATAAATGTCATAAATATTATATTAATAAATATCTAAGAGGTAGTATTTTAATTAAAATGTAGAAACACCTGCTCTGATGATAAAAAGGAGTGAAGAATGAAGAGTTATCAAGCTTTGGCTGCCATATTTTTATTTATTATTTGCACTGCAGCTATGGCCAAAACGATCATTTTGAATGGGGAGAATGATAGCTTTTGCGCAACTTCAATAACATCATCCGAAACAGAACTAGTATTGAACATAAGCTCTATTAAGATGAATTCCAGTGACGATGGCTTATCACCTGAATTACCTGAGCATTTCAAAGCCAGTGGCTGGATATCGGGCCCGGCTCAGACGATTTTACCGACATACTCCACTATGCTGGCGATCCCTGGCGACGCTGTATTATCGGTATCAGTTGAAGCCGACAAGTCTACCGAAATAAGAGATTTTCAGCTGGCATCAGCCAGCGAGGAAGATAGGCGATGGCTTAACCAGGTTTCTACCGATGACGGGTTTTATCCCGGCAAGCTTGTCGATTTCGAATATGCCGGAAAAATGAGAGACCTGCATTTAGCCAGGCTGACAGTATATCCGGTTCAGTATGATTATTCTAAAAATGTTCTAAGAGTTCATCATCAAGTGGCTGTCAGAGCCAGCCATCCCGGCGGCGACATACTGCCATCCGATCGTATTATCAGCGAAGCGTTTTACCCGATTTATAATGCGATATTGTCTAACGGTTCACTTATAGATGATGTCCGGCTCAGACGGGGCGGCTACTGGTTTATTGTACATGACGTTATTGTTGACGATATAACGCCATTGTCCGAGTGGAAAAAAGCCAAGGGTTTTGATGTCCGGATTATCTCTCTTTCCGAGATAGGTTCAAATCCATTTCATTCAACTATCCGTAATTTTATTCTAAACGAATATAATGATGCAGAGTTAAAACCAGATTATATTTGTTTGGTTGGCGATGCTTCAGGCCCTACAAGAATCAATACTTATACTTACAATGATCCATTCAGTTATTTTGGTATTATAGATTCGGATAACTATTACACTTTTCTGGAAGGAAACGACTATTTCCCGGAAATGTTTATCGGTCGGATTGCAATTGATTACACAAGTGAATTGAATAATTATATTAACAAACATTTTGGCTATGAAAGAACCCCCTATATGGATGAAACCGACTGGTATCATTATGCAACCATGGTAGCAGGCAGTAATTATCCTACACCCCGCCTTACAAAACTCTGGTGTCGAGAGATGCTGTTAAACCATGGCTATACCGATGTTGACACTTTCCTCTCGGGTGGGGATTCACCATCAGAAATAAACGCCTCGATAAACGATGGTGTTACTTTTGTAAATTATCGCGGTTACGGAGATTCTGATGGCTGGTCATCCCCCTGGTACAGAACCTATAATATTAACCAGTTAACAAACGGGCCAAAATATGGCGTTATGACCTCGATAGTCTGCGCAACCGGCGATTATAATAATTATACCGACGTATGTTTTGGGGAAGGCTGGATTAGATTTGCTAATAAAGGAGGTCCGGGTTTTATTGGTCCAACCAACCTCGATACCCATACTAAATGGAACAACGTCATCGATTGCGGCATATACTGGGGATTTTTCGAGGAAGGAACTTACGCCTTAGCCCAGGCTTTGCTGATGGGCAAGATGGCTATGTATAATGCCTTCCCCGGGGATACCTACTTTAACGGTCGTGTCCAGCATTATTTTCATACTTATAATAATCTCGGCGACCCGGAGTTGAACTGCTGGATAGATATTCCTAAAACAATGCAGGCTGCTCATGCTGAATCAATAAATACAGGTGAATGCGGGCTCGACGTAGTCGTTACTCATGGCATTGGTTTTCCGATTGAAAATGCTTATGTCTGTTTATGGAAAGGAGAAGAGGTTTTTCAGGGGAGTTTTACCGATATAAATGGTCATGCCAGCTTCCAGGTAAATCCCACTACACCCGGCGTGATGGCTTTAACTGTTACCAAGCCGAATCATATTCCTTACGAATTTGAAATCGACGTTCAAAATGCAGAAGAGTCTGTGGGGCTGTGCAGTTTCAGCATTGATGATGATGACCAGGGCAATTCATCCGGTGACGGCGATATGATTGCCAACCCAACTGAGGTTATCGAACTATCAACTATCCTGAAAAATTTCGGCTCTTTTCAAACCGCAGTCGGTGTTTCCGCGGAACTGTTATCAGATAGCCCGGCAGTAGAAATAATTTCATCAAGCTCAACCTATGGAGACATTAGCCCGGGAGATTCAACCGAGGCTGTTGACCCGTTCGTTGTGAGTATCGCCAATCGGGTTCCCGATGGTTACAGCGCTGAGTTAGCTCTTGAAATAACCGACGATAACGACAATTCATGGCAGAGCTTTATCTTCCTGCTGATTTCATCCGCTAACCTGAATGTAAATTCGATTTCGATACAGGCGGATAATAACGGCAACGGTATCCTTGACCGCGGCGAAAGCGCCGAAATGGTTCTGGAATTGCTTAATTCGGGTTCCAAGGGAATCTATTCTACTGAAGCAATTCTCAGAACCTACGATTCTCTTGTCGAGATTACTGATTCGATCGGACATTTTGGCGATTTGGAAATCGAGGGCTCCGGCTCAAACTCTATTGATCCATTTGCGCTGACTGTGGCAAGCAATATTTATAACGGACATATGATGCGTTTCATTTTAGAAGTGACAGGAGAGTCCGGGCAGGTCCAGTTATTTGAGTTCGCGCATATGGTCGGGGAGGTCTCGGATTCCGACCCGTTTGGGCCGGATGAATACGGCTATTACTGTTTCGATAATACCGATACCGATTATCTTTATCATCCCGAATATGACTGGATTAATATTGAGGCCTCCTGGGATTATGTTTCTTTATATGATGATAGAATTGCAACCAGGAATTTACCATTTACAGTCACCTACTATGGCGAGACTTATGATGAATTCAGCATTTCCGATAACGGTTACATTACTCTTGGACATTCCTGGTGGTCCAACTTCTTAAACACAAATATCCCGGCGCCCCAATGTGCCCCGGCTATGGTTGCCGCATTATGGGATGATCTTAGCAACAACTATTCCCCGTTAACCATTCGTTATCATCATGATGAGGACAACAACCGGTTTATAATCGGCTGGAACAACGCCCGAAGCAATGATAACTATCAATATTATACTTTTGAAATAATTATTCTCGATACCGAACACTGGCCCACAGCTACCGGCGATAACGAGATTATATTCCAGTATTATTCCTGCCCGAACCCCAATTCTAATTCAGTAGGTATATGCAACCGCGTAAGGGATATCGGGCTTCAATATCTGTTTAATGGCGATTACACTGATGGAGCGGAAAATCTGGTCAGCGGCAGGGCGATCAAGTTCACAACGGGCAGCGATTACCTGGTAGACGCAGATAATGCGCCGGATAACCTGCCCGGGAAGTTTGAACTGCTACAGAATTATCCCAACCCCTTTAATGCCACGACAAGAATCAGCTATGATTTGCCGGTTGATTGCAATGTTAAACTCGAGATTTTTGATCTGCTCGGCCGTAAAGTGAATACTCTGGTTGATAAAAATCAAGCCGCCGGCCATTGGTCTGTGACCTGGGATGGTAAGGACCATAATAATCAAACAGCCGCAGCCGGTATGTATTTCTACAGACTGCAGGCCGGTTACAACCAGGATTTAAAGAAGATGATTTTGCTAAAATAATATTTCTAAAATTTTTGCCTTTTCAGCCCCGTCGGGATTGTTTCTAACGGGGCTTTTTTAGCCCTTTTTTGATATCAAAACAACAATACGATTTTGCTTGACAAGCCAGAAAATAAAATCTATCCTAATAATATAATCATTGTGGGGAAAGCTGTATATACCCCGCTTGAAAATACTGCAATAACCTCAAGGAAGGTTGGCTGGAAAATTTAATTACATTTTTAAACAGGAGGAAAAATGAAGAAAGCCGCTATTTAATTTTATTCACGTTGTTTTATTAACTGTTTAATGTATTTAAAAAGGAGAAGAAATGCTTTTCAGAAACAGGTTTTTAAGCAGTATGCTTGCAGTTTGCTTTATGATAGGAATCATATCTTGTGTGCAGGTTGCAAAGGCAGGCGATTTCAAAACAGAAGGAACCACACTTGATGTCATTACCTCAGTTGCCCGAATAATGACCTACCAGGGGATTCTCAAGGATGGTGATGGTAATCCATTGCCGGATAGCGCCCTAAATATCACTTTCAGGATTTTCGACGCACACGAATATGGAAACGAAGAATGGAGTAATTCAGACTATGTGATCACTGATGATGGCGGTTATTTCAGCGCAACTTTAATCGATTTGGATCTGCCCTTCGACGAGGATTACTATCTTGAACTACAGGCAGAGGGCGAGGCTCAACCGATGACACCACGGCAGAAGATTAACATGTCGGCTTATTCTGCACGTAGCGACACCAGCGATCACGCTTCTAGTAGCGATCAGGCTTTGAATAGCGATCACGCTTTGAATGCCGATATGCTGGATGGGAAGAATGCCGGAAATGCGTCAGGTGAAATCCCTGTCAGTAATGGCACTCTTAACATCAATCTTAATGCCGATAAGGTGGATGGCCAGAATTACAGTTCAGACTGGCCAGATGATGAGCCAGATGACGACTCTGAAGTTCCAGACGATATCTCCATTAATAACGGCTGTTTATATGCTCTTTCCAATAATGACAACGTCGGCATCGGGACAACGGACCCACAACAGACACTTGATGTAAACGGAACAGTAAGGTTGAATCTGCCCAGTGGCCTGGGATATACAAGGCTTGTGCAGGCAAATAGTGACGGCGATTTAGGAATTCCTAGCGCTAGTAAAAGATACATGAAAAACATAAGAAGACCCGAGATTGATCCGGAGGAGGTTCTTAAATTACACCCGGTTAGATTTGAATGGGAGGCTACAGATGAGGAAGATATAGGTTTGGTTGCAGAAGATGTCGAGGAGATATTTCCCGATTTAGTAATACATGACGGAGAAGGTAACCCTGACGCCGTGAAGTATGATAGGGTCGTACTCTACTTGTTAGAACTGGTAAAAGCACAACAACAGAAAATATCAGCGCTCGAAAATAAGATTGGAAAGTAAACCAGATACAGGAGAGTAGTAATATGAAGATTTTTAAGATATTAATTTTGATGGCCTTGTTAACATCGGTAGCCTTTGCCCAGGGCTATCAAATCGATTGGTATGTCATTGCCTCAGGCGGAGACAGCTCATCATTTAACAATTATTGGGTTGACGGTACCATCGGCCAGCCGATAGTGGGACGGACATCGTCAACCAACTACATAATTGATGCCGGTTTCTGGGTCGGCGCTGGAGGTCATGCGCCTGGCTATTACCGCGGCGTTGTCTCAGACTTGTATGGCGTTCCGCTTGAAGGCGTCAGTGTGGATGCTGCTGTTCAAGCCCGGATGATGTCAATTGACGAGAATAAATTCGTTGATGACACGCCTGTCATTCTTGATTGGGTGCCGGTCTGGAGCGATGTTACTGATGAATTTGGTCACTACATGCTGATACTTGAACCCGGTACTTATGACATTACCTACGCCAAGACAGATTGGGAAACTCTGGTGGTAACCGGTGTGGTTATCGCCTGGGATGATGTTTTTGCCAATCAGGATGTGACATTGCATCCCACCAGTTATCAGTACTTGGCTGGCGATGTCAACATGGCCTTGGGTATCTGGCCTCCATCGGTTATCGGCGGCGATGTTACCTATCTCGTCGGTTATTTCATTGGCGGCGGTCAGGCGTCATGCCTGCTGGATGGTTTCTGGTGTTCCGCTGATATTAACGGTGATTGTCTCATCATCGGTGGCGACGTAACTGCTTTAGTGCAGTACTTTGTTGCTGGCGGCGCCTTAGTACCCTGCCCCGATTATGAGCCGCTCTGGCCTCCTCTTCCTCCGGAAGCTCCTGGTGGCTGGCCGAACTGCGATATGCCTGTAATAAACAGCAGGGTTATTCCGACTGGTTCGGTTAAATAAGTAGGTTGGCCTCCGATTCGCCTTAGGCGGAGAGAAGGCCGACATTAATGTGTCGGGTTTTTCCCTCCGGTCAGAACTCATACGAGCCTACGGCCCGACCTACCGATCTGGCCGATAAAAAGGGCCACACGATGATGTGTGCCGCCCACATAAAATTACATTTATCTTCTTAATTTACCATTTATACTTTACTTTCTAATAAAATTATTATATTTTATATACAGGAGTTTGTGAAAAAGTTCGCTAAGTTTTGCAGGCAACCGGCCTGAAAGATCTGCCTGCATTCATTAAAATAATAGAAATGGAGGAGATGTGGATATCAAAAATGTTGCCGTTATTGGCAGTGGAACGATGGGTAACGGTATTGCTCATGTCTTCGCCCAGAACGGCTTCGAGGTTTCATTAGTCGATATAAAACAGGAATTTTTAGACAGGGCGCTGGCAGCAATTAAGAAAAATCTCGAACGCCAGGCTAAAAAGGGGACAATAACTGCTGAAATAATATCAGAAACCCTTGGACGTATCAAGCCGTCCGTTGATATTGATAATGCCAAAACTGCCGACCTTGCAGTTGAGGCGGTCTTTGAGGAAATGGCTGTCAAAAAGGAAATCTTTGAAAAACTCGATAGTATCTGTCCCGAGGCTGCTATTCTGGCTACAAATACATCGTCATTGCCAATTACTGCTATCGGCGCTATTACTAAAAGGCCAGGGAAAGTTATTGGCATGCACTTTATGAACCCTGTCCCGATGATGAAGCTGGTTGAAATTATCCGCGGCATAGCCACCTCGGATGAGACTTTCAAAACTGTAAAAGAGACATGTGATAAACTCGGGAAAACGCCGGTTGAGGTAAACGATTATCCCGGCTTCATCTCCAATCGCGTTTTAATGCCGATGATAAACGAGGCGGCGTTCTGCCTGATGGAGGGAGTGGCTAAAGCCGAGGATATCGATACAGTTATGAAACTCGGAATGAATCACCCGATGGGCCCTCTGACGCTGGCGGATTTTATCGGGCTTGATGTCTGCCTGGCTATTATGAGGGTTCTGTATGAGGGTTATAACGATCCCAAGTACCGTCCTTGTCCGTTCTTGGTGAAAATGGTGCAGGCCGGGTACTTAGGGCGAAAGTCCGGCAAGGGATTTTTTGATTATCAAAATAAATAAGGATAACGTTTATGGATTTCGAACTTGGTGAAGATCAAAAACTGATGGCAGAGGCGGCTTTAGAGTTTGCCGAAAAGAAACTCAAGCCGATAGCTGAAAAGATGGATGAGGAGGAAGCGGTACCGCCTGAAATATATTCCGAGCTGGGCGAACTTGGCTATTTCGGAATGCTGCTGCCTGAAAAGTATGGCGGCATCGATCTGGATATGCTCTCCTATGTATGCGCCCTTGAGGAGCTGTCTAAAGGGTCAGCCGCTATTGCAATAGGATTATCTGTGCATAACTCCCTGTGTTGCCGGGCCGTTTATGAATTTGGTTCAGACTACCTAAAGGAAAAATACCTGTCAGGGATGGCATCCGGTGAATTGTTCGGCAGTTATTGTCTGTCGGAAGCCGGTTCCGGCACCGATGCCGGTTCCTTAAGATGCGCCGCTGATGAAGTCGACGATGGCTATATATTAAACGGGACTAAATCCTGGATAACCTCCGCCGGTTATGCCGGTGTGTTCATTGTTTTTGCCCTGACCGATAAAACCGCGGGTCCGAAAGGTATTTCGTGTTTCATTGTGGAAAAAGATACTCCCGGTCTTAACCTCGGCGCTAAGGAAAAGAAAATGGGAATCAAGCCCTCCGATACCCGTGAAGTGTCTTTCATCGATTGTAAAATCCCCAAAGAAAATCTGATTGGTGAAAAGAATCAGGGCTTTAAAATAGCTCTAAGCCTGCTGGATAATGGCCGTGTTGGTGTAGCGGCACAAGCTGTCGGAATAGCCCAGGCCGCTTTCGAGGAGGCATATAAATATGCCCAGGAACGGGAACAGTTTGATCAGCCGATTGCCAATTTCCAGATTATCCAGTTCAAACTGGCCGACATGGCGATGAAAATCGAGGCCGCACGTTTGTTGACTCATAAAGCGGCATTTTTAAAAGAAAAGGGGAGAGCCTCCAGGCTCTGTTCGATGGCTAAACTTTTTGCCTCCGAAACCGCCAACTGGGTAGCCAACCAGGCCGTGCAAATCCACGGCGGCTATGGGTATGTTAAAGAGTATCCGGTAGAACGCTATTTCCGTGACGCACGGGTAACCGAGATTTATGAAGGCACTTCGGAAGCTCAAAGGATGGTGATTTACAGAAGTCTTGACCGGAAAGAACAATAGACAGACGATATAAATGGCAGATAAGTTATTGAATATTATAATAATATATGCATTACTTAAAGTAATAATATAAATGCAGGAACCAACTATGTGGACAACCCCCGAACATGAAAAATACAGGATGAAAATCAGGGAGTTTGCCGAGAGGGAAATCGCTCCGCTGGCTCAGAAAATAGACCGTGAACAAATCTTTCCCGACGAGACAGTCCCTAAGCTAAACGACATGGGTCTTATGGGGATGCAGGTTGATAAAAAATACGGCGGCACCTTCACTGACACTCTGACCTATATTATTGCGGTTGAGGAGTTGTCCCGGGTATGTGGGTCCACAGGTATTACTATCGCCGCTCACAACTCCCTCGGCTGTTACCCGATTTATAGGTTTGGAAGTGAAAAGCAGAAAAAGAAGTATCTCCCCGATATCTCCACCGGCGGCAAGCTGGCCACTTTTGGGCTAACAGAACCGGGAGCAGGTTCTGATGCCGGCGGCACCAAGACCTTTGCCGAGAAAGTGGAGGGCGGCTACAAAGTAAACGGTACCAAGTGCTGGATCACCAACGCCGGTATCTGCCAAACAGCTGTTTTCACTGCCCGAACATCAAAGGGAACAAGCACAAAAGGCATATCATCTTTTATTGTTGAACATGGCACAAAGGGATTTTCCAGCGGCAAGAAAGAAAATAAGCTGGGTCTGCGCGGTTCCGATACTCGCTTTTTGCATTTTGATGATGTTTTCATTCCGGGTGATGACCTGATCGGCGAAGAAGGACAGGGATTCAAGCAGTTTATGATTACTCTCGACGGCGGCCGTGTTTCAATCGGAGCGATGGCGCTGGGTTTAGCTCAGGGAGCGTACGATGTCGCTGTTAAATATGCCGCAATTAAAAAGCATGATGGCCAGCGGTTCGGTTTCCAGCAGGGGATAGCTTTCAAGCTGGCAGATATGGCGACCCAGATTCAGGCTTCTCGTCACCTCGTATATCATGCGGCAATACTTAAAGACAGCGGTCAACGTTTCTCCAAAGAGTCGGCGATGGCTAAGCTTCACGCCTCCGAGACCGGCAATTTCTGCTGTTATACCGCCATCGGCATTCTCGCCGAAGAGGGCTTAAGCGATAGATTCCCGGTGGAAAGAATGTACCGCGATGTCAAGCTGGATGAAATCGGCGAGGGCACCTCGGAAATTCAACGGTTGGTGATTTCGCGCTTTATCTTGAAGGAAGCCTCAGAATCCGATTCAATGTTCGGCTTCCCGAAAGACTGGAAAGCGGAATAGAGATTTTAAGTAACTCACCCGACGGGCGGTATACTGGGTTCCGTTACATTGAAATTGGAAAGAATTAAAAAAAAATTATCTTCGAAGTTTTTTTATGCGCTAATATTTTTTGGCCTGACGTTGCTTTTAAGATTGATCTTTTTCTTTGCGACAGGGTTAAATCCCCAATCTGACTATTTTGACTATGATACAATAGAGAAAGCAAAACGATCATTCATCGATGGCGGGGGCTTAATTAACGATCCACTTGACTATCAGGAGATTGCCGTTAATATAGTCAATAATAATCGCTATTGCAGGCTTGATGGCCGTCCAACAGCTTTTCGAGCTCCGGGATATCCATTATTTTTGGCGCTTATATTTTACTTCTTAGGATTCTCCAGTCAAATAGCCGCCCTTATAAATATTCTGTTGAGCGCTTTAACTGTTCTGCCTCTGTTCTACTTAACAGTTGAGATATTTTCAACCAGAGTTGCCTCGATCGCCTGCTTGCTGTATTCTTTTAATCCCATTTCAGTTTTTTGGAGCAACAGCATATTAGCTGAACCGCTTTTTGTATTTATGCTGATTGCTTCTTCCCTTTTCTATATTATAAGCAGTAATAAATATTATAGAACGATCACGTATTTTTTATTCTGTATATTCTTTGCTTTGGCCAGCTTAATTAAACCTTACATGTTTTTATTCTTCATATTAATTGTTTTTATAGACTTTAGAAGGAGAGCTTTGAATCATTTAAGAATGTTAGGAATTGTATTGTACTTATCGATTTTAGTTATCTGGCCAATAAGAAACTATTATACATTTGGCAACTTTTCTTCAGGATCAAATTCAGGTTTTAATTTTTGGATTGGCAGCGCTGGAAAAATTGAATACGGACTGAAATTTACTTCCGGAGCCGCCTATGAATATGAGGAAGAGCTGCTGCAAGATGTTGAAAATCCTTATAATGAGTTTTCGGTGCAATCCACATTTTATCGAAAAGCATTCAGCAAGATTAAGGAAAAAACCGTTTGAATATATAATAATTGTTGGCTCAAAGATTTTATGGATGTGGAAGTTATGGCCGCAGAGGTCTACTGTTATCGAAGCTATTTTCTATTCATTGGGATTTTTGGCAATATATTTCCCTGCATTAATCGGTCTTTTTATAACATCCAACAGAAAATTTTTAAAGGAATCTGAAAAGGGGAAATCATATTTATATTTTACAATTGGATTAGTTGTTGTCTTAGTCTTTGTATCAGCCGTCTTTTGGCCCATAGGAAGATTCCGTTACCCGGCTGATGTACTTATACTTCCATTTGCGGCCTATGTAATAAGCAATATTTTAGGGGGGAGGCGCACGTCCCAGGTTGCCGCTTTCCTGGTTGGTCTGACAAGGAAGTCTGCCAGGCGCTAAGCTCACACTGCCGGTGTGAATCATACAGATCTGTAGGCATGATAACTTTCTCTTATAAATTGTGTTGACGCAGTTTCAGTTTTGTGCAGATTTTTGCCGGAACATTGAATTTTACTTGTCATTTTATTTGCTGAAAGTGTATATTTAAATAAAACCTTTCTGCGGATCAGTTTCAATAAATGTAGTTAGGTGTTGTGAAGTCATTGTTCAAAGGAGGTTAGCAATGGCGAAAATCATAAAAAAACTATCCAAGAAAAAGGGGCTTAAACCTGGTTCGGTAATCTTTATCGGCGAGAAAAAGGTTGAAAAAACGAAAATTCGGATAATCGATTATAATGAATCCGAGCTGAATGAATATGAAGTCTCTTCCATAGAGGAATGCTTTCCTTTTAAGGATAAACCGACCATAACATGGATTAATATAGATGGGCTTCATGATGTATCTGTGATTGAAAAGATCGGTCAACATTTTGGTATGCACCCCCTGATCATGGAGGATATAGCTAATACCGGACAGAGACCCAAGCTCGAAGCCGGCGATGAATATATATTTTTGGTACTGAAAATGCTTTATTTAGAGGGTACAGATAATAATATCTTATCTGAACAATTCAGCTTCGTATTCGGCAATAATTTCGTTATCTCTTTTCAGGAGCGAATCGGAGATATTTTTGAACCGGTGAGGGGTAGACTGAGAAAAACTGTTCCTCGCGTCCGTTTCATGACTTCTGATTACCTTGCTTATACTTTGGTTGACGCTATTGTTGATCATTATTTTGCAGTCCTTGAGGGCATTGCTTCTAAAATCGAGGACATGGAAGACGTATTAATAGAGAATCCTAAAACCGATGATCTGGGGACAATTCATGATTTGAAACGCCAACTGATATATATGCGAAAAGCGACCTGGCCTCTAAGAGAGGTTGTTGGCGGACTTGAACGGCTGGAAACCAATTTGATCAAAGATTCATCGAAACCTTATCTTCGAGATCTCTATGAACATACTATTCAGGTTATCGATACGGTTGAAACTTTTCGGGATATGGTCTCCGGATTACTTGACATATATCTTTCCAGCGTCAGTAATAAGATGAACGAAGTTATGAAAGTATTAACGATAATCGCCACAATATTTATTCCCCTGGGATTTTTGGCCGGCGTTTATGGAATGAATTTTGATACTTCTATCAGCGGACTCAATATGCCTGAACTTGGATTACCTTTTGGATACATTATGTTTTGGATACTTGCGCTATTCATCGGCGGTGGATTACTCATCTTTTTCAAACGAAAAAAATGGCTTTAATTATAAGTAGTCAAGGAGATATAAATGGAATTACAAAATATCATTGAGGGAATTAAAAATTGGCTGGTTACAGGCGGTCCGCGAGTACTATTGATAATTATACTGGGCTACATTGTCTACCGCCTATTGAGATTGATCACACATCGGTCTATCAAATTTGTAAAAGATAGTAAACGGGAAGAAGAAATGAAGAAGCGGGCTGATACTTTAAACTCGCTGACAAAGACCATTATTGGGGTTTCAATCATCATTATTGTTATAACCATGATTTTGGGAGAATTTGGTTTAAAAATAGGCCCAATTTTGGCTGCGGCCGGTGTTATTGGAATCGCAATCGGGTTTGGATCACAGCGTTTAGTTGAAGATATGATAAGCGGTTTTTTTATTCTACTAGAAAATCAAGTACGTGTAGGTGATGTTATTGAAACCGCGGGGAAAAACGGCGTAGTTGAAAAAGTAGGATTAAGAATTATCATACTAAGAGATTTTTCAGGTAACGTACATTTCATTCGCAACGGCAAAATAGATATTATAACTAATATGACAAAAGAGTACTCCCGATATGTTTTTGATATTGGAGTAGCATATAAAGAAGATATTGATGAAGTTTTTCAACTAATTAAAGAAGTTGATGAAGATTTGCGAGGGGATCCTGAATTTGCTGATGATATTCTCGAGCCAATAGAGATATTGGGATTAGATAAGTTTGCTGACTCGGCTCTTATTGTCAAAGCACGTACTAAAACCAAGCCTATTAAGCAATGGCGAGTGGCCAGAGAGTTTAATAAACGACTGAAAAAAACATTTGATTCACATAGAATCGAAATCCCATTCCCCCATATAACTATGTATATGGGCCAAGACAAAAAAGGTAAGTTTACAACTCTAAATTTAACACATATTAATGATTCTAAGAACGATATAGATAGTATTTAACATACACCTCTTTCTAGCATTCTTCTAACAAAACGAGTAAAAATAGTAGAAAATAAGGGAAAACACTAGACACTTTATTTTCCATAAGTCTTTGCTATTATTATAGGTTAGTGTCTGGTGTTTTCTACTGTTTTGGCTATTGAACAGGCTCATAATCCGCTGCAGGCGGATTCAAATCCTGCCGCCGCTATTTTGTTTTCCTTGTGTTTTATGTCTATGTGATCGAATCTGAAAACGGCAAACAATATAGGGGGCATACATCTGATCTGAACAGGAGGTTGCAGGAGCATTTCCTCATGCGTCAGGATGGAAGATATCGACATCCTGACGCTTTTCAAGATGTCGGGTTTTTCCCTCCGGTCAGAACCCGACCTACAGCTACAATTACCCGTTCCTTCTTTTCGTATAAATCGGGAAATTATCGCACAACTGGCCGGGTGCCCCATCCCCGCCATAAGCGGGGGTGGGATAACCGCTGTCTATGATAACAACTAAATGTTATAAATCTAACAGTGTGGTAGTTGTCAAAATGCTTTAATTTAGGCATGTTTATAACATAAGATGGGATAAATTATCAGGCAAGCATCTTCCTGTTTTTGAGGTAACCCACTCCCGCTTTCGGCGGGAGTGGGGCACCTGGCGCATGGTTGGTATAACTCCGTTATTAAGTCATTGTATTGCTATCTGATTGTCAAAAATAAATCGACCTTCATGAAAATTTCAGAAATAAAATTTGCAATTATGTCTTTTGATTGCTGATCGGTGCCAATTTTATATAAAATCTCTACCAATTTGCCTATAAGGTATGGAACAAAATGTCTTATAGTAAGTTTTCCAGTGGCATTCTTTACTGATTCAATTTCAATATGCAAAGCCTCTTGACTCTCTTTTGAAAGCTTTAATTCTTCAATTATGCGATTTTCGAGCAAATCTAATTTATTAATTATTATTTGAATTTGATCATCAGAAAATATTTGACTTTCATCAATTTTTGAATAATCTTTAAGAGCTATAAATTCAAATGTGTATTCACTTTTTGCTAATTCGGCCCATTGATCTTTTAATGATATTTCATGAAGTAAAACAGTCAACCAATTCCTAAAAATGTCTTTTAATGTAAGCCAATTTTTATTTTCTACAATACAAATTCTACTATCAATCCAAGGTGAAAACTCAGGATTAAATAGTGATCCAGTACAATTAAACTTAAAATAATATCCACTTTTATGTATTACTTTATCACAAATATAGGTCCCAGAAGAGATCATGTCAATAGTTGTGTAAATTTATTTTTCAAGCAGCGACCTTTCTGCGTTTTTTGTTTTTATTTTTGACCTCCTTACCGTTTTCAAATTTAACACCCCCAATGACTTTTTCTAAC
>Ga0114922_10000104_pt1 | contig 74519 bp, 65 predicted proteins | sample AartaG_FD_100975 | JGI IMG/M metagenome (GOLD analysis project Ga0114922, IMG submission 100975) | Deep subsurface microbial communities from Aarhus Bay to uncover new lineages of life (NeLLi) - Aarhus_00045 metaG | ecosystem: Environmental > Aquatic > Marine > Oceanic > Sediment | place...
AAATGGCCACCGAAGCCCAAATTTATGCCTTATGTACTTATGCCTTATGTACTTATGCCCTCTACATCTGTCGAGAGCCCTCTACAAATCAGCTCTTTTTATGCAAAACAAACCCAATTTGCTAAATGCTCAAATGAACGTAAGTACTATTAAAACAATGAACTACGAACAAATAACTATGAACAATGCCAATAAAAACAAACCCAATACGAACCCAACTTGTCGCGGCGTAGCCTCTGGCGAAGCCGGATCAAACCCAATTTCCGTCCAAAAAGCGCGCATTTTTGCAAATTTCTTACCACTTTTTACGCATTTTTGCCTTACCTATCTTAACATTTGCACTTTTGCGCGCGCTTTCTGAGCCTTCGATGTGGGTTTTTTGACGAAAAAGGCGTGTCAAGGCTCAACTTTGGCCGTCCAGCGGTTCTCCAACCACTCCATTTTCGTGGTTTTGCGTCAATCTCACCCTCAGCAACTGATTTTTTTCCGGCTTTGCGGGCGTTTTTTCCAGGTAGACCATAAAATATCTCTTGCTCCGCCCACAAATCGCCCCATTGCTGTTCTCCAGCAGCACCGTGGCCGTGTCGCCAATAAATTTTTGGCGAAAATTTCTGCTCAGGTCGACGTCTAAATTATGGAGTATTTTTGAGCGCTCTTTTACAACTTCATTATTTACAGCACCTTGCATAGCTGCTGCAGGCGTGCCCCTGCGGGGCGAAAACCTGAAAACGTGCATCTTGGCAAAGCCGACTTCTTTGGCCAGCTCAGCCGTTTGCGCAAAATCAGCGTCTGTTTCGCCGGGGAAGCCGACTATGACATCGGCGGTTATAGCGGGCCTGTCGAGCCGGGACTTGATTAGCTCAACAGCCATCTTAAAATCGTCCGCGTCGTACTGCCTGCACATCTTTTTCAGGATTTTGCCGGAGCCCGACTGTAACGATAAGTGGAGGTGTGGCATAATGTTACGATGCCTGCAGAGGACATCGAGCAATCGCGGTGTCACATCGCCCGGCTCCAGTGAGCTGAGTCTTATTCTCGCAAGGTTCGGGATTTTGGCCATTTTTTCGAGCAAAACAGCCAATCTGTCGTTTTGCGGCTTATCCCAGTTTTTCCGCCTGACGCTGGTCTGGCCGTAAGCTCCGAGAAATACGCCAGTTATGACAATTTCCTTATGGCCAGCGTCAATTAGGGCCTGAGCCTCGTGCAATAGCTGCCCGGTCGGCCTACTGTGAACATCAGGGCGGGTCCGTGGTATGATACAATAGGTGCAGTGTCCGTCGCAGCCGTCCTGGACCTTCAAAAAGGCCCTGGTTTGGCCCCTAAATGATGTTAAAGATGGAAGTTGCGGCAGACCGAGAAACTTATTTTTGTGCTTGATTTTTTGGGCGGTTTGTGTTCTAATAGTATTGGAAGAAGGCAGTGGGTCTTTGAGATCTGAAGCGGCGGCTTTGCCGTTCACTACTTGGCACAATTTGGCAGCGAGGGCAGCTTGACGTCGAACGAGTTGGACGTTTTTACCAGTATTGTTTAGTTCGCCGATTCGCACCCTTGGTAAACAGCCACAAACAACTATGGCAGCATCAGGGTTTAGCTTCTGTGCTTTTCGGACGTATTGTCGGCTCTTTGCTGAGGCACTGTGAGTAACGCAGCAGGTGTTGATAACGACTAATTCGGGCTTGTCAGCGGTTTTGACCTGCCGGAGTCTGAGGCGTTCGAGCAGCTCTCGAATCTGCTGGCTTTCGTATTGATTTACTTTGCAGCCAAGAGTATATATGGCAAAAGTTTTCATAATATGGTATAATTTACAACTGTTCGGATAAGCTTACAAGATTATTCAAACTATGTTTGGGACCTAAGGCAGGAGGCCCACTATGGCGGCAAAATTCGAATCGGTTTGGGCTGTCGACTTAGGCAACAATTTCCTAAAGGCATTGCGCCTGAGTACTGAGAAGGGGGCGGTCGAAGTTACCGGGTTCGGCAAGATTGAACACGGTAAAATTCTCAGCGGCACGGGCGTCACCGAGGCGGAAAGAGATGAGCTTGTTGCGTTAAGTCTGCGCCAGTTTATTAGGCAGAACGAATTAACGGGGGACGAAATAGTCGTCTCTGTGCCGGGCCAGAACAGTTTTGCCCGGTTTGTGAACCTGCCGCCTGTTGAGGCCAAACGCATTCCCGAAATCGTCAAGTTCGAGGCAGCACAGCAGATTCCGTTTGACATCAATGAGGTGCAGTGGGACTGGCAGTTGATGACAGAGGCGGGAAGCCCTGAAAACAAGGTTGGTATTTTTGCGATAAAGAATGAGGTGGTGAACTCGGCGCTGGAGCATTTTGGGATGGAGAACATCACCGTGAGTTACGTTCAGATGGCACCGATGGCTCTGTATAACTACGTATCGTACGACCGTCCTGATTTGGTTGGTTCCGACAATCAAGGCGTTATTGTTCTTGATATAGGTGCGGAGAATACGGATTTGGTTGTCTGCACAAAGTCGAGGGTTTGGCAAAGATGTGTTCCTATGGGGGGCAACGAATTCACCAGTGCCATAGCAGAGGCATTTAAGATCAATTTCGAGAGAGCTGAAAAACTAAAGCGTTCTGCTGCGATGAGCAAATACGCACGGCAAATATTCCAGGCGATGAGGCCGGTCTTCACAGATTTTGCATCGGAAGTTCAGCGTTCGCTGGGTTTTTACAGCAGCTCTAATCCTAACACTAAGCTGTTAAAGGTGATTGCATTTGGCGGCGGGGCGAAGATGCGCGGCCTGCTCAAGTACCTGCGGCAGACACTGCAGATACCCGTTGAAAGACCAGAGTCGTTCAAGAAACTCAGGATAGGCTCAGGTGTCTCGACTACGGAATTTCATCAGAATGTCTCAGATTTTGGTATTGTTTACGGCCTTGCTTTGCAGGGTTTGGGGCTGAGCAAGATACAAAGTAATCTGCTGCCCCGCGGTATTGCCAGGTCAATGGCTTGGGCAGGTAAAGCCAAGTACTTTACAGCCGCGGCGTGTGCTCTGCTTCTGGTTTCGGTTATGGCCTTTGGAAGGACCCTTTTTGACAAGGCCACTTACGGCAAGCGGCAAGGAGAGCGAAACAGAACCACTGATGTTATTAAAGCCGTCGATGATGCCAAGAGAAGGCTAAGCGACATACGAAGAACAGGCGAGGCTTCGGAGGCGACAATAAAAGAGGCATTTGAGCCTTTTAAGTATCGTAATGTAATTCCACTGTTGCATCAAACCATACTATCGGTTTTGCCGAGCGAAAAAAACTGTTCCGAACGGATACAAAAGGAGCTTCACAGGGCTTTTGTCGCCGGGGATGTAGAAGCGCTTTTACAGACACCACGAAAGGAGCGAAGGCAGATATTTATAACGAGTATGTCAGTTCGCTATGTAGATGATGTTGCAACTGCGAAGTTTGACGCCACTGATTTGCTGAAGAGCGAAAGCAGGAAGAAGGGTGGAAGCGGTTATGATGAGCAGGAAGAATATGAGCGGGAGATGAGGGCATTGGGTGGAAGAGCTCCCAAATATATGAAGCAAATGCTCTTCAAGAAGGGCAAAGGAGGCGCCGCAGCAGAGTCAGCGAAGCCTGGATTTGTGGTCGCTATAGCCGGCTACAGTCCTTATAAAAACTTAGGTAAATTGATGGACCCGCTCGACGCAGAAGATAACCCAAATAAGTGGGGAGTTGTTACTCAAATGAGGCATCTTGATGGCATCGGTGACGGGAACAGCCCCTTTGAGCTGTATAAGGAAAAGGGCAGTGATCACTTCAAGTTAGATATAAAACCGATAGACATGGAAGCTGAAATGCCTGCACAGATAGGTTTCGTAGATGTCAGAAAAGAAAGTGGTGAGCCGGTTTTGGTTGACCCTATGACAAAAGAGGTCATTAGCAAAGTGGCCAAGCTCGAGCGAGGGAAAAAGAAGCTGGACAGGTTAGGCAATGTTATTTACGAAGTCAATGACCATTGGTTTGTGCTAAACGCCAAGTTCGTGTGGAAAGATGCGCCCAAGCCGGCCGCTGGTGATGCGACGAGCCCCACGAGTGTGAAACAACCTAGTGTACGCAAAAAAAGGCCGGGCAAGAAAGGGAGAAGGGAGTAAACGGGTAAGTTGAAGATGGATACTTCCAAATTCAAAGATGCCGTACATAGTATTCTTAAGAATTATTCATCGCTGTTGGTGCCGGCGGTGATAGGGGTGGTTGCTGTGCTTCTTTTCATACCCACACAATTAATAAGCGGCAAGCTGAGAGCGCAAATTGAATATGAGAGTGTTAAGCAGAGAGGCGACAAAATTCGGTCCTCTGGCGCAGGTCTTGTCACTCGTGACCAATGGAAGCACGAGGAAGTACATCAGGGGGCTCTCAAAGACGATGCCAATGAGATAGCCCTTTTGGCGAAACAAAGTACCGAGAGGGAGTTGTTAAGTTATAAGATATTTCCTGAGCCGAAGGTTACCTCAGTACTGATTTTTCAGGAATTCAGCCAGCGGTTTCTTAAGGCGGTAGACGGTCTGCTTGGTCGCATAAACGCCAGCGATTGCCCCTCGGACGTGGAATTGGAACGGGGATTGGAGGGCCTGTCAAAGCCTCGTTCCAGTGTATCTCGGCACAGATTAAACGGCTGGCGAACATCCTCTCCGAGGTTGCGCGAGGCAAGGGCCACGATAGAGGACATTCTTTGCCGGGAAAAGGCTGAGTCTGCTTTTGTTTACGCCAATCAGACTGATCTGAGCGGATACGAATTCTGGAAGGAGTACGAAGCCAAAGACTGGGCCGATGGGATCAAGGATTGCTGGTATTGGCAGTTAGGCTATTGGATTATCGAAGATATAATCGATACTGTAGATTCCTTGAATTCGGGTTCTGCCAATGTTTTCACATCACCGGTCAAACGGCTTATGAGTGTAAGTTTCCCGGCGAGCGGCAAAAGGTTCAGATTTGGAGCGAGGACTGGGTCTGGCGGAAGAGGGGCCGATGATAAGCCCAGGTACGTTTTTTCGGTAGAAGATGGGCTTGCGGGGCTGTTCACGGAAAGAATTTCAAGCGGCGATGTTGACGTTGTTCATTTTAATGTTGTCGTTGTGGTTAGTGCGAAAGAGATTTTGCCGTTTATGCGGGAACTTTGCAGCGCCAAGTCGCATAAATTCAGGGGCTGGGACGGCAAGGGCCAGGAGCAGGTCTTTAAGCGCAATCAGATTACGATATTAGAAAGCAAGATTGAATCGATTGACCGGGAGGATATCGCACACGAGCGGTACCGTTACGGGGACGATGCCGTGGTAAAGCTGGATTTGGTCTGCGAGTATATCTTTAACAAAGCAGCGTACGATAAAGTAAAACCGGAATCTGTTAAGGAATCTGTTAAACAAACACTGGAAGAGCTGGCCAAAAAGAAGGCAAAGGCTAGGCGAGTGAGAAAAACACAGCCAGTAACGAAAACAAAGGCCCCGAGAAAATTCAAGAGAAGGTCCTTGCCGGGGATAGATTAATTGATTTCTTGCGAAGTGGATAGCAGATGTGCTGGTTTTTGGATTCGAAAGGTGAAAGACCCGAATGAGTAAAACAGGCGGGAACATTTTTGAACAGCATATTGAAAAGGCGGTTTTAGCCGTTGTAGGGCTTGTGTGTATCTGGGTACTGATTACGCGGGTTTTTGTCAGTCCCAATAAAGTTGCGTACGATCACAAGGAATTTGGTCCGGGCCGGATTGACCCTTACATAAGGAGGCAGGCTGATGGTTTGGAAAATCAGTTGAGTAGCAAGGCCGGGCCGGACGACCCGTATGATATGCGATTTGATGAGTTCATCGCCAAGATAGACTTATCCATCCCTAACATTGATGTCAGCCTTGGTTGGCCACTGCCGCCTTGTCGCTCGAAGAACTTCCGTCATAACGGGAAGTATCGTCTCCCACAGTTAGGGAAAGTTGGCGAGGCAGTAACCGAGCACATCAGGGTAGTAGCATATGTTCCTACAATAGAGATAGACAAAGAAAATATTTACGACGAAGACAATTCCGAGCCCAACGATGTTGATTTTGTTACTGTAGAGTCGACGATTGCTATCGACCAATTAGTGAAGAATTTTTATGAATGCTTTGCCGGCGAGGAACTTCCGGAAGAATGGCGTGACCCGTGCCTTGCGAAACCGGTTTTTGCGGCTGTGCAGTTGCAAAGGCGGGAACTTCGTTCCGATGGCAGTTGGAGTGAGTGGCAAACAGTGCCCCGCAGTAAAATTGACCATCACAAAAAGATGTTTGAGATTGTAGAAGATGTCAAAAAGCTGCCTGCTGGCGGGGTACAGGTGCGTCTACTCAACTTTGATAACAAGCAGGTGATGATGGATTTATTGCAGCCGGAGGCGTACAGGATTGCATCTGCAGATGAAGAATGGTTCCCTCCTTCGGTGCACGAGGAATATGCGAAGTATCAGAAGGAAAGAGAAGCAGAAGAGAAACGCGAGGCCCTGGAGGCGAAGAGGAAGAAGCACCAAGAGGAGCGTGACAGACTGCGGCGAGAACGGTCTGGGACAGTACCCGGAAGAATGTCAAATCCGGGCAGGATTAGCGAAAGAGATGAGGAGTTCAGCGGTAGCAGGCGTCCAAGAGGGAGCGGTCGGGATAGAAGGCGGGGGCCCGGAGGAAGAAGGGGTAATGTGGGGGGGCAAAGAGAAACAGAAGGAGAACTTGCGGCGGTTAGAAGAATGCGTGGTGGTGATACGAGCAAGAAAAAGTCTGGAGAAAAAGGCAAAGGCATTTTAGAGACAAAATCGATAAAAGATTTTTATGATGAATACAATGAGATGTTGATTACGGCGAAAACAGATATTGCCAAGATGGATGAGCCATTGGTGTTTTGGTCGCATGATGATATTGTCGAACCTGGGAAAAACTATCGGTACCGAATCCGGCTGGGCGTTTTTAATCCGATAGCCGACACGGAGCAAGTCAGTGAGCAAGACGAACATCTGAAGGACCAGGTTATTTTGTGGAGCGATTTTTCCGATGAGACCGAGACTGTGGAGATTCCGTCAAGGTTGTATTTCTTCCCGCAGAGCATACAAGAGGTTGTAAAGACTGTAAGGGTGAGGGTCTGCCGGTATGTTTTAGGTTATTGGTACAGTGAGAACTTTAGGGTCAGGCAGGGAGAGGTTATAGGTACGGTGCGAGCTGTTGAGCCCGAAACCACAGAAGGAGCTGAGGAAGATAAGAAGATGGCGGGGGTCACGATACCGGAAACAATTGATTATTCTACTGGAGCGATGTACGTGGACGCTGTGCGCGTTAACAATTGGACCGGTGGAAAGCATATGCGTGCCATGTCTTACCATGATATGCTTTACACTTTTGACGGAACCAGCATAGAGCGTGTTCCTGTTAGCCGAAGTTACTGGGCCACAGAATTGCAGATAAAGTTTAATGAAATCGACGAATTAGAACAAAGGCCAAAGAAACCGTGGCGAGATTGGGGCAGCAAGACAGCCGACTACAGACGGCGTGGTCCAAAGAAAGCGGATGATGAATTTGACGATGAGGAAGAGAGAGAGAGGAGGGCAGCTGCAAGAATGAGGGGGGAGTAGGGCAGGCACAGCTTTACACCTGGAATGGCGGTTTGAGTGAGCGCATATACGAAGTGCTGTCCGAATTAGTGAAGTCTCTTGCTCACAATCGGCTATCACGATAAACTCACCTGTGGCATCAAGTCTTCAATATCTTCACAGGATTGACCAGGCACAATAGTTGTGATTTGCCCATCGTCGGAGGCATGTCTGGTTTGGGTCGAGTTTCTAACCGGCGCAGAAACAATCACATCAGGAAGTTCCAACGGAGCGGAGACAGTAAGCAGCCCAATCTCACAAGAAAAACAGCGTTAGGCTGCAGGTTAAAGCTGTTAGCAAAGATTTTATACGAATCATAACGAATATATGCGCTTCATCAAACAGAACGCCGATGATAAGCGCGGTCACATTGCTCCATTGGTCCCACAGTGGATTATTGTCGAGCGCATTTAATTTTTGTGGTTCGTATCGTTCGGGAATCAGGTTTTGTCCGGAGCTGAATGCTTTTGACCCTGCGACTACCCGCCTTGTGATAAAAGGACCGGCGGAGATTGAGATTGTGCCGTTCGAACTGACGTTCCGCAATATACCGATTATCGACCGATGACCGAAAAAGCCGTCCGGAAACAATAAGAAGCGGCGTACTGTTTAAGTTCTTGCCAAATAGGGGGTTAAGTCATTTATTGTGCGCCCTGTGGCAAATAAAAGCTTGCAAATTTTATCTCTTGAATTTACACTTATCGTTTCTGTTTTTTTGAAAGGATTTGTAAGTGAAATGTGACGTAGCTGATTTATCATTGGCGAGCGAAGGTAAGAAACGGATTTTGTGGGCTGATAACGATATGCCGGTATTGGCGGCGATTCGTAAAAGGTTTGCCAAGAGCAAGCCGTTGAAGGGCAAGAATGTCTCAGGTTGTCTGCACATAACCGCAGAGACGGCCAATCTGGCGCGGACGTTGAAAGCGGGGGGAGCGAACGTCGTTCTCTGCGCATCTAATCCGCTCAGTACTCAGGACGATGTCTCCGCTTCGCTGGTGAAGGATTTTGGAGTAGGGGTCTTTGCCATCTGCGGTGAGAATCGCAGCACTTATTATAAGCACATTAACGCTGCAATCGACCACAAGCCGGTTATTACGTTTGACGACGGCGCTGATTTGGTGAACGAGCTGCATACGCGCAGGAAAAAAGAAGCCAATCGGATTATTGCGAGTATGGAAGAGACTACTACCGGGGTCATTCGTCTGCGGGCGATGGCAAATTCGGGCTTGTTAAAGATTCCGGTTATTGCAGTAAATGATGCTGCAACCAAGCAGCTTTTCGACAATCGCTACGGTACGGGCCAGTCAACTGTTGACGGCATTATTCGAGCAACAGATTTTCTGATGGGCGGCAAGAAGATTGTCGCGGCAGGATACGGCTGGTGCGGCCGCGGCTTTGCTATGCGAGCAAGAGGAATGGGCGCGATTGTTATCATCACGGAGGTTGACGCAATCAAGGCCCTTGAAGCGGCTATGGATGGCTTCGAAGTTATGCCGATGGCGCAGGCGGCTAAGATTGGCGAACTGTTCGTGACGCTTACGGGCAATAAGAACGTTATACGGGCTGAGCACTTCCGTGCGATGAAAGACAGAGCAGTTGTTGCTAACAGTGGGCATTTCAATGTTGAGATAGATATACCAGCGCTGAAGAAGATGAGCAAGAAGGTAAACCGTAATGTGCGCAACCACGTGGATGAGTACATCCTGAAAAACAACAAGCGGATTTATCTTCTTGCTGAGGGACGATTGATTAACCTTGCAGCGGCGGAAGGTCATCCTGCAAGCGTTATGGATATGAGTTTTTCGACGCAGGCGTTAGAGTCTGAATATGTAATGAAAAGGGCTGGCAGACTTGCTGTTGCAGTCCATGATGTTCCTATCGAGATAGAGCAACAAGTAAGCAGGCTAAAATTGAAATCGATGTCGATTGCAATAGACAAGCTTACGCCGGAACAAGTCGAGTATCTTGCCAGCAGTGGTGAAGGGACATAACCGAACTCGTATTGTGTATTGCGTAATTGATTCTGCGCGATGCGACACACACCCGGCGAGGTGAGGCTTATGGATGATAAACAGACGAAAAAGACGCCAAAAGTAGCCTCGAAGTCTTTTCTGACCGTCGGTCCCACGCTGCACTACAGCCATAAGAACGTCCAAAGATTCTGGCTGTTTGCTGTTGCGGCTTTTGGTTTAAGCTGCCTTTTCTGGTCGAAGATAGTGACGGGCGTATTCTGGTCTTTCAGTTTTCAAGCCTTGATTTTCCCAAGATTTTGGCGTTTGGGTCAGTCTATTACGACCGGCGTTAGTATATTCGAGTATCCCTGGCAGATTCTTGTTTTAGGGCTGTTTATGGGTATTTTGGCGATAGTTCCGGTGTTGATATCACAACTTTTGAGCTTCCAGTATAGTTTGATTTTCGTATTGGCGGTGGTTTTTTTGGCAAATTTACCGGGATTTGCGTTTTGCATTTTTGTGAGTTGCTTTGCCGTGGCTTGTCGTCCACTTCGCTTTCGGTCGCGCTTTATTGCAATAGTGTTATGCACCGCGCCCCAGCTTATTTACTGGGGATTCTTTGGTGTGGTAAAGGGGGCGGACCCTATTGAGTGGGGATTTTCCTTTGCGCCCTGGATTTGTGCCTGGCTTATTGGTTTAGGTATAGCGGGACTCGTTTTGGGTATAGGGCATTTTACACGTTATCGGCCTGGGCTGGTCTGGACGTTTACCTGCGTTTTCCTTTTGCTGGCTATTGTGACCTTTGAAATAAGAATAGGCTTTGATGAATTAGACTATCAACTCTATATAACCAAGAATAATCCCGAACTGACAGAGGAGTTTCACTGTCACAGCATAACAAAGGCACTGGATGAAACGATTGCGAATCCTGTTGTCAGAAAATATCTGGCAGGCTCTTTCTATCCTACCGAGCCGATAGCGCTGCGTGGGAAACTAAAAGAGAAAATCCAGACTCAGTTGAGATTCGACCGTTGGCCGAGCTGGTTCATAGTTGGGCCGGAGTTAAAGTACCAGGATAAGAAAGGCAGGCTTTTTGAACAGTATGATTCGTTTATAAACCGGCGACCACAAAGTCGTCGTATGCCTATAGCGCTTTACTATAAAGCACTTCTGAGCGAATATAGTCCCGACGTAGAGATGCTGGGGCAAAAAGAGATTTTGCATTTCTACGGTGACTATCCGTACGAGAGGTCCCGGCCAACATGGTGGCTGCTGTACCAGGATTTCGGCAATAGCCCAGAGTCGATTGAGGCACGTTGGCGGATTGCAAAACATTTGGCCGGTGAGCGCAGATTTGAGCAGGCGGACGAGCATCTTGCGAAGGCCCAAACGATGGCGGCTGAGCAATTGAAACTTCTTGAGGCGAAACAGGGACAGAGTGATTCATTTTTTGGCCGGTTTCGTCCGCCGGCTGATTCGGCAATGACGGTATCCAAGCTAACGGAATTGCAGCGAAGATTGGGTCACCTGCGCAGTTTAATAAGTTCGGAAAATCGAACCAACGGCCCCACATCAGCCGGGCATCTGGCAAGATTTGTTATGCTGAACCACCACGCCCCCGATTACGAGCAACGCCTCGACGAATTGTTGAACGAGATGAGCGAGAACGCACCTTTGCGTGATAATATTTTGTTGGCCAAGACGAAACTTGTTGCCGATGAGCAACGCCGGGCTGAAATGCTGGGCCAACTGCATGAGCAGTTCGAGAGCAAAGATGGGGGCATAGAGGCACTTTACGAATTGGCCCTTTTGAAGAAGAATATGTGGCACCAGCAGGGTGAATCAGATTTGGAGCGGTGGAAAAAGAATCTCAGGGAAACACGAGCAATTCTGACCAGATTCATTGGTTTATATGCGGACAGCATTTTTACTGAGCAGGCCAAAAAGCTCTTGGCGAACCTTCCGACGGTCGAGTAGATGCATTGTTTTTCGAGTCTTGGCTGTCTCGGTGGCCGCAAGCCGGGTGCTTGGGCTTGACTTTTCTGAGAATTTATGGTATGATAAAGGCCGATAATTAAGCAGTCTCTGAGGTTTTTGGGGTCCTTTTGTCATAGGCACCCCGCTTGATTATCACAAAAAATAACAGTGGTTCATCGGTCTTCAGCAAGGATGGGGTTCGTAGCACCAAGGCCGAAGTGGGCAGTCTATAGGGATTTTGAATAGATGAAAACGTCCGATACAGTGGCTCACAGAGTTTTGCTCATAGGGGATGTCGATAGAGCGTTTTTGGACGCCGATGCTGTCGGTCAACTGCCCTGCGAAGTGTGCGGCGATATGCGTGCTGCGATCAGTGCAGCCGCGAAAAATAGCTTTGCAACTATCGCTGTCGTAATGTCGGGCTTGTCGGGTAAATTAAATTCAGCTCTGCGGACATTGAGGCAGGCGAATAGCGATGTGAGAATTGTTCTGCTTGCGCAAATGCCTGAGGAGCCGTTGGCGATGCAACTGGTTGGCCAGGCTTCGGATGGTACAAGTGCTGCGGACGATTATTTGATATGTCCAATTGAGACAAGTAGATTCTACGAATCCGTTGTACTGCCAAACGGCAAGCAGGTAACCGAAGCAGGTGCAGCGGTCGTCACCGACGCAACGGCCGCGATGAAGATAAAACAGCTGGAAAAATTGGCTACTGAAGATGATTTGACGGGCTTGAAGAACAGAAGATACACATGGGAATTTTCCAGACAGATCATGGAATACACGAAGAAAAAGGGGGGGATGGTGACGCTGCTTATTTTCGATATTGATAACTTCAAGCATTACAACGATGTTTACGGTCATCCGGCGGGGGACAAAGTTTTGAAACAGGCGGCGGTGTTGATGCAGCGCTGCTGTCGGCAACACGATGTTGTGGGGAGAATTGGCGGCGATGAGTTCGCTGTTGTTTTTTGGGATGACCCCAGAAGGAAATCAGTTGACCGCCAAGCTGAGAGGCGCTCGGCAACGGCTGGTCATCCTAATGAGGCGATCTTCATAGCGGAGCGATTTAGAAAAGAGTTGGAGAACGCCGAATTACATTTGCTGGGCCCGGCTGGTAAAGGGATTTTGGCAATAAGTGGGGGGCTGGCGAGCTTCCCGCGAGATGGTTCAACTATTGAGGAACTTTTTCAGCAGGCGGACAAGGCGCTTCTGGAGGCCAAACGCAGCGGCAAAAACAAGATATATCTGGTTGGTAAGCCTGATAGCGATATTGCCGAGATAGAACAACAATTAGGGAGTGGTTGATATTAGAGGTATTTTCCTGCTGTGTTATGCTATTATTTGTTGTAACCAAGGATGAGCGTTTCAGTGGGGGCCTGTGAGTTTATAGCGTATTCCTCGCCAGCAGACGGTCCGGCCGAAGGCCGATGAAAGAATAAAAGACAACAGCAGCAGTGACCAAAGCCACGATAAGAAAATGTCAGCAACAGCAGCAGCTTTCATTTTCGGTAAATCTTCCTTAAGTACTTTAGCGATCATTGCCTGTCGCAGCGTCGCGCTGACCAACTGACTCGCAAAGAAGAAGATGGGTACGGCGGCAAAAAGAGGCAGATTTTTCTCTCCAATCACTGCGGCGTAGACTGCGAGGGTTGCGCCTGCCCATAGCCCTAATACCGAATACAGGCTGCTGCACAGTCCAAACCACCAGGCTTTCGGTGCGCTTACGCGGGTAATCAGAAATTGGCGCCGGCCAAATTCAAAAAGCTTTGGCCAAGTTGTAGATTCGTAAGAAGCGACTAAGCAGGCAGGAACGAACGCAATTTTCAAACCAGCTTTTTTGACGGCATAGCTAAGCGATAAATCATCGCTTAAGACTTTTGGCCAGATTTTGTCGAGGCCCAGCCGGCGGAAGGTCTCAACACGGATGGCCATAGACCCGCCCCAGGCTTGATTGAAACGGCTGTTGCCGAGCAATTGGGCGACCTTGGCGTTCACCGCCGATAAAGCCAATGTTGCGAGATTATTTTTCTGGGGTATGAACCAACGATAGCCGCTGGCGGCACCGTTCTTAGGTTGCCTGAGGGGATAAACGATGTGGCTGAGCCAATCGCTGCGCAAACAAACGTCGGAATCGGCAAAGGCCAGAACCTCGACGTCATCACCAACTCTCTCGTAGCAGTAGAGCAGATTGTGAATTTTTTGACTACAAGATTGTCCCTGACCTGCCACGTTAGAAATCCTGCCTTTTTGCCTGTTATTCCTGGACTCTTTGGAATCTCTAACGGGACCTGCGACAAAGACCTGAACGTCTTGAGCCTTTGAATTTTGGCTTAATTGGTTTTTCAGCACGGATAGCTCGGCGTAGGCAGGGTCTGACTTCTCGGCAACGACAAACCACAGTAGATAGTTTTCGTGGTCCTGATAGAACAAGGAGCTGATATTTTTTTGGAAGTTTGAATCCAAGCCCTTGCACGGCACGATAAGGACGGCCCGCGGCCTGCACACTGTTCGCTTTCTCTTGTATTTGGACAGTGCGTAGTGGTGGTTTCGATATACGCAGAACAGGAAAACCAGTTGTGACAAAATTGCCAGCAGGGCTATGTAGCGATACCAATCCATTTTTGTATCTCGTATTGCGACCCTTATGCCTGTCTATGGCTTTGCGTCTATAGGACAGCTTTAACGCGATAAAGCTGTTAGTATAAAGAAGCCAACGGCACTATTGAGTCGATTAGCTGCTCAATAGTATAAGATTTTGCGAGGTCAATGGGAAGTAGGCAACCATGACTATGGTCGGAGGCGATTATAATAAGATTTTGGCCGGCCCGTTTCCATCCGGTTTGTTGGGGCTGATGACCGAGTATAAAGATGTCAACGTCAAACAGTCCGGCCATTTTGTCGAGCAGGGGCGGAGTGTGTTTTCGTCCCCAGATTAGAAGATGGGCCGAGCCCGGTCTTCTACAGTCCTCGACTTTCAATTGCTTCTCCAAGATGTGCGGGTCAAATTTATCAACGAAACGGTCGTCTGGAAGCGAATGTGACATCCATATTCTGTTGTCGCACTTGACGGCCAGCGGTTGGGAAAATAAAAATTGCTTTATGGCCATTTTGACGTCGGTGCTGCTCTGCTGGAATTGTTTGTCCAAAGCAGACTGCATTGACCTGGTCATTTCTTTGCCATTTTTCATCACTTTGCTGTTACTAATACATGCGGCATCATGATTTCCCATAATGATGTGGACTCGGTCGGGAAAGTTTAATTTGTAACGGACAGCGTCGAACAACAGTTCGTAGGACAAGCAACCGCCTTCGGAATTCTCGGGACCTCCGTGGATTATTTCCTGCAGGACGATGTGCGTATCGGGATTGTTATGGAGGCCGGCAAAGGCGGTTATCTTTTCGAAGTTTCGCCGATGTCCGTGAATATCGCCGGTTGCGACCAGACGGCCTTCAGGGGGCAAATGAATCAAATTGCCCTTTCGGAACGCATCGGCCTTGTTGGCTTCTACGCCCTTGTGTAGCAAATCAATTATTGTTTGCGGCATCTCTATTCTTATTAGGTCTTAGTTTGTCGCCCAGTATACTGTGTATAATCAGGTCAAGTCTCGAGGTGACCGTCATCATATTGCGTGGTCGTTCCGCAGGATTGTCTTTTACGCAGTCCATTACAAGTTTGGAGACCCCTATCGGAACTTTTTTTCTTATTTCGTGGGGTGCGGGGCAATTTTTTGGGATAACAAGGCCGGGGCCGTCCTCTTTTTTGGGTATCAGAGTAGGGATGTTTTGACCGGTAAGGGCCCAGTACATAGTTGCGCCAAGATTGAAGATGTCTGTTTTCGGGCCAAGGGGCTTACGTCTGACCTGCTCAGGAGCAATATAGTCTGGCGTGCCCTGTATGCGGGGCTTGATGGTGCCGATTCTGCAGCTCTGGCCAAGGTCAATAATTTTGATGGAGCCGGACCTGGCCATAAGGATGTTATTGGGTTTTATGTCGCAGTGAATAAATCCCTGGTGATGCATAGCATTGAGGCCATCGGCGACCATTCTGAATACAAGCAAGACATCTACCAAACTCAGGGTTGGACCATCCTCAAGAGACTGGCCATCGAAGTATTCCATCGAAAGCAGCAACTCTCTCACTTTAAACAAACGGCGTGTTTTTATTAGTTTGTTGCACTTGCGGACATAGGGATGGTCAATGCGCCGAGCAACCTTGTATTCGGTTTCGACCTGCTCAAAGACTCTTGCGTCTTCGGGCCTTTCGAAGATAACGCGTTTTAAGGCGACGTAGGTATCGTCCTCGTGGTCGGTTGCCATATAGATTGTGCTGCGGGCACCGGTTCCGATGCGCTTTAGTATGGTAAAACCGCCGACATCGAGTAAATCTTTAGCCATATTTTCAACAGTAACCCAAAAATCCAACCATTTGCCGATATTTCGCCATCTATTATAAGATGCGCTAAACCGGCCTTGTGTTCCGTTAAAATTATGCAATTTTGCAAAAGAAACGCCAATGAAAAAGCTATTTTTACATGGATTTTACACGGACTGCAAGCTGGTTCAATCAGGTTTTGCACGCCCATCAGACTTTACTACGGTCGCTACTTGGTCCGGAACCACGATGCTTTTTTGTAATATCGGCTTGAAGAAAGCGCAGCTTGACAATCTTGCAGAGATTAGGATAATGATGTATGGTAATTTGGGCGAAGACAATTTTTGGGGTACAAGGTATTGATTAGTAGTTGACCGTTCCCCGATAGCTCAACTGGTAGAGCGAGCGGCTGTTAACCGCTAGGTTGTAGGTTCGAGTCCTACTCGGGGAGTTTCAGGGGGGCTTGTGCCCCTCCTGAAACTCCTTCGATAGGCTCGGACCTTGTGAGTTTATCCTGAGCGACTTCGTCGCGAAGGAAGCCCTACTCAATGACTAATATGTGGTACCTGTACATCATCGAAAAGAATGGCAAATACTACACCGGAATTACCACCGACCTAAACAACCGTCTCCGCCAGCACGGTAATCCTCGATTGTTGTATACAGAAACATTCTCTGATAAATTCCAGGCTGCCCAAAGGGAAAAAGAAATTAAATGCTGGTCACGATTAAAGAAGCATGCCTTAATCGAAAGTAGAAGAAAGTCGTCGGGGTAACAGTGACCCTGAGCGAAGTCGAAGGGGAACGCCAGAGGGGCAGAGCCCCTATGGGGAGCGATGTTGAGCGTTAGCGAAGCTGAGCGAGGGGTTCTACCCAGCACTTATTGATAAAAAACATAAGAATGAATGATGATTTGTAATAAAGTGACAGGAGCCTGCTACAATAAGTGCTGGGGGAGCCCTACTCGGGGAGCCAATGAACCATGTGGGGTTCACGGCCGTAAACCCGATGCGGTTTATGGGTGAATCCCACTTAATGTATAATAAGACTTGTAGGTTTTACTTTTTCCCATAAAATTTATGTATTATGTTTATGTGCTGTTTTAAGCTTTGTGTGTATCCTGCGAAGTTCAATTCGAGGTCGAGCTGAATTTAGCGTGGGTGGAGCAAAATTACAGATAAATAGGGTCAATCAGGAGTTAGTTTTATCAAAAAGCGCGTAGACAGCAAGCAATCCGCACATCACGTCCGTCACAGTAACTATTCCAAGAAGGTTTTTTTTCTCGTCAGTCACCGGAAGACAGCTTATCTTCATGTCATACAGCATTTCCACAGCATCATAGAAGTCGCAGTTCGGTAAGACGTGAATTACGTCTCGCTTCATGACGTGATGGAGTTCTTGCTGTTTGGCCGGGTCGCTTAGTGTAACGTCGAACAACCTGGCCCGAAATACCTTGGTTTCCGGCTTGAATTGCTTGCTGTGAAATGGAAGATGTCGGAGAATGTCTCTATCGGAGACTATCCCTACCAGTCTTTTTTGCTTTTCTACAATCGGCACGTGCCTGAAATTTCCTTCCTGCATAGCCTCCATCGCCTTGGCCGTGGTATCTTGCCGCTCTAAAGAAACCACTTGCTCAGTCATAATATCTTCAACGGTCCGCAGCACCGTTGAGAGCCCAACCATTGCCTTTTCTGAATTCCCGGAAAGCAGGTCAATAAAACGTCTCCTTTGCACCTTCTTTTCTTTCTTTCGGCACAACTGGCAGATAGCACTGAGCCTTACGAAGAGCTTTAATATGTCTGTGGATGTAACCACTCCCGTTAGATCTTGGCCGGAGAGGACAGGTAACATATCAATGTGATTATCCACCATGATGGTAATCGCTTCGGCTATTGGTGTCTCCGGTGAGACGGACTTTGGATTTCTGGTGATGATTTGTACCAGCGGCTGTTTTAGCGCCTTGAAGTCTGAATCCAGCGCGCCGATTTTTCCCACATACGGAGATATTTGCCGGAAAACATCTCTCTGAGAAACAATACCAACGAAGTATTGTTTTCCTTCTTTTCCGGTGGGGCTGTCAATCACAGGTATGTGTCGAACTCGGTTCTCCTTCATAAAGCCAAGGGACGCTTCTATGGTATCGTCCAGGGTAAGCGTCTTGACGTTTTCGGTCATCACGTCCTGGACATGATGCACCAACTGAAAAAAGACATCTTTCCCGTTGGACATATCATCTAACACATCGATAAATCTATGTTGTTCGTTTGACATGTCGTTTCCTTTACATGTGACTTGGCGGCGGCTCTCGCTGGCCGGAACAACAATGCCCTGCAATAAAAATCAATTGTAAACTCAGTCAACTACCTGTTTTATCGGCAAAGGATGTGAGCGACTTTAGCCAAGTGGCCGGCCTTGATAATAACTTGCTTGCTAAGGAATTAAGCAAGTATCGTGTTATAACCTGGCGGGACAGGCAAATTTTGAGACTGCTGACAGGTTTTAGCTTACTCTTACGGACACTTTGTCAGAAAGAGCGAGCAAGGCTGCCACTCATCAGACAAGTCAAAAGCCCTTGTGAGAGTGTTGCAATCCCGATTTAACGCCTGTGGGCATGAGGCTTGCGGCGTTTTCTTAGTCCTTACTGATTGCCGTCGGGCCACGCCGGGCGAGCCTTCAACCTCTGAAACAGTTCAAATAGTTTGCGGGTCAGATGGCAGAGAATGCTTGAATTTCTTTGCTGGTTCTATGCTAAGCCTGGAGAATTCCGGTAATTTCAAATTGTCGGTTCGCCAGTTTTCGGAGGACCTGGGTCACTCGGCCTCGGCATACGCCGAGATATCTGGCTAAATCAGCGCGGATTTCAAACATCAGAGTACACAGTTACAACGGCCGATAAAGTTTTCCATATTTAAGGCTCTTAAGGTGTCAGCTTCTTCCATACATAAACCGAACTGTAACTGGGGTTGTAGTTTTTTTATTGTATCAATGAGATATCTATAGACTACAATCCTCAGTTTAATGGGAAAACGGATTCGGCCATCTTTGGATTTGTCTTTTTCGAGCATCCTTGAAATAGGGTTGTCTTTGCTTAGTTTTCGTTCGGTAAGCTGTAAAGCCCCGGAATAACTGCAGATTTGTCCCAGTGTGATGCGGTCCAGAGGCACTGATTCCAAGAGTTTTCCCAAAAACCGGCTGTATATACCTTGCCAACCTTCGATAGGAATAATTGGCATTATAACAGCACGCACAGGGAAGCCAGCGTTTGCACATCTTCGCATAGCTCCGATTCTTTCGTCAGGAGATGGTACGTTTGATTCAAAAGCATTGGAAATTTCACCTGCGTTTAAACTCCACGAAAGAATGGTGTGACCTTGATGGTCAAGGTCAAGCAGGTTGTCCACATTGGCACTTTTTGTCAATAAAGTTAATCTGGCATATTTCTGTTGAGCAAAAAAAGGGACAATTAAACGAGAATAGCCGGTAAGAGGGTCAAGAGCTAACCCGTCTTGGAGTTTGCCCAAATAAAAAGCAGTCGGTTCAGATAGCTTAAAGGCAACAGCGGCAATCTGGTCGAGAATTTCACCGATATTCACAAATATTTTCACTGTGGGTGAAAATTTTACGCCGGGCGTACCTGCCAGATAGCAATATTGGCAATCGTAGGGGCAGAAGCCGTAGGGCGAAAAATGCCAGTAGTTTGGGCAGGTGTTGCCATCTTCGTCGCTGAATCTAAGCGCACTTTTATGTACGCCGAATAACAATGTCTTTTTGCCTTTGTAATGAAGTTCCAAAGGGTCTGAACCACCAAGCTCAAAGCGGTTGTGAGAGATATCAAATCTTTCAATAACCTGGCCCCGGGGGTATAGATTACAAATTGCCTGTACGAAATCACGCTGTTGCACGGCCTGGAAACTACCCTTGGTTAATACGATTCTATCAGGGTGAAAATGAGGAGCCGGCTTTGGCTGATAGTTCAAATATGAGTTTTCTGTTGGAAAAAGGCTGGTCATATTTAGATTTCTATATCTTTTGTTTGTGCTGTCAAGTTCAGATTGCCTTTTCTGTTATCCTATCTTTGTGTCGATTATCATACACCCCCAATTTTGGTAAAGATTATACCGCATTATTCCGCGAATTTCAAGCAATTTCTGCTGTTAGTTTGAGATAAGATTTGCAGTTTCAACCATATTGTGTTGTCGGTTCGCCATTCGTTTGAGAACCTGGGTTATTCCGGCCCTTTATACGCCCAGGTATCTTGCCAAATCAGCTTTGGATTCGATGCCATTTGTGCCGATTAAGCCCGGCCACTGCATTGTTTGCTGATTTCACTCACGTCTCATGTTTGCACTGCGGTTGAGGCATTGTGGGCCGAATTTCTGTTACTCGGCCTCAAGTTGGCGCCTTTAATAGATGGAAGGAAAGCTTCCAGTAAAGTTGCTTCGGCAGAGTAGGTCAGGATTAGATATCGGTTGGTGCTGTTGGTATTCTGCGACAAGCATTCCGAAGCCACGGAAGGTACCAACAAGCAAGGCTGTTGACTGAAATGACCAGTAGGAAAAGGAGACATATTATGGAACGTCCAAGATACCAAAACAGTATTAGAATGGCTTTTATGACTCTGGTTGCGGCGGTTATGCTATTGGCTGAGCCTCTTTTGGCAAAGAAAGCCCGCAGCAAAAGCGCCGGTTCGAGCCGGGGCAGCCAAAAGTCCCGGCAGGTTACCAAGAGTTCGTCTGGGTCCAGAGCCAGGCGAGCCTCAAGTGTCGGTAAAGTGCGCAGCAGGGTTTCCGCTCCATCAAGGTCTATCAAGCCTCGAACGAAACCAAATGCTGCAAAGTCATCCAGGCGAATGAGTTCCAGAAGTACTTTCAAATCCGGCTCTCGCCAAACTCGTAGAACAACCTCCAGCCGTCGTACTATCCAAAGGCCCAGGACGACGTTCAGGGCTTCCAGGCCCACGCGGAAAGGGAGAAGCTTTGGTTTGGGCAGCTCCTTTGGCAGGTCTTCCGGCAGCAAACGGTTGGGAGGGAGAAGTTCGGTTAGAAGAATAGTGGTTGTCGCAGGCTCAGAAAGTCGCATAAGCTCGGACAAAACCTCGCGCATCGGGAAGCGGCTTGGGGATAGAGAATCTGTCGGCACCACAAGAAGAGAAGCTACTCGCGGTGCCAGGCCCAAAATCCGGACTACCAGAGTGGTGGAGAGCGATAGTGGTGAAATTCTGAGAAAATCAGAATCAGTTGTTGAGGGGCTCGGTAGAGGAGATGGAACCGGTAAAGAAAGCTACAAAGCAGGGAAACGTACGGGTTCAAGGTCAAATTATGGCACGAGCTTCCGGAGACGCTCCATCTTCACACGTCCGTTGGTTGAAAGGAGCCAGCATGTCAGACCGGGGTGGGAAAAGAGTCAGCACCTCAGAACAGGAAGTAGAAGAGCTTTTGTCAGGTCCCGGCAAAACGTCTCTCGCCTCAGAAAGGTCATCGGCAAGCGTGAAAAACACCGCTTCGGACGAGGCGGGTCTGCGAATTTGATATATCGGGAGCGCCGTGATGTAGCAGGACACATCCGTCGTTATGAACATGTATACATCGACCGCCATAACACTATATGCCACAGAATAGCCTGGCCTGGATATCGCTTTATGGTGCATTATGGTTGGGGCCCTCGCTTCGCGTTTCGGTATTTTTATCCTTATTATCATCGCAGATACGTCTTTGTCAGCCTGGGTGGGTACTGGCCATTGCACTACAGATATACCCGCTATTACTGGTATGGCTGTCACCCGTACAGGTGGTATGGCTACTACCCTATCGCCCGTGAGGTGGCAGGTGACACGTATAACTACTACACCTACAATTATTACAACAACGGTGATACTACTGCGTCTGAGGTCTATCAGCCAACATCCGAAATCCAGCCTGTTGACCACACTACCTTTGCGGATGTTCGCGAGAGGCTCGCGCAAGAAGCCGCCGGAGAACCTGACCAGGTGAGCCTGTCGGACAGATACTTCGAAGATGCCGTCAAGGCATTCGGAGCTGGCGATTACGACTTGGCCGCTGAGACGTTTGCCAAAGCAATCGAGTTTGCACCAGATGATATGATACTTCCCTTTGCTTACTGTCAGGCTCTTTTCGCAGGTGAGAAATACACAGAAGCAGCAGAGGTTCTCCGGACGGCTTTGGCAAAGGTTTCGCCTGAGAAGGAGGGTGTTTTTTATCCACGCGGCTTATATGCGAAAGATGATGTGCTCCTGGAGCAAATTGGCGAGCTTGCCAAGAAGGCTGAGCTTTACAGCTTTGATGGGGACCTGCAACTGCTTCTGGGTTATCAATTGCTGGGCATCGGCGAAATCGATGAGGCTGTTGAGCCGCTGCGGCTGGCCGGCCAGAATCTGCGGAACGCATCCTCTGCGACAGTACTGCTCGAACTTTTGGAGAAAATCAGAATTCAGAAAGCTGACGACACTAATTAGGAAAAGATTTTGGCGAGGGACAGCGCTATGAAAAGAATACACTTGAAAAGACTGACAGACGCTTTATTCCTCACCGTTACCTTAATATCCGCTGTGCAGGCAGGGGATTGGCTGGAATTTGGGGTCTATGAAACTACGGACAACCAGCAGGCACCCGACATTTATGGAAACATTATCGTCTGGCAGCAGCTCGTTGAAGGTGACTTTGATATTTATTGCGCCGACATTACCAACCACGCTGAGCCGTCAGTTTATGTCATCGCCGAATTTGCCGATGACCAGCAGGGACCTTCTATCTACGAAAACATCGTAGTCTGGCAGGACTACGTGGATACAGACTGGGATATTTGGGCAGCGGACATTAACGACTTAAGTGCCCCGCAACTTTTTGCGGTTTCCGAATACTTCAACGTTAACGAAGAAGCACCCGCAGTTCACGGTAATACCGTGGTCTGGCAGCACGATTATTTTGTGGACCGTGACATTGCGGGTGCGGATATTACCGACCCGTGCAGCCCGGCGGAATTTCCAATAGCTGCCTATGATTTTGAACAGCAGGTCCCCGCTGTCTACAGGAATACTGTTGTGTGGCAAGATGATTATTATGGTGACTGGGACCTTTTCGGCGCCGATATCTGGCAAAGAAACAAGCCCGTAGAGTTTCCGGTCTCGATTGTCGAACAGGACCAGCAAAAGCCGGCTATCTGGGGCAACATAGTAGTCTGGCAGGACAACTTCTCCGGCGATTGGGATATTTACGCTGGCGATATCACCGACCCCGCCAATCCGGTTGAATTGCCAATCTGCGATAACAACTTTTCTCAACAAAATCCGGACATAGATGGCAATATAGTTGTTTGGCAGGACGATCGTAATGGGCATTGGGACATTTACGGCTACAACCTTACAACGCGGCAGGAATTTAGAATCACCGATAATCCTTATGACCAGACCGAGCCTGCCATAAGCGGGAAAGTCGTTGTCTGGCAGGACAACCGCAGCGGAAACTGGAACATACATGCAGTGATACTGGACGGCCCTGAAGTTGCACGATGCGCATCCTGGATGCCGGGCGATGTTAATGGTGATTGCAAGACCGACTTTTTCGATATCGGCGTGTTGACCTCTCGCTGGCTTGAATGCAACCTTGAACCACAGGAAGCCTGCTGGCAATAGACTGAACCAGCCGTGCTGCCTGGGCCTGGGTAGTTTTGAGTCCGACTATTTCGATAGAGCAAGGTAGAAGGAATGAATGAAGTAAGAGATTTGAAAAGCAAATTTTATGAAGTTTGATGGAGGTGTAAAATGGCCAAGAATTTTGTGATAATTATGATGGTAGTTATTGTTAGTTTGGGGCCGGCATTTGTTACCGGTTGTGGCAGTGACGCGCAAACCGCTTCTGTGATCGGCACTCTGGCTGGCGCTGGTATCGGTCAGTTGGCAGGGGGCGATACGGAATCAACACTGATTGGGGCAGCGGTGGGCGGCGGTGTCGGTTATATACTGGGCAACGAAAGCGACAAGAAGAAAGCACAGGCCGAGATGGTCTGCCTGAATGACAAAATGAATACGGTCGTTGTCAATGTTACTAACCGGAACGGTTCAATCATCCAGGTGCCGCTGAGAAAACAGGGCGTTGGTTATGTCGGCACACGAGGTGAATACTACGCCATGCTACCGACGGAAGAGCAGCTACGGCCGGTGTACGGCTTTTAGCATCCTGGCGGGCGTCTGCTTGTATGGATTATAAGGGATTTGAGCCTTTTGTTCTCTGTGCTGCTTTCTGCAGTTTGGATGTTGCAGGATGAGTGATTTTGAGGTAGAATTGCTGTTACTGTCACCGAAGTTGGTGCCTTTTAATGATAGGGCGGAAGCCGTGTATGTGGCTTTTCCGATACGACAGCGGCTAAGATAGATGATGCACACGATAACAGGAGGTTTGCTGTGAACAAACGGCTGCGAAAGGCTTTAACAGGTCTGACGGCCCCCGACCTTGAGCAGCGTCGCCGGACAATGGATTTGTTTGTACGGGCCACCTTTGAAGTTTTCATCAGGTTCCTGTACCGCTACCTTGGTAATGAGGTCGAATGTGAGGATGTGCTGCAAAGCGTATATGCGGATATATGGGAAAAGCCGGAGCGTTTGCGTAACGTCAGCAGCGAGAGAGAGCTTTTGAGAACCGTATACCTGTACTATATGCGCAAACGGCTCAGGGAAGTATACAGGAGAATAAATCGGAATCTGCATTTATCGCAGGAAGGGCTCAAGAGGCTTGTCGCCCCGGAGATAGGCATCATCGAGCTGCTGTCTGAGGAGGAGCTTCGGCAGGTGCTTCACCGAATGATGGGCAGACTGAAGGCACGAGAGAAAAGGGCTATGGAACTTTGGATGGAAGGTATGTCGAACAGGGCAATCGCCAATGAGCTAAAGACCACCGTCGGGGCAGTTAAAATGCTCAAATTCAGGACTATGTTGAAGCTTAAGAAGGAGCTCCGCAACTATAATCGCAGGGATTGAAGAAATTTGTGTTTTCCGAGAGGAGCAAGAAATAATGAACGAGATAAATCGAACAATTCAAGAGTTGCTGGTTGATTATGCCGAGGCGTTGCGTGATGGCTCTATACCGGTATTTCTGAAATCACTAAGCCGCGAGGAGGGACGGAGAATAGTCTCTTCTCGGGAGTTTTGGGATGCCGCAGAGGTCACGCGGGTTCTTAATAGTGTTGGGTTTGCGGACAAGGCTGTGACCCCAAACGTGAGCCTGTTCATATCCCGTGTCGATGCCGAGATCGCCTCGCGACTAAAGAAAGCCAAGGCACCATCACGCAGCAAACGCGGCACGGATGTCAATACCATGACTGAGGCAAAAAAGACCGAGTAGCCGATATGATTTTAGACTGTTATCAGTGTTCTTCCTGCTATTTTGCAGACAAGGAGCCGTCTTCAAGGATAGACCCTGCAACGATTTCGCCGCCACAGCCCACGATGGTTTTCAGGAACGTACTGTTGGTATTTGTCTGCATTGAAATGTACGATAATAGAGAGGAGATGGAAGAAGCTGCAGAGGAGTTTGCATCGCTGTCGGAGCTAATAGGAAAGAGGCCAATCGTACTGTGCCCCAATGTTCATCTTTCGATTGACAAGGCACCTGAGAAGCAGGCCTTGTGGTTAATCGCCGAGTTGGAAAAGATGCTCGTTGCCAAGGGCTACGATGTACACCAGCTTTCTTTCGGCTATCACAAGAAATATGGTATGGAATGTGACGGTAATGTCGGCAGCGTTGTCGGCAGGAGGTTCTATGGTTCTGAAGAGAAGCAGTTTCTCAGACTTTTAACTCGACTTGGTGTCTGTCCTCCGGAGACTCAACCGAAAGATATGCCCTCCTGGGCAAAAACGCTGACCGAGCGCCGATTGAAGGTATTAGGAAGTCGAAGAGAAACCTATGATGCAGGAAAAAAAATGCTGCGTGACCAGCTTGATGCAACAGGCCACGGTGAGCTTTGGACATGCATGTTGTTTGAGGGGGAAAGACAGCCAATGGACGATTATCTCAGCGCTTTATACGAAATCATAGAGGATTACCACGACGTAAGAATGCACCGTGCGCTGAATCTGAGCGTGCCGGGGTTTTCCAACGCGGCACGTCGTCTTTTTCGCAAGTATCCCGAAGCAATCAACTCGGGCAGACTTCGAATTTACAACAGCAACGTCTCCGACTTGGAGTTCCTCTTATCAAAAACCGCAGTCCTTCTTGCCTTCCCACATATACCCAGAAAAGCCGGCTCGCACGCAGGAGAAATATCGTTTGGAATTTACTGTAAAGACGCAGACTTCGCGAAGAATTTAATTCAGTGGTACCGGACTTTTCTCATCGACTCACGTTTTGGGTGGATCCGAACCGAGGCCGAACTCGATGCTACCATCAATGAATTGGAAGAGGAAATGTTCCAGGACAAGCTTGAATAGACTTCGAGAACTGCTGCCCGGAGCCGGCTGTGGTGTTGAGAGTGCAGAACATTTGACAGGACCGAAAGTATGCACACGGTCTTATCTATTTTTGTTGTTGTAGCTTATGTCTTGCTGCTCACGTTTGTTGCTGTGCGGGCCAGGGCTGCGCGCGAGTTTGCGGAGTTTTCTTTGGCCAGGCGCACTCTGCCGCTGGCACTGGTATTCGGGAGCCTTTGTGCCACCTATGTGGGCCCCGGTTTTTCAATAGGGTTTGTAGGGAAGGGATTCAAAAGCGGCTTCCTTTTCCTCGGCATAGGATTGGCATACGCAGTCCAGAATATCCTGGTTGGTCTGTTTGTTGCTCCACGACTGAGAGCTTTGCCAGACTGCCACACGTTGGGAGATGCTATCGGCCAAAAGTATGACCGAAAGTGTCAGATTCTTGCGGGTGTTATTTCGGTTAGCGTATGCACGTTTTTTGCCGCGGTTATGGCGTATGCCGGGGCAGTCGTGCTCAATGACATCTTCGGCTTCCAAAAATTCTGGTCGGCCATAATAGTTGTGGCTCTGACGGCACTGTACACAACGTTCGGAGGACTGCGAGCAAGCGTAATAACCGACGCGTTTCAATTCACCGCATTTGCGATATTACTTCCCCTTACGCTGTTGTTGGCGCTGGCGTTCCATTTCGGTGGCGGTGCGGCAAATTTTGTGAAAGAGGCGTCAGCCGCTACCGCTCAAGGCCTAAGTTCAACGTCCGGCGTTAAGATAGTCGGGTTGTTGGCAGCCTTTTTGCTCGGGGAAACGCTTATACCCCCATACGCCAACCGGGCATTAGCGTCCAAAACGACGCGTATATCACGAAACGGTTTCGTATTAGCAGGTTTGTTCAGCATTGTGTGGTTCATGGTCATGATATCGCTCGGAGTGGCAGGCAGAAATATAGTTCCAACAGTTGGCGATGAAGATAAAGTTCTGCTCAATCTGGTTAAGGTAATCATGCCTGCTGAAGGTTATATCCTTCTGTTAGTCGTGTTGGTGTCGGTGGTTATGTCCAGCCTCGATTCGCTGCTTAATGCCGGCGCTGTGGCATTTGCTGAAGACATTGTCAAGCCATTTGTGAAACTGACGGACAGAAGTGCTCTGAATGTTGGTCGCTGGGCGACTGTTGTTATTGCGGCTATCGCTGCGGCTGGTGCGGTCTTCGTCCCCAGCATAATCGCCGGCCTGCTTATCTGCTATACCATTTGGGCCTCAGCAATTCTCCCTGCGCTTATAATCGGCTTATGGGCAAAGCGCCCGCGCCCGCTCGCCGCAATTATGTCAATGAGTGTCGGTATACTTGTTGCAATGATTGCCATAATATTTCTGTTTGTTTTCCCCGGGGAAATCGAGGTGATCATTATCCCAGGTCTCGGCGCAGCACTGTTGGCGTACGTCTTGGGACATTGGATTGAAGGAATTAAATCTGGAGCGTGAAAGATGGAAGTAGTTATCTTCGTTCTTGTGTTGGTTGCGATCTTAGTTTCCGTCGTTAGCGGCGTGTGGGTTGCGATTGCGCTGGTAAGTGCTGTCAGCGCACGTCGGCGCATACCTACTGCCCAGCTCCGGGCAGATGAGAAAGACGTCGGCCAAGAGACAAAATGACGTGTTCTGCAACCACCGTTTATAACGGTTTTTCTGTTGCAAATCATCTTCTTATAATATACCCCGGTTGTGGTTCTTTGTGAAGCCGCTGGAGCCGGTTGTTAAAGCACAACCGATGGGGAAAATTTATGTTGCTAAAAGAGCAGTTGGATGGTTTAATTTTTTTTGTTTGGTGTTATGTCGAGTTATACATAACGAATTCGCAGGTGCATAAATGACCAGGAATTCCGAAATAATTGACGCGGTTATCCAAGCGGCAAGTGATATCAATGGTAGAAAGAGGCTACCGTGTGCGGAGGCTTTTCGTATAGCAGAGCAGTTCGGCGTGGAGAAGCGGGAAATGGGGCGAATTTGTAATGCCCTCAAAATCAGGATAAGCAACTGCCAACTTGGATGTTTTAAGTGATAGCAGGCGAGGTGACAAAGTGAAAAAACTCAAAGCAAGGTTCAAACTTTGGCTAAGTTCCAAAGATGCCGAAGGCGTCTTCGGCGACGGCAAGTGGCGGCTGCTCAAGGCGATTGAGACGGAAGGGTCGTTGACAGGAGCTTGCGAATTACTGGGCATAAGCTACCGAAAGGCCTGGGGCGATTTGAAGAAAGCCGAGGAATGTCTAAATACCGCTTTGCTCGACAAACACCGCGGAGGCAATATGGGAGGGCGCACTGCTCTAACGGAACAAGGCAGGAAATGGGTCAAAGCTTACACCCGATTTCGCCATGACGTTGAAAAAGCAGTGGAAAAAGCTTACGGAAAACACCTCAAGGAGCTTTAGCAGTGAATAGAATTGTGAAGGCCATCTCAATTTTTCTGGTTCTCATATTTCTTGTTGCAGTGGCTGCAAACAGACAATTCAGAATTCAAGATTCAAAATTCAAAGCCGGCGCGAATGAGTTGGTCATCTTTCATGCGGGCAGCCTGGCGGTTCCTTTCAAACAAATATGCGAGGAATTCAGTGCGCTCAACGCCGATGTGAGGATTGTTCGCGAAGCTGCAGGCAGCCGAATGTGTGCTCGCAAAATCGCGGATTTGAATAGACGCTGCGATGTTATAGCTTCTGCGGACTACACAGTCATAGATACCCTTCTAATACCCGAATATGCGGAGTGGAATATCAAATTTGCGAGTAATGAAATGGTTATTGTTTTTCGCAGAGACTCGCGCAGAGCCAATCATATCAACAAAAACAATTGGTACGATATTCTGCTGGAAAACGATGTTGCTTTTGGCAGGTCTGACCCGAACGCAGACCCGTGCGGCTATCGGGCGGTGCTTACAGTAATCCTTGCGGAAAAATTCTATAACAGGCGGGGCCTTGCAGAGAATATCCTGGCAAAAGACCGTAGATACATCCGCCCCAAAGAAGTTGATTTATTGGCGCTTTTAGAAGTCGGTGAGCTCGATTATATTTTCATATATCGCAGCGTTGCCGAGCAGCACAAGCTCCGAATGATACTGCTGCCCGACCAGATCAACCTGAAGAAAGCCGAGTTTGCTGATTTCTACAAAACTGCTCACGTCAATGTAACAGGCAAGAAGCCGGGAACCTTCATCACAAAAACCGGGGAGCCGATAGTGTATGGTGTGACCATCCCAAAGAATGCGCCGAATCACGAGCTTGCATTGAAGTTTTTGACTTTTTTGCTGGATGCGGATAAGGGCGGAGCAATCCTTAAAAGGAACGGTCAGACGTTGATGGTTCCCTCAACAACGGACAGTTTTGACAGGCTTCCAGAGTGCCTGACAAAGTATGCGCTGCCGGTGCAGCAGGGGGGCAAGGGATGAGACGTTCAGCGTTTAGAACTGAACCGCTTTATCTCGTATTTGCAGCACTTGGCGGACTTGTGTTGTTGTTCATTATTGCGCCGCTGATGAGTATGTTCGTGAACTGCTCGCTGCCGGAACTTGCCGAAACGCTCAGGGACAATGAGGTTAGAAGCAGTATTTGGCTGACATTGTGGACGTCGATGGCTGCGACGGTGATTTTTGCAATTGCTGCCATTCCTTTTTCGTACCTGTTGGCGCGAAAAGATTTTCCGCTAAAAGGACTTGTGACGGGGATTATCGACCTGCCTATTGTCATACCACATTCTGCAGCGGGGATTGCGCTTTTTGGGGTACTTTCTCGAAGCACTCTATTGGGAAGGGCAGCGGAGAAAATGGGATTTGGTTTTGTTGGTACAAGTTTCGGCATAATGGCGGCGATGGCGTTTGTGAGTATTCCGTATCTTGTTAACGCAGCAAGGGACGGATTTCTTGCTGTCGATGAGCGCCTTGAAAAAGCCGCGCTTAATCTTGGAGCAGGTCCTTTGAGAGTATTCCTTACCATCTCGGTTCCTCTGGCGTGGAGGCCAATTTTGTCAGGTTTGATTTTGATGTGGGCGAGGGGAATGAGCGAATTCGGCGCGGTACTAATAATCGCGTATCGACCTATGATTACGCCGGTGTTGATATATGAACGCTTCGGTGCTTTTGGTCTGAAATACGCCCGGCCGGTGGCGGTTCTTTTTGTATCGGTGTGTCTGGTGTTTTTCATTATGTTGAGGCTTTTGGCTAAGGGAGAAAAAGTTGCTGAGCGTTAGGAATATTTCCAAGTCTTTAGGCGCTTTGGCTATAAAAGACGTTTCTTTCGAGGTGCGGCCGAGCCAGTACTTTGTTCTGCTTGGCGCATCCGGGGTGGGCAAAAGTGTATTGTTGGAGACGGTAGCCGGGCTTATTCAGCCGGACTCCGGCCGGATATTTCTCGGCGGTAAAGATATTACAGAGGAAAAGATTCAGAATCGAAAAATTGCCTTGGTCTTTCAGAACAGTACACTTTTCCCGCATATAACGGTTTACGATAACGTCGCGTATCCGCTCCGATGCAAAAATCTCAAGGGTGAGCGGATACGGCAGCGAGTAATTGAGCTTGCTGAGGAGTTCGGATTCACCGGCCTTCTTAAACGCAGTCCGCAGACTCTCTCAGGCGGAGAATCTCAGCGTGTTTCATTGGCACGGGCGGTGGCGAGCGAGCCGCGATGTCTGCTATTGGATGAACCGATATCTTCTCTGGATGCAAAAGTGAGGCCGGAGATGCATGCCCTTTTGCGCAAAATTAGCGCTAACGGCCAGACTATAGTACACGTGACGCACGATTACACTGAAGCAGTTTCATTGGCGACTCATATAGCAGTTATGGAAGGCGGGAGCATAGCACAGATGGGTACGGTGGAGGAGGTTTTTCAACGTCCCAAGTCGGAGTTTGTCGCGAGATTTGTCGGTATCAGGAATTTCTTTAGGGGCCGACTGGAAGAGTCGCGCGAACGCGAGGCAGACACGAGGCGGTTTACCACCGGCGGCCTTGACTTTTCAGTCCTCACTGACAGTTCCGGCGGCAATGGGTTTGTTTGCATCCGAAGTGAAGATGTTACAATCAGCAATGCGGCGAGCCGGACAAGCGCCCGCAACAACTTTCAAGGGACAATTGTGGACATTGAACCTGTTGGTGTTGGTGTCGAGGTCATAGTCGATATTGGAACCGAAGTCGCGGCTTTGATAACTGTGGAATCTGTCGAAGCGCTGGAGTTGCATTGTGGGAAGAAAGTGTGGGTAAGTTTTAAAGCCTCCGCTGTTAAATACATTGAGCAATAGAATGAACAAACTTAATGGGATGTTGTTAATCGGCTCTGCTGGCAGAAATGTCGGCAAGACCGAATTGGCCTGTGCGCTCATCAGGAGATATAGCAAGAGCAGCCCGATCGTGGGAATAAAGGTTACTACCATAAGAGCCAAAGATGGAAAATGTCCTCGCGGTGGGCGCGGCTGCGGGGTTTGCTCCTCACTCGATGGAAATTTTTGCATCACGGAAGAGGTGGATAAGAACTCCAACAAAGATACTGTAAGGCTCCTCAAGGCAGGCGCGAGCCGGGTTTTTTGGCTGCGTATAATGAAAACACACCTCAAAGAAGGGCTAACCACCCTGCTTGACGTAGTTGGATCTGATGCTGTTCTGATTTGCGAATCGAACTCGCTGCGCAGGGTCGTTGAGCCGGCGGTGTTTCTTATGGTCATAGCACGTGATTCGGGCGCGTGGAAAAGTTCGGCTCGGGACGTCAAGGAACGTGTGGACAAAATCCTGACGTGGGACGGCAATAACTTTGATTTTGATATCGACCAGATAAAACTTATCGACCGAAAATGGACAATAATGGAAAAAGCAACGGCGATAATAATGGCGGGCGGCGAAAGCCGTAGAATGGGTGTCGACAAAAGTATGTTTCCGGTCAAGGGACTCGCTCTGATAGAGACAATCGCTGAGCAACTTCGCGGCTTGTTTAGCCAGATACTTATAAGCGCCAACGAAGTTGAAAAATTGGCCTTTCTCGACTTGCCGATTATCCAGGATAGAGTCCCAGGGCAGGGGCCTCTGATGGGCATAGCCTCGGCACTTGAGGCCTCGGATAACGAACTGAATTTTGTTGTGGCCTGCGACATTCCATACATAGATATGTGTTACGTCAGAAGGATGCTTATGGAAGCCAAGGGTGCGGATGCGGTTATCCCTACTGCCGGTGACGAGAAATACGAGCCGCTCTTTGCAGTGTATCACAAGGGCGTGCTTGGGGCCATCAACGAGGTGTTGTCATCGGGGGGACGCAAAATAAGCAATATCTTCGAACGGTGCAAGGTCAGGTTCATTAAGTTGGAAGCGGAGCAGTATGCCAATCTGAACACGATGGCAGAGTTTAAAGAATTTCAGGAAGAGCACGATGATGAAGTTCGATGAAGCATTTGAAATTGTTATGGGTTCAGCTCATCAACTCGGTACGGAACGCGTCGATATAATACATGCGGCGAGCCGGATATTAGTTGAGGATGTCAAATCAGATATGGACATGCCGCCTTTTGACAAAGCGGCTATGGACGGCTATGCCTGTCGCAGGGAAGACCTTGTGAATGAGCTTGCAGTGATTGAGACGATACTCGCCGGATGTGTTCCAAAGAACACCATTGGGCACAACCAGTGCGCTAAGATTATGACCGGCAGTATCGTTCCGTCGGGCGCCGACTGCGTGATTATGAAAGAGTATGTCGAACTGTTGACTGAGAATACAATACGCTTTGTCGAGGAGAAGACGGCAGATAACATCTGCTGCAAAGGCGAGGACATTAAAGCCGGCGACATCGTTTTGAAAAAGGGCATCGTGCTAAGGCCGCAGTATATCGCGGTTCTGGCATCGGTAGGTCACACGCAGCCGCTGGTCGCAAAAAGGCCAAGGGTGGCGGTTATTGCAACGGGTGACGAGTTAGTTGAGCCGGCGTCAAAACCGGGCCCTTCGCAGATAAGAAACAGCAACAGCTTTCAGCTTGCCGCCCAGGTGACAGCCGTAGGTGCGATGGCAACGAACTGTGGTATCGCCGCAGATACCAAAGAAGTCCTTGACAATATGGTCAAGAATGCGATAGCGGAAAATGATGTCGTGATTCTCTCGGGCGGCGTATCAGTGGGTGATTACGACCTAGTTCGGCAAATTCTAAAGGAAAACAGCGTGGATTTGTTGTTCGAGAAGATTGCAGTGAAGCCGGGCAGACCGACGGTTTTCGGTGTATGCGACGAAGCTTTTTGCTTTGGACTGCCGGGTAATCCGGTATCGAGCTTTGTTATGTTCGAATTATTAGTCAAACCTTTCCTTTTTAAGATGATGGGACACGATTTCAAGCCACTGCAAAAGCAAGGTGTCCTGGAAAGGACAATAAAACGGGAAAAAACTGAAAGAGATTCGTGGCTGCCCGTTGTATTTACGAAAAACGGCAAGGTTGCAGTCGTCGAATATCACGGCTCGGCACATGGTAACGCGTTGTGCGAAGCTGACGGCTTACTCTGCATACGTGCCGGGGTGGCGGAAATCGAAGAGGGGACTTCTGTTGTTGTTCGACAGATTTAACAGAAGAATAGACTACTTGCGGATATCGGTTACGGACCGCTGCAACCAGCGGTGCATATATTGTATGCCGGAAGATATTTTTGTACCTAAGAGCCACAGAGACATTCTTTCTTACGAACAAATCGAGTCGTTTACCAAAGTCGCCGCGAGGATGGGTATAACAAAAGTTCGACTGACCGGCGGCGAGCCGCTGGTACGAAGAGGTATTGAGCAATTGGTAGCAAAACTTTCATGTATTGACGGGGTCGACGAAGTCTGTATGACAACAAACGGTTCGCTGCTTGCAGCGAAGGCGGCAATACTCAAGCGAGGCGGCCTTAGTCGCGTGAACATCTCAATAGATTCGCTTGACGCGGACAGGTATTGCCGGATTACTCGCGGCGGTGATTTGGTTCAAGCTTTGGCAGGTGTTGATGCAGCGATCGAAGCGGAGCTTACCCCGATAAAGATTAATATGGTCGTTCTTGATGATACGACTGGGGATGATATCGAAAAGATGCAGGCGTTTTGCAAGCAGAGAGGATTGCAGCTTCAAAAGATTATGCAGTTTTCACTTTATGACAGGGCTGACCTGAGCCCGCCTGTGGCGGGTTTTCAGACGGAGCGCCCGCCGAAGTGCAGTTGTTGCAATAGACTCAGACTAACTGCGGACGGATTCCTCAAGCCCTGCCTTTTTTCCGACCGTGAAATAAAAGTTGATTTTGATGATATCAGCGGTTCCATACGCGAAGCAGTAGCGAAAAAGCCGGAAAATGGAAGCTCCTGTAGAAACAGACTTATGAGCCAAATCGGAGGCTAAAACGAAATGCAAAATTCAAAAGGTATGATAGATGTAAGCGGCAAGGATATTACGGTCAGGACCGCAAAGGCACGCGGATGTATTGTGCTCGGCGAAGAGGCTTTCGACATTGTCAGGCAGCGCACTTGTATCAAGGGAGACGTTCTTGAGACGGCCAAGATAGCCGCGATAAATGCTGTGAAAGCTACGCCTTCAATTATTCCAATGTGCCATACCATTCTGATTGAGGTGGTGGGGGTGGATTTTGTGACGGATGAGGCAAGCAGGTCGGTTTGCGTTAATGTAGAGGTTAAATCGTCCGGCAAAACAGGAGTTGAAATGGAAGCTCTTGTTGGTGCAGGCGCAGCCTGTCTTACTATTTACGATATGCTAAAGTACAAGGGCCGGGATATGGTCATAACCGAAATAAAGTTACTTGAAAAAACAGGCGGCAAAAGTGGCGATTACAAAAGGCAGAATTAAGGCAATATCAATTTCGAGCCAGCGTGGTACAAAGAAATTCAATGTGCCTTTAGCTCAACTCAAGGCCGGTTTCGGCATAGTCAGTGACGCACATTCCGGAAACTGGCACAGGCAGGTAAGCTTGCTGGCTATTGAGTCAATCGACAAAATGGTCGCGAGCGGCGCTAAAGTAACGCCGGGCGATTTTGCAGAAAATATAACGACAGAGGGGATCGACCTGCAGTCTCTCAAGGTAGGCAGCGGACTTAGGCTTGGCAACGAGGCTGAAGTTGAAGTTACTCAGTTTGGCAAAGAGTGTCACAGCCGGTGCGAAATCTTTGAGCAGGTTGGTGATTGTATTATGCCGCGAGAAGGTATCTTTGCGAAGGTGACCAAAGCCGGCTCGATAAAGGTCGGGGACATTATAAAGGTGGTTGCTGATAATGATTAGAGTGGCGATATTGACAGTGAGCGACAGTTGTTCGCAGGGCAAAAGAGAAGATGTAAGCGGGCAAACCATCAAGGATACACTCCCGGCTGACAAGTTTGAGATTTGTGACTACAAAATCACGGCCGACGACCAGAGGAATATCGAGAAAGAGCTTATATACTTCGCTGATGAGGTCAAAGCTGATATTGTCTTGACTACCGGCGGTACTGGCCTTGGGCCGCGTGACGTTACGCCCGAGGCCACGGCAGCGGTATGCCAGAAAATGGTTCCCGGCCTGGCTGAAGCAATGCGCCTGGAAGGACTGAAAAAAACCAAGAGCGCTATCTTGTCACGAAGTGTTGCCGGCGTTCGTGGAAATACTCTTATAGTCAATCTGCCCGGCAGCCCCAAGGGAGTAAGAGAGTCCCTTGAAATAATTTTAGACGTTCTGCCCCACGCCCAAGATATGCTGCTTGGTCGAGGGCACGGATGATTGTTTTATATACTGGGAGCAGATAGAGGATACAAAACTCAATGGCTCATAATGGCCTGTGGGAACAACTTGCCGGATTGGACCGGCAAAAAACCGCTGTGCGGGCGAAGTGCCAATACGTCAGTGACCCCGAGCGCCACCTCATTACTATGCTGAACACCGAGTATGTAGTTAATCTCTCTGATAAGCAGATTTTTTGTGCCCAGGCAAATTCATCCCCGGCCCCCGCAGAGTTTCTTGAGCAGCTTTGCGTTCTTGCCTATCTGATAAACGCTCAGGATTTGCCGCTCGCCGACAAACTTGTCAAGGCCGAGGCTTTGCCGAATGGGCAGTTCTTTTTCAGAGGGTTGCACAGCCTTCCCACAGAGAAGTTGGGAAAGGCCTTTGGCGAGCGCCCTGAACAGCTATATCGTGTCAGCGAGCAGTTTGACGCCAAACAATGCGAATTTGGTGATGCCTCAATTCGGTTGTATGTGCTGCCTCGAATCCCGTTAACGATAGTGGTTTGGGGTGCGTGCGATGAATTCCCAGCCCGCGCGTCTATTCTCTTTGACCAGACGGCAGTGGTGCATATACCGCTGGATGCGTTGCTTGCGGCCGTGGGGCTTGCCGTGGACGCAGTGATAAAGGCTGCTGAGCAAAGCAGTTAAATAATCGTCGGCTTTTCCGGGCGGGTTCAGAAAGCACAGGTCATTCTTAGCAGCGGCTGCCGCTCGCGCTTTTTCTGACAATTGCGCTGCAAAATTGCAGACTAAGGCTTTGACAGCGTAAGTGTGAGATGGTAGTATGGCGATTTTCATTTGAGTCGTAACGCTGGGTGTGGTTATTCAAGCATTCAAAGTTCAATCTTTCAAGGCTGAACTTTGAACAAAAGAAGCTGTAAGTATTGTTGGGGTAACATCTTAGTATGTGCAGCTTTACTTGCATGATGTAAGCCTTTTGTTAGTAGCAGGTTAGGATTCGATTTGCAGTCAGGTGTAAAAATAGCGATTGGTGGCAAAGGGGGTGTAGGCAAGACAACCGTCTGTGCTGTTTGGGCGCAACTGCTTGCTGAAGATGGGTTTGGCGTGCTTGCCATAGATGCTGACCCAAATGCTAATCTCGCTTCGGCTTTCGGTATACCTTCCGAGCAAAGCCCGGAGCCGCTTATCAAGATGAAAGAGCTGATAGCTGAACGTACCGGAACCACTAAGGACGCAATCGGAGCATACTTCAGGCTGAATCCTAAGGTAAGCGATTTACCTGAGAAATACTCGCTTGAAGTTAGAGGCTTGAAATTACTGGTCTTAGGAGGCATTACCCAAGCTGGGGCCGGCTGCGCTTGTCCGGAGGGAGCGTTTTTGAAGGCACTGCTCAGTTATACTATACTACAAAGCAAGGAAGTAGTCCTGGTTGATTTGGCTGCCGGCGTTGAGTTCCTGGGAAGAGCAAGCGTTCAGGGGATTGATGCCCTGGTGGTCGTGGTTGAGCCGGGAAGCAGAAGCATCGAGACTGCGATAAACATAGCCCGAATGGGCAAAGAGTTGGGAATAAAACAGGTCGCAGCCATCGCGAATAAGATTACAGATGCCAGCCAAGTTGAAGCAATAAAATCTCAATTGGCACAGGCAAACATAACTATCCTTGCCAATATTGAATATCGTTCAGCAGTGCAGGAAGCGGACTTGGAGAAAAAGAACGTTTTGCAGGCAAGTCCGGAAATTGTTGAACAATTGCGAGAGGCGAAGAACACGTTGACAGATTTGATTTTTCAGAGTGTTCGTTCGGATGCAGGTAACAAGTAGTTCGTCTGGTTGTTTTGGAGATTGAGATGGCCAAGGCTATTGTGGTAAATATCGAGAAATGCTTAGCGTGCAAAAGCTGTGAGATAGCTTGCGCCCTGGCACATTCAAAATCAAAAGTACTCGAAGAGGCTGTGGCAGAATCGCCGAGACCGCAGCGGATGGTTACGGTGGAAGCAGCGGGCGAGTTTGGGGTGCCCATCCAGTGCAGGCATTGCGAGGCGGCGCCTTGTGTCGAAATTTGCCCAACCGGAGCCATTCAGCGACAAAGTGAAGAAGGGCCTATCGTGGTTGACAAGGAACTCTGTATTGGATGCAAGCTGTGTATGCTTATATGCCCTTTTGGCGTGCTGCGAATCGGTACAGAAGGCCGAGCCGTTATTAAATGTGATATGTGCTTAGAGCGAATGGAGGAGGGGCAGGAGCCGGCCTGTGTCGAGGCCTGTCCAACCAAGGCTTTGAAGCTGGTTTCGCTCGAGGAGATAACAAAGACAAAACGCAGGGAAGCGTCAAAAAAACTTGCCAAAGAAGTCGAGCATAAGAAAGTTGAAAGCAAGGAAGAATAAAAGGTGCGCAATATAGTTGTTATTGGCGGAAGTGCGGCAGGAATGATGACGGCTATAGCCGCCGCTCAGGAGAGCACGGACGCTGAGGTAGTGGTAGTTACCCGGGACAGGCTGCCCTACCGCAGGCCTGCCATACCCGCGTTGATCGCAGGTTACATAACAGGGCCAGAGGGGGCAAAAGTCTTCTCCTCTCAAACGTTGGCTCGGTACAACGTAAAACTAATTTGTCCCGCTGAAGCTACTGATATCGACCCAAAAAGCAAAGTCATTTCAATTCTGTCCGACGGCAAAAAGGAGAAACTGCCCTACGATGCAGCGGTGATTGCAACCGGTGGCCATCCATTGATACCCAGGATTCCGGGAGCCGACAAAAAGGGCGTTTGCACCTTTACCACTTACGAAGCAGCGGCCGAAATTGTAGAGGTAGCTAAGACGGCAAACTGCGCGGTTGTGATAGGGGCGGGTTTCATTGCTCTGGAAATCGCTGAGGCCCTTATGCACAAGGGATTGGATGTTTATTTCAACGTGCGTTCCAGAATACTTAGAAAGCTGCTTGAGCCGGAAGTTTCCGAATTTCTTATCCATAAATTTGAGCGGCGGGGTTTAAGGATGCTTGCCGGCGAGGCAATTTCTGAAATCGGCGGCAACAGTTCCGTTGAGTATGTCGTCCACAAAGACAGGCAAATAGCAACGAATCTTGTGGTGATGGGTACTGGGGTCAAGCCTAACGTCGGCCTTGCGGAAAAATGCGGTATCGAGTTGGGGCCAACCGGTGCTGTCAAAGTCGACAATCGTATGCGGACTTCCATTGCAGATATCTACGCCGTGGGAGACTGTGCCGAAAGTCCCGATTTGGGCACGGGCAGATTCGTGTATTCGCCCGTAGGAAGTATCGGAGCTGCTGCTGGAAAAATAGCAGGTAGAAATGCAGCCGGAGCAAATCAGGAAACTAAGGGATTTTTGCGGGCCCAAGCTGACCATATTTTGGGTATGCAGATATTCAGCCTCGGCCATAGCACCACCACCGCAAAGGAGGTCAATTTGAAGGTCAAGGTACATAATTTAACTGCGCCGGCACCGGCTGAGAATAACCGCGGAACAGAGCCATTTCAGATGGCAAAACTTCTAACCGATACCCACCAAAAAATTGTTGGGGCCCAGCTTGTAACCAAAAAGTTCGGTTCGCAATTTGCCTGGCAGCTGTACGAAGCCGTTCTGGCTGGGGAGAATCGAGAAGAATTTTTAAAGCGGTTTAACTCGCCTCGGATGAAAGTGACAGAAGCTTTGGTGCAGGCCGTAAAGTCCACAGTTACCGTTGAAAGCGTAGGGCAAGACAAAGCATTAAAGTTGGCTGACGCAGTCAGCCAAAAGGGCACAAATTAGTAATGTGAGGAATTATTATGGATCCGAAAGAACGTAGCAGCGACAAAGCATCGCAGGAAATGCTTGAGCGTATGTATGAAGCCGGCATAAAAAATGCCTGGGACAGGTTTGAGGAACAGGAGCCTCAATGTGGTTTCGGAAAACTTGGCATATGCTGCCGAAATTGCTCGATGGGGCCGTGCCGGATTGACCCGTTTGAGGATGGGCCGGAATGCGGCGTATGCGGTGCCACGGCAGACACCATTGCTGCAAGGAATCTGCTGCGAATGGTTGCAGCCGGAGCAGCAGCGCATTCCGACCACGGCCGGGATATAGCACACACGCTGAAGATGGTTGTGGAAAGTGAGCAGTGTGACTACATGATAAAGGATGAACAGAAATTAAAGCAGGTTGCCAGCCGATGCGGAATCAAAACCGACGGCAGAGAGATAAAAGAAATTGCTGCAGAGCTCTCTGATGTAGTGATGAACGAATTCGGCAGACAGGAAGGTACTCTTACTACCGTGGCTGGCTACGCCCCGCCCGCCAGGCAAAAGGTATGGAAGCAGTTAGGAGTTACCCCCCGGTCAATCGACCGGGAGATTGTCGAAATTATGCACAGGACGCATATAGGCGTAGGCTCCGACTACAAAAACCTCGCCAAACAGGCGCTACGATGCAGCTTGTCGGACGGATGGGGCGGTTCGCTCATAGCTACCGAGCTTTCCGATATCTTGTTCGGCAGTCCCAAAGCTGTCCGCTTTGGTGCCAACCTTGGGGTGTTGGATGAGAAGCAGGTCAATATAGTTGTGCACGGCCACGAACCGACCCTGTCGGATGTCGTCGTGGCAGTATCACAGGAACCCGAACTTCTAAAAATGGCAAAAGACAAGGGCGCCGAAGGCATCAATATCGCCGGAATATGCTGCACAGCTAATGAGATATTGATGCGTCACGGGATACCGGTTGCAGGCAATTTCCTGCAACAGGAGTTGGCTATAATGACCGGTGCGGTTGATGTGATGCTGGTGGACGTTCAGTGCATTATGCCTGCGCTCGGTTCGCTCTCTGGCTGTTTCCATACGAAGCTTATTACAACTTCGCCGAAATGCAAGATGGCCGGAGCTGAGCATATTGAGTTCCACGAGGACAAGGCAGTGGAAACTGCTCGGCAAATCATCAGGATGGGCATTGAGAATTTTGCGAACAGGAGAGGTAAGGTTAAGATTCCGCAAGTGACGGAGCAGGGTATTGCCGGCTTTACCACCGAGAATACCTTTTACCATCTGGGCGGAAGGTACCGCGGAAGCTACCGGCCGTTGAATGATGCTGTTATCTCAGGTCGTCTGCGGGGTGCAGCAGGAGTTGTCGGCTGCAACAACCCGAAGCAAACGCATGATTCCTGTCACGTTGCTATGATAAAGGAGCTTATCAAAAATGATGTTCTGGTCGTTAGCACCGGCTGCAGTGCTATAGCGGCGGCTAAAGCCGGGCTGATGAGGCCGGATGCCGCTGCCAAATACTGCGGCAAGGGCCTGCAGGAAATATGTGAAACCGTCGGGATACCACCGGTGCTGCACGTCGGCTCTTGTGTTGACAACAGCAGAATCCTGACAATTCTGGCAAATACGGTGGCCGAAGGCGGATTGGGAGACGATATTTCCGATTTGCCGGTTGCCGGCGCCGCACCCGAATGGATGTCGGAAAAGGCAGTTTCCATCGGGATGTATTTCGTCGCATCGGGAGTCTATACTGTCATTGCTGAGCCGTTACCCATTCTCGGTGCAGAAAATCTAACCCGGTATCTAACAGAGGACTTGGAAAAAGAAATCGGCGGCAAATGGGCCTTTGAGAGGGACCCCATTAAGGCTGCTGGTATGATGATTGAGCATATTGAGAAGAAGCGTGACGCTCTGGGAATAAACGTAGAAAAAGAACGAAAACTTTACGATATGGAAGAACGACGAGCGTTGGTGGTATAAATCGGCGAATAAAAAGGAGATTTGTAAAATGTCGAGAGTAATTGCGACGAGCGCGATAAATGGTGCTTACAAGATAGTCGAGCAGGCCGAGAGCATGCTGGCGAACGTCATCGAGCAAAAGGGCAAAGACTGCAAGGTCGAGTTTCCGAACACCGGCTATTACATACCGATTATTTATTCGATGACAGGCAGGGCCGTCGAGACTTTAAGTGATTTTGAAGAAGTGATGGCCAACGAAATCAGGCCCTTGCTGCCCGAACGCGTTCCGGACGATATGTGGCTGCCATACCTTGGCCCTGCGCTTGACGCCGGTATGGCTACACTTTTCGCTGAGGAGATTATCGAGGCGTGCAAATATTTAATCGGGCCTAATCCGGTGGATGGTATCTGGTTGGGCGCCGCAGACGATGTGATCCTCAGAGAACGCGGTATTCAGTTCGTTGACGGCTCAGCCCCCGGTTTTGCTGCAATTGTGGGCGCAGCGCCGGATGTTGAAACTGCGGTCGAGATAGCCCGGAAGTGCCAGGAGCGTTGCTTGTATGTGTTTATGGCCGGCCACCACAACGGGACCACCTTTGCAGAGCAGCTTGTTGAAGGTGGCGTGCAATTGGGCTGGGATACCAGATTGGTACCTTTCGGGCGCGAGATTACGGCGGCGATATATGCGGCGGGTTTTGCGGCGAGAGCGGCACTGAGCTACGGGGGTGTTCCGGCGGGTGATTTCAAGCGAAATCTCCTTTATAACAAAAACAGAATCTTTGCATTTGTGGTGGCTTTGGGTGAGGTTACCGACGAATGGTATGCGACGGCAGCGGGGGCGATCAATTTTGGATTCCCTGTTATAGCCGATTCGGATATTCCGCAGATTCTCCCTACCGGAGTCTGTACTTATGAGCATGTGGTTTCCAAGGTACCACACGAGCAGATAATAGAAAAAGCCATCGAAGTCAGAGGGCTCAAGATTAAGGTCTCCGAAGTGCCGATCCCTGTCCCGTACAGCCCGGCATTTGAGGGCGAGCGTATTCGTAAGGAAGATATGCACGTTGAGTTTGGAGGACAAAGGACGCCGGCGTTTGAATGGCTTCGGATGCTTGATATTGCTGAGGTTGAGGACGGCAAGATTGAAATAAAGGGGCCGGGTGTTGACTCGGTTCAGACAGGTGGAAAGATGCCGCTGGGCATAGTGGTTGAAGTGGCAGGCAGAAAGATGCAAACTGATTTCGAGCCTGTACTGGAGCGCCAGGTACATACGTTTATGAACGAGGCCCAGGGACTCTGGCATATGGGTCAGCGGAACATCAACTGGATACGAATCAGCAAAGATGCTGCAAAAGCGGGATTCAAACTCGAACACATCGGCAAGCTCCTGCACGCGATGTATCATGAGCAGTATTCGAATATCCTCGACAAAGCGCAGGTCAAAATATTCACGGATGAAAAAGATGTTCTAAAACTCCGTGAGCAGGCAACAAAAGTGTATGCAGAGCGGGATGCTCGATTGGCAGGTATGACGGATGAGGATATAGATACATTTTATTCGTGCACACTGTGTCAGAGTTTTGCGCCGAACCATGTGTGCGTAATTTCGCCGGAGCGGCCCGGTTTGTGCGGGGCTTATAGCTGGCTGGACTGCCGGGCAGCTTATGAGATAAGCCCTGCCGGCGCCAATCAGCCTATCTCGAAAGGCAAGTGCATCGAGACAACCATTGGTCAATGGGACAAGGTAAACGCATTTGTGCTTAAGACGAGCGGCGGCAATGTCGAGCGAATGAGTCAGTACAGTATGATTACCGACCCGATGACTTCCTGCGGCTGCTTCGAATGTATAGCTGCGGTACTGCCTTCTACAGGCGGGATAATGATTGTCAACCGTGAATTTCCGGATATGACTCCCTGTGGTATGAAGTTTTCGACCCTCGCCGGTACCGTAGGCGGCGGTAACCAATCGCCCGGCTTCATCGGGCACTCGAAGCACTATATCAACTCAAGGAAATTTATTGCCGCTGAAGGAGGAATTCGGCGGATTGTCTGGATGCCTGCTATGTTAAAAGAGGAGATCAAGGATAAGTTCATTGAGAGAGCAAAGGAATTTGAACTTGGTGGAGAAGAATTTCTCGCCAAGATTGCTGATGAAACCTCGGCCGCCACGGAAGATGAGGTCTTAGAATTTATCACCAAAGCCGGCCATCCTGTATGCTCTTTGGAACCTATGTTTTAAGAAATTGGCTCGTTGGCCGTGACCCGTGAGTGGAACGAATCACGAGCGACGAGCAACGGGAGACGAAACTATGGCACTGACAGGATTAGAAATCTTCAAACTGCTACCAAAAACCAACTGCAAAAAGTGCGGCATGCCGACTTGTCTTGCCTTTGCCATGCAGCTTGCTCAGAAACGCGCCAAGCTCGAAGACTGCCCTGACGTTTCAGAAGAAGCCAAGAAAGTGCTCGCAGCCGCTGCCGCTCCTCCGATGCACAAAGTAGTGTTCGGCAGTGGGGATAATCAAGTACAGGTTGGGCAGGAGACGGTAATGTTCCGACACGAGGAGAAATTCTATAATCCCACCGTTCTGGCGGTGACCGTCTCGGACAAACTTGCAGGCGAAGATTTGAAAAAACGCATTGAGTCCATAAACGCACTGCAGTTTGAACGGGTCGGGACAAAAATTGAAGTCAATGCCTTAGTAGTTATTAACGACAGCGGTTCCTCATCACAATTTGCTGAAGCCTGCGCAAAGGCAAGAGAATTGAGCAGTCTTGCTCTAATCCTCGTTTCAGATTCCCCGGAGGCAATGGCAGCGGCGATTGGCAAAACCAAAGAGGTTGTCCCTTTGATAGCGCAAGCCGCAGCGGATACAGCCGAAGCAATGGCCAAAGTCGCCAAAGACAACAACTGCCCGCTGGTGGCAAAAGCTGAATCAATTGAGGCACTTGCTGACCTTACTGAGAAGATTAAGGCGCAGGGTATTGAGGATATTGTTCTGAACTTGGAAGCCTCGAATCTGCGGGACAAATTGTTTAACTTCTCAAGGATGCGGGCTTTGTCGCTGAAAAAAGCCTTCAGGCCGTTAGGTTATCCAACCATATCTTTTGTCAAAGATGGCGACGCAAACCAACAGGCGGCTATAGCTACGAGCCTTATCTGCAAGTACTCCGGTATCGTCGTGATTGATACTGTCGAGGCGTATGCACTTTTGCCAATGCTGACCGTTGTGATGAATATATTCAGCGACCCGCAGAAACCGGTCCAGGTAGAACCGAAAGTGTATCCTATCGGCGAACCTGATGCCAATTCACCATTGATGTTTACGACAAACTTCTCCCTGACATACTACACCGTGGAATCGGACGTCGAGGCCAGCAGGGTGCCAAGCTATATTCTCGTTGTCGACACCGAAGGCACAAGTGTGCTGACGGCCTATTCAGGCGACAAGCTCAACGAAAAGACGGTAGCAGATGCTATCACCAGGCATAATGCAGAGAGCCTGGTTAAACACCGCAAGCTGATAATTCCCGGTTATGTGGCGGTAATGAGCGGCAAACTCGAAGAAGCCACGAACTGGGAAGTTATGGTAGGGCCGCGAGAAAGCTCGATGCTGCCCAAGTATCTGCAGGAGTTTTGGAAATAATTGGCCGTTTGCTGGATGCTGGATACTCGATGCTCGCCTTTTTCCTTCGAGTATCGAGAATCAAGTATCGGGAATCGAGTATCGAGAATCGAGTATCGAGTATGAAACAGAGCAAGAAGAAAAAATGCACAGTTCGGTTTGAGCCAAGCGGCCTCAGGACAGAGGTTCCGGCGGGGACCATTCTGCTTGAAGCGGCCCGCAAAGCCGGCATCTATCTAACCAGCATCTGCGGCGGAGATGGATATTGCGGCAAATGCAAAGTGGTAATCGACGAAGGACAATTCCAAAGCAGGCCCACTACTCTGCTTACGCCGGATGAAGTGCGGGAAAACATTGTTCTGGCCTGCCAGACAAAAGTGCTCTCCGACCTGACGGTAACAGTTCCGAAATCGCACGCCCTCGAGGCCGGCCAGATACTTATGGATGTAGATGCCCATAGATTCAGCGAGCTTGCCGGCGAGGTCCGGGAAGGTGTGTTTGAATTTGACCCTCTGGTTCGCAAACTCTGCGCTGAGATGTCGGCGCCGACGGTACACGACAATACAGCGGACCACGAGCGTCTGTATCTGGCCATACGAGAGCAAATTGACGCACCAATAATGCAAACCGGCTTTCGCATACTGCAGAGACTCTCCAAACTGCTTGTCGAAGCAAATTATAAGGTTGCGGTGACAATTGGTCGGCGCGGCGGTACTACGGAAGTTATAGAGGTTGAGCCGGGTAAGCGGTGTAAAACGAATTTCGCTGTGGCCGTTGACCTGGGCACAACCACCGTGGTGGCCCATCTTGTCGACCTGACAAATGCCAGGACAATAGATACTGAAGCAACGTACAACAGCCAGATAAACTTTGGCGAAGACTATATTCGCAGAATCATCTACGCAGAAGAAAATGACGCTTTCGACGAAATGCAAAACCGCATAGTGCACGATGTAAATAATCTCATAGTCACGCTGGCGACAAGACAAAGAATCGATTTGCAGGACATAACCGCTGTAATATGTGCCGGAAACACCGCAATGGCACATTTTTTGCTGAATCTTGACCCGACGCGAATACGTAGAGAACCCTATATTGCCTCTGTCAGCTTTGTACCGCCAATTCGAGCAGCAGAGGCGGGTGTCCAGGTCAACAAGCGAGGTTTATTATACTGCCTGCCCAGTATAGCTGCTTATGTGGGCAGCGACATAGTGGCAGGTGTGTTAACCACACGCATTTATACCAAAAAACGCATCTCGCTTTTTGTTGATATTGGAACAAACGGCGAGGTCGTTCTTGGTAATCGAGACTGGCTGATCTGCGCCTCAAGCTCGGCAGGCCCCGCGTTTGAAGGAAGCGGCGTTAAACACGGTATGAGGGCTGGGGCCGGGGCTATTGAGAAACTAAAAATTCTTACTGATGGTTCTATCGATTTTAAGACAATCGGCAATACCTACCCGGCCGGCATCTGCGGGTCAGGTCTTCTGGATACGATTGCGGAGTTTTTTGTAAACGGAATTATTGACCGGACGGGCCGCTTTAGGATTACTGATGACCCAAGATTTGAGGAAGCAGACGAAGGCTGGCAGTTTCAATTAGTCCCACCTACTAATGAGCATCAGCAAATCGTGATAACCCAGACCGATATTAACAACCTGATTCGTTCAAAGGCAGGGGTATTTGCCGCGATTAGAGTCCTTATGGATTCGACACAAACTAAGTCGGAAGATATCGACGCAATTTACATTGCAGGTGGATTCGGAAACTTTATGAATGTCCGACAGGCCGTCACTATCGGAATGCTCCCTGATGTGCCGTTGGAGAAAATTCAGTTTGTGGGAAATACTTCAATCGCAGGAGCAAAAACAGTTCTGTTGAGTCGAAAGGCCCTTGAGACAGCCGAGCAGGTCGCCAAGAGTATGACATATTTCGACTTGATGAGCTATCCGGGGTATATGGATGAATTTATTCGAGCAAATTTCCTGCCGCATACGGATTTGTCACTATTCCCATCGGTAAAAGACGTCAAGTGTGAAGCGTAAAGCGAGGCACGAGATAAGAAAATGGCAACAACTATTGCTGTAAGCGGAAAAGGCGGTTCAGGCAAAACAACCCTGGCCGCTATGATTATCAGGCTTTTGTCTGAGCAGACCGGCAGGCCCGTACTTGCGGTGGATGCTGACCCCAACTCTTGCCTGGGCTTGACGATGGGAGTTCAACCTGCGGCTGTTATTGCCGAAGTTCGGGAAAAAGCGGCTGGCAAGGGACCCGGTAATACCGGCCTTGATAAGGTGCGGTCGCTTGAATACGATATTCAGCAGGCAATTACAGAAGCCAATGGATTCGATTTGCTCACTATGGGCAGGCCGGAAGGACCAGGCTGCTACTGTGCGGCGAATAACCTTCTGCGAGAGTTTCTGAATAAACTAAGCTCAGCCTATGAGTTCGTCGTTATGGACAACGAAGCGGGAATGGAACACCTCTCTCGCCGAACCACTAATAATGTTGACCTGCTCTGTATAGTAGCGGAAGCAACGCAACTTGGTGAGCTTACTGCTCGGAGGATTTTTGAGCTTGCTAAAAAACTGCCAATATCCGTGAAGAACATCGGCATTATATGGAACAGGACGGACAGTAGCAAAGAATTGAACGGAATAGATGTGTTTGGGTCTGTACCTTACGACAAGGCTGTGTTGGATGCATCGATGCGGGGAGAAACGATATTCAACGTTGGACAGAAAAGCCCGGCACTTTTAGCTGTCGGCAATATACTTGAACAAAGGTTAGGGGTATTAAGAAACTGAAGACCGTAATAAAAATGTTTGATCTGGAGGATTTCAAATGCCAGTTCCTGAAATTGTAGAAAGTTTTACCGGCTCTGTAAACCGAGTTACGCTTGGGGCAGCCAAAGAAAGCGGCGGCACGCGTAGCTCAACGGTAACTGTGGGAGGAGCACGCAATGTAGCTTACGGTGGCTCTTTTGAAGATGCCGGCGAAAAACCGGTCATTGCTATGGACGTTATCGACACTAAGCCGGAGGATTGGCCCGACCCGCTTGCTGAACCTTATAAAGATGTAATGGACAGCCCCGGCGACTGGGCCAAAAAGTGCGTGGAGGAATTCGGGGCTGATTTAATCTGCCTGAAGTTTGACGGCGTTCACCCTGACAAAGCAGACAAGGATGCCGCTCACGCTGTCAAAGTCACCGAAGAGGTATTGAAGGCGGTCGGTGTGCCGCTTATTCTGTGGGATTCTGGAAACGACGAAAAAGACAACCAGGTTATGCCCAAGGTAAGTGAGGCTGCTAAAGGAGAGAATTGTCTTATTGGGGCTGCCGAAGAAGATAACTACAAATCTTTGACCGCCGTTGCTCTTGCTGATGGGCACAATCTCATCACCGCAGCGCCTCTGGACATAAACATCGGTAAGCAGGTCAACATTTTAGTTTCGGATATGGGGTTTCCGCTTGAGCGGATAGTGATGTTTCAGTCCACCGGTGCGTTAGGATACGGCATAGAGTATTCATATTCGATCCAGGAGCGTCAGCGTCTTGCTGCCCTTAGCGGCGACAAAGTGATGGCGATGCCGATTATTTGCGATGCAGGTTATGAATCGTGGCGGGCAAAAGAGGCCAAGCTCGCTGACGCGCCAGGCTGGGGAGCTGTCCAGGACCGAGGCCCGATGTGGGAAGCCGTGACCGCCATCTGCCTTCTCCAGGCCGGCGCCGATATAATCCGGATGCGTCATCCAAAAGCGGTCACAACCGTTAGGGACTTCATAAACCAAATCTGGCAATAAAAGCCGAAACTCTTCATATCGGAAGGAGAGAACTATGATACTAATTGGCGAACGAATTAACGGAATGTTTTCTGATGTTAAGCAGGCCATTGCTGAAAAAAACAAGCAGGTCATTCAAGACCTGGCCAAAAAACAGACCGAAGCTGGTGCCGCGTATCTTGATGTCAATGTGGGCACTGCGGCAGCGGACCAGGAAGGGACAATGCAATGGCTCGTCGAGACTATCCAGGAAACCTGCTCTACGCCTCTGTGTCTGGATTCACAAAAGCCTGACGTTATCGCAGCGGGAATAAAGGTCCTCAACGCCAAGTCCGGAGCTATCCTCAACTCCACACCCCTGAATAAGAAGAGCGATGAAGAAGTGTTCGATAAATACATAGAGATGGCGGAGCAGGCCGGACCAAAAGCAAGCATCATCGCCTTGACGATGGACAAAAATGGTGTCCCTCAGGATATTGACACCCGTGTGGCAATAGCTGCAGAGATAGTATCAAAGGCGATGGAAAAAGGATTTGACACTCAGCGGTTGTTCATTGACCCTATTGTCCTGCCGGTCAAAGTGCCGAACGCCCAGGTTCAGCCCGGCAATATCTTAGCTGCGATGGACCAGATAAGACTGCTTGCGGACCCACCTCCACACATGACGGTGGGGCTGTCAAATATCTCACAAGGAGCAGCGGAAAGAAGCTTGATAAATCGCGTATTTCTCGCCATAGCTGCTTCGCATGGCTTGGATTCCGCTATTGCCGATGTGCTCGACGAAGCTTTCATGAACGTCGTTGCCACTACTGAGATGCTAATGAACAAACAAATATATTCTGACTCCTTCGTTAAGGCGTACCTCTCGGCAAGCAAAGCCTGAATGGAAACATATATAAAAGTCACAGAAAGAAAAGTAAAACACGAAGAAATATAGCGGAAAAAGTGCATAAGGGCATAGGTGCACAAGAACACTTATGACGGAGGCACTTATGACTGCTGTACTCTTGTTATAGATAAATTCCTGACCCCTTTCTCAATTCGACTCACCGGCGATATAGATTACATCACAAACGCCCACAACCTGGCGATGGTGGCGCTGACCTCGCGTATGCAGCACGAAAGAAACTATGACGACGCCCGCCTGGCAAAGAGCAATATTACAAAACGATTTGACATCGACCCAGAGAGAGTGCAGATGAAATGGGTTATGGACTTCTGTGCCCAGGCCCTGCGCAACATCACCATCGGCAAAGGCGGAACTGGTAAGACAAGTATTGTAGCTTCATTTGCAGGTCTTGTAAAAACGGCTGTGCTGGCAGATTGCGATGTTGATGCTCCGAATAAAGGAGAACGCAGGGAGAAACTTAAGTTTTGACATAGAACTTGTAGTATGCGAGCATTGTTTTCACCCCAGAGTCCGACGAACAGCATTTTGCTTTATAGGCGATTTTGAGCTTTTGACAGCCTTATTGGCGCCTTGGGCAGGGTGTGCAAAAAAAAATCGAAAAAACTTTTTTTTATTTGATTTACAGCCGTATGCCGATAAACTCTTGAGATAGTCGGTAGGTTTATGTGGAGTTGGTGCCGGAAAACTGGCGCCGAGTACCAAGAAAGGTAAGGTAAAGGTTTTTTAAGGAGATGAGTATGAAGAAGAAAGGAATTTTACTGATTGCCGTAATCTTGTTGAGCACAGCAGGTCTTGTCCATGCCCAGGAAGGCAAGCTGACCGGAAGCGTCGACGTGACATATTTGAGCAAGTATGTCTGGCGAGGCTTCGACATTTATGACGACAAGAGCGCAATCCAGCCGTCCATCGACCTGGATTTGTATGACACAGGTTTTGGAATCAACATCATGGGTCACAGGGCCAATTCAGACGAGTTCGAAAACCTTGAGCGGTGGGATTACACGTTGTACTACAATAATAGTCTCTTTGAAGACGAGGTTTATGCTACAAACTACAGAATTGGCTGGGTCTACTATAACTATCCGGATAACTCCAGTCATTCCAGGAGAAGCATCGACCTGCAGGAATTGCACACGATTCTCTGGTGGCCCAAGATTTGTCCCGCTGGTGTAATCCCGAGCTACGCCATTATTAAACTGTGGCCGCACAGCAGTGGTTCCGCCGTTGGAAGCAGGTCCGGCACAACTGGAACCGCCTCCGGTTTCTTACACGTTTTCATGCTTGACTACCCCTGGACCGTGCAGACTGAAGGATTACTACCCGGCACCACAGAGCAGGTGGTGAACTTGCACACGGAATTCGTGTACAACGATGGTGTTGGTGCTGTCGGCCAAGACGTTGACCAGGATTGGTCACATATGGTCTTGGGCACCTCGACAGAGTTCGACCTCGGCAACAATCTTGCTCTCACTCCTGGCGTATATCATCAAATAACATTCGATGATTCGGTAAATAACGACAAGGATGAAACCTGGATCAGCGTGGGTATGAAATACAGATTCTAAGAGCAGTAGTTTCTATGTTAAAAGAAAGGCCGGTCTGGAAAAACCGGCCTTTTTTTTCGACCCCGCGCCAGCTAACAACGCGCGAGATTATCTCTTAGAGGCTCTAACAAAACCCAGTTTGTCATTTCGAGCGAAGCCGAGAAATCTATTAGAATGGCTCCGCGAAGCGGCTCCTTGTATTCGAGTCGGGTTTTGTTAGAGTGCCTTAATCTAAATCACGCATCGTCCGGCAAATCTGGCTGCTTCAATCAGAGCTTTCTTGGCATCAGCTTCTCTTAACTTGCTCAACGCTGCAATCGCCTTTGCAACAAATTCCTGCGCTCGGTTATGCGCGTATTCCAAACTGCCATTCGTTCTTAGCATCTCCACGAGAACCTCCCTGTTGCCTCCCCGGTTGCGCACTGCGTATTGCGATTTTTCCCCGTGACCAACCGTACTACACGCTTGAGAGAACAAATCTATAACCGCGTTTCTTTCACCATCGTCCACTGTTCTTAGCAAATGTATTACAGGCAGCGTCGGCTTGTTCTTATCAACATCACGACCGAGTGTTTTGCCCGCCTTGTTTTCATCGCCTGTTATATCCAGTAAATCATCGGTAATCTGGAACGCGATGCCTAGATTCGTGCCAAAGTCCGCAAGTGCACAAACCTCATCTTCACTTGCCCCGGACATAAGCCCGCCAAGCAAACAACAGCTGCCAAAAAGGCCGGCGGTTTTTTCGGTTATTATCTCGATATATTCGGCTTCGCTCAACTGCCAGTTGTGCCTTTGAATTACCTGCCTCAATTCACCTCTGCACGTTCCAACAGTAGCCCCGGCGATTATGCCGGTAACTTCAAGCTCCAAATCGGCGCACATTTCAAAGACCTTGCTCAATAAAAAATCGCCCAACAACACAGCCGATTCATTGCCCCACAAATTATTCACCGTAGGGCCGCCGCGTCGTTGCTCTCCCTCATCGATAACATCATCGTGCAATAGTGCGGCGTTGTGAATCATCTCAATAATCGCCGCAACACGAATGTGCTTGTCCGTGACTGCGCCAAACAGGGCGCCGGAAAGCAATAAAAGCCCGGGCCGAAGCATCTTGCCGCCGCAGTTACTAAGCTGTCCGGACAATCGGCTCAACCACGCTTCGTCAGGACAGTCAGCTACTTGCTCATCAATCAGCTTTCTTACGTGCACCAATTCATCCTTGATAAGTCTAAAAGCAGGAATACTTCTCGGCAGGTTATCAACAGATATGTCAGTATGACTGGGTGACTGCATTAGGCTTGGCGTTCAGCAATTTCCGATTCTTGATTTAGCATCTTCCAATCGTCGATAGACAATTGGAAACCGAGAATCATATCTGCCGACTATTTCTCCTTTCCGTGGGCGTACTTGAAGAACTTTTTCCCCATCAGTTTTGTGATAGGCCCGGGCTTGCCGTCACCGATAATCCTGCCGTCAATCTCGACGATACCGATGACCTCGGCTGCCGTGCCCGTAAGGAAAAACTCATCGCAAACATACAAATCAAATCTCGTAAGATTTTTTTCGACCACTTCAAGATTTTCTTCCTTGGCCAGCTTGATAACGACACCTCGTGTTATTCCGCCGAGTGCGCCGGCCTGAACCGGCGGCATGTAAATCACACCGTTTCTTACGATGAAAACGTTGTCGCCGGTGGCCTCGGCAACGTACCCTTCGTGGTTATACATAACCGCTTCAGGCACGTCGTTGTCCAGCGCTTCAATCTTGGCCAATATGTTGTTTAAGTAATTTAAGCTCTTAATCTGCGGTGGAATCGCCAGCGGATGATTGCGAACCGTCGTCGCACTGATTACCTTCATCCCCTTTTCGTAAAGCTCCTCGGGATAGAGCTGAATATTATCAGCTATGACAAATAGCCTTGAATCTTCGCACTCAAAAGGATTCAGTCCCAGAGTTCCCACCCCGCGGGTAACCACCAGTCGAATATAACCGTCAATAACGCCGTTAGCTTCAACGGTTTTTTCAACCGCCCTGATGAGCTTACTCTTGCTCATCGGAACCTCAAGGCGAATCACCTTGGCCGATTCATAAAGCCGTCTGATGTGTGCTTCAAACTCAAATATCCTGCCGTTATAAACACGAATACCTTCAAAGACCCCGTCGCCATAAAGCAGGCCATGGTCAAAAACGGTTATCTTCGCATCGGCCTCATCAACCAGCTTGTCGTCAAGCCATATCTTCAGTGCCATAAGAAAACTCCAAAGCTAAAAACTAAAAGCAAAAAGCGGTGGTCTAAGACTCAAAACTTTTGAACCCTACGCCGCGTGATTTACATCGTTCGTCCCAGGTTTTACGCTTTCTGCTATCTTATCTTCCCATCGGCCAACGTTATTATCCGCTCAGCCTTTTGTGCGATTCTTTCGTCGTGGCTTACCATCACAATCGTTTGGCCGCCTTTATGCAATTTTTCAAAGACGCTTAGAATACCATTTCCCGTCGCAGAGTCAAGGTTTCCTGTCGGCTCATCAGCCAAAAGCAGCCTCGGCTCATTCATCAAAGCCCTCGCGATAGCTACCCGCTGCCTTTCGCCGCCGGATAGCTGATAAGGCTTATGCCGCTCCCTTTCGCTCAAACCAAGCTGCCCGAGCAATTCTCTGGCCCTGCTTTTCGCCAACTGCCGACTCGCAAGCCACCCAATCACGCCCTTGCCTGCCATCGCCGGTAGTATTACATTTTCTAATACATTTAATTCGTCCAGTAAATGATAGAACTGAAAAAGAAATCCTACCATTTTGTTGCGGAACCTGTTCAATTGGGACCCGCTGAATCGGCTCAAGTCCTGGCCTTCAAACCTCACAATACCCTTGTCCTGCTTATCCAACGCCCCTAATATGTGCAGTAGCGTACTTTTCCCGCTGCCCGAGGCACCCACTATCGCGACGAACTCGCCTTTTCTCACGCCCAAATTCACGCCCGTGAGCACCCGGACTTCCGCTGTGCCCATCCGATAAGATTTGTGGACTCCTTCAGCCTCTAACAGAAAATCATCCTTGCTCATAATCGGCTCACTTGCAAAGTCTCGATCGGCCTCAACCGTGCCGCCTGCCAGCTCGGTACCAACGCACCAGCCAAACAGGCAAATATCGCTGAAACGACAATTACCGCCAGGACGCCAAACTCCATCTGGTTGGGAATATCTTCTATAACAAAAATTGTCCTGTCCCATAACTGAAATCCAAAATGCTCAAAAAGCCAGTCTTCTATCCGGTTGATACGTACCAGGAACTGCCATCCACCAAGCACACCTATAACCGAACCCAAAACCCCCACCAGAAAGGAAAAACCCAGAAACAACTCCAACACGTCACCGTTTGAAGCTCCGATGCTTTTCAATATCCCAATGTCCTTACTCTTGTGGCTTACAATCATATAAAAGACAACAAAAATAACAAAAACTGTTATAATCCCAATCATCCCGAACGCCGCCATCATCATAATGTGCTCTTTTTCCACCGCGGCGATGACTCCCCGCTTATACCCTTTCCAGCTTTCGACCCTCACGTTATTTAGCAAATCCGCCAGCTTCTGGTCGCTTTTTTGGACCTTAAACTCTCTCCATAATTGTGCTGTTCTTTCACAGCCCGCTTGCAGTCTCACATCAGGCCTAAACTTTATGTGGATAGCACTGACTCTTTTTTCGGCGCCACCCATACCGCAAAGTAATTGCGCATCCTCAAACCCAACATATACAAACACCCCGTCCACCTTCGCCAGCCCGCTGTGAGAATTATCACTATAATAAAAAGTCTTTGTATTGACCAGTCCCAGACCCACCTTGACCAGTGCGCCTCTGGCCGTTAAAGGAAAACAACTGACCGTGTAAGAATAACTCGGCACGCTCGGAAATTGATTATACTGCCCATATTTGTCTCGGCGAAGTACCTTGTCTATCCCAGCAATACACCCCGGTAGATTAGCATCGTAAGCCGGCACAAACGCTTTCGAAACATCGTCTTTGCGGTAATGAAGTGTCTTACCAAAACCCGTGGCCATGCTGTGTCTAACAGGGTCAACCCCCATAATCTCTGCGCCCTCATTCCAGTCCGACCCCCCATAGGTCAGGAGCGCGTAGCTTTTAATTACCGGCGAAACTGCCTCAACGATACTCTCGGCATCGAGAATCTTTATGAATTCCTCATAATAAGCAAAGCCCACCAAAGAATCACTGCTGATAATACAATCACCCACCCAGTCGTGATTCTTAGCCTTGAAATCACGCACCAACCCTGTCATAACGGTCATCACAACGACAACCATAAAGACGCAGAGTCCGACCGCCAGCACCGCAAGATAAGTTATGCGCCGTTTCACCAAATACCTGATTGCAAGAATAATCTTATACACTCTTACTCATACCGAAGGATTTCAACCGGTTTTGTTCTTGCCGCCACTATTGCCGGCACCAGTGCTCCGACAGCAGCGGCAACAATGGCAAAAAAAATAATCCAGCAGGTCGCGCCTATATCTAACTCGTTGGGAATCTTTTCAAAGATATACGTACTGCTTTTCCAAAGCTTGAGCCCGAAGATTATTCTAATCCATTCTTCGATAGTATTTATATTCTTTGTTACAACATATCCCAGCGCCGCACCGAGACCGGAGCCGACTATTCCGACACAAATGCCAAAGCCGATAAAAATTAGTGCTACTGAACCGCTTGCTGTCCCACAACTTTTTATTATTGCGACATCCTTTTGCTTTGTCATCACGACCATATAGAATATGCAGAATATCAACAGCACCCCGACCGATGAGATCACCCCAAATATCAGCATCAGAACCGCCGCTTGCTTGCGCAGCTCGGTAACAAACCATTCCTGTACCTGCTTCGATGTTTCCAAAACAAGATTCGACGCGGAGTACTTGGGCAGATACTCAGCCGCAAATCCTTCCCACACCTTGCGGACCGGCCCCAGCACAAGTTGCGGCTCAGTTCCGTCAGCCACTTTTATTTGTACCTCTTCATAAGGAGGCCCGGTCCGTCCTCCTGCATCCGTCTTCAACGCCCGCACCTGCTCAATTGGTAGATAAACACTCTGGCTGTCCAACAAATACATACCCGTAAAAACAATATCGGCAGCTCTAAATGTCAAGACCCGGCGCTTAAAACGCTGTTTTGTTTTGCTGCCGGCCGTATCTTCTTTATCAACAGCCACACCCGTAGTAACAATAACCTCTTTGCCGAACCAACCGTTTATCTGCTCAAAGTCGTACTCATCCGTCTGCTCGTCCGGCTTGCCCAGTACGCCGATACCTACAAAACCTCCTCTTCCATCCGGATAGTCTGCCATTAGAAAGCTCGGCAGTCCGGGTGCGTCCTTTTGCCTCAACAGTGATTTTTTTAAACCGGTTACTTGTGAATGCGTACGAGGGTCAATTCCCGAAATGTTGACCGCTCGGACATTCCCTCGCCCAAGATGCAACAAACCATAAGTCCGAAGAATCGCTGTGGCAGCCTCCACCTCCGGCAGCGACTCAAGGCGCCCGAGAAGCTGCCTATGCTCAGGGATTGGAACCCTCGCATAAAGATATATATCCCCGAAAACTTCCTCGCCGGTCTTCTCAATAGCAGCAATAAAACCGCTGAAAATGCTTGCGACAACTATTAGCAGTGCAACGGAAAGAGCAACTGCGACAATACTCAAAAGCACGATTTTTTTCTTACGCAGATATCGCAGCCACAGAAAAAATTTCAGCATCTCATGTCCAACCAATTCATTCTGGGGCAGACTTTAGAAGTGGAAACAGAACTACGTCACGAATACTCGTCGCACCGGTCAGGACCATAACTAATCTGTCAATCCCGATGCCCAGGCCGCCGGCCGGCGGCATACCATATTTCAATGCTGTTATATAATCGGCGTCCATTGTCGCCAGCGACTTTTCCTGCCCACGAAGCTGAACCAGAAAATTCTCATATTGTTTCGCTGGGTCATTTAGCTCCGTATACGCGTTCGCCAATTCAATTTTGCCCACAAACAGCTCAAACCGCTCGGCATACTCAGGCTCATCCTTCTTGCACTTGGCCAGCGGGCAAAGCCCGGCCGGATAATCCATCACAAATGTCGGATTGACAAGATTGTTCTCGACTGTACCTTCAAACACTTCGTTGATAACAATCGCATCGTCCATATTAGCTTCATCAAGCTCAAGCTCCCTCGCTTTTGCCCTGATACCGTCGATGTCACCTATATTACACCCGCTGTACTCCTTCAGCAATTCTGCATATCGAGCCCGACGCCACGGCCGGGTGAAATCAATTGTCTCTCCCTCGAACTGTACCTGCTTTCCCTCGCAGTATTTTTCCACCAGCGTAGAGATAAGCTCCTCCGTTAAATCCATCACAGAAAAGTAATCGCCGTAGGCTTGGTACAATTCCAGCATTGTAAATTCCGGATTGTGCCGTCTGCTCAAACCTTCATTGCGGAAGTTGCGGTTTATCTCGAAGACCTTCTCCATCCCGCCAACCAGCAGTCTCTTCAGAAACAGCTCCGGTGCAATCCGCAAAAACAAATCCATATCCAGACTGTTATGATGCGTTATGAAAGGCTTTGCAGCCGCTCCACCCACTATCGTCTGCATCATCGGCGTCTCAACTTCCAAAAAGCCACGTGCCCGCAGAAATTCACGAATAGTCGCGATGATGTCACTGCGCCTCTTGAATCGCTCCATCACCTCAGGATTTGCCCACAAATCCACATATCTCTGCCTGTAGCGACGGTCGACATCTGAAAGGCCGTGAAACTTCTCCGGCGGATGACACAGACACTTACTCAACAGCGTCAGGCCCGTATCCAACACCGGGTCGGCCCATATAGTAATCTCACCCGTCTTGGTCATTCCCAAACGCCCACCAGCGCCGATTACGTCACCAAGGTCGAGCAATTTAGCAAGTGACCACTGACCGCCGAGCAGTTTCTTGCTCAGGCCAACCTGGATAGCCCCGCTCCAATCCCGCAGAGTAATAAAAACCAGCTTTCCAATGTCCCTGAACAGCACAATTCTGCCGGCACATCTGGCCTTCTGCATCTCGTCGCCGTCTTTGAATCTGCTCTTGATGGAGCAGGCACACTCAGTGTCGTCGTATCTGACCCCATAAGGCTCGATACCCAATTCCTTAATACGGGCCACTTTCTCCTGCCTCTGCCGTTCGAATTGGCTCACTTCCGAATTTGTCAAATCCCCATATCCCTAAAACTAAAAGAGCTAAAAACCTGTTGAATTTGGCAGCTCACAGCTTCTTGCTTTTGACTCTCTCCTGAATCAATTTGCTCTTGACAACCAAAACGCCGACCGCCAGGTGCGGGTCGGCAGCAAGGGTCTCCTCTATCGTATGTTTTTTCAATTCCGCCCCACTGGTGTCTTCGTGGCCGGCTTTTACCAGAATATTATTCTGCCTCTGCACCCTCGTCATTTTTCCAAGTTCGTCACTTATCAAATACATCTCAATATTCGGCCCAATACCCCAGTCTTTTCTGCCCTGTTTCTTCATTGCCTCCTTGGTCTCAACTCTTTGACCTTAGGGTAAGTGATAATACGCCATCGTATACTTCAATTGCGCCCCCCCGTCGGGATACGGCGTTATCCCCTGAACGCTGCCTTTGCCCTGAGTTCTTTCCCCAACCAGAACCGCTCGGCTGTGCTCCTTATCCTGCAAAGCCCCGGCAACTATTTCAGAGGCGCTCGCAGAATAACGATTTATAAGTATAACGAGCGGATAATTCGGATGCGTACCTTTCTTCTTCGCCGCGGAATAAGTCCACACGAACCGAGGTCGCGTGCTCACAATTGTACCTTCAGAAACGAATTTGTCCGTCACCTCAATTGCACTGCTTAAAAGCCCACCAGTATTGAACCGCAAATCTAAAATCAGTCCCTTAAGTCCCTCTTCCTCAAGCTGTTTCAGTACTTTTTCAAGGTCTGAGACGCTTTTTTCAGAAAAGCTTGTGATACGCACATACCCGATTTTCTCCTGCTCATCAATCATATGCAGCCAGTTGCCTGTTTCGGTCCTTTGCCAGCCTCGTATCGTTGGAACAGTTATCTTCGCTCTGGTTATGGTAATATCCTTGGTCTGCTCCTCACCCGGGTGCTTTATCGTCAATCTCACTTTTGTGCCTGCACGACCGGTAATTCTCCGAACCGCGCACATAAGCGTCATGTCCTTCGTTGCATCTCCGTCAACCCCTTCTATCACGTCCCCGGCATCAAGACCGGAATTGTAAGCAGGTGTGTCAGGCAGCAGGCTTAGTACCGTCAGCAGACCTCTCTGCTTCGTAATCTCCACGCCAATACCTGAAAACTCGTTGGTCAGCGACTTTTCAAAATCCTTAGCCTGCGCAGGCCAAACCATATTCGTATAAGGGTCAAGTGAGGACAACGCCGCTTCTGCAAATTCTGTAATCAGCATCCCGCTCGGCAATTCCAAGGTCGTCAAGTTTAGTGCGATTACCTTCTCAAAAACATCAACAAACTTGTCCTTACTAATAACGGTAAGCGACTGATTAATCTCACTCGAAAGTGCCGCCAAAGCCGAAGAGCACGCCGAGAGCTTCTTGCCATACTTCTCACCAAGCTCCACGCCTAATGCGTCACGCACAGCGCTTGACCCTCTAATCACCTCTGCCAGCAGCTCGCAGCGCCTGATTGCTTTGATTGCCATTTCACGATAATCAACAGCATTGACGTAATTGAAATTCAGAACGTCAATGGCCCGAACAAACATCTGCTTCTCCACTTTATCGTAACGTTCTTTGCAGCTCTCACACGGACTGTCCTGAAAAGATATCACGAGGCCGGCCTTCTCCAAAAGCTGCTCTGCGTAATCCGAATACTCCTGTTTGTTCGGGTCAATCGCCACCAGCCACCAGTAGTAATCCGTGTATGCATCAAGCCACTTGCCGTCCAGGTCGTATTGCCTGCCTTTGGTCTTGGCCTTTTGAATAATTTGCTTCACAAACGAATCGGACAAAAGCTGCTTTTTCTGCTGTTCATTTGCAGAATCACCCACGCTGGCTATAACCGAAAGGACTTTTGGAATGTTGTTTACATCAGGTCGTTGTTTGTTCGGGTCACCGGCCTTCTGTTCCACCCCGCCATTTCCCGCCGCTGCTCTATACTCTTCCAGCTTCGCCAGCTGCTTCTCATACGCAGCCTGGCGGGTCGACTCTCTTTTTTCTTCTACGGCCTCATACTTGGAAACTATGGTTGCCAGTTCAGCAATCGCCGTACTTTTCGATTGACTGCTTCCGCCGAGCAGCTCTTGGGCGGCAGCAAAATCACCTTCATATATCGCCGAACAGACCTGCTCAACTTGGCTGGTCGCCTCGCCCGCAACTGGTGCAGAAACCAGGTTTGGCTTTCCGGCAGCCCCAGAGTCCGCTGCAGGAACACAAGTCGGCCCCGGAAAAATCAAAAACCATAGCGTAAGAATTAAAATCCTGGTTTTCGAATTACAGCTTCGCATTTCTCGTCTTGTGTTTCCCGGACTTTCCCTTATATACATTCGGCCGCCTTTCCGGCGCAGCCCAAAATGTGCAGCTTATGCTTAACCATGTCCTTAATAGCTTCCCTGCCCGGGCCGAGGTATGTACGCGGGTCAAACTCAGCAGGCTTTTCGGCAAAAACCTGCCTTATCTTGGCCGTCAGCGCCATCCGCAAATCAGTATCGATATTAACCTTGCAAATCGCCAGCTTCGCTGCCTTGGCTATGGCCGACTCCGGCACCCCCATTGCGTTAGGCATATCACCGCCGTATTTGTTAATGAGGTCTTTGAACTCCTGCAGGACGCTGCTCGAACCGTGCATAACCAGCGGGAAGCCGGGTAGCTTCCGTCCTATCTCTTCTATTACGTCAAACGCCAGTTTTGGTTCAGTCTTGAACTTATAGGCGCCGTGACTCGTCCCACAGGCCACCGCCAGCGAATCGCACTCTGTCCTTTCCACGAACTCCACCGCCTCCTCCGGGTCCGTAAGGTGCTTGCCTATATCATCGGCGGCCACGCCGACCACATCCTCCTCGATACCGCCCAGCTGCCCCAATTCAGCTTCCACACAAACACCCTTGTCGTGTGCATATTCGACCACCTGCTTGACGGCTTTAACGTTCTCCTCAAACGGCTGCTTCGAAGCATCTATCATCACCGAAGTGAAACCCTCGTCGACAAATTCTTTGCAAGTCTGGAAATTGTCACCATGATCCAGATGTATCGCAATAGGAATGTCCGGATTTTCCTCAACCGCCACATTGATAATCCCCTTTAAATAGCCGATACTCGCATAAGCACGAGCTCCTTTGGATATCTGCAGGATAAGCGGCGCCTTTTCCTCAGCTATGGCAGATATGATACCCTGGGTGATTTCCATATTATTCACATTGAACGCGCCGACCGCATAGCCGTTCTTGTAAGCCATCTCAAACATCTTTTTCGTACCAACCAACGCCATAATAATCTCCTTAAATCATCTCAAATCAAAATTAACCCTGACAAAATTCCTATCGGCAAAATAACCAAATGAAGTTTCTATTTTATAATTTATCACAAGTCAGGCACCACGACCTTCTAAAAGCCCGGCATGCCGCCCAGCCCCATATATCTTCTCGGCCCAAACGCCAGCTCACGCACACCCTGAGGCCAAATGCTGAAAACAATCCCGTGCCTCTTCAGCGACTCATCCGCACTGTAAGTAAGACCCCAATACATCCTGTGATATCGCCTCAGAAGCGCTATATCGCTTCGTATAGCTGCACCGTAGTCAAAATCAAATTGCTGCGAAAAAACAATCGTATAACGAGGGTCAAGCACATAAGTTGCCGCAAAAGTAAAGGCATTCGAGCCCTTCTCACCAAAATCATTGTTAATTCGCCTCAGATACCTGCTTCCTATATAATAACTCAAATTAGGCCATCGCAAATGTGAGAAACCAACATTCATCTGCTGCACCACCCCGCTCTGCAAATCATAATTCATATCGCTCAATATTGCAGTAGTATCGCTAACACGCCACACATAGTCGGCACCAAAGTAATTACGCCTCGGCCCAAACCTGCTGCTGCTGCGCCTTTTATCCAGCGGAATAAACGGATTGTTCCAGATGAAACGGTCCGGGCCAGGCCCCGACACGCTCGGGTCATCAGTATTACCAACCCACGTAACGTCCGTATCCAGCCGCATCCAGTCAACTGTTCGCTGCTTCGCGCCGCGTCCCCGCCTGGTTTGCAGCCGCTGGGAAAGACCTATGTTCAACGTATCACGCTGCTCAACAACCGAGTCGCTTTCGGTAAAAGTGACGACCGTCAGGTACGGCCTTACGATATGCCGTAATTCGTTCAAATCCCAAACTCGCGATTTGACATTCGGATAAACCTTCCAGAATGGTTGTAATGACACCCGCGTGCCGACTTCACCAAACCAAACATTATCCTCCCTTGGCTTTGTCGAGCCGTCAATATGGGTATAGAACCCACTGCCGTCTTCAAAACCGTATGTCCCCGCCACAAATGGCACCACCTTCACACGACCCACAGTCAACGGCATATCAAGCTCCGCCCTTTCAGACATATATGTAAAGAACGGCTCCGAAACCCCCTTCGTAGTCGTACGCTGGCGGTATCGACTGACCTGACTGTCACTATAGAATGTCAATTTATCGTCAAAAATCGATTGACCTGCTAAGTGATACCCAACCGTCGGCAGCTCCTCCAGCTTACTGACAAAGTCATTTATCCGCACTTTGCCCAAAATCGAAAGGCCCCAGTTGTCCTCAATGCGCTTCAAATGAATGAGCGTCTCCTGCGATTTGCCGACATTAAACTCACTGCGATAATAGCCCTCTATAAAATTCTCATCGGAAGCGTAACTGACCTCCGTCGTAAGCTGCCAGCTGTGGGGCAGAAAATGCCTGTGCTGCCAGAAAAACCGTCCGCGAAGCTCGCGCGGCGGCTTAAGGTTTCTTCGGCTATCGTGCCGGCCAAGGTCATCATAGCCTGAATCACGTATGATGTAAGCCAACATTCTGCCGAAACAATTCTCTCGTACGTAGTCAATCTCTGCACCCGTGCCGACCCCGCGCTTGCCGTAATAGTCCAGTGCAAAGGTGCTGTCCACCCCCTCCGGCTCTCGCAATCCCAACAGCCGGGCCAGGTACCATCGCGTCTCAACAAGCGTCCCCCAATCGCTGTCGTGACCGGCATGTATGCTTTTGAGCGGAATGTCAGACCTTTGCAGGTTAGTGCGCAAATAAGGCCAACGAAAAACCGTTTTACCATAAACCTTCAAACGGATGTCACGTAGCTCCGTTTCATAGCTGCTGTCGGTAAGCTTCTTACCCCGCGCGTCCACCGGCGTCGTATCGGTGATAACCGCACTCGCTACATTAAGTAAAATCTGAGGCCGGTGAAACTCACTGCTTGTCATCGTGGCGTTTTCCGCAGCGAATTTGTTTTCCGCTAACTGCCGCATCTCCGCCGCCCGAAAATAAATTGGAATCCCACGCCTTAGATCGAAACTCCTCATCTCCGCGTTTATCGCAAGGGCCTTCTTCTCAGGAAAATCATAGTACATCTCATCGGCACGAATCGTCCGCGGTCCCTCTGTCATCACCACATCGCCCGACAAATAAACCCCTTGCACGCCTCCCGCCGCCAGCGAATCTTCCAGGCTGCCGCCACGCCCGGACCCTTCATTCGGCTCAGGTTGCTCGGCAGGAATAAATATTACCGCACTGTCAGCCTGCAGTTCCAGCAAACCGCCGGCCTCGTCCTGCTTTTGCGACATGTAAAACCTGCCGATTACCGTCCAAATATCTGTTCCGTCCGATGCCTTCTCAGACTCTAAACTCGGGCGAATTTCGCCGGCAGGCGATATATTAATCGGATACATAAACTTGGGCTTCTTCTCTTCCGGCTCAGCAGCTTCTTCTGGCGGCCCAACAGGTTTCTCAGTCGGCGGTTTTTCAATAACAACTTCCTCCGGCGGCTTTTCCTCCGGCGCCCACGTAGGAACACGAGCCTCCGTTTGAATAACAAACTTCCGCTTAGTCTGCTCAACTGCGGCAAGACCCTCTTTATAAAGCTCCCATCCGCGAGGGTCCTCAATCCTTCTTTTCTCCGCGGTCACAAAAACTTCGCCGCTAACGTCAAGCCGAACAACCATCGACTGACCTTTTTCGATTACCGCCTCGCTCAAACCCGCCCCCCTTGCACCTCGGCCTTTCTTAACCGATACATTGCCCTGCAGATAGACCTTTGACTCGTAATCAATCCGAATGCGACCGCGAGATTCAAGTCTGACGCTTTCCAGCCACACCACTGCATTGTCACTCGAAAATCGATTCGTCCCGATGGACATCGAGAATCCACCCCGGAAAACCAGAATATGTCCCCCGGTCGCCGGCTGATAGCTTACAAGCTCATCCCCCATCAGATACAAATCCAGCCCAACAAACCCACCGACCCGCGAACTGGAGACACCACCCTCCGCAGCCGGTCCACCACTTAGGTTAGCGGCCGGCAGCAAAACTAACATAGCCAAAACTAACAAGCTTTTATTTAGCATTACCACGTTCCAGGCTATGGCTTTTGGCAAGCATACAGTCCTTATTTATCTGCGGGTTTTACGGTTTGTCGCAAATTATAGCCGCTTCTACACGCAAAGCCAGCAAAAAAACCCACCCCACATTTTCTCCCTTCTCAATTCAAAATTCACTATCCCCTGAAATGCTGTCCGTTGAACGTCAGTCCGTTTGCAAAAGCAGAAATGGCTCTGCTTACCAGAACCAAACCTCTTTGGCTAACGCTTCCCAATTTCAACAAGCACCTCATATCTCCCGCTCTCGTCCACCTTCAATTTGCTGGGATACACCCGGCAGTCTTTCCTATCTACGCTGACGCTGTATTCCCCTTTCCAATTACAGTACAAGCGAGCGCATCCATTCCTGTCGGACTTTGCAGATGTGCTCTCATTACCCCTGTTAGATTTGAGCGTAACCTTAACACCGTCGACAGGCTCACTACTCTCAGCATCAACTACGAATACCTCGATTACCCCCTCTATCGTTTTTTCCAAAACAATTCGTACATCTTGGTCTCCACCTCTGCAGTCTTCGTATCTTCTCCTGTATTCCGGCTCAAGCGTAGCATGCACAGTTATGGACGCGCTCGTTACACCGTCAAGCCTAAACATTCCTTTTTCGTCCGTCGTCACCTTCTTCACACTAATCGGCTGCCCGTAGCCGTAACCGCCTACTGTTGCCCCGACAATCGGCTCACCGTCTTCATTAACTACAATTCCACAAACATACTTATCTGCAGTTCGCAAAACCAAATCACCAAAGTTGACATCTCCTTTGGCTCTTATATCTCGCCTGCAGAACTGGGAGTACCCTTTTGGCCTTCCGCTCATCACGTACCCGACGTTTGGGAAACCTTCAGGAAGTGCGGGTATTGCCGGTATTGCAAAATACCCGTTCGCATCACTGACATAATCTTTGCCATTGCTGTCTATTTTGCCCCACGGCAACCCCAAACGAATGGCTATATCCGGGATTGGATTCCCTTTCTCGTCGACAAAGCGACCCCCAAATGTCATCCCGGATTTCACCTCGATATGCAGGCTATCAAATTCCTCAGGGGCTATTATCAGGCCTGCAAGATTCCTGTCGGGGTCCCTTGCCATAATACCTTGCGAACGTATGCAGTCTTTTTGTAGCTCCCCAATTATCGACCTGCCTTGAGCATCAGTGGGCGCCAGATAACAACCGTCTCTACGCACCTGTGGTCGTATTCCTGCCACCGGTTCGCCCTCCACATCAGCTACACTAATCACTGTTCTTGCTTCGTCGCCCACCTCATACTCAAAAACCTTGGTCTCACCATCTTTCAGTTCTATTAACTTGGAACGGCGTTTATATTTGTCCGTCGATACCTCTGCCACATACTTGCAGGCTGGCAAGTAGAACCGGGCACAACCGTGATAATTCCTTAGTCCGTAATGCCACGTGGATATCCTTAACCGCGACGTCTTTTTGTCCATCACCATTTCTTTGTCGTAGTATGACTTTATATATTTGGCATCAGGTCTTATCGCAACCTCCGCTTCTGCCATCGGCTCATTAACCTCAACATCGATTACCACAATTTCCAGCACACCCCCTCTTGAGACTTCCACCTTACCTGTTATTGTTTTGCCTGCTTCAGCAAAAAAGCGGGATGGCACGGCTTTCCAGGTTCCTGCTTCCTCGTAACTTGATTTCGGTGACGTTACCAGGTAGCGTCCGCCGGCCAATCCCCCCATTTGAAAACTCCCGTCGCTACCACTTGTAAGCGACACAGTGTTCCCGGGATCAAAACGGTTTACGTTTATTTCTCCTCGAATCTCCAAATCTATGTTGCCGACTGCAGAGCCATTCGCATCCACCACGGTGCCTTCGATAATCGCTTCGCGCTGCAGAACAAGCGAAATGTCTTGCATGCCATCGACTATTTTCAACCCGGACCTGTGGTCTCCCTCTCTGCTCACAAGGTCAACCCAGCACAGCTTCGCATATCCATCAGCGGCGGCCAAAAGTTGAATCATAGCGCCGGCTGGTAAATTACTGAACTCAAACTCCCCTTGCTCGTTCGTGGTTGTAACCAGCCAGTCCACGGGGGCCATGCTGTAGAACGCGCTTTCACCGGTACTATCTTCCGCAACTAAAATTCCCCGAATCTCTGCCCCGGCTATTGGAACGTTCTCCTCGTTAACCGCCTGCCCCCTTATCCCGACCGCCTCAGCCAGCATGATTACACTGTTCGAATCGTCGTAACGACTCCATTGCTTCCACCCCAAGGAGAAACCATCTTTCTTGGCCGCAATTGTCACCTCACCCATATATGCGTCTTGTTTCAAATTCAATTCGAAACCCCCGTTGCTGTCCGTAGTGACCTCATCGATTACTTCGATCTTTGATGGTAAGTAATACGTCCCTCCGCCAGAAGATACAATTCCCTGAGCCTGGACCTGCGCTCCGGAAACAGGGCCGCCCAATCTGTCGAAGACCTTCCCGCGGCATTTTTGTTCCTCAAGAAGAAATCCCAATTCTTTCAGCCGCTTTCTCGCTTCTTCCAGTGCCTTTTCCAGGCTCTCAATACGCTTGAAACGTTGAACTTCTTCCCAATATTTCGAATCATTTGACATACGTAGCAGGAACTTGATGGTCTCTTCGTCCAGTTTGCTGATTCGCAATGGCGTCATTTCGTCTTCATCGGAAAGCGTCCCCTTGACTTCTCCATCTTCTATCGCTTTTCCTAAGGCTTCGTAGTTGGGCTGGTATATGCTCAGAATATTATTCTCTACCGTATACCGTTGAAGTATGCCTTTAAAATTGTGTCTTTGCTCGGACATCATTCCTGTGTCGTCCGCCTCGTTGACATCCTCGCCTGTTTCTTCAGCGATTTTGGCAACAAGTTTCCGTTGGGCCGCTTCAACGTCCTTATAATATTGTTCATAATTGAGCAGTAGGAACTTGTGCGGGCCGACCATCATCGTCTTTGCATGAATTGACGGCATCCGACCCATCTCGGAGGCGCCCATGACGGGCGTGTTTCGCGCTTCGTAGTAATCATCCGATTTCACAAACAAGAAGAATTGCCCATAGTCGGCGCCTTCTGCTCCGGCCTCTTTCCACGCGCCTTCCAAAGCCGGGTCTATGGTCCCCTTGTCCCAATATTCACCCATATCCTCGACTGGAATGCACCCCTTAGCCGCCAGCAGAACGGCTATCGAGAATATGGCCGCCGCAAGTACCTTTCTCACAACCATTACCTTTGACCCTCACAACAATCTGTTCTCAGAGTAATTCATTTACCCCAGTGCCCACAGATGGCTCCCTCTCTGCTGTCTACTACACTTCTTTCCTGTCAGTAATCCCTCTTTTAAACCATACACTACCCTAAATTTTCTAATCCGTCAACCCTGAAATCCCCCCCATCATTTATGACTCACCAATTTCCCCTTGCAAAAACCACCCTTTCTGCCTTAAAATCCTTATCTTTGGTAAGAGTAAAATGCGATACTATATTTAGCTCCCAAATTTATTTGGGGGTTCGTTTAGCCGTTGCCGACACGGCAACCCTACGAGAATCGAGCATCGAGAATCGAGCATCGAGAATCTAGAATCGAGCATCGAGAATCTAGAATCGAGCATCGAGAATCTAGCATCGAGCATCGAGAATCGAGCATCGAGCATCGAGCATCGAGAATCGAGTATGTTTGAATCTTTAACCGAAAAATTAAACTCAGTCTTCAGGTCGCTGGCCGGCCGGGGAAGAATCACTGAAGCCAACGTCTCCGATGCTATGCGCGATGTCCGCAAGGCCCTCCTCGAAGCCGACGTCAACTACAACGTCGTAAAGCAGTTCTGCAAAGACGTCACCCAGGCCGCCATCGGTGCCGAGGTCATAAAGAGCCTCCATCCCAGCCAGGTTATGGTAAAAATCGTAAGCGACGAGCTGACCAGACTGATGGGCCCCGTCGACACCAGCATCTATTTTGTCTCGCCCGGCCCAACCGTAATTATGCTCGCCGGTCTCCAGGGCGGCGGAAAAACCACAACCGCCGCAAAACTCGCCAAATACCTCGTCGAAAAAGGCAAAAGGCCACTTTTAGTCGCCGACGACCTGCGAAGACCAGCTGCCATCGAGCAGCTAATTGTCCTGGGCCGGCAAATAAACATCGACGTCTACAGTGAAGACAGCAAAGATTCCATAAAGCTCGCAAAAAACTCCGTCAGGCACGCCCAGCAGAACGACTACGATGTCGTCGTCCTCGACACAGCAGGCCGACTCCATATCGACGAAGAGATGATGACCGAGGTCGCAAACGTCGCCAGGACCGTTACCCCCCATCAGATATATTTGGTCTGCGACGCAATGACCGGCCAGGACGCCGTCAACTCAGCAAAAGAGTTCAACGAACGACTTGAGCTCGACGGCGTCATCCTTACCAAGCTCGACGGTGATGCCCGCGGCGGTGCTGCCCTCAGTGTCAAAGCCGTCACCGGAAAGCCCATAAAATTTATCGGTGTCGGCGAAAAGCTCGACAAGCTCGAAGAGTTCCACCCCGAACGTATGGCCGGCAGAATCCTCGGTATGGGCGACGTCGTGACACTCGTCGAAAAAGCCCACGAGCAGTTCGAAGCCGAAGAGGCAATGAAAATGCAGAAGAAGTTGGCCAAAGGCAGCTTCGGCTTTGATGACTTCCTAAAGCAAATGCAGGCCGTCAAAAAAATGGGCGGAATCAAAGACCTGCTTAAAATGATGCCCGGTATGGGCTCCCAGCTCGACGATATGGATATTGATGACGGCCAGTTCCGACAGATGGAGGGAATCGTTCATTCAATGACAACACACGAAAGACGCGAACCCGACATCATCGACTCATCACGCCGAAGAAGAATCGCCACCGGGGCTGGTGTTCAGCCAAACGATGTCTCCGGCCTCGTCAAAACTTTTAGACGCAGCCGGGATATGATAAAAGCAATGAGCGGCGGAAAGCTCGGCGGACTAAAAAGCCTCCTCTCAGGCGGATTCAATATGGACTCGCTTGGTGCGGCTATGTCTTCCGGCCGGAAAATAAAACAACGCTCGAAAAGAAAAAGGGTCGTAAAACGAAAAGGAAAAATCAAAAAACGCCGCTAATAATCCACCAGGAATGTTTAGCCACAAAATTTATTTGGGTGTTTTTCTCCGATGAAAAATTTAAATCGTCGCGATTTTCTGAAAGCTGCTGGCTTAACAGCAGCATCTCTGGCGATGCCCGGATGTCATAGTGATGGGTGGCAGCCTCAAGCTTTGCTTGGGGATGGCTCAGCCCCCAACTTCATTATTATCTTCTGCGACGACCTCGGCTATGGGGACCTCGGCTGCTTCGGTTCGAAACTACACCGCACGCCAAACCTTGACCGAATGGCTGACGAAGGTATGAAGTTCACGAGCTTCTATGTCACCAGCAGTGTCTGTACCCCGTCACGCGCCTCGCTCATGACCGGCTGCTACCCCAAACGCCTCGATATGCACCAGGACTCCCACGGCAAGTGCGTCCTCTTCCCCGTTGACAAAAAGGGCCTCAACCCCAACGAAATCACAATTGCCGAAATCTTGAAACGACGGGGCTACGCCACCTGCTGCATCGGAAAATGGCACCTTGGCGACCAGCCGCCCTTCCTCCCCACCCGCAGGGGCTTCGACTACTACTTCGGCGTCCCATATAGCAACGACATGGGCGTACGAAAAGAAACCAGCAATCCACCGCTGCCCCTCGTGCGAAACGAAAAAGTCATCGAAGCCCCCGCTGTCCAGCACACCCTCACAAAACGCTACACCGAAGAAGCCATCAAATTCATAAACAAAAACAGAGACCGGCCGTTCTTCCTCTACCTGCCTCACACCATGGTCCACGACCCACTCAATCCTGGCAAAGAATTCCGCGGCAAAAGTGCCAACGGCCTCTACGGTGACGCCGTCGAAGAAATTGACTTCTACACCGGCCAAATTCTAAATACCCTCAAAGACCTCGACCTCGACAAGAACACCTTCGTAATCTTCACCTCCGACAACGGCGCCAGTGACAGGTACGGCGGCTCAAACGCACCACTCCGCGGCCACAAAGGAACCACCTTCGAAGGCGGCATGCGAGAGCCCTGTATTATGTGGTGGCCCGGACAAATCCCCGCCGGAAAAACCTGTCACCAAATTGCCGTTACGATGGACCTGCTGCCCACCTTTGCGCTGCTTGCCGGCACACAACCACCCGCTGACCGAATCATTGACGGCAGGAACATCTGGCCCTTAATCTCAGCCAAACCGAAAGCTAAGTCACCACACCGGGCCTTCTACTACTACCAGATTGACCAGCTCCAGGCCGTCCGCTCCGGAAAATGGAAGCTCCACCTGCCTCTTACACCAAAAAAACGCCACTGGGGAAAACCCATCCCACACGCACCCCTGGCCCTCTACGACCTCGAAAATGACATCGCAGAGAAAAACAATCTTGCACAACACCACCCAAATGTGGTAAAACATCTGCTCGCTTTGGCCGAAGAGGCCCGCCGCGACCTCGGCGACCTCGACCGCAAAGGCGCGAACCTCCGACAGGCCGGCTGGGTCGAAAACCCAAAGCCGTTGCTGCTCACATCAAAGTAGGGCCTTGTCGAAGTAAAAGAAATTGCAAGAGCGAAAGGGGAACATAAAACGGCGGTAAACCAGAAAATCTCGATTGAACAGTACCTCGAGGAGGTCGCTCGGTTTGCTGACAGCAAATACGGCAAAATGGTCCGCAACCAGTTCAAGGATCTCAAAGGCAGCAGCGAATTGGCTATGCTCGCCGCCCCAAGCAGCGCCGAATTGGACCAATTAAAAAGGGCGGTCGCTATAATGACCCCCGAAGAAAAGCAAAACGCCGACGCCTTGACCGACGACCAGATACAAAAAATAGCCGTTGACGCCGATACAGATCCCGGTATATTTGCCATTTTCATTAACGGCTACGCATTACATTGCAAACGTGTTTCGTGATTCGCCGCGGCCAGTCACGGAAATTAATTATAAACGAGTAACGAAAGGAAAAATTATGGCAGTAAAACTAAGAATGACCAGGATAGGAAGACGGCATCGGCCGTTCTTCAGAATCAACGCCGTCGAATCCCGCACGCCCCGTGACGGTAGAATCATCGAAAAGTTAGGCCATTACGACCCAATCGAAAAAGACCCGGCCAAGCAGATTGTGCTCAATCGCGAGCGCGTAGAATACTGGCTCGCCCAGGGAGCAATCCCCTCCGAAACTGTTTCACAAATCCTGCTGCGCCAGGGTATAAAACATAAATACGCCGAAGAAAGCGCTGCGCGCCGCGCAAGAGCGAGGGCCGCAGCCCGCGCAAAAGGCAGGTTCTTCACGAAGGCCGAAAGAGTAGCCGCAAAAAAAGCTACCGACGAAAAAGCCAAGGCTGAAGCCGAAGCTAAGGCCGCCGAAGAAAAAGCTGCCAAGGAGGCAAAAGCTGAAGCCGAAAAAGCGAAAGCCGAAGCTGAAAAAGCAAAAGCCGAAGCTGAAAAGCCAAAACCCGAAGCTGAAAAACCAAAAGCCGCCCCCAAACCCACGAAAGAAGAACCAAAAGAAGTAAAAGAGCCTAAGACCGAACCTGTAGCCGAAGAAAAAGCACCCGAAGAAGCCAAGGCCGAGCCCGAAGCCAAAGAGCAGGTAGCTGAAGAGCCAAAGCCCGAACCTAAAGCCGAAGCACCAGAGCCAAAAGAAGAAAAGCCAAAAGCCAAAGCGCCTAAGAAAGCAAAGGCTAAAGCCGAAAAGCCCAAAGACGAAGCGCCTCAAGCCATAGAGGAAAAGCCCAAAGCTAAACCATCGAAGAAAAAGCCCGATGAAAAACCGCAGGCGGTAGAAGAAAAAGAAGAGGCAAAACCAGAAGCTAAGGAAAAGACCGAGAAGAAACCGAAGGCAAAAACCAAAAAGAAAACAGCTTCGAAAGAAGAGACGGACGCCAGTGACACGGATTGATGTACTTACCCTCTTTCCAGAGATGTTCCAATCGCCCCTGAATCACTCAATATTGAAGAGGGCTCAGGACGCCGGTATAGTTGATATCGTTCTCACCAACATAAGAGATTTCGCAACTGATAGTTATAACAAAGTCGACGACAAGCCCTACGGCGGCGGCCCCGGTATGGTTATGATGTCCGGCCCTGTCTTCGACTGCTTCGAACACGTCGAAAAGCTCGCCCCCGAAAAGGGCCGCGTCATCCTGCTAACACCCCAGGGACAAAAGTTCGACCACTCAAAAGCAGTCGAGCTTGGCAAAGAAGAGCGTCTGATTTTAATTGCCGGCAGATACGAAGGATTTGACGAGCGAATCCGCATCGGCCTCGACGCCGAGCAAATTTCAATAGGCGATTACGTCCTAAGCGGCGGTGAGCTCGCTGCTATGGTAATCATCGACGCCGTCGTCAGATTATTGGCCGGTGCCCTCGGCGACCAGGACTCCCCCAAAGATGATACTTTCAGCGAAGGTCTCCTTGAATACCCCCAATATACCCGGCCGGAAGTCTTTCGCGGAATGAAAGTCCCGGACATCCTCATGAGCGGCGACCACGCCAAAATAGACCAGTGGCGACGCACCCAGGCCCTCGAAAGAACAAAAAAATACCGCCCGGATTTGCTAAAAGACCACGATTCTTGAAAAAGTACTTGTCTTCGCCGCAGAAACTCGTTAACATCTCCTGTTTGTTAACGACCGTACGAAGGAGAAAACAACGTGAAAACGAAGTTGCTTGATGCTGTTGAAAGCAAAAGCCTTAAAAAAAATATACCGCATTTCGAAATAGGCGACACGGTCGACGTGCGCTGCAAAATCAAAGAAGGCGACAAGGAACGCATTCAGATATTTACCGGCACCGTAATTGCACGCAGAGGCCGCGGCATAAACCAAACCTTCACTGTCCGCCGAATTGTAGGCAACGAAGGTGTTGAGCGAATCTTCCCCATTCATTCACCAAACGTCATCGATGTCCGACCAATCCGAAGCGGAAAAGCAAGGCGCGCAAAACTCTATTTCCTCCGCAAGAGAACCGGAAAGGCCGTAAGACTCGCTCATCGACACAGCGAACACACCGTCTCCAAATAGCCAAACACGAAGCACAAAACAATATCAAATAACCCGAAGGGCAGAGTTCCGAGGGCTTGACCGTGGGTGAATGAGTAGGCGGAGATATGGTATACTGTTTGAATGGAGATTCGATTATCAGGACACGGTGACTATCGTACGGAGTAACATATTGTGTGGATACCCAAATATCGCCGCCGTATCCTGAATCCTGGCGTGAGGGGATA
>Ga0114922_10000105_pt1 | contig 74231 bp, 74 predicted proteins | sample AartaG_FD_100975 | JGI IMG/M metagenome (GOLD analysis project Ga0114922, IMG submission 100975) | Deep subsurface microbial communities from Aarhus Bay to uncover new lineages of life (NeLLi) - Aarhus_00045 metaG | ecosystem: Environmental > Aquatic > Marine > Oceanic > Sediment | place...
ATAAAAAGATATATAGATACACCTATAAGTATCCAAAAAGGTATCTCATATCTTTCCCAGATATTCATTGGAAGTAGCACCTTAAATAAGGGATATTATTATAATTTACCTTATCATTTTACAACTTGTTTTTAAAAAGAAATAGTGGGTAGCACAGTGGGGTAAATACGATTAAACTTAAAAACTCAGGTCTGGAATAAAAATATCCTCATTTAACACTAAAATCTTGGTTTTAACATTGTCCACAGTGGCCAGCCACTGCTAGAACTTCTTAGTATTTAGTATGGCATCAAAGGTTATTTCCAAACTTATCATCGGCTTTTATGTGCTGTTTTAGTTTAAATCAAAGTCATACTGCAATTGCTTTAATTTACCTGCTTTTTGTCATATTCATTCTGAGTAATTCTCCAAAACTACCAATTTGCAATGGAAGTTATATAATAAAAATTATAAATTATTTTAAATATATATTGGTATTATTAATCCTTTATTTTGTGAGGCAATATTGAGAAAAAATAAATTATACATACTTTTAGCTATATTAACTTCTATTTTTCTTTTTAGTACAGCTGCTGTTTACAATCAGTGTACAGCACTGCTTGAAGAATTGAGTGTAGAAGAGACTGAAGAAGAAATGGAGGAAGAAGAGCCAGCTAAAAAGGAAACAGAAGAAAAAATTGAAGAAGTAGCAGAAGAGAAAGAAGAGGAGGAAGAGCAAACTAATGAAGAGGTAGAAGAAGAAAAGACTCCTCCTACTATAGAACTTCAAATATATGAAGGCCCCGCCTATTCAGATGCAGATGAAGTTTGTTATTATAGAGCAGAGGCCATAGTTACTGGCAATCCAATTCCTGCCATTAGTTTTAGCAAAGATGATAGTGGTAGCGCCTGGGGGTCCACAAAATGTCAAGTCAACCTTAATAATCCTACTGAAACCTATACACTAACTGCTACTGCTACAAATTCTGAAGGTACTGTTACTGATTCTTTAATACTATCCTGGGGATGCGAGGAGGAACCCCCGGGAGGAGAAGGTGGCGGAGATGGTGATGAAGAAGAGGAAGGACTGGATTTTAAACCTCTTGAATGGGACGAAAGAGAAATAATGGGAAGTCAAATATATTATGACTTCGTTGAAAATGCACCTTCCGCAATATGGAAGTCTGATATGTGGCATGTCTATCCAGCACCAGGTTTGCTCCTAAGAACTTTTGGTGACACCTATACCAGGTACGGAGCAGTGTTTTACAGATATCACGGAATTTTAGAAGATGGGAGTGGCTATCCAAGAGTACTTGAAACGCATCCATACGAATATAACCAAGGTTTTATATGTGGTATATATCAAAATATTACCATTCCTGAAAATGCCACATTTAGAACTAAAATTGGATTTTTAGAAGGTCATGCTCCTGAGTATAGTATTCGTTTTCAAGTCTTTTTTGATGAAACTGGAGATTCTTTTGGCGATTATTGTTACTGGCATCAAATAATGTCATTCCATAAAGATTATAGCGGCGTTCTGTATAATTATACCGCCGATCTTGACATTTTGGCAGGTAAAACAGGTAATTTTGTTTTTCTTGTTAGATGGGGTCGAAGTGGTGAAGAGTGCTGTGCTATATGGGTAGACCCAGCAATATATAATTAGATAAATTAAAGTATAAAAATATCCTCATCCAAATTTATAATTCTGTTTTAAACTTTATTTAATATAATTCATTAATTTTCTAAATTCTTCTAATTCCTCTAATATCTGGTTCTAAATTTCATAACTCGAGCCAGATTTGACCCACCATCTTTTTTATTCTTAAAAATCTTGAATATAGTAGGTATTTTAATGGTTCGAAGTTTTCTATTATTTATATAAATACCTCCTGGAAATATCAAACCTTGAAAATTTCTTTTGGTATCAATACTAGAATTATTCTAAAAATCTAATATGCTGTCTAAAAAGAATTTACAGAAGAATGTTTTAGGAAAATACTTGGATTCTTAAATCATAATTTTTATCTTACCGTCTTAAGATATAATAAACATACTGTATTATTAATATATTCAAATAGAGGGAATTACTTAATTAGATAGTTCTTCAGATTAATTAATATCCTTATAATTTGGTTCGAAATTTCGCAACCCGGGGCAGCCAATAACCACTAAATATAAATCCCAAAAACTACCAATCTGTAATCAAAGTTATATAATAATTATATTTAATTACATACTAATCATTCTTACATTTAAGGGGTTCTCATGAAAAAGAATAAATTCTATGTCTTACTTTCTATTCTAACAGTAATTTTTCTTTTTAGTTTTTCTGCTATCTGCAATCAATGCGCAGCAACTACTGAAGAGGAAAAGACAGATGTTGAAGAAGAAGCAACCGAAGAAGAAGCAACCAGTGAAAAAGAAGTAACAGAGGAGGAAGAAACTACAGAAGAAGGTACTGAAGAGGAGGAAGTAGCAGAGGGAGATAGAGAGGTACCTACAATAGAGCTTGAAATATATGAAGGACCTACACTCTACGAAGGTATATGCTACTGGAGGGTACAGGCAAATGTTACCGGAAAACCGTCACCTACTGTTGAATTCTCAAAGGATGACAGTGGTGGTGCCTGGGGCACCAAGAAAGCTCAGGTCAATCTGTATGATCCCTCAGATACCTATACTCTTAATGCTACTGCTACCAACTCGGAAGGTACTGCCACTGATTCAATAGAACTTAGCTGGGAGTGTGATGTTTTAGAAGTTGCTGATGGAGATGGAGACGGAGATGGAGATGAACCGGAACCTGAGCCAGATGAAGTATCTTTCGCTGCAGTCGAGAATATATCTGGTTATATATGGGAGGATGGGTCCACATATCCTGATAGTCAGGTACGCATGGGTGATACAAATGAAGACTCATATGTGAGAGGTTATTTAAGTTTCGACATCAGAGAGTTGCATGGTAAGACAGTTCAGGAAGCAGATATAAACTTTACAAGTATTAGGTATCATGGTGATCCTTCATCTTTTGCTTCTGAAATCGTGGTCAAGGTATTCAATTATGTAAGGCTTGATGCATGGGACCTTAGAATTGGTGGAACACCTCTGGTGAGTATTCCTCTTTCTGATACATCAGCTACAATTACAGGAACAACTTTAAGGAATGAACTGCAAGATGTACTTGATAATGAGGTAAGGGATTATTTCCAGATCAAACTCGGTCTTGATGGTGAGACAGATAATGATGGATTTCCAGATTGTAGTTATATTTACTGTGACGATGCGATACTTCATATAGTATACACTGATTAGCAAACAGTAGTGATATATTTAAAACCCGGTAACCATTATGTTTGCAATTTCAAGCTTTTTTGGAAAGGTCAATCTATTTAGATAATTATGAAAGCATGTAATTGAATATTCTTTTAGTGAGTGAATAAGCAGTGAGCAATATATAAAGTTAGACAATAATTAAACCTTTAAAAGATATTTCAGGTATAAAAATATCCTCATCTAAGCTCAATAAAGTGGTTTTAACATTGTCCACAGTGGCCAGCCATCCCTTGCATTCTACGACTTTGGCATCCCAACCCATTTTGGAGTTCTATTTATATACTTCTGATAGAGGTTACCGTATCTCTTTAAACAATAGCGTTCTTCTGAAGCTACATATATGTTTGGTACAATAAAGAATACAATTGAAATTATTATGATAATCCATGAAGCTGTAGCAATACCGGTTCCTAGAAATATTATAAAGATAGCAAAATACATGGGATGTCTTGAGTAACGGTATATTCCCTTAGTAATTGGTAAGTTAATGGGAGTAGTTAAAAAATTTACGGTAGCAACGGTAAGTATGGATAATCCTAGCATATAGATTAAAAGACCTATATAAAACCATAGGGTTGCCAGTTTTAAGGGTAGGAAGATTGTATATATGTAGGAGAGATATGTAAGCGAACTAAAAATGATACTGGCTATTTTTTCTCGCTTATTTAGTTTCATATTAGATGGATGGCCTGATTTTTTATAGACATCTTTATTTATTAGTTTTACCAGTAACATCTGCCATAGAAAAACAGTCATAAAAATCCAGGCATTCAGTAGGCCAATTTTAAAAGCTGGCATAAGTGGCATTTTTTAGCTCCTTATAATTTTCTTTTAGATTATAATACAGTATAACATATAGTATAGCGATAATATTTAGATGATAGCGTTATTTAGAATGTACCTTATTGGATGGTAAATAAATATTGCTATAATTTTAAAAACTCAATCCAGGAATAAAAATATTATTATCTGAGACCATAATACCGGTTCTAACTTTGTCCACTGTCCCCAGCCAAAGTAGACATCTATTTTACATAGTTATTAAAAAATCTTTCAAGTTAATTAATTCTTTTAAAAATTGGTTCGAAATTTCACTACTTGGGGCAGCCAAAGCAAGCAATATTGGACTATCCAAGCCCTGGCTTTACAGGCTCTACACCAATTAACGGAACCTCACGTTCTCCTTTCAATAATTTTGCATTTAAAATATTATAGAACGTTTTGCCACCTTACTTGATAGAGAACCTAATTTTCTTAATAAATATTTTTTTATTAAAAATAATTAATGTGTAAAAATCATTTAATGAAATGTAAATATATATAAATATTAAATATATATATAATAAATTTTTAATAATTGAAAGTATTATAATAAATGATATAATAATTAACTATACTTTATATTATATAAAAGGTACATATAATATGTTAGTATTAATATATTAAATAGTTTTATTTATTAAGTAAAATGAATATAAACAATAAAATTAGCAAATACAAAAAATTAAATAAACATCATTATAAAGAAGTTCCAGACGATACAGCAGTAATAAATAAAAACAGAACAATTAGTTCCTATAAAACTATATCATCGAAAATTTTTAGATTATCCAATATACAAAAAAAGACAGAAAAACTTTCTAAAATAAATAAGGATCACTACAAGTCCTTATTTGAAAACTCCCTTGACGGTATATATAAAAGTACCATAGATGGAAAATATATTGATGCAAACCCGGCACTGGTAAAAATGTTAGGATATGATAATAAAGAAGAACTACTATCTATAAATATTTTAAACCAAATATATGTTTCCAAAAAATATAGGCCATCTCCAAAGGAAAAAAATAAATTATTTGAAGCACAACTTAAGAAAAAAGATGAGACTACTATATGGGTAGAGGTTAGCTCCAGGTTAATTTATGAAAAAGAAAAGCCAGCCTACTATGAAGGAATAGTAAGAAATATAACAGAGCGTAAAAAAGCGGAAGAAAGAATTACATACCTGTCCTTCCATGACAATCTTACTGGACTTTATAACAGGGCTTATTTTGAAGAAGAAATAAAAAGGCAAGATACACAAAGGCAGCTTCCATTGAGTTTTACAATTGGTGATATTAACAGGCTAAAGCTAGTAAATGATGCACTGGGCCATCTAGAAGGTAACAGGCTAATTGTCAAAGTAGCAGAATTACTAAAAGCATTTTGCAGAAAAGAAGATGTCATTTCAAGATGGGGAGGAGATGAGTTTACAATTATACTTCCTAAGACTAAAAAAGAGGATGCAGAAGAAATTATAAATAGAATAAAAAGCATTTGCATTTTAACCAGTAAACATAAAATACCCATAAGCATATCTCTAGGAACAGCAACAAAAGAAAAAATAAACCAGGATATCCAAGATGTGATAAAAGAAGCAGAAGACAATATGTATAGACATAAGCTAATTGAAAGAAAAAGTATATATAGTTCAATAACATCATCACTCGAGAGAACATTGTATGAGAAAAGTCTGGAAACTAGAGATCATGCAGAACGCCTAAAAAAGCTGTCACAAAAAATAGGGGAAATTATAAACCTTCCGAATAATAAGGTGGACGAACTTTCACTGCTTTCTACCCTTCACGATATTGGTAAAATTGCATTATCTGAAGAAATGCTTACAAGTGGAAGAGAACTTACAAAAAAAGAATGGGTTTTAATAAAAAAACATCCCGAGATTGGTTATAATATTTGTGAATCGAATCCTCAACTTGCACATATAGCTGAAGGTGTTTTGGGACATCATGAGTGGTGGAATGGAGAAGGATATCCACATGGCTTAGGGGGTAATAAAATTCCACTTACATCCCGCATCATATCAATAGTCGATGCTTATGATGTAATGATAAGCGGTAGAACTTATAAAAAAGCAGTCACAAAAAAAGAAGCTATAAAGGAATTAGAAAGATGTTCAGGAATACAATTTGATCCTAAACTGGTAGGTGTTTTTATTAGTACTGTTTCAAAAGGAAAATAAATTTTATATCTAATTTTTACTTTTTATTTAAAATTCTTGCTATTTTCTGACTTACAATCCCCACTTGCTTATATTATTAAAACTTGATTAAAATATATTTCTTCTTTCAAAAATCTATCAAGATAAAATTTTGGAAGCCAATGGTTTTTCATAATAAAAATCGATATTTTTCAAAATCCTTGATTCTGCTACATTATACAATTAACCATAATTAGTATTTTTTACAGGAAAATTAAAAACGAAAATAGGCTTGTCAATTGTGTGTCCAAAATTTGGGTTTTATATCAGTATAATAGATTAGAGTGTTTATTATAAAAATGAATATTTAACTAGCAAGATCTAAAACTTCTTTCATTGATTTAATTTGTGTAGATAATTCGATAATATTTGGATAATATTTAATTCTAAATGTGTTCAATATCCCCAGAGATTATATACAATTCAAACCTTAAATAAAAAGCCTTCCTAATTTTTACGTCATTGACATTCATAGTAATAGTATTAAGGTTTTACTATAAAATAATATTAATATCAGGGTAAACTGGTAATAACGTTTTATTGAAGTCAATTAGCAAAACTGTCCCAAAAGGGCAGTTTTTTATTTTTATATTTGAGAGGAGCAATTATAAATAACAAAACAAAACCAGAAAAATATAGAGGGCTGTCAATTGCAGCTTTGGTTACTGGCATAGTGGCAGTTGGCCAATTATTTATGCAAATTGGAACTATTTTGAAAAGATTGATACCTTATTCTTCGTTGGGCGATGTTGGAGTTATACTATTTTCCGTCGTATTAAATGTTATTATATTTGGACTACCAATTGCTGCAATTGTATGTGGGAGTATCGATTTAAAAAGAATACAATCAGGTCACTATAGCAGAAAAGGCAGGGGATTTGATATAGCAGGAATAGTCCTGGGAGCAATTTTTGTTTTAGTTGGTTTGGTTTTTGCTTTTTTACAATAAATCTTACCCCGCTTGTAATATGATTTTATAATTTAAATCAATTCAGGTATAAAAATATCCCCACTTAAGCTTAATAAAGTGGTTTGAATAATGTACACAGCGGCCAGCCATTAATAAAACATACTATACTTATTTTAATTAGAATTGTTACAAATCTACCTTTTGATAGAAACTATATTAATCCTGTCAATATTTATCAATTCTACTGCTCTTCTTGTTTCAAAGGTTATCCAGCCATCTTCACACTTTGTAATAGTTCCCGAATATGTAGCATGCCAACTGGCAATATCTATTTTACATCTTTTACCAATATAGGATTTTAGATAATTGCTCTTCTCTGACATAAAACGTACCTCCTATAACACTTACATCTTTGTCATTATTAAAAAATAAATAGCTTCTATATATTAAAATACTGTTATTGATAATACAATTCATGTATTATCAAATAAAAATTAGAGGTACTTCTATATTAATTGAGGAGTAAAAATGGAAGAAGAAAGAATAGTAACTATCAATAACAAACAGCTTCTATGCCAATTCTGTGGTGGTTCAGAGTTTAAGAAGGTGAATACCAAATTAAATGAGAAATGGCGTTCGAGCTTAGGAGGAGAAATGTTTAGTCCTGAAGGAGTAGCGTATATTTGTAAAAGTTGTGGATACAAGCATGAATTCTTTAGAAGTCTGTAGTGTAAAAACAATATATGATTAATTAGTTAAAAACCCAATTCAGATATAAAAATATCTCTATTATAAGTTATTATTGCAATTCTAACATTGCGTTCAGTGGCCAGCCATCCTTTAAGCTTTTATAAAAACATTAGTAACAAAATCAAATGCTCTCTGTTATTTCTAGAAAGTAACTTAAAAACTCAGTACAACCGATTAATTATTCTGTTTTTTGCGAGATTTCATAATTATGCCTGTTATTACAGCAATCCCTACAGCAATAAGACCTATTGAAATAGGTAGTACAACAATGTGTAATAGTAGTTCTACGATACCAGCAACTATCAATACCGAACCAAAAGATATCAGAAATATTCTTGTTTTATTGGTCATCTTAACCTCCTTTCTTTTATTTTTATTTCTATATATCTATATATTTAGATACAGGGAAATATAGATTAGTTACGCTAAAATATATTTATTTAAACTAATAATCCTGGTTCTTATTTCGTCCAACATGATTAATCAAATTAAAAATTATTTTATATTATTAGAATAGTATTTAAAATAAAATAATTATTGATAAGACTTAAATATATTAAATTCAGGTATAAAAATATCCTCATTTATCAGTAAAATCTTGGTCTTAACATCGTCCACAGTGGCCAGCCAGACTATCAAAGACTTTTAAACCGTTATTTTAAAAAATTCATTAAATTGAAATATAATGATTATGGGTATATGATAATAATTTAGAAATATACATTGATTATTTTTAATAATAATGAAGCCTTTTATTTCATATATAATAATCTGTGTAGTGGGGATAGCAATCCTGATAAGATGTTTACCCAGAGGGACAAAAAAGCGTAAAAGATTTGAAATATTTGCTGAAATTGGTATAGGGCTTTTCATTTCTGTAATTGTCTTGGGGTTGACCAGCTTTGATAATTTTATGTTAAAGAAAGCTGGTATTGCCTATCTACAATATATATCTATATTTTTTTTTGTAACTGGTATATTTCTAATAATATCTTCATTTTTATCCTTGAAGCGCATTGGTAAACCAACATCAGGCCTGGAAGATACTACCATAATGATATATAAAGGAATATTTAAAATATTGAGACACCCACTCTATCTGGGACTTTCCCTGGTTACCATAGGATTTTTATTTGCCTATCAGGCATTTACTCTAATAATAATTGGTGTCGTCGCAGTTATATTATTTTATATAGCTTCAAGAATTGAAGACAGTTATAATATCAAAAAATTTGGTAGAGAATATGTTGAATACATGAAAAATGTACCTTTATGGAATTTCCTTTTGGGAATTTTTAGAAGTAGTAAAATTAGATATTAATAACTCAATTCAGGTATAAAAATATCCTCATTTAAGCTCAATAAAGTGGTTCTAACTTTGTCCGCTGTCCCCAGCCATGCTTTACATACAGACCCATGAATATCAATTCCTTAACTAAAATTTTCATTTTCTAATAGTTTCAACTGTTTTAAGTAATAAATTATTAATTGAATCAAATGATTGGTTAGTTTCAATTAGAGATGATTACTTATAATTACAAGAAAGATATCTTTGGTACAATTTGGCTATTCGTCAGATCGGAGCTGAGTTCTGATTGATATTACTTATAGACGAAGTGGGGGTTTGAATTTATTGCTATCTTTATTAGTTCTAGATTTTCTCTGCCAGAAAGAGCGGTAATAAAGATTCAGCACCCAGAGTGGCACTGAATAACGGTGTGTAATTCCCAGTCTCCTCCAAATAGAGGGTAGGCTATAGAACTCGCGCCAAACCCAGTCACGCCCTTTTTGCAGAATCTCCCGTGACATTAGCTTTGTCTCAAATACAACACTAGACTCATACCGTGACCAGTCTTTGGTGACTATTCGTCCAGCTTTATCCAAAGATTCGTATAAGGCGGTACCCGGATAAGGAACGGGCCAAGCAAATTGAGCGCTTTCTAGCTTCATTTTTTGGGCAAAGCGGACAGTACGTTCGAAAACATATTCATCGTCTTTGTCTAAGCCAAGGATAAAGAAGCCGTGGATGGCGATACCATGGGAGTGGATCTTTCTGATCACCCTTTCGTATTCGTCCACCACATTCACCCTCTTACCCATTGCCGCCAGATTGTCCTGGGACAGTGTCTCGAACCCGATGAGTAAGATTATGCAGCCGCTCGCGGCTGCCAGTTTGAGTAATTCGTTATTTCTTGCTATTTTGACTGAGGCTTGGGCAGCCCACTTTAATTTGTAGGGAACAAGGGCTCGAAAGAGCTCTTTAGCAAACTTTGGGTTACCTATGATATTATCATCAACGAACCAGATAAGTTTCTTATAGTTCATTGTCTCGATCTCCTTAAGGATTTCTTCTAACGGTCGACAGCGATAAGTATTACCGAAGAATGAAGTAACTGAGCAGAAGGAGCAGGCATTAGGACAGCCTCTAGTGGTTGAAATCGTGTTCTTGAAGAAGTACGCTCCGTCGGCGAACAAGTCTCGCCGGGGGATAGGCAAGTTGAGTAAGCTGGGTTGACCACTCTGGCTGTATATCTTTTTTAGCTTGTTTTCCTTAAAATCCTTGATCACATTTGCCCAAATTCCCTCGGCTTCCCCGATAACTACGGCATCGGCGTGCTGACTTGCTTCTTTGGGTAGAGCACTGGGGTGACTGCCCCCTAAGATAACCTTCACTCCTTTTGCTCTAAAGGTATCGGCGATCTCATAGGCGCGTGTCGCTGTAATAGTCATTGTTGTGATCCCTACTAAGTCGATTTCCTTTTGGAAATCAATAACTGTGAAATTCTCATCAGTTAATGAGACTTCAATCTCTGGTGAGGTTAGAGCGGCAATCATCGCTAAACCCAGGTGTGGGCCCGGTGTCTTCTTCCGATTTAAGAGATTCTCTTGCGTAGCCGGGACAATTAGCTCTAGTTTAATGAGAACCTATCCTTTCAAGGTATCATATGTAATTATATAGAGACTGCTATCCGAATAATCAAAATAGATTACTACAATTATAATATTTTTTTAATAAAAAAGCAGTATTAAAAAAAGATAGTAAATTAATTCTAAAAACTCAATTCAGGTATAAAAATATTCTCACTTAATCCAATAGTCCTGGTTCCAACTTTGTCCACTGCAATCAATAATCTTTTTAAACTCTTCTAATTCTTTCAATAAACAGTTCGAAATTTCAAAGCTTGGGGGTACCAGAACTTTAAGAAACTTTTCTGAAAATACCCTTACCCCGGTATCATAGAAATAAGCCGGGATACCGCAGGAATATAAAAGGTACCTATAGCAACAATAGGTGATACAGCAAGTACTATACCTGCTATATCCAACTTCCTTCTTCCTGTCTCAGAAATACCTGCCTTTATATGCAGTAGATCAACACTGCCGCATATGATCGCAGTCAGAGTCGGTATGGAAACAAAAATAATCAAAATCCATATTGAAAGATAAATCCACCATACTGAAACGACCATTAAATTTTCTAATCCACGGACCACAGAAGTACCAAAAGGATAGACACCGTATTTATAGCCCAGATATAAAATAAGAAGTGATATCCATGTAATAAGACTGTAGATTCCTGAGAGTATCCCTGCAGTTATTGATATGATCGACAGTCTGCTGAACTTTCCCTCGCTGACCTTATCAGCTACTGCATCTACAAACTTAAGTATTCCTCGTCCGAACTTCTTCTGTTTAAAGTTTGGTAATATAAAGTTATCTTTTAAATATTTTAGTATATCATCAGTCACTATACCCTCTAGACCCAGACCGACTTCAATTCTAAACTTGTTATCATCTTTCGAAAGCAAAATAAGGATCCCGTTATTGCTGTCTTTTTTGCCCACTCCGAATTTATTGAACAGCCGAAGCGCAAATTTATCAATTGGCTCTCCTTTCAATGAATCAATCGTTATCACTGCTACCTCTATAGTCGTCTTACTTTCGATATCCCTTATTACCCTATCGATCTTTTTAATATACCTGCTGTCGATTATTCCGGCAAAATCACTGACATTGTTCTCTACATTTATACCTTCTAAATCGTTTTTGAAATCACTCATATTACTTGAATATCCTTGCTTATATTTTGAAATGTTTTTTAATTTTATCATAAAAAAGTAAAAGAATAACCTTTAGAATTACCGTTAATACTCTACCATCTTTTTTCTGCCGTATACACAATAATTTCAATAGTTGATAAAATCCTATTATATATTTCTATTCTCATTTAAAAATAAATATCACAGGTAAATTTAAATTATTTCTCCGACAAAAAGTACTTTTAAATATTTAAAAAGAAAGCAATGAAAAAAATACTAAAAGATAACTGGTTCTTGATCAACTCAGAAAATTTAAATGACAGTGGAAAGGCCATATCCGCGCCGGGATATAAGCAGGACAGTTGGTATCCCACAGGTGTTCCGAATACAGTCACTGCAGCTCTGGTGGATAATAATATCTATGATGACCCTTATTTCGGATTGAATCTGCTTAAAATCCCCGGTTACAAGAAAAGCAGAAGTATTATTTTTTCGATGCAGCGCAAGCCAAAAGACAGCCCTTTTAAGAAATCCTGGTGGTACAGGACTGAATTTGCAATAGACAGATTCCTGGAGGGCCGGAGGGTATGGCTTGAATTCCGAGGTATCAACTATTCAGCAAATATCTGGGTTAACGGAAAAAAGATTGCCGGTGCTGATAATACTTGCGGGACCTTCCGGCTGTATGATTTTGACATCACTGACTTTGTGCTTGCCGGTAAAAAAAATGCCCTGGCATTAGAAGTATACTCACCGGAACCTGATAATCTTGCACTGACCTTTATAGACTGGGCACCGGGTATGCCTGATGACAATATGGGTATCTGGCAGCCTGTGATTTTATATTCTTCCGGCCCGGCTGCCTTAAAAAACACTTTTGTGTATACCAATATCAACATCCGCACGCTGGATGAAGCAGAAATTGCAGTTGAAACATATATAGCAAATACCCAAGATCATACAATAAAGGCAGAAATTGAAGGTATAATAGAAAACATAAAGTTCAGTAAAAAAATCACGATAAATCCCTTCTCCATAGACAAGTTTATTTTTACCCATCATGAGTTTCCGCAGTTAAAAATAAGAAATCCGCGCCTGTGGTGGCCGTATCAGCTGGGAAAACCTGAGCTGTACAGACTTAAAATGGTTATAAAGATCAAAAGTATAATCTCGGACAGCACAGGCATTACTTTCGGGATCAGACAGATCAGGGCAGTCAATAACAGACACGGGGCACGGCTGTTTTCTGTCAACGGCAAGGAACTTTTGATCCGCGGTGCTGCATGGTCTCCGGATCTGATGCTGCGCCGGTCAAAAAAGAGAGATGAGACCGATATTGATTTTCTGATCAATTTGAATATGAATGCAGTGCGACTGGAAGGAAAACTGGCCACCGATCATTTCTGGAACCTGTGTGATAAAAAGGGTATGCTCGTGCTTGCAGGATGGCCCTGCTGTAATCATTTTGAAAAATGGGACAGGTGGAAGGATGATGATATTAATATCGCCAGAGAATCCTTAAGATCTCAGATACTTCGCCTGCGTAATCATCCCTCGTTTGCCGCCTGGTTTTACGGAAGCGACTATCCGCCACCGGAAAATGTGGAACGGGTCTATCTGAAAGTCCTGAAGGATACCTGTGACAGCCTGCCAAGAATCTCAAGCGCATCACACAAAAAAACCAGACTTGCAGGTATCACAGGGGTCAAGATGACCGGACCCTACTCGTATGTGCCTCCGGTATACTGGTACGACAGCAAAATGCAGGGACATGCAGAACTCTTTAACACGGAGACCTGTCCGGATGTCTGCATCCCCATAATGGAAAGTATTGAAAAGATGCTTCCCCGCAGTCAGCTATATGTTGGAAGTAAGGCCTGGAATCACCATACCGGAGTGGGAAAACAATTCAGCAACACAAAAAAAATTGACAGAGCGATTTCTAAGCGCTACGGCAGACCAAAAGATATTTACGATTACTCAAAAACAGCACAGGTCTTAGGATATGAAAGCTGGAGGGCGATGTACGAAGCACATAACAGGAATTTCCCTAAAGCGACAGGTGTAATCGGTTGGATGCTTAATAGCCCTTGGCCAAGTCTTATCTGGCAGTTATATGATCATTACCTGAATCCGACAGGAGCTTTTTTTGGTGTAAAAAAAGCCTGCGAACCCCTGCATATCCAGTATTCATATGACGACCGTTCGATCTGGATCATTAACAATAAACAAATGGACTGCTCAGGATTAAATGCTTCCATCAAGATGTATAACTTCGATTTAGAAGAAAAATTATCCAAAGAACTGACAGTTGATATTAAAAGCAGCAGCAGAAAGAAAATCTTTAGTCTGCCCGCTGTAAAAAACCTCTCACCGGTTTATTTTCTAAAGCTCAATATTAAAAATAGCAGGACTGTGGAGAGTATGCAATTGTACTGGCTGACTGCCGCCAGGGATATTTTTACCGGTGAGTATTTCTGGTACCATTCTCCGCTTAAGGCTTATGCAGATATGAGTCTTATAAGAAAGATGCCGGAGGCATATTTAGATGCAGCCTTAAGTGTTACAAGAATAAAAAATACCTTTTATGCGAATATTGATATCATAAATTCAGGAAAGTACCTGGCCTTTTTTATCTGGATCAAATTATACAGCAAAAAAACAAGCAAGATCATTGCCCCGGTTTTCTGGAGTGACAACTGCATCTCACTATTTCCATCTGAATCAGCAAAAGTAATAGCTGTGATCCCGCAAGATCTTACCGACAGTGATATTACTGTTAAAGCAGAGGGCTGGAACTGTTAGTATTCTCATTTATTGCTTATATTAAAAATTTTTGATAAATTAATGTAATTTAGTGTTAAATATAAACCATAATCGGAATAATAAACATACACTGAAATTTTTAAAAACTTTTATTAAGGGGGTTCTTTATGGATGTTATTATAAGAGAAAACCACGAGGAAATGAGTAAGTATGCTGCTGGAATTATTGCAGAATCTATAAAATCAAAACCCGATTGTGTTCTTGGTCTTGCTACCGGATCCACTCCGATAATGACATACAAAGAGCTTATAAGAATGCACAAACAGGGGCTTGATTTTTCAAAAGTCACAACTTTCAATCTCGATGAATATCTCGGGATCAGTATTGATTTAGACAGACCATATGAATTGGACCAAAGTTATGCAAGATTTATGCATGAAGAACTTTTTAAATATATAAATATTAAAAAGGAAAACACTCATGTACCTGACGGGCTTTCAAAAGAGCCGGCCAAGTTTTGCCAGTGGTATGAAGAAGAGATAAAAAAAGCCGGGGGGATAGATGTGCAGCTTCTTGGGATAGGTGGAGACGGCCACTGGGCATTCAATGAACCCGGGTCATCTCTATCATCAAGAACCAGAGTCGAGCCGCTGACAAAACAGACTATGGATGATAATTATGAAAGTTTTTACAGGAAGGCAAAAATAGAAAGAGAGAAGATGCCGCATTTTGCAATTACGATGGGGATCGGGACCATTCTTGAAGCAAGACATGCACTTATGATTGCAAATGGAAAGAAAAAAGCAGAAGTTGTTGCAAAAGCTCTGGAGGGACCTATAACATCTCAGATTACCGCATCAGCAATACAGCTTCACTGCGGTAAGGTCACTGTCGTACTTGATAATGATGCAGCTTCGGAACTGAAAAATATAGAACACTACAAGCACGTAGAAAAAATTAAAGTTAAATTGCAGGTCAAGCTCTGATCAGCCGGCTTAAAAGATTTCTTCTTTTTCCTGTTTTGTATAAAATAATTTCAAATACTCTTCTTCTGGGAGTACCCCAGTACTGTTTAAAAGATAAGATTCTGCATTTTTTCTGTTATTTATTGCTTTTTCTCTTATCACACGCAATTTCTCCGGTATTTTTCTTTCCAGAACCATCTTTTTTATTTTTTCAAAGATCTTCCGGCTTCCGTAAAGGAATTTTCCTTCATATAAAATCTTTGAGGCAATCATAAATTTAAAAGTGTTAAATCTTAACTGGGCCTGTACTTTTCTGATATCTTTTACTACATAATCTATTTCTTCCCTGTAAGAGGGATTTTTTAATAGATAATATTTTTCCTGATATATTGAACGGTCAAGCTCCTTTATATATTTTTCAGGCAGATCCTCTGTGACTACTATAATATCAAGATCAGAACCCTTAACGAGCCTTCCTGTCGATTTTTCAGGCCTGGGTACTGAATGTGCCATTTCATAAATTATATCACCGGCAATTATAAAGCAGGTGCCGGTGGTTATAGTTTCCGGCTCTTCCTGGCATTCTACTATTTTCTTGATTATATCCTCGGCAAGCTTTAGCTTTTGTTTGCTAATATCTCTTATTTCATCATAAAGTGACTTTGATCTTGCTTCTATCTTTTGTAAGTCTTTTTCCAATCCCGCAACAGTATAGGTGAGAAACTCCCTCTTTATGGAAGGGGAGAGCCTTGCATATCCTTCAACCTGCTTGTCAAGTCTTAGAAACCTTTTTCCAAACTTTTTTAAAATAATTTCTTCGGATTTATTACAAATACGCCACAGAGAGAGTTCATCTGATGGGTTTTTATCATACAGTTCCTTACCGGTTAAGGGCCCATGTTTATCTAAAAGCTCCACGATTCCATTCATCATAAATCGAAATCACGATAGTAGAATAATATTGTTTTCTATTGTCTGCTGTTTGCCGCAGAAATCCGAAAGACCGTAAATTGATTTTTTTAACTTAATTTATCTTCTACGACACGGGCTATTTCTTTGGCAAACCTTTCAGTATCACTCTCGGTAGGTCCCTCAAGCATGACCCTGCAGACAGGCTGGGTCCCGGAATATCTTACAAGAACCCTGCCTTCATCACCGAGTTCTTTTTCAACTTTTGTTATTATACTCTTAAGTTCCGGTATTTCCTCAAGCGGTGCTTTCCTTTTAACCTTTACATTTATTAAAACTTGAGGGAATGTTCTCATAATTTTTGCCAGTTTTGAGAGTGGTTTGTTTTCCTTTTTCATGACAGATAAAAGCTGGAGTGCAGTTAAAATACCATCACCTGTGGTATGGTGTTCTTTAAAAATCACATGACCGGAATCTTCCCCTCCTATAATACTCCCGTTCTTTAACATTTCCTCAAGTACATATCTGTCACCAACCTTTGTCTTAATATTTTTAATATCCATCTCTTTAAATGCAACTGAAAGCCCCAGATTGCTCATTACAGTTGTGACTACAGTGTTATTTTTTAACATTCCTTCCTCTTTTAAATTATTTGCGCATATTGCGATTATCTTATCTCCATTGACTATATCACCTTTTTCATCAACTGCTATCAGCCTGTCCCCGTCACCGTCAAAGGCAAGCCCTATGTCTGCTTTATTTTCAACTACCGCTTTTGCCAGAGTCTCCGGATAAAGCGCTCCGCAATCAAGATTAATATTCTGCCCATCAGGATTGACGTTTAAGGCAATGACTTCAGCCCTCATCTCCTTAAATAATGTCGGAGCGACTTTGTAAGTAGCTCCATTGGCACAATCAAGTACGATTTTTATTTCTTCAAGGTTAAGACCCTTGGGGAATGAATGTTTGAGGAACACTATATACCTTCCGCTTGCATCTTCTTCTCTGTATGCACGGCCCAGGTCTTCAGCATCTGTAAGAAGGGTTGGAAGCTTTTTTGAAAGTATCAGTTCTTCAATCTTGAGCTCTTCTTCATCGTTCAGCTTATATCCGCTTTTTGAAAATATTTTTATCCCATTGTCCTGATAGGGATTATGTGAAGCAGAAATCACTATTCCTGCATCCGCATCCAGGTTGGTAGTTAAAAAAGCAATACCAGGTGTTGGCACAGGGCCTACAAGTATTACATCTGACCCCATTGAGCATATGCCTGATACTAGTGAGCTTTCTATCATATAACCGGAAAGCCTTGTGTCTTTACCTATGACTATTCTTGAACGATGTCCTTCTTTTTTTAATATATACGAAGTAGCCTGCCCTACCTGCACAGCTATATCAGGAGTGATTGGATATTGATTTGCAACTCCTCTTATTCCGTCTGTCCCAAATAACTTGCCCATGTTTTTACCTCCTTTGAACTAATCTCTGTTTCTGTTTAAGTTTGATTACCGTTTTTGGCGGATAATAACCCCTGGCAGTTGTATTGGGATACAAAAGAACATCTTTTCCAAGTATAGTTCCAGGGGTTGTAACGCTGTTGCATCCCGTCTCTGTGCCATCCGCTATTATTGCTCCGAACTTCCTTAAGCCCGTCTCGTATTTTTTACCATCTATGCTGATTGAAACATTTGATTCGACTATCTTTAAATTTGCCAGTTTTGTTCCTGCACCGAGATTTACCTTGCCGAGGATACTGTCCCCTATATATGCAAAATGCCCTGCCTTGCTTTCTCCAAGCATGACGCAGGATTTTAACTCAGTCGTATGTCCCACTACACAACCATTTCCAATTAATGTATCACCTCTTAAATAAGCTCCCTGGCGCAGTTCAGTATTATCACCAATAACAGCCGGCCCCTTTATCAATGCGCCCGGCTCTATAATTGTACCTTTCCCTATATATATATCATCATCCATAAGGTATGCACCAGCATATACTACACTTGCTCCGCCCAGGATCTTGTCCGCCTTTTTTATAACCAATTTCTTTTTTATAAAACTTATATCAAACCCGGATTCAATGACTTCATCACCATATAAGACCACAGTTTGATTTATAAATACTTCACCCTTCCTTATACCAGAGACATTTGGTTTAATGTTATTCCTGATGTACTCTTTTATTTTTTTCAGAGCGTCCCACACATATTCAATACCGTCAAAAAGGTCTTTAAACTGGGTTTGGGAAAGATCAAAAAAATCTTCCGGCTTAAGCATTTTTCCTCCTTATAAAAATTCCTAGCAGGGAAATACACTGCATTATACAAAGTTTATTTATACTTTTCAATCATACCCTTTTAGAATTCATTATTATTTAAGCAATATTGTCATTTTAGATTTATTCAGCGAAAATGTCACCCATTATCATCTATTATAATAAAAGAAAAACACGTAACAGAATATATAAGAGGCTGACAAACTCTTCTCATCATATTTGACAAACATTACCGGCCAATATACCATATTTGGAAATCATCAAATGCAAAAAGCAGCGGCAGTATGGATATATTAATAAGAAAAGAAGAAAAAAAGGATCATAAAAAGATTTACGAAATAAACAGATCCGCTTTCGGGCAGGAAAACGAAAGCAGACTTGTTGATAAAATAAGAAAAGGCGAGAACTTTATTTCCGACCTCTCGCTCGTCGCAGAGAAAGGCGGCAGACTTGTCGGGCATATTCTTTTTTCAAAGATAAAAATTATCGGAAGTTCCGTTTTTGAAATACTGGCATTGGCCCCTATGGCTGTTATACCTTCCTTTCAGAAACAGGGGATAGGATCTGAACTGATCAAAAAAGGAATGGCAAAGGCAAAAGAACTTGGCTTTGATTCCATAATAGTCCTGGGGCACAAAGACTATTATCCAAGATTTGGGTTTAAAAAAGCTTCAAAATGGAGTATTAAGTGCCCTTTTGAAGTTCCCGATGAAGCATTTATGGCAGTTGAGTTGGCTGAAAAAGCACTGGAAGACAAAGCGGGAACCGTTGAATATCCGGTTGAGTTCATGGAAGCTGAATAAGAAAAATGGTACTCATTTAACAGATCTTTTAAGTTTTACAGCTGTACCATAAGCCAGCAGTTCAGCAGCACTTCCCATAACACTGGTGGTCATAAAACGCAGGTTGATTACCGCGTCAGCTCCAAGCTTTTCAGCCTCTGATGTCATCCTGACGGTAGCTATTTCTCTGGCATGTCCCATCATTTCCGTATATTCAATAAGCTCCCCGCCGAGGATCAGCCGTACCAGTGCGGAAAGGTCTCTTCCTATCCAGATAGCAAAGATAGTATGCCCCTGTACCAGACCTAAAGTCTTCGTTACCTTTCGGCCGGGGATTTCTGCGGAAGTCTGAATTAAAATACGAGACTTGGACTTGATATTTAGAAGTATATTTTCTTCTTTTCTGCCTTTTCCTCGTTCTACGGCTATTGTAAGCAGAACCAGCAGGATTCCGCCCAGAACACAGTACACTGCAGTCTTGACCCACCAGGGTAACATCGGTTCATGATAGACGTACCAGGGCATCCCTGCAAATATCGTAGTGAAAAGTCCAAGTACGAAGGCAAGCGATCCGATCAGTCTAAGTACTTTAATAATAAAGCGGACTGCTCTCATAATTCCCCTCTAAATTAATATTGTCTAATTACCAGGAATCTCAGCGTAAATAAACCATATCATACTATTTTTGCAATATCTACCTAAATATATCCTGACATTAGACTGCCGGCCTGCAGACTCAGCAATTGTTCTGCTGAACCTAAAGATACATCAGCAGAAAAAAATGCTTGACATATTAAGCAGGATAGATATAATATATCTCGATATATCGTGATAATACTAGATATATCATATTATACGGAGGCTGATTTAGATGTTTCGTGATAGATTTTATAAACACCACAGATTTTTTAATGGTTTCAGATATGACAGTCCTTTCCAGAAAGGAGATTTGAAATATGTCATTCTGGACCTGTTAAAAGAAAAACCAAGATACGGCTATGAGATCATTCGCCATCTTGAAGAAAGTTCTCACGGTTTTTACAAGCCCAGTGCCGGTGTCGTATATCCTACCCTGCAGATGCTTGAAGAGATGGGCTACGCGATTTCCAAGGAAAGAGATAGCAAAAAAGTATATAAAATAACAAAGCAGGGACTTGATTTCCTAAATGAGCAAAGTGATTTTGCAGATAAGGTAAAAAGCCATATGAGAGATCAGTGGGACCATGGAAATTTTAAGGTCATCGGGCAAATAATCGGTGAAGTCGTAAAACTGAGAAGATTTCTGGTATTCAGAATAAGGCATACCAGCCCTGAAAAAATAGAGGAAGTAAGCAAAATCATCACAAAAGCGCGGCAGGAAATAGAATCAATCCTGGAAGAGTAAGAAAGATATATTCAACTTAAAAAATAAGAGGGAGGTATTTTAGAAATGAGAAGAAAATGGTGGATCGGGATAATACCGGGAATACTGATACTGATAGCTATTGTTTTAGTCTTAGGACTTTTTCTGGTCAAAGTGATGTGGGCCTGGGTCGTACCGGACCTTTTCCCCGAATCTGTAAATCAGGGTCTGGTAGCCGAAACTATCTCATGGTTTACATCTTTTAAGATCGCAATAGCAATGGCATTATTCTCCGGTTTTATCGGAGGCGCTCTTAGAGGAAAAAGGTACTGGCATCATAATCATTATTGAAAGGTCTTTGGTTACTGCTTAAGCTTTAGATACTCTGATATATAAAAATTCAGTTAAGGTGCATGGACATTAGCTGTTTCAGGTTATTGCAATATTAAAAAACAACCTATCTTTTCCTTCTCAATCTCAATAATCCTGCAATAATGTTCCACCGGGGCACTTCATTCATATACGTCCTGTAAGTATCTCCCCATTTCCTAAGGTTTAACATTTTTTCCTCTATTATACTTGCATAATAATGGATAGATACCATGACTACAATTCCAATTATGCTTAAGAAAGTAAATGGAGTCCACTTACTTAGAATTATCGGAATGGTAATAGAAAATACAGACCAGGCAAGGTTACTGGGGTCTCTCAGTAATCTGTAAGGACCGCTTCTAAAAAGTATTATGGTATAATCTTCCGAACGGACTCCACCCTTTCTTATATTGTACTGCGAACTCCAGACTGTAAGAATCAACGCCCCGATAAAAAAGGCTACTGCAATATAAATGACAATATTGGGAAATATATATGAAGGTATTTTATTTAAAAAGCTTATATATTTCCATTGACTATATTTAGCTAAAGCAGGAGAAAAACATAAAATTATCCAAATAAGATAAATCCACCATCCAAGTTTTGATATTGCTTTTTCAGAAAGCTTTCTTTCGTCCAGTATTTTTATTATCTCTTTTGGCTGGATCTTCTGCTTTTTAAGTTTATCAAGTAAATCATTTACTTCCCCATCATCATTCTTCATAACAATAATTCCTTTTAATATAATTAAATTTAGAGGATTCAGCTTATTTATTGCATTTTATTCTTTAAGTAAGTATTTTTAACCAATATATCCCAGGATTTATTCAAGAAGACTTCCTTCTTCCATATCATCATCATCGTCTTCTTCTGCATCTTCATCATCATCTTCTTCGGTTTCTTCTTCGTCTTCCCAGTTTTCTTCTGCTTCACCTTCATCCATTTCTTCCTCCTCGCCGGCCGGTGCTGCTTCTTCTTCTGTATCCTCTTTGATATCTGTACTTTCTACAGTCTTATCGGTATCACATTTGTTTCCAAGTGTGACAAAACCGAAAAGAAAAATATAACTTAAAGCGACCATGATTACATATAATTTATTTCTTTTCATGTCTACCCTCCTAAATAAATTTTAAAGTCCTTTAAAGTACTCTATGGTGAACATCGGATCCAAAGAGTTATAGAACTTAACTATCAAGTCCAATTTCATCTGTAATTTCTCATAGTTTTTCACTGTGTCAAAAAAGCTTTCATCTCCCATAAATATATTTTCGGCAAATGAATTAAGATCATTTTCCAGGGTAGATTCAGCATATTCATATAAAAATCCTATTTCATGTCCCTTTGGGTCAAATACCTGTGAAGCCTTCCCCGCCTTTATTGCACCCGATCCGCCGGTTGCCTCGTCAAAATATACGAATCCGGCCGGATTTATCTGTCTCCACGCCATTTCATCAAATCCATAATTATATTTTAATACACTTGAAAATTCGTGGTGGAATGTCTGTTCTACGACAATATCTGTACCTCCCATACCCACACCGTCATTAGCTGCATAAACAATGTCTGGAGGTAAGTTTGTACCTCCATAATTGACTCCATAAAAACTCATAGATTTTAAAACATATACGCTCTTAAGGTTATTTTTTAACAGCTGCGTGGGGTATTTATCAAGTGCAGTTATGATAATCCTCTTTGATCTTTCTATCTCACCTGCAGACAAACTTTCAGCCTTCGCATCTATCCCCGAACCATACCAACTGCTGGGAAAGATATTTCCATCTGCTGTAAAGATTATATTATTTTCATAAAATGTATCTCTCCAATCAAAAAGATCGTATTCCTGCTCTACCGCATTATCATCATCCAACAGATTTTCCAGATAGCTCTCATCAAGGGTCTCCAGATACAGCCTGAATTCCGGTGAGTACTGCTGTTCTATTTCATCTAGCTTTTCCTGGGCTGTAGGTTCTTCTTCTACTTCTATTATTTCATTTTCTTCTTTCTCTTCGGCTTCATCTTCAAGTACGTCTGTTATCACATCCGTTATCTCTGCCGCAGATTCTTCTGTAACATCTGAAATTTTTTCGCAGGCCGCAGAGAAACTGAAAGTTAAAAATAAGACTAATGCTGCAGTTATAATGTATAGTTTATTTGATTTCATAATTAGTCCTCCTAAGAATTATATTATTATCAATTATAAACCTTCTTAATAATAATTAGAAACCTGCATATATTGAAGAAAATGGGATGTTGCTTTTATGTTTTATCAATAAAAAAGACTCTGTACAGTATCTTTTTAAAGATGCTGTACAGAGTTACTTGAACAAATATTAAATGGTTAATTAACTATTCTATAACCTCATATGTTATTTCTATTTTACAATTACTCGGTGTAAACCTATAACAATCAGCATCATGGTTATTACTGTAATTATTCAGACCGAATTTAAATTGAAAATCGTCACTACCGATATTTACAGCTTCTTGGAGTTCGTCTTTTAAAGTACTAGTAGAAAAAGTGAAATTACTTATAGAATCAGATGTATTAAAAGTCTTTACAAGCTCGCCTCCTAATGCATAATCAGCAGGAAAATCCAATGTATTCCCATAAGGAAATACTTTAATATTCAGTATATTACCGGCCAGCCATGGAGAGCCGTATGCAATTATAACTCCTGGAACTTTAACTTCAACCTCTGTAATTGTTATATCTCCTAAAGCACTTATGCTGCTAATATCAAAACTTAAATAACCCTTAATAATCTTATCACCAGCAGTATCACCAACATATACAATATCTGTACCTGAATATGCACCTACATCCTGAAATATATAACCACACTTACCGACTTCAGCAGAGAATTCTTCTTCAGTAGGCTCGGGCTCTGGAGGTTCTGGTATCTCACATCCCCAGGATAAGATAATCGAATCTGTATCAGTACCTTCAGAATTGGTGGCAGTGGCAACAAGCGTGTATGTCTCGCTGGGATCATACAGATTGACCTGCGCTTTTCTGCTTCCCCAGGATCCTCCTGAATCATCCTTTGAAAATACAACACTCGGAGTAGGATTTCCGGTAACATTTGCTTGTACCCTGTAGTAGCATATGCCATCAGTAGCAGTGGCATCCAGGTATATTTCAAGATCAATTGTCGGTGCTACTTTTTCTTCCTCTTCTTCCTCTGCTTCCTCTTCAGTTTCCTCTTCCTCTTCGGTCTCTTCTTCTCCAATATCGGTTTCTTCTTCTGTTGCTGCTTCTTCCTCAGCTACTTCTTCTTCAACTTCCTCTTCGGCTGTTTCTTCCTCAACATCTACTTCTTCATCGGTAGCCTTCCAATCACTGCAGAGAGCTGCAAAGCTGAAAAGAAAGATTACTGTAAGGATTGCAATTATGATATACAATTTGTTTCTTTTCATAATACCTCCCGGAATAGAATAATATTAATAATTTAAAAAAGGTCTTAGGATAATTAAATTATACCTTATAGAAATATTTTTTCACCATTAAAAATTCTGATTAATCATAAAGTAACCTAACTATGAATATTTTTTTACAGTTTAAGATCTTTAAAAACGTTGTCTTAACTTCTCCTTTAATCTCTTTCCTGCTGCAAATCTGGGTATAGTACAGGCTGGGATCTTGATAGGCTCTCCGGTTCTGGGATTTAATCCTGTCCTTGCTTTTCGTTTGGATATCAGAAAAGTACCAAAACCGACAAGAGATACTTTACCACCCTTTGCCAGTTCATCGGCTATAGACTCCTGCATAGCTTTTATGACGCTGGCCACATCTTTCTTCAGCAAGCCAGTCTTTTCGCTAATCACATCCACCAGCTCTGCCTTGTTCATTCTGTTTTTCCTCTTTTTAGTTTTATAAATAAAATATTCTTAACTGTTCTATTTTCCTCCGTAAATCTTAAGTATCTCATCAAGAAAGTCCAATGCTTCCTGCCTCGGCCTCTGGAAAGAATTTCTTCCGATTATGGAGCCGAATCCCCCGCCTTTTTTTATCTGTTTTATTTCCTCGATTACCTCTTCTCTGCCTTTTGCCGGGCCGCCTGAAAATATGACGATCCTTTTTCCATCAAACGCGCTCTGCACCACATGTCTTATTCTTTCAGCCAGTGTCCCTATCGGTATATTGTACTTTTCATATACCTTTTTTGCCTCTTCAAGCTCTATATAATCAGTAGGCGGTTTTAATTTTATTAAATGTGCGCCCAGCTGAGCGGCGATCTGGGCTGCGTAGGCTACTACATCCACTGCAGTTTCTCCTTTTTTTGACAGGCTCGAACCTCTTGGATAGGACCATATTACCACGACCAGTCCGTTCCTCTTTGCTTCCAGGGCTATCTCTCCTATTTCCTCATACATCTGTTTAAAATGAACACTGCCGGGATAAATAGTAAAACCGATCGCAGCACAGCCGAGCCTTAAAGCATCCTCTACTGAAGCGGTTACTGCCGGAATCGGATCAGTACCGCTGTTCAATACATCATTGTTATTGGCTTTTAATATAAGGGGGATCTGTCCTGCATATTCTTTTGCAATTACCTGCATGGAACCCAGCGGGGCGGCATGTGCATTCAGGCCGGCATCAATAGCAAGCTTTGCATGATAGGCGGGGTCATAGCCGTCCGGATTCGGAGCAAAACTTCTTGCAGGACCATGCTCAAATCCCTGGTCAACAGGTAGGATGACCATTTTACCGGTACCGCCCAATTTTCCGTGCATCAATATATTATATAGATTTCTAATAGTTCCGGGGTTTTCGCTTTTGTACCATGAGAGTATTTCTTCTATCTTGCTGTTCACGTCTACTCCTCTCGTAGAATTATAGATGTTTACAATTATAGGATTTAACACTTAAATAGTAAAATTATTCATCTATTATTATGTGCATTAGTTTATTTATGTATTTACATAAATTAGTTTGTATTATACAATAAGCACTTGATATTACTGGATTTAACAGGATTGATTTTATGATAAAACAAGGCGGGAAAAATACTTGTTATATATTTGATAATCTTTCGGGCAGTATTAAAAGAATATTTATACTTAGCCCGATCATATTCATTATATTGTTTGTCTATATATTTATTAGCTTTACATCACCGGTCTATCCTGACTACAAGACTCCATTTATATTACCGCTTGAAGGGGAAATCATAGTTGGTTTCAGGCAAAGTTACCGGGATGAAGAAAAGCAGAGGGATTTTAAACACACGGGTATAGACATAGAAGGAAAATACGGCCAGAAAGTAGCTGCAGCCGGAAGCGGTGTAGTCAGTTATACGGGTATCTCTCCTACAGGGGGAAGGACAGTGGTAATAAAACATAACCAAAAAATAAGGACCACCTATCTTAACCTGATGCATATTTACGTATCTGAAGGTACATATGTTAAACAGGGTGAGATCATTGCTGCCGTAGGTGCAGATGATGACCCATCAAGTTCCGGGTGTCATCTGCACTTCGGCGTAATATATGATAATAAATATCTTGATCCGGAAGATCTGCTGAAGATAGATTATAGTAATATTTCAAGATTTATTTACTTAAGATATCTTCCGTCCGATTTTGAATTTGAGTATGAATCTTTAAGATAAAACTTGATGTAGTTTGAAGTCTGGGTAGATCACTTGTTAACAAAATAGGTCTGCATATTTTTTATTTCCTCATCAACCTTGCTGTCGATTATTTCCTTACCGACTCCAAACTCGATTATGTTAAGAGTCAATTTGATTTTCTCAAAAGTCTTTCTTAAGATACCCTGGACCTTCGGTCTCTGGGTCATACCTAAAACACTAAGCTGCAGATAATCCTCGCCGTCGGTAGTAGAGATGACCTTCATATGACCTAATTCCCTGCAGCCGTTCTTTTTCAGGAATGCAATAATATTCTTGGCAAACTCCTTGATTTTCTTAACAAAGTCTTCCTTGGCGACAGGATTGGATGCTGTTATTATCACTCTTTTGGTTAAAAATACCGAACTATTAGTATTCATAGAAATTTTAAATATCTTATATTTTGAAATGAATAATAATATTTAAGGTTCAGGAAAACAATTCTAACACAACTCAATATTATGTCAAAGTATTTAAAATCATGGTTCTGCTGTATTAAAACTATTTATGAGTAGCGATTCCGAAGCAATCTTCTGCAGCTTCCATGACTGCTTCGGAGAATGTGGGATGAGAATGAACTGTTGAAACAAGGTCATCTACCAGCATCTCCCCCTTCATGGCTACAGCTACCTCATGTACCAGATCCGATGCTCTCGGTCCTATCATCTGGGCACCGAGTATTTCCCCCGTCTCGCTGTTGGTAACGATTTTTATAAAGCCCTCGGTCTCCCCAGAGATATAAGCTTTGCCGCTGGAGCTGAATGGAAATACTCCCGTGCATACCTTTATGTTCTTTTTTCTTGCCTGGGCTTCATTCAGTCCGACAGTCCCGATCTCGGGAGAGGTAAACACCGCCCAGGGAATAATGCTGTAATCCATCTCTTTATTCTTACCGGCAATATTTTCCGCAGCTATCTTGCCTTCTTCGGACGCTACGTGAGCCAGCTGAAGTCCTCCTATTACATCACCGACAGCATATATGCCCTGGACATTGGTCTTAAGATGTGAGTCTACTTTTATATAACCTTTCTGGTCCACTTCTACACCGGCTTTTTCAATACCAATACCGGTGGAATTTGGTTTCCTGCCTACTGATATAAGTACCTTATCTGCAGTTATTTTATTCCCGCCGCTTACAGTACAGATAAAATCATCGCCGCTTTTTTCAACCTTTTCCACTATTGTATCTGTAAATATATCAATTCCTTTTTTCCTGAATACGTTATAAATAACCTTTGAGACTTCTTCATCTTCAGTCGACAGTATTCTTGGGAGTAGCTCTACTATAGTGACCTTCGTTCCGAATGAAGAAAAGATATTTGCAAATTCGCTTCCGATAACTCCTCCGCCTATGATAAGCAGCGACTCTGGTATTTTGTCAATAGATAGTATCCCTGCATTATCTACTACTCCTTTTTCTGACAGATCAAACGGCCTTACGTTTGCAGCAGATGAGCCGGTTGCAATAATTATATTTTTTGCTTCTACTTCGATTTCCTTGCCGTCAGATGTTCTTACCGCTATCTTACCGCTTGTGACTATTCTGCCGCTGCCTTTTATAAGTTCTATGTTATTTTTCTTGAAATGAGATTGAAGGGCGTTTCTCTGCATCTCGATTATCTGGTCTTTTCTGGCCATTGTCTTTTTAAAATCTAATTTTGGCGCGGATACATCTATGCCGAAATCTTTTGCCTTTTTTATTTCATTTAATGTAAATGCTACATGATAAAGAATTTTTGTAGGTATACAGCCGCAGTTCAGGCACACTCCCCCCAGATAGTCCCTCTCGATCACTGCAGTCTTTAGACCCATTTTTGAAGCCCTTATGGATGCTACATATCCTCCCGGTCCTCCTCCCAGTACGGCAAGGTCTACCTTTTTAGTGTCCATAGTCCAAAAACTCCTTTCATAGATCATTTAATAGACTAAAAAATATATTCCTTAATATGATAAAATAGTTTAATTGATCACGGTATTTTAAGTTATGGAATTATTAAAACAAAAAACTCCACTTAACATTAATAAAATAATAGACATTATTAGCTGCAGAGATACACAAAAAAATATCTTAAGTTTTGATCTCGGTCTTATTTCCTATAATAAAGCCTATGACCTGCAGATAAGACTTTTCGAACTTATAAGATCAAATAATAGAACCGGTGCAATATTATTTCTTGAGCACCACCCGGTCATAACTATAGGAAGCAACAGAAACACCGGTAACCTACTTGCAAACAGGGAAAAACTTAAAGATCAAAATATAGAACTGGTCCAGTCCGACCGCGGCGGTGACATTACTCTCCATGCTCCGGGCCAGATCGTCTGCTATACAATTTTAAATCTGGCAAGAATAAAAAAAGACTTAAGTTTTTTTGTCTATAATCTTGAGCAGATTATAATAGATGTACTTGCCGGTTATAATATACAGGGAACCAGATTAAGAAGACACAGGGGGATATTTGTCAATAACTCTAAAATAGCATCAATCGGCCTGAAGGTTAAAAAATGGATAACGTTCCACGGTTTTTCGTTAAATGTAAATAATGATTTAAAATACTTTGATAATATAACCGCCTGCGGCTTAAAGGACCATCCCCAGACCTCAATAAAAAATATCTTAAATCAGCCAGTTCCTCTTAGTGATGTCAAAGAACAAATACTGTACAGCTTTGGAAATACTTTTAAGATCCCGATCATAAAGATTATTTAACTATTTTTTTTTGAGTTGCCGTTTTCTTTTTTCAGTACCGCATATATTTCTTTCATCACTTTTAACGGCTCCCTGAACAATCTCTTTGGCAGGAAAGGCATCAGTGTCGCAATTGCTTTTTTCATATCTTCGTTCATTCTGTGCGGCTTGGTCAAAATCCTGTTTATGAAGTCTTCAGCAAATACTGTCCGCAGGTGACGCCTGTCAATCTCTATTTTCTTGCTACAGCTGTCGCATATCACACTCCGCAGATAGTTACCTATGTAATGCACTGTATGAGGTGATTCCTTATTACAATTGACACAAAACAATACTATTTTTGTCTGCTTGTCTTTCATCTTTAAAATCAATCAGTTAAGATTTAATGATCTAATTACCAATTATTTTCTCCGGATCCTCTATAAGTTCCACTACTCTCCCCAGGAATCTGGCTCCTACTGTTCCGTCTATTATCCTGTGATCACATCCAACAGACAGGTTTATAAAGGATTTCGGTTCAATCTTTCCTTTTACTACTGCGGGTTTTACATATATTTCACCCACAGCAAGTATAGCTGCCTGCGGAGGATTTATTATAGGTGAAAAAGACCTTATGCCGTACATCCCTAAATTAGTGACTGTAAATGTACCATTTGAGATTTCCTCCAGCCTGAGCTTTCCTTCCCGTGCCTTTTCTACCAGTTCAATTCTTTTTTTTGCAATACCAAAAATTTCCAGCTTATCGCAATTACTGATACTGGGCACTATAAGCCCCTCATCCAGTGAAATTGCCACACCCACATTTACTTCATCATATATTATATAATTTCCATCAGAAAAAGTTGAATTTACTTCTAGATTTTCTCTAAGTGCAGTTGCTGCTGCTTTTAATATAAAATCGGTATAGGTTATTTTTACTTCATGTTCTTTTAATATTTTTTCCCCAAGTTTTTCTTTCAGGTCCACAAGTCTTGTGGCATCGGCTTTTGCATTTAAAACTATATGAGGGATATTTGATTTTGAATAGCTCATACGCTCGGCTACTACCTTCCTTAAACCTGCAAGCTTGCTTGATGATTTTACGGCAATACCTTCAGGTTGAGATGCTGCAGTTTTCTTTTCTCCCTTTTGTTTCATTTGATCGTAAGCTATTACATCCTCTTTTACTATTCTTCCCCCCGGACCTGAGCCTGTAATTTCTTCTGATCTGTAATCAATACCCATATCTTCAGCGATTTTTCTTGCCAGGGGTGATATTTTGACTCTTCTCTCATTGGTTCCGTTTATCCCTTTCTCAGTGTCTTTTGACTCTCCGATTTCTTTTTTTTCCGTATCTGAAGCTTTTTTAACAGTTTTTTGTCTTGATTTAGGTTCAGGAACCTTTTCGCCTTCCTCACCGATATACGCTATTACTTCCGTCACGGGGACGTCTTCCCCTTCGGGATACAGTATCTTTAGTAAAGTACCCGTATTGTATGATTCTACTTCGATCGTCACCTTATCAGTCATGACCTCAAAAAGTACTTCTCCTGTTTCTACCTTATCCCCTTCTTTTTTATGCCACTTCTCTATCCTGCCGGTCTCCATGGTAAGGCCCAGCTTAGGCATAATGACTTCATGCATCTTTTAACCCTTCATAGTAAATATCATGCTTGTATAAATACTTATGATAGCATATCAAAATCTAATAAAATACCAGGTTTTATTTAAAAAAATCCAGGATTCCTCTTTCAATCCTCTCAACACTGGGGATCATTTCCTGCTCAAGAACCAGACTGTACGGAACGGGGCAGTTCCTGCCGGCAACCCTGACTATGGGAGCATCAAGCCAGTCAAATCCTTTTTCAGCCACCTGTGCTGATACCTCACCCATAAAGCCTCCGAAAATCGGTGCTTCTTCCACACATATAAGCCTGCCTGTTTTTTTAACCGAATCTAATATAAAATCAATATCAAGAGGTCTGAGTGTCCTTACATCTACAACTTCACATTCAATACCCTTCTTGCTTGAAAGCTCCTCGGCCGCCTCCAGCGATTTTTGTACCATGTAGGAAGTCGCAACCACGCTTATATCGCTGCCCTCTCTTTTAATATCTCCTTTCCCCAGAGGTATTTCATACATCTTGGAGGGAACATTTTGAATACATTTTTTATTTTTATAAAGCAGCTTGTGCTCTATAAAGATCACCGGATTATCATCATTTATTGATGAAATAAGGAGACCCTTTGCATCATAGGGGCAGGAGGGCATAACGACCTTAAGGCCCGGAATATGAGCCACAAGTGCTTCCAGGCTCTGTGAATGCTGAGCCGCAGCACCGGTCCCGCCGCCTCCGGCTGTCCTTATTACAAGCGGTACTTTTGCTTTTCCTCCAAACATATACCTTATCTTGGCAGCCTGGTTTACAATCTGATTCATTGCTATTGCTATAAAATCCGAAAACATTATCTCGGCTATCGGCCTCATCCCCGTAACGGCGCTACCGGTGGCAACACCTATTATGGCTGCTTCAGAAATAGGAGTGTTTCTTATCCTCTCCTTGCCAAATTCCTCCAGCATGCCCACAGTAACGCCAAATGCTCCCCCGTATTCTGCTATATCTTCTCCGATGAGGTACACATTGTCATCTTCTCTCATTTTCTGCTGCATTGCTTCTCTTATTGCTTCGGCATAAGTCAGTTCTCTCGTCACTTCAAAAACATCTCCATAGTTCACAGACTGGTATTAATAATAGTAATTCTTTTATGCATAGACATCATCTTCTACTTCCGAAGGCTCCGGAAACGGACTCTCTTTTGCATACTTAATAGCCTTCTGCAGTTGACCTTCTACTTCTTTTTCCAGATCCCTGTCTTTCTCTTCGGTTAATATTTTCTTTTCAATTAAAATTTTCTTATATATTTTTATAGGGTCTTTTTCCATCCAGCGCTTTACTTCTTCTTTTTCTCTATAAACCTGAGCATCATTTTTAGAATGGCCCTTCCATCTGTAAGTAAGGCTTTCAATTAAAACCGGCCCTTTCCCGGACCTGCACCTGTCTGCAAAATGCGAGATCGTATTGAATACTTCAACCATATTATTGCCGTCAATAGTAAGCCCTTCAATGCCGTAAGATGCTTTCCTGTCTGATATTCTTTTTATATTACATGCTTCCTTTACCGGTGTTGACATTCCGTAAATATTATTTTCACATAAGTAGATTACGGGCAGGTCCCATATGGAAGCCATATTTATGCAACTGTGAAATATTCCCAGATTGGCCGCACCGTCCCCAAAGAAACACACTACTATCTTTCCATTTTTCTTCATCTTACAGGTAAGTGCAGCGCCTGTGGCAATACCAATACTTCCCCCCACTACTCCATTTGCTCCAAGATTTCCCGAAACAATATCAGCGATATGCATTGACCCGCCCTTGCCCTTGCAGTATCCTGTCCTTTTGCCTAAAAGTTCAGCCATCATTATATTAAGGTCTGAGCCTTTTGCTATGCAGTGGCCGTGACCCCTGTGAGTTGAAGTAATATAATCGTCGTTTTTTATGGCATAAATCGCACCTACGGCTGTAGCTTCCTCACCGGTATAGAGGTGACATGTACCATGTACCATTCCCCTTATTATGAACTGCTCAGTCTCGTTCTCAAAATGTCTTATCTGATACATCTTCCCGAGCATCTTGATTTTTATCTTATCATCCAGCTGACTGAACTTATCTTCAATCTTAAAGCCGTCAATATTTACATAAAGTTTTTTCACTTTTGAATCTCTGTCCATGCCTTATCCTGACTTTAGTATATTCTCTGCCGTTTCTTCATCTGTAAACAGGATGTTTATCAGTCCGCCCTTCAGCGCACCCACGATGACTTTTAATTTTCTCCTGCCGAAAGCAACCCCGATGACATTTTTGACTTTCTTCAATCTATCGGGTGAAATCCTTACAATTCTTTCATCTATCTTATTTGGGACATGCTCGCCCTTTTTATTTATAAAAACAAGATTTACGTCTCCTACCACACCTAAACTACCTAAATATTTAAATTCTTCCAAATGGAAACTGCCCGTTTTTATCAATGTGGAATCAGGGCCAATATCGCTCAATCCTATCAGCGCAGTGTCTATTTTCTCCGACAGTTCAATTATTTCCCTGGTATTGCTGTCTTTTTCTACGATTTCTCTTATCTCCCTGCTGTCCAGAATGGCAGGAGAATGTATCATATAACTGATACTGCCCAGTCTGTCTGCAATATTTTTGGCAACAGAATTGGTATGCACTCCTGTCCCTATCTTTCCAAGTCCCCCGATTATCGGAACTACTTTGATGTCAGACTTACCGCTGACATTAATATAATCTGATACTTCCTTTAGTGAACTGCCCCAGCCGATCCCTAAATAACTCCCATCGACCAGTATCCTTTCCAGTAAATCATTCAGGGGATCTGCCATCATTTTAAGTACTTCTTCTCTTTTTTCAAAAGAAGGGACCACAGAACATTCTTTTATTTTAAATCTTTTTTCTATTTTGTACTCAAGTTCCGAATAATCCTCCAAAGGTGAGTTTATTTTTATTTCTACAATCTTTTCTTTTCTGGCCGTGTCTAAATATCTTGAGACTTTTGTTCTGGAAATATTTAATTTGTCGGCGATTTTTTGCTGAATCAATCCCTCAATATAATAGAGTCTCGCTGTCTTTAAGATCAGTTTTTTTCTTTCTAGTCCGTCCACGATCCTTCATTTTAAAGTTTGCACAATTGTTCAACTGGTGAACATTTTCTTATTATATAAGAAATGATAAAAATTTTAAAGTACGGGGATATGACCTGCCGGTACCGTTTTCAAACTTATTTTCAATAAAATCCGGATCTGTAAAATGGGATCACGTGCCTATCCGCATAACTTGCCTATAATATAGACTATGATCAATTTGACCACGTCGGTCTTTAAATAGTGGGAAGCACTGGCATCAAACAGTATTCTCGCGTTCGCTTCAAATTCCTTACTTTTCTCATCAAGGATCAAAAGGACAGGAAACATTTTAAAGGGGTAGATTATCGAGCTGAATTTGAATCCGGCATATTTTTCACCGCCTATCTCAAAGGTCTTTTTTAGAAATCCATCACCGCTGTTTTCGTATTTTTTTATCAGGGGCTCCAGTACTCCCGGAATCGTCTTCCAGTAAAAAAGTCCTCCCGGCAGTTCCCTGTAAGAAATCCAGCTGCCGGCAGGCGGGGTACCGTCCGCATTAAGCAGATAATGTAAAATGAGAGAAGATGAATATTTATCCAGAGCTTCTGCTGTGACCGATTTTTTATTTGCCGTGTAGTAAACCTTATTTCCATCTAAATCTACTACGACTTCCCTTTTAAAAAAAGCCAGCCCGATCTTTTTATTATCTAAAAGCCTGGAACCTGAATCATTTAAAATGCTTCCTATGTCTCTGACTGATAACTGCTCAAACATCCGGTTATAAATTCTTTTAAAATTCTCCCTGCTCTTATTGACATACCGGGCCGCTTCGGAAGGCAGCTTAATATTAGATTTATTCATAACAGTTCCTTTTTTTTATACTAAATAGTAAGTATAATATATCATCATTAAAAACTTAAAACTTTTATTTTATGCCCGTTACATACAGAATTTTGGAATATATAATAGAACTGGGGCCGGTAATAATAATCCCCGCAATATTACTTATAGCCAGCCTTATTACAGACAGAAAGCCCCTCAAGAACTTAAAGAACTGTGTATTTATTTTTATCGGTTTGATCGGCGTTTCAATACTTCTTACCCTTTTTATGAATTTCTTTGAACCCATTATAAACACCATACTTGCAGGTTCTCCAAAGGAGTTTGAAATCATTGATACGGGCTGGTTTGTCTCAAAAGCCGTTATTCTAAACTCTCCGATAATCCTTCAGATAATAATAGCCGTTCTTATTTTAAATATTGTCATGCTTTCCCTTAGATTTACCAGGACTATAAATATAGACCTCTGGAACTACTGGAGCTTACTGCTGGTGGGCTCGATCGTTTTTTCCATCACAGAAATAAAATGGTTTGGAATACTGGTTGCACTGATAGTCGCTGTTATTACTTTTGTGTTATCAGATATATATGCAATATATACCGAAAGTTATTTCGGCCTCAAGGGTGTTTCCAATCCTCAGGCTCATACAATCTGCTGGGCGCCGGTCTCACACCTGTTTAACATTATCTTCAACAGGATCCCATTTATAAAAAGGATTCATATCTCTTATGAAAAGATTCAATATAAGCTGGGGTTTGTTTCAGAACCCATCATAATGGGATTTATTTTAGGATTTATAATCGGTCTGATCACACGATACAGAAACTTTTTTTCAAGCCCGGGTCCAAATCTTCTTTATGCTCTGTCAAGAGGACTGGCTTTATCCATCATAATGATACTGCTGCCCAGAGTAGTAAATATTCTTCTCAGAGGTCTGGTCCCTACAGTATACGGAATAAAAGAATTTATAAAGCGAAAAATCACAAAAAGAGAAGTATATATCGGTCTGGACCCTATAATTCTTGTGGGCCATCAATCTGTAATTGTCCTATCGGTCATTATCATCCCCCTGACTGTTTATATCTCAACTATTCTCCCGGGCAATGCAGTACTCCCAAACGCTGACCTTATAATGATACCCTTTATACTGCTGTGGATCATTATTCCGTCAAGGGGAGATATATTCAGAAGTTTTATTCTGGCAATAATAATGATTCCCATAGTCTTGTTGATAACGACTGATATGGGACATTTGTTTACCGACTTCTTCCTAAAATATGATATGGAATTAATAGAAGGATACAAGAGACTTTCAAGTATCGGAGGCAGTTCAAATATATTTTTCTGGATTTTACTTAAGATTATAGAACCTATATTTAACCTGTTCTCATAAAATCACTTCAGGTCTTTTCCTCTGGTGATTCTGTGGATACTCTCCGCGTATAGATTTCTCGGTTCTGCTGATTTCTCCTGGAAATTAAGGATACCGTTTCTTTCCAGAATCAGCTTTATTTTTTTCTCATCCCGCATAATGATATCTCTTATCACTACCATATTTACCCTTCTAACCCATAAACCCGATTCCTGTGATATATATGGGAAAAAAGAGTAATCCTTTATGATTTTTTTCCACGGTATTTTGATCCCGTCAACCAGATCTATGTAATTGATATCCGGAGCTCCTTTTAAAATTCCTCTGGCCTGATTTAATATTTCCAGGTCTACTTTTTTTTCAATTCTTCTAAAATTATACGAAGATATGGCCATGAAAATCCCATAGGCGATTATGAACGGGATGATCAAGTAATAATACCTTGAAAAAAAGATAATAATATACTTCCCTACTTTACCTAAAAATATTTCAAGCCATGTATTAGCCATTCTTTTCCAGTCTCCTCTGTTAATATTTAAACATTCTAACAAAAATTAAAGTGCCCGTATACCTGTTATAAATATTAACATTTTACAAAAGAAAGTAATTCTATTAATATAATAGTAATAATAAGAATTAAAATTAAAAAAGAATAAATAAGATCCAGCCATGAAGCTATCAACAAGGGGAAGATACAGCACCAGATTGATGCTGGAGCTTTCTTTAAGATTTAATACCGGGCCGGTACTTTTAAAAGATATCAGCAGCTCACAGGACATATCCTTAAAATATCTCGGACAGTTGATAATACCGCTAAAAATTGCAAGTCTTATCAAATCCACCCGGGGATCGCATGGGGGATATTTTCTGGCAAGACCACCTGAAAAAATAAAGTTAAGCGAGATTTTAACTGCTGTAGAGGGGTCGCTTGATATTGCTGAATGCATCAGGAGCCCTGAAATATGTTACAGGTCCAAAAACTGTGCGGCCCGTGAGATCTGGGAAAAAGCAAGTAAACAATTTTATGATGTCTTCCAGTCAATCACCCTGAAAGATATGCTGGGAAAACACAAGAAGCTGGCTCCCAAGCCGTAATAGAATGGTCACAGCTTGCGGCTTTTTATTTCCTGGCCCCTTTGTTCCATGATCCTATTTCTATTAGATTCCCCTCCGGGTCCGCGATCATAGACGAACGCATCCCCCATGGCTCATTCCGAGGCCTGTATACAGGTGTTGCACCGGTTTTTATAACACGTTTGTACTCAACATCAACATCCTTAAAAAATGGCAAGTCTATTGCAAGTTCGAATGTTCCGTTAATTTCAGAAGGAAACGTTGGTTTTTTCCCCAGCAGTTCGGGCAGTTTTTCTCTTAGATACATTGAAAACCTTATTCCTTCATGGTCAAACTCAGCATATGGTCCTTCACCGTCCCAGTTGATTTCAATACCGATAATATCACGATAAAATTCAACCATGCTTTTCAGATCTTTTACAAATATGCCTATCATATAAAATCTGGTTTTTTTTGAATTGGATCTTTTCCTCAATACTTCTCCATTCTGGTTTATATATCATCAGGAGCATATAAATGAAAAGAATCAGCTGGTAAATACTATTGGTGGAGATGAGCGGGATCGAACCGCTGACCTCCTGCTTGCAAGGCAGGCGCTCTCCCAACTGAGCTACACCCCCACTAACTTAGAAATTGGTGGGCCTATCTGGACTCGAACCAGAGGCCTCATCCTTATCAGGGATGCGCTCTAACCAGCTGAGCTATAGGCCCTGTCCGATTTTTTAACAGAGGTCAAAATAACAATTTAATATATTTTTGTCAAGGTCAAACAACAGCAGTGTACAATTTTAAATTGATTTTAAAAAAGTAATCTACCTACTTTGATTCTTTAGGTTTAGGACTTATCTCTTTTTCTTTCTTCATAAAAAATCTCAGTTCTACTCCGCCGATAATCTTTAAAACAACATTCATTACCCACACAGCCAAAGTCCCAACAGCAGCATAGAAAATCGAAGCGACCAGACCGCTTCCGATCAATATGAGAATAGTTGCGGCTCCGCCGCCCAGGAAATTAAGATTATAGGAACCGAGACCTCCAAGGCCAAAACTTGCTAAAATCCTGTTTATGTCGAGACCAAGGGAAGAGATACTTAACCAGGCAATAAGCCCTAATATTCCCATCAGAATAACAGATATGATGAAGAATATTAAATAAAAAACCAGCAGGTACTTGAACATAGAAAGTTCGCTTACACTTCTTAATAATTTCCTTTCAACATCCATACTTACTCCTTGAATATATAACTATATGCTGCTTGAAATATAATATTCTGTTTTTACAGCATAAATATTTACTATCCTTGATTCAAATATATATCTATTACATCTTGAAATATTTATCTGTTAATTTACAGACACCGGGGATCCTGAAAGTGTTGCACTGGAATGCCATAATAATTGCAACGACTCCAAGTACCCAGCAGATTCCTGCCAGTAGCCAGCCAAGCCAGGAAAAGAAAAACCAACCGATAAAAGGAATAAGCCCTAAAAGAACAGAGACCACTAATACCAACGCAAATTCAAGTATGCCAAGAATTAAAGACTGAAGCGCATTCCACTTTACGAATTTGTTTTCTTTTTCAATAAGCCAGAATACTAATCCACCGATCCATCCGAAAAGATATGCGAGAAGTACAGCGACCTTCGGGTCCATCCCGGTCGAACTCTTTTTGGTGCAATCCGAGTCAATATCCGATTTACTTGCTTCCATTTTACCTTACCTCCTTTTAATTGATATTTTATTAATATTCCAAAGGCAAATTTGCTTATTTTATCAAAAGATTATCATTGGAAAATATAATATCAGATTTAGATAATAAATAAAAATAAATCATTTCACTAGCTTTCTGAAACAACTATAGAATAAGAAGCTACTTTAGCTTCTTCTTCCAGATTTATGACCTTGACCCCCTGTGTGGATCTTCCAATTCTCGATATAGACTTGGCAGGGATCCTGATAAGTATTCCTATATCAGAAATGATCATAACGTCATGCTCATCCTTGAGTATGCCTGCCCCGGCTACTTTTCCTTTCTTTTCAGTTATCTTTAGTGTCCTTACACCGAGTCCGCCTCTTTTTTGTTTCTTATACTCTGAAAGTTGTGTCCTTTTCCCATAACCATTCTCAGTAAGGACAAAGAGGTCTCCTTCAAGCGCTCCTGCAACCATCATAGAAAGAACTTCGTCGTCTTTGGCAAGCCTCATCCCCTTTACTCCCTGTGAGGTCCTTCCCATCGGCCTGCAGTCCTTTTCACTGAATCTTATTGCCTGAGCATTTCTTGAAACCATAATGACTTCATCATTACCATTAGATTTCTCTACTCCTATCAATTCATCTCCCTCTTTTATAGTTATGGCAATAATCCCGTCTCTCCTGGAAGTGTCATAAGCTTCTATAGGAGTCTTTTTGACCATTCCTTTCCTTGTGGCCATTATTAAGTACTTGTCATCTCCGTAATCCCTTACTGCGATTATGGCTGCCACAGTCTCGCCGGGTGTGAAGGGCAGCAGATTTACAATCGCCTTACCCTTGGACATCCTGCTGCCTGCAGGGATCTGATGCACTTTTAATCTATATACCTTCCCCAGATTTGAGAAAAACATTATATAGTGGTGAGTCGATGCTATAAACAGGTGCTTTACAAAATCATCTTCTTTTAGATTGGTGCCGGTCACTCCTCTTCCGCCCCTGCCCTGTTTTCTATAAGTAGTCACAGGGACTCTTTTTATATAACCTGAATGGGATATGGATATCACATTTTCCTCCTCCGGTATCAGATCCTCGATCTCAATATCAGAGACATCGGTAGTTATATCCGTTCTTCTGTCATCGCTGTATTTCTTTTTGATCTCAGTCAGTTCATCTTTAATTACCCCGTATATCAATTCGTCACTGCCGAGAAGTTTCTTTAACTGCTTTATTTTTTCAATCAACTGTTTGTGCTCTAATTTTATCTTGTCTCTTTCAAGACCGGTCAGCCTCTGTAATTTTAAATCCAGTATGGCCTGAGCCTGTATGATAGTAAGCTTAAAATCCTTTACCAACCTTTTCCTTGCAGTGGGGACATCCTTTGAAGACTTTATGGTCTTTATCACTTCATCCAGATTATCCAGGGCTATTAAAAGACCCTTTAGAATATGGTCCCGTTCTTCAGCTTTTCTTAATTCATATCTGGTCCTTCTTATTACTACATCAAACCTATGCTTGGTATATTCTCCGATCAGATCGACTAAGTTCAGAGTTTTGGGGACAACGCCGTCAACTAAAGCCAGCATAATTATTCCAAAGGTGTCCTCAAGCTGTGTGTTTTTATATAAAGAATTAATGACCACATTGGGAACCGAATCTCTTTTTAACTCTATAACTACTCTCATCCCGCTTTTATCTGATTCATCCCTCAGGTCACTGATCCCTTCTATCCTTTTGCTCCTGACCAGTTCAGCAATTTTTTCAATAAATCTTGATTTATTTACCTGATACGGAAGCTCGGTCACTATAACCTGCGCTCTTCCTTTTTTGGGCTGTTCCTGATGTACCCTGCCCCTTACAACCAAACGGCCCCTGCCTGTCTCATATGCTTCTTTGATCCCTCCTATCCCCATTATAATTCCACCGGTAGGAAAATCCGGACCTTTTACTTTTCTCATCAGGTCCTTAACAGTAGCCTTAGGATTATCTATATAATGAATGACTCCATCTATTATTTCCCCCAGATTGTGAGGCGGGATATTAGTAGCCATACCTACGGCAATGCCGGAGGAACCATTGACTAAAAGATTTGGAAACCTTGAAGGCAGCTTTGATGGTTCCTTTAGAGAGCTGTCAAAATTATCCACAAACTCTATGGTATCTTTGTCAATATCAACCAGAAGTTCCTCAGCAATCGAAGAAAGCCTGGCTTCGGTGTATCTCATTGCAGCAGCCCTGTCGCCATCGACAGAACCAAAATTCCCATGTCCGTCTACCAAAATATACCGCTGGGAAAAATCCTGAGCCATGCGTACCATAGCATCATATACTGCAGTATCGCCGTGGGGATGATATTTACCAAGTACTTCTCCTACAATTCGTGCACATTTCTTGTAAGGCGTATTGGATCTCATACCCATATCGTACATGGCATATAATATTCTTCTGTGAACCGGCTTCAGACCATCTCTTACATCCGGCAGCGCCCTGCCTATAATCACGCTCATTGCGTAACTCAGATAGGAATCCTGCATCTCCGATTCAATTTCAATATTTTTAATTTTGCCCCGAAGTTCAAATACCAATAAAACTCCTGATTATATGTCTATGAATGATACGCCTTTAGCGTTCTTTTCAATAAATTCTCTTCTTGGTTCTACTTTACTTCCCATCAGAGTAGAAAAAACATCATCTGCGATCAATGCATCTTCAATTTCTACCTTAAGAAGTGTTCTTTCCTCGGGATTCATAGTCGTATCCCAAAGCTGCTCAGGGTCCATCTCGCCCAGACCTTTATACTGCTGTATGGCTATTTTCTTATCTTTGTATTTCTTTTTGAGATTTTCCAGTTCCTTATCGCTGTAAGCATAAGACGCTTCTTTTCCGTCCTTGACCTGGTAAAGCGGCGGCTGGGCTATATACACATATCCTTTTTCTATTAACTTAGGCATATACCTGTAAAGAAAAGTCAGGATCAGTGTTCTGATATGTGCCCCGTCTACGTCAGCATCCGTCATAATTACCACTTTATGGTATCTGGCATTTTCAATGTTAAAATCTTCATCAATTCCGGCACCCATGGCAGTAATCATGGCCTGGATCTCTTCACTGCTGAGTATTTTACTCAACCTTGCTTTTTCAACATTTAAAATTTTACCCTTAAGGGGAAGTATTGCCTGAAACCTCCTGTCCCTTGCCTGCTTCGCACTGCCTCCTGCAGAATCCCCTTCCACCAAAAACAGCTCACAATATTTCGGATCATTTATGGAGCAATCTGCAAGCTTGCCGGGAAGCGAGCCGCCTTCCAGCAGAGATTTTTTCCTGGTAAGGTCTTTTGCTTTCTTTGCAGCCGCTCTTGCCCTTGCAGCATCCATACACTTATTGACTATGGTCCTGCCTATTGCAGGATTCTCTCCCAGGTATTCGGAAAGTTTTGCGTTTACTGTAGATTCAACAAAACCTTTTATTTCACTATTTCCCAGTTTGGTCTTGGTCTGCCCTTCAAATTGCGGGTCTTTTAACTTGACACTGATAATGGCAGTAAGCCCCTCTCTGATGTCTTCACCCAGGAAATTTTCATCTTTTTCCTTAAGTATATTATTGCTGCGAGCATAGTCATTTATAGTCCTGGTAATAGCTCCCTTAAAACCACTCAGGTGAGTCCCGCCTTCTATAGTATTTATATTGTTTGCAAATGAAAAAATACTTTCCGAATAACCGGTGGTATACTGCATGGCGATCTCTACTTCATGACTACCTACGCTGTTTTTTATGTATATGATTTTTTTATGTAAGATATCCTTTTTATCACATAAATATTTCACAAAATCGACTATCCCACCGTCGTACTGATATGCCTCTTTTTTTTCAGATTCTCCCCTTTTATCCAGCAGATTGATCTTTAGACCCTTGTTCAGAAAAGCCATTTCTTTCATCCTGCTGGCCAGTATCTCAAACTTATAATCTATATCCTCAAATATTTCCATATCGGGATAGAAAGTAATAGCAGTGCCGTGAGAAGAAGTCTTTTCACCCTTTGCCAGTTCTTTTACAGGTTTTCCCCTCTTGTAATCCTGCCTGTAAATATAGCCGTCTCTCCTTACCTCAACATTTAATTTTTCTGACAGTGCATTTACTACAGAAATCCCGACCCCGTGCAGTCCTCCTGATACTTTATATCCTTCTCCGCCAAATTTACCGCCGGCATGCAGCTTAGTAAGCACTATTTCCACTGCAGGCTTATTAAATTTTAAAACCTTTTTTACCGGTATCCCTCTGCCATTATCTACTACGGTGACTGAATTATCCTTGTTTAATACAACCAGTATATTGTCGCAGAATCCAGCCATTGCCTCATCGATACTATTATCTATAACCTCATAGATAAGATGGTGCAGGCCTCTGGATCCCGTAGAACCTATGTACATGCTGGGCCTTTTTCTGACTGCAGAAAGGCCCTCTAAAACTGTTATATCTTTTGCATCATAACTTGATTTTTTCAAAAAAACCCCTCTTACACCTATATTTTCCTTTTTAGAATATTGATAAAGGGTAATAAGTAGACTTTAAAACCACCTTAATACCCATTACCCTTTCTTGTTTAAATGTAGATATTTATTTTTAAAATACCTGATAATCTCACTGTTTTAGCCTGTAATTATTATACCATATTTCACTTTAAATTTACCCAAAATAGGCTAAAGATTTTGCTTAAATCTTATGCTTTTGACCACTTCTTCGCCAATAAATGAATTGATTTTTTCAATCAACCTGCCGGACATAAGACTCAGTTCATTTGCCCAGATAGAAGTAGAAACAGATACATACAGTGTTCCTCTGGTTATTCTTTTGGGTTTTGTCTTTTTATATATTTCAGTTCCGACAATATCTTCCCAATGATTGAAGATATTGGATATTTTGATCCCGTGACTCATATTTGATTTTTTTACAATATCACCGATTATACTTCCGATATCTTCAAAATTTTTCATAGTCTTATTATATACTCCGGCTTACAGATCTGAAACAGCAATCTTGTTATCCGCGATCAAGAGCTTGTTTCCAAACTCCAGGTCCAGTTTATTAAGGTAGCTGATATTTGTAGCGGTCACAAAAGTCTGAAATCTATCACCGATAGCTTTTACTAACATCTTTTTTCTGTCAATATCAAGTTCCGAAAATACATCATCCAGAAGAAGTACCGGGTCTTTTTCAAATCTTTTCTTCAGGATACTCAGTTCACAAAGCTTTAAGCTTATTGAAGCTATCCTCTGCTGGCCCTGCGAACCAAAAGACCTCATGTTTTTGCCATTAAGTAAAATGACAAAATCATCCCTATGCGGCCCGACAGTCGTAGTTTTATACAGAAGGTCTCTCTCCAGGCTTTGTTTCAGTTTCCTGCTGAACATATCCTTTAAGCCGTTTTCCGTAGAATCATTTTTCTTCCGGTCTTCACGGCCTGTACGATCCGCAAAGTCATATGGATTATCTCCCCTGTCCCAGCTGAATATATAAAATAGGTCCACCTCTTGTCCCTTAAAGAAACTATTTATATAATTTTTGAACTCATCTCTGAACTCGGTCAGCAGATTGCATCTTCTTTCTATTATCCCGGTCCCATATTTGACCATATTTTCATTCCAGACTTCCAGCGTGGAACAGGCCATATTTTTTGACTGCCCGCCTATACTTTTGATCAGGCTGCTTCTCTGGGTAAGGATCTTATTATACTGCAGCCTCTGCCTGTAATACTGCTTATCTATCCTCTCCAGTATTGAATCAAGAAAATTTCTTCTGTATGAAGGACTCGATTTTACGATGCTAAGATCATCGGGAGAAAATATGACTGAAGGAAGAATGGATATAAAATCCGATTTTTTCCTGTGGTATACTTCATCAATCCTTATTCTAATGCTGTTTTCCCTGCGCAGTTCAATCTCTATCAGGTGGTCTTCCCGGTCGTTTTTATCAGAGCCGACCAATGCCCTTATTATAGAGCAATTGCTGCCCCATTTGATTATCTCATCCTGGCTGTAAGTCCTGTGAGACCTTCCGGTGGATAAATAATATATGGATTCCAGTAAGTTGGTCTTGCCATTGCCGTTATTACCCAATATGAGAATGGTATTTTTGTCAAAATTTAAGCTTACATCGCTGTAATTTCTATAGTCTTGTAATTCTAATTTCTTTAAATACACTATACCGTTATAAGCCGTTTGAACCTTTTTTTATTACAGAAAATAAAATCCCGAATTCTCTATATTTAATAATAGCAAATCCATTACAATTATTAAAAATATTTTGTTATAATCTTTGAGAATAAATCTTAGGCAGGATTTTTTTATATCATTGTCATTTAACCTCCGGAAAGGGACGTCATGCAAGTTGCCGGTCTGCCGAAATATAGATTAAAACCCGCAGAAACAAGAAGAATCGATAAAATAATAAAAGAACATGCTGGCAAAAAAGGAGCTTTGATCCCGGTTCTGCAGAAAATCCAGAAAGATATTGGCTTCATACCGGTAGAAATCCAGAAAAAAGTCGCAGAGATGCTGAATATTCCCGAAAAGGATGTTTACGGCGTCGCTACTTTCTATTCTTTCTTTTCTATGATCCCAAGGGGCAGAAACAATATCAGAGTCTGCCTCGGTACCGCATGTTTTGTTAAGGGCGGCAAGAAAATAGTTGACAAGATCATAAAAGAACTTGGAATCAAACCGGGTCAGACTACAGCCGACAGGAAATACTCGCTTCAGATCAACCGCTGCCTTGGTGCATGCGGTCTTGCACCAATAGTCGTGATCAATGATAAAATATACCAAAAGGTCAGCCCTAATGAAGTCATAAATATGATTTATTCCTGCAAATAATAAGGAAAGCAAGTAATTGATAAAAAAAACCTTAAAAATAAAAGATAAAAAGGATCTTAAAAGTATAAAGGAAGAGCTAAATAGAAAGAAAGTCCTGACGGGCAGGGGGAACAGATACAGAATAACTGTTCATCTCGGGACATGCGGCATAGCTTCAGGAGCAGAGACAATACAAAATTCAGTTAAAGAGGAAATAAACTTTAGAAAACGCAGCGATATTGAATTTACCACCTCAGGATGTGTCGGGTTCTGCGCTCTTGAGCCGATGTTAGCCGTTGAGTCATATGACCTTCCGCCGGTAACCTATTACAGTCTTGACCGGGATAAAGTCAAAAAAATATTTAATAGCCACATAGATAACGGTAGAATACCAGAAGAACTTAAGCCGATAACAGCAGATTCTGCGCTGGCAAACTTCTATAAATACCAGGAATCCAGAGTCTTGAGAAACAGGGGCAAAATCGATCCCTTTAAAATTGAAGATTACATAGCAAAAGACGGTTATTTTGGCCTTGCCCATGCTGTCGAAGCCGGCAGTCCTGAAAAGATAATCAAGACCGTTAAGGAATCGGGCCTGCGGGGACGGGGAGGTGCAGGCTTTCCTACCGGCAGAAAATGGGAATTCTGCAGAAATGCCGGAACCAAAAAAGGAGTCAAGTATGTAATATGTAACGGCGATGAAGGTGACCCCGGTGCATTTATGGACAGAAATCTTCTTGAATCCGACCCGCATTCTGTCCTTGAAGGAATGCTGATAGCAGCTCTGGCCATCGGTTCAAATAAAGGTTATCTGTATATAAGGGCGGAGTATCCCCTTGCGGTCCGGACTCTGGAGCATGCAATAAGACAGGCAAAGGATTACGGCCTGATAGGAAAAAACATACTGGGCAGCGGTTTTGATTTCGATATAGAAATATATCTGGGTGCAGGTGCATTCGTATGCGGAGAAGAAACTGCATTAATACAATCAATCGAGGGTAAAAGAGGTATGCCCAGACCAAGACCTCCGTTTCCTGCACAGGAAGGCCTTTACGGGATGCCGACACTTATAAATAATGTTGAAACACTTTCAAATATACCCCAGATAATCCTGAACGGAGCAAAATGGTTTAACAGTATTGGCACTGAAACAAGCAAGGGCACCAAGATATTTGCGCTGGCAGGAGCTGTCAATAATGTCGGCCTGGTCGAGGTCCCCATGGGTATGACCATAAGAGAAATCGTTTTTAATATCGGAGGGGGAGTAAAAAAAGGTAAAAAATTTAAAGCGGTGCAGATAGGGGGCCCATCAGGAGGATGTATTCCTGTAAAATTCCTTGATATTCCCGTGGACTACGAGAAAGTCAAAGAAATAGGTGCAATAATGGGGTCAGGCGGGATGATAGTACTGGATGAAGATACCTGCATGGTGGATCTTGCAAGATATTTTATGGAGTTTATACAGGAGGAATCATGCGGTGAATGTGTCCCCTGCAGGATCGGTACCAGAAGGATGCTGGAGCTTCTTGAGAAGATAACACAGGGCAGAGGTGAGGAATATGATATTGAAAAACTTGAAAAACTTGCAGCAGTGATCAAAGAGACTTCCCTCTGCGGGCTTGGTAAAACCGCCCCAAATCCTGTGATCAATACGATTCTTTACTTCCGCGACGAGTACGAAGCGCATGTCAAATATAAGAGGTGCCCGGCTGTCGTATGCAGGGAGATAATCTCATCGCCATGCCAGCATGTATGCCCTATTGATACAGAAGCTTCGACCTATATATCCTTGATCGCCAAAAAACGTTTCAGAGAAGCATTTGATATAATCCTCAAAGATAATCCCCTTCCGTCTGTATGTGCCAGGGTATGTCACCATCCCTGCGAATCCAAATGCATGACCGGTAAATGGGGCAGCCCGATTGCCATAAGAGTACTTAAGAAGTTTGTCACCGAATATGCATTAAAAAAAGGAATATATCTCAAACCAAAAGAACAAAAACCGGGTGGGAAAAAGGTAGCTGTGATAGGTTCGGGCCCGGCCGGGTTGACAGCCGGTTACAGGCTTGCCTGTAAAGGATACGATGTCACAATTTTTGAGCAGTCAGATGTCCCCGGCGGAGCGCTTGCTTCTTACATACCGGAATACAGGCTGCCGAGGGATGTTCTTGATATTGACATAGAAAATATTAAAAATGCCGGTGTAAAGATCAAAACAAATACAAAAATAGGAAAAGACATATCATTTAAAAAGCTTCTAAGCAGCCATAAAGCAGTATTTATAGCCACCGGAGCCCATAAATCACGAAAATTATGTATCCCAAATGAAGATGCAGAAGGTGTTATGGATTCCTTAGAGTTTTTAAGGGATATTAAAAACAATAAAAAAATCAATATAGGTAAAAAAGTCGGAATAATCGGCGGCGGCAATTCTGCCATAGATTCAGCCAGGTCTGCACTGAGGACTAAGAACTGCGAAAAAGTATTCATACTTTACAGAAGGACGAAAAAAGAGATGCCGGCTCTCGAGGAAGAGATAGACGCTGCCTTGGAAGAAGGTGTCGAAATAAAGTTCCTCACGGCACCTGCAAAAATAATGGTTAAAACCGGAAAGATCACAGGGGTCAAATGCATAAAGATGAAACTGGGAGAAACAGACAGAGACGGCAGAAGAAGACCCATTCCGGTAAAAGGTTCGGAATCAGTCATTGACCTGGATACTTTGATTGTTGCCATAGGAGAGGAACCCGACCTTTACTGTCTTGGTAAAAAAAGCAGCGTGGAATCCTCTGAAACCGGTACAATTGCAGTATGTCCGGAAACACTGGCTACAAATATAAAAGGAGTCTTTGCAGGCGGGGATTCTGTAACCGGACCCGGTACGGTAATAGATGCCATGTCAGCCGGCAATATTGCTGCAGAGATGATCGATAAATATATCAGGGGAAAAGAACTGGCAAGAGAGTATACGCTGACCAGGCCTTCTATCTACACGGCACCTTCCATTGAACCGGCAGAAAAAGCAAGGCCCACCGTACCGTGCATGCCTGCAGGTAAGAGAATAAATAATTTCAGCGAGGTCAACTTAAATATAACAGAAGAAGAAGCAGTAAGAGAAGCCAGGCGCTGTCTTAGATGTGACCTGGAGACCAAAGATGGGGAAAAGGCGGTTAAATCACAAGCCGAAATAATATCATGAGTGAAAAAATTAAAATTTATATTAATAACAGAGCTGTTTATGCATCACAGGGTGGAAGCATCCTGGAAACCTGCCTGGATAATGATATTTTTATACCCCACCTCTGTTTTGACACCAGGCTTAAGCCCCAGGGAGCCTGCAGGCTTTGTTTTGTCGAAGTGGAAGGAATGCCCGAAGCTGTCGCTTCCTGTGTGACAACAGTTCAGGAGGGAATGAGGATAAAAACAGATACTCCACATTTAAATGAACTGGTCAGGGTAAATCTTGAACTTATTATATCCGACCACCCTATAGACTGCATGACCTGTGAATCCTGCGGAAATTGTACTCTTCAGGATCTGGCCTATATTTATAATATCAAAGATGCTGCATACCGTGGCAAGGTGCATGAAAAAAAAGTCTTTACGGATAACCCGTTCATAATCAGGGATAATGAAAAATGTATACTCTGCGGAAGATGCGTCAGGATGTGCGATGGGATCATCGGTGCAAATGCCATTGGTTATGCCGACAGGGGTTTTGAATGCGAAATAGTCCCTGCCTTTGATCAATCACTGAAGAATACAGATTGTGTGTTCTGCGGTAATTGTATTTCTACCTGTCCGGTAGGCGCACTTCAGTCCAAACCGTATATTAAAAAAGGCCGTATCTGGGAAACAACAAAAATCCGGACGACCTGCCCGTACTGCGGTGTAGGCTGCGTTATCGACCTGCATGTAAAAGACAATAAAATCGTAGATGTCAATTCGGAAATAGGAAAGTATGTAAACAGGGGCAATTTGTGCGTCAAGGGAAAATTCGGCCTGGATTTCGTACACAACTCCAAGAGGCTTAAGTCCCCGATGATAAAGACAAAAAACGGAGGATTTAAAAACGTAAGCTGGAAAAAAGCACTGGATACCATTTCTGATAAACTTACGGCAATAAAGAAGAAATACGGTCCTGATTCTATTGGAGTCTTAAGCTCGGCAAAATGCACCAATGAGGAAAACTTCCTTATGTCCAAATTCGCACGTGCGGTAATAGGTACAAATAATATTGACCATTGTGCAAGGCTTTGCCACGCATCAACAGTCACGGGTTTGATCCCCACTTTCGGAAGCGGTGCCATGACAAACTCAATTGATGATATAAAATACTCGGATGCCGCAATAATAATCGGTTCAAATACAACTGAGACCCATCCGGTAATAGGATATGAGCTTATAAGATGTGTTCAGGAAAAAGGGCTGAAGCTGATTGTCATCGACCCGCGAAATATTCCGATCACAAAGTATGCCGCCATACATCTAAGACAGAAACCGGGAACGGATATTGCCGTTATTCTCGGGCTTGCAAAGCTGATCTATGATAATAATTTACATGACAGGGCATTTATTAAAAACAGAACTGAGAATTTCAGTGAGTTTATTAAATGTTTTTCATCATATACTGCAGAAAAAGCAGCAAGGATCTCGGGGGTTGACAGGCAGGATCTTATTAAGGCAGCAAAAATCTACGGTTCGGCCGGGAATGCTTCAATATTCTATGCAATGGGAATCACACAGCATACCTGCGGCACGGATAATGTCATTGCCCTGGCGGACCTGGCTATGATGGCCGGCAATGTCGGTAAAAAGGGCACAGGAGTAAATCCTTTAAGGGGCCAGAATAATGTACAGGGGGCATGCGATATGGGTGCGCTTCCTGATCTGTTATGCGGATATCAGGCTGTTGAAAATGATGAATTAAAATTGAAATTTGAAAAGAAATGGAAAAAGACCTTACCCTCAAATAAGGGTCTGACCGTGACCGAGATAATCGAAGGCGCAAATTCAGGAAAAATAAAAGCTGTTTACGTGATGGGTGAAAATCTTATGCTGAGCGATCCGGATCTTCTGCATGTAGCTGCATCTCTTAAAAAACTTGAACTGCTTGTGGTCCAGGATATCTTTTTGACCGAAACAGGTGAATTTGCAGACATCATCCTCCCTGGTACGTGTTTTGCCGAAAAGGAAGGCACATTTACAAATACGGATAGAAGAGTTCAAAGAGTAAGGAAAGCGGTCAATGCTCCTGGCAGGGCTGTCCCCGACTGGAAAATTATCTGCATGCTGTCAGATAAGATGGGCTATCCCATGAATTATAACAATACTTCTGAAATCATGGACGAGATTGCAGGTCTGGCTCCGATTTACGGTGGTATAAGCTACCGGAGACTTGAAAAGAAAGCCATACAGTGGCCGTGCAGAGACTATGACGATCCCGGTACCAGCATTCTCCACAAAGATAAATTTACCAGAGGTAAAGGCAGGTTTATCCCCGTCAAGCATTCACCTCCCGCAGAAACTATAAGTAAAAAATACCCTTATATCCTGACTACCGGCAGGATACTGTACCAGTTCCACACAAGGACAATGACCGGTAAAGTCAGGGGTTTAAATGAGATCGCTCCGGTAAATCTTGTACACATCAATTCGGATGATGCAAAAAAACTGAGGATCGACAGCGGAGATAGAGTAGAGGTCGAATCAAAAAGGGGAAAAATTACAGCATCGTCACTCGTAAACCCTAAAATTAAAAAAGGAGTTGTATTTATGCCGTTCCATTATGCAGATTCTCCTGCTAATATTTTAACCAATCCTGCGCTGGACCCTAAAGCAAAGATCCCGGAGCTTAAAGTCTGTGCTGTTGACTTAAGGAAGATATAGGAAACGGAATTGAGATGGTATAAAAATTGAGTGCAAGAACTTCAAAATTAGGTAAAAATATTAAAATTAAAAAAATCAAATCCTCTTCAGGGAAGTCTGATGTAATCGATACTATTCCTTTTGAACTGATACTGACAATTTCTTTAAACAGCAGCGATATTGTAATTATCTCGTGCACTCCAGCCAGTCTGATCGAACTTACAGTCGGTTATCTCGCCAATAATGATTACATCCAAGATCATTCAGAAATAGAACTTTTAAAGATCTGCAGCTATGACATAAATAAGATCATAAGCAGAAATGATCTGTCTTTAAGAATCGAAGTGATCGCTTCTGGCGGCAGGGGTAAAACTAAAAATACAAGGGGTTTGAGATTTATACCTTCAGGATGCGGCAGTATTGACGATTTTATATTAGAAAAGGGTTTGAAAAAAATAGAAAGCAATTCCAGGGCCGCAGCCGATATTGTGCTTAAACTAAACAAAGAGACCATAAGCCGGCAGAAACATAAAAAAGAATTCGGCGGCCTGCACAGCGCCGCATTATTTGATATGGGTGGTACTCTGTTGTACCTGGCAGAGGATATTGGAAGACATAACTGCATTGATAAAATAGCAGGTTATATGCTTATAAAAAAGCTGATCCCCCGCGATAAAATAATATTTACCACCGGGAGATTGAGCATTGATGTGATCTATAAGATCTGCAAGATGCAGGTCCCTATTATAGTCACCAATTCTTCTGTGACTTTTGGAGCCGCTTCTCTTGCAAAAAAAATAGGACTTACTGTCATCGGATATGCCAGAGGCGGCAGATTTAATATTTATTCATGTCCGCGGAGAATAATCGGGTGAATCTGACAGGGATAATTTTAACGGGAGGAAAGGGCAGCAGATTTGACTTCAACAAATTGAAAATTAAGGCCGGCTCGGTACCTCTGTTTATAGACCAGATCTTTAAACTAAGTTTTTTCTGTGACGAAATAATAGTAAGCACTTCAAGCAATAACTACTCTGTTGTCTCTTCTGAACTGGGTAAAATAGGAACATATCAAAAAAAATATGACCTTAAAAAACTAAAAGTACCCGGAATAAAAAGATATTTAAAAATAGATCCCGAAAATCTCTGTAAAAAAATTTCCATATTTCCGGATATAAAGACAAACATAAGGATCATATTAGACGAAAACAATGCCGTCGGTTCTAAAAAATTTTCGCGGAGTTATCCGGCCGGAGGTCCTGTAGTAGGTATATATACCAGCCTTGCCGGCGCAGTATGTTTCTACTCTATTGTTGTTGCATTTGATATGCCTTTTATTTCATACAGGTTGTTAAAATCACTGGTCTATAATTTCGTGCCGGATACCAAAGAAAAGGGCGGCAGCATATCAATATCCGGCAATCACTCCGGGGCAAAAGCTGCAAGAATAATTAAAACCGGGAAAGGCTTTGAAGTACTCTGCGGGCTGTATTCCAAAGACTGCCTCGGCGTTTTAAAAGAAAACATCAAAAAGCAAAAATATAAAATATCGGATATTTTTAATTACCTTGATACCGAGATCATCCCGGGTTACCGGCTCAGGTCAAGTAAAATCGATGATCTGAATTTTTTTAACATTAACAGGACGCAGGACTATTATAAATTCAGGAGTTTGTGGCAAAACAAAAATAAATCATTTAATACAAGTACTTCTTTTATTGAAACATGGGCTGATTTCTTTTTTAGATAACAGCAGATATTTAATTTAGTAATAAAAGAAGCTAGCTGGTCTAGAGGAGCATTTTACTTTTCCCTGTATATTGACACTTTTACACCCAGAGGAAGATTTTCATATAACCATTTTGCCTGATCCAGTTCCAGTCTGATACAGCCGTGGCTTACCGGTCTTCCAAGTCTTTCATATTCTTCCATCATCATATTTCCTTCTTTATCAAAAGGAACGCTGTGAAAAAGATAACTCTTAAAAAATCTGACCCAGTAGTACGCTCCCATATTAAACCTGTCTACCCAATCATATTCAATCTTCTGGGAAGTCGTAAATTCTCCTGCAGGTGTGGGTGTATCATCAGCTCCCCCGGAGCATATCATCTCTCTTATAAGTTTATCTTTATAATATACAAATACTTTTTGTTTTCCCAGATCTACTTCGATTTTAAAATCATCACTGCTGCTGAAATCAATATTCTGCTCTTCTTCCGGGACCGGATTATCATCATCATTATCTATAGAAATATCTTCTTCCGCAATATCCTCTTTCACAATAATATCCTCTTCTTCTTCGGGTTCTTGAACTAATTCATTTGTGTCGTTTTCCCTTGCCGTTATTTCTCCAGCTGCAATAACATTCGTAAAATCTGAATCAGGCGGCTTCGAAATATCAGCTTCAACAGAACCTTTGCTGTCAGAAGCCAGGTCACCTGTATTATCAATCCCGGCAACTTCTAATCGACCCTGTGCGGCTTCGGCATCATCTTTTTGAAATACAGTGGTATTTATAACGCAGATCAGGATCATAACCGCAAAAACTGCAACTATTATCAGATCTGTCTTTTCCTTTAATGCCTTTAATGTTAGTTTCTTTAAAAATTTAAGTAATCGCTGGCGCATTATGTCATTTAAAAATAAATATCAATAAGACAATTATAATATTTATCGGATTTTATAAAAGTAAAATTTAAAATAATATCTAAGATACAAGACTCTTTTTATATCATCACTCTCTTATATCAAGCTTAATTTTTTTAATTAGAACTGAAATCCTTATAATTCCATATACCAGCAAACATAAGACTAGAGAAAGAAATATCGTAAGAGGAATAGAAAAATTAATGATTAAATGATAAGCAAGTATGTCTTCTATAACGTCAGAGCTTAAAGTTCTTATGATCCTGCCGTAAAGATTGGGCAGATTAAATACTATAGGACCGCATGCTATAATAAGAACCAAGCGCAGAGACTGGTACTTCCTGACTTTTGATGTGTTATCGCTGTACAGTTCCAGATTGTATCCTTTTTTCGCTTCCGTTCTGAAATAATACCAGCCCCCAAACCTGGATACATATTCCCAGCCGGCATCTTCGAACAGGGTTATATAATCATCTATTTTTTCACTTCTGAATGGCTTGTAATCAAATTTGTAGACTATATCTTTTGGTTTTCCCTTTATGAACTCATAATTAAAAAAACCAACTTTGTTTAAGTGCCATCCGTTCTTTGACATTTCCGCAAGCCACTTTTCCTCTTTTCCTTCCTGCCAGGCAAAAAATATTTTAAATACAGTCTTATGTTCAATTTTTTCTACAACCCTATCCATATCAAACTCCTCTCTTTTGCAATAGGGATCTGCCATTTTTTATCATTTCCTCCAACCTGGCTATCTCGTATTCTATTAACTTCTTTCCCAGTTTGGTTATAAAATAGACCTTTCTGCGGGGATTTGATTTTTTTGAATTCTCTGGAATAATCAAGCCGGCACTTACCAGATTGCTTAAGGCGCCATACAGCGTCCCGGGACCAAGATGTATCCTGCCCCTACTCAGCTTTATGACTTTCTGCATAATGCCGTACCCGTGAAGTGGCTCCAGTAAAGCTATTAATATATAGAATGTAGTTTCTGTAAGCGGCGATAAATCCTTTATTCTATTCATTTTAATTCCTTTTCTTGCACTTATAACGGTAAACGTTATAACCTTTAACGATATAACGTCTTCCGATATATTAGCACGTCAGGAACAGCAATGTCAATGGTTAAAAAAGATTTTTATAATTCAATGAATCTTATATTTCATTTAGCTAATTTGAGTTTATAGTAAGGTCAAAACAGAATTATTAATATATATAGGAATATCTTTTTTACTCTTCTATTTTATTTAAACTACCGCCGGATGAAATTTCCTGCGTTATATCAGGATTTCCAATATAGTTAAGGCTTCCGTTTGAATGTATTTCAACTATAAGCCTTTCACTTACATTGATATCCGCACTTGCTCCTGCATTAATTTCTGCAAAACACTCCCTGCTTACAAGATCTCCTGCATTATAATTGGACCAGCTGTTCAGTTCAATCTCCTGCCTGTCCACCAACCCTTCGATATCTATTATTGATCCACCTGTAGCATCAACTACCAAATTTATACACTGCACAGCAAGATCTATGGTACTCTCCCCTGTTATATCTATTTCCAGGGCGTCTGTTTTTAACTCATCACAGCTTATACTTGCCCCGCCGGACAACTCTATATCTTTCAACTCTTTTACTTTTACGTAAACATTGATGGGCTCGGCACTATCGATGACAAAAGAGAATCCTTTGAACCCTATCATCAATTTACCGAAGATGATTCTGGTGCCAATCTTTGGGATCAAGTTATCTTCAGCTTCAATAGTTAAAGTCCCACCATTGCCCTGTTCAATAAATAAGTTGATTCCGTCACTTACTGAGATCTTATTAAAATCTCCGACACTTCTCTCTTCGGTTATTATATTTCCCGTACCAACATAACTATCCAATTTAAATAAATCTAAATAAAATAAACCAATGAATAACCCTGTAAGCACCATGACTGCTATAGGGATAAAAAAATATAATAATTTTTCTTTAAGTTTCGTAGCAACCATTTTAACTCCTCCATTTTTAAGGTGTGATTATTAAAAAAATATTCATTACTCGTATATAAAAATTTCTTCAACTTTTACTTTGAAGACCTTTGCAATATCATAAGCTAATTTCAGAGATGGATTATAGCGGCCAGCTTCAAGATGAACAATTGTTTCCCGCCTTACCCCGACCAACCTGGCCAGATCTTCCTGACTCATATTTAATCTGGCTCTGTATTCCTTAATCCTTGTTTTCAATCCGACCATAATCAGTACCCTCTTTTCTCATAAAAGAAAAGTGAAATTATGAATCCGAAAAGGAGAGCTTCAAATAAGGTAATCACAGCTATTATTATGATCCTGTAAGAAAATTGCATAGCCAAAAGCGCCAGAATCGTTGATATCCCGATCATGGCAATTATAAAGCTGTTTCGGGCAGCTTTGTTTATATTTATAAAAAAGCGTTCATCTGCCGGTTTTTTTATCCAGGCAAACCACACAAACCAGCTGAAGAAGATGAACCACCCCCAACCACCTTCAAAAATCCCAATTAATCCCAGCAATCCTATAAAACCCAGAAAAGCCACAGGGTTAAACATATTTCTTTTTAACAAAGCAACCACCTCTTTTTATACATTTGTAAAATTCTTATATATTTAATTCTTGACTAAGAATATTGTCAAATAAACTTCCCGTATTTATAGTAGCCCGGATAAAACCAACATTATAGTCCTGCGGGTTTTCGATCTTATATGAGAACTCCAGTTCTTCTCCGACCTCCAGATCTTCAGGGCCAAGGGGAATAATAACCTCCTCCAGACCGTCATCTTTTCTTTTTAAAAATGCTCTTATATATACTTCCCCGACATTATACCTGCCTACATTCTCAGCTTTACCGGTAATATAACTTTCCTCAAACTTTAGTTCTTTTATGCCAAAATGAGTACCCAGCTTAAACAAATCCACGTAAAAAAATACGACATATAAGCCAGTTAAAATCACAACAGCCAGGGGGATGACAAAATATATTATTTTTTCCTTAAACTTAGAAGTCTTCATTTTTCTAGCTCCTCAATTTTTCTATACTTAGGTTGGATTTAGAATAAAGAATCTTTTCATCTTTTATCATTCCATCTTCTAAATATAAAATTCTATCTGCAATATCTTCAATCCGATTATCATGTGTCACAATAATTACAGGAATTTTATACTCCTTTGCAAGTCTCTTTAGTATTTTAGCAATCTTTTGACCATTTTTTAAATCAAGACTTCCTGTTGGCTCATCTGCCAGTATAATCTTTGTATTATTGATAATTGCCCGTGCAATTGATACTCTCTGCTTTTCTCCTATACTCAAATCGTCAGGATAGAAATCAACTCTATCTTCCAAACCTAACTCTATTAGAATTCTAATAGACTTTTCTCTTGCAGTTTTCCCTCTAATACCAATTAAATTCAGATTAACCTCTACATTTTCACGTGCAGTTAGAGATTTTAATAAATTAAAACCCTGGAATACAAATCCTATTTTTTCCCGTCTAATCCGTGACAGCTCTTTTTCAGACATATTTTTTATATTTTCTCCATCAATTACAATTTCCCCTCTATCGGGTGTTAGAATACAACCAATCATTGATAGCAAAGTAGTTTTCCCACTGCCACTGGGTCCAAGAATCAGTATGACCTCACCTTTTTTTACCTTCAGTGATATATCCTTAATTGCAATAACTTTAATACGCTTCTCCCCATACTCTTTCCGGAGATTTTTTGCAACTACTAATTCGCCGCTCATTAATAAAACACCTCACCCTCTAAAAACAATAGCTGGATCAATTCTATTTAATTTCCTTATTGGTAAAAATGACCCAAAAATAGATAATATTAAAGTAAGAAGATATACCGTAATTACAGATACAGGAGTAATAGTTATGGGTAATAATGTTATTCCAGTTATAACCATTCTCAGAATATAAGAACAGACCAGTCCAATAACAAATCCCAGTGTTACACTGATAACAACTTGCTCTATTAGAATTCCATATAGATTTTTTACACTTGCGCCAATTGCTTTCAATGTTCCGAATTCGGGTATGCGTTCTATCGTTGCCGTATAGATAGTCAAGACAATAACAACGATAGATATAAAAAATCCTATTATTATACTAACACCGAATCCCATACCAATTGGCGTCTCGAAGATATAATAATCTATTGTATTTTCACGAACTTCCGATCGTGTAAAGGCATCAAGACCACTAATTTTATTAACCTCACTTACTACTTTTGCAGCATCATAATCCGAATTGACTCCAACAAGTATGAAATTAGTTTCGTTTTCTCTTAATCTACATAACTTTTTAGCATTTTCGTATGAAGTAAAGACATAAGGATGGATGAACATTTTTGCATCAGTGCAAATACCTGCTACTTTTTGAGTTTCATTGTTTATTTTTATAGAATCACCTATTGTAATATTTCCAAGTTTTTGTTCGATTGACTTATCTAATATTATGGTATCCTTTTCCTCTAAATCATTAATATTTCCGGAAATAATATTCCACGGTGAGCCAACTTTACTGGTGAGTTCAAATCCAATAATAAAAATTTCCCTTAATTGTTTATCTCCTTTTTCTATTTTATTAACTGAGTATATTAATTTATTAACTCTTTCTACTCCTTCAATCTCTTTTATACCTTCAATTGTATCTTCCGTAATTATCGAATGTGTTAAAATATCAGTATTCCCTTCACCCATTACCCATATATCCATATCAATTTCATCAATTAGCCCAACACTTTCATCTATGGTTCCGATGATACTTCCGAATCCATAAAGGATCATTACTACTGCCGTGGCTAATCCAATTAATATTATTGCTAAGCGTCTTTTATCATGAAATAAATTTTTACGGGCTATAGATACCATATTATTTATACTTCTCCCTTTATTTCAAAAATATTAAACAAGGTAATATATTGCTATTATTAGATTATCATCCGTTCTTAAGTTGGATTTAAAAAGTACTCTATTATTGAAATATACAGGTAATCCCACTTATGGTAGTAAGTGTATATTACCAGGTCCATTATCCAGTGTATTGTTACTCCCAGGGTAATTATACGGACCGTCCAGGCTCCATAGTAATGCCATCGTCTAGAATAGTCCTGGGATTTAGGAGAAAACAACCATTCCCTTATGCCTCTCTCTCTCCGGCGGTCTATTATAAGAAAGAATACTAAAAGAAAAATTACTTCTATAATAATAAACTCTATGGTGTGTGCAAAATGTAGTATTTTCTGACCCTGTGCCGGTTCTGCACCAAAACCAGGGACATTTGTAAATATGAAGTGATCAATGTCTGTTAAAATCATTGCCGGTATTATCAACAGCCATTTTGGCCAGTTTTCTTTGCCCATCAGCCAGAACAACACACCCATAATAGGAATAGAAACAGCATTGGCAATTATCACAACTGTAGCAGCATAACTCATAACCTCTGTCCTCTCCCCTAAATGTTATATTATTCTAACAATTAGTTATAAATATATAACATAAGTAGCCTAAAGTCAAGCTTATAAGCATCTACATTTTATCTACATATTTTTTTATATAATAAATAAAAAAATAGTATAATTACAAAATAAGTAATTATTTCTTTGGAGGTCAGCCATTATAAAGAGAAAGTCATATGTATTTGCTATGATAGTATTACTCTTTTTCTTTATCTTGATCTCCACCCAGTGCACCAAATATACCGTGGATACAACAGACCTGGATGAAGAATCTTTGGATACTGCTGCAGCAAGGGACAGAATAGCCTTTACTTCAGAACGCGATGGAAATTTTGATATCTATGTAATGGATGCCGATGGAAGCAATCAGATAAGGCTTACCGATAATGACTTCGGAGATCGGGACTCCTGCTGGTCCAGGTGAAATTATTCTTTCCAAAGAAGGCTGAAATAATATCACAAATAGATCTGGGTCAGACTTGGCTTTCATTAGTTGACATATTTAGAGCTTTCTACTTTAATGAAATTAAGTTCATTAAAAAAACTGATTTAATTCAAAAATAAATATGAAAATCATAATTGTAGGAGGAACCGGATTCCTTGGCTACCATGCACTGCTTGCAGCACTGGATAGAGGACACTCTGTGGATACTCTTTCAATTGACGATATAGAACTCGGGGACGACTGGTTTCCCAAAGAAGTAAATGTCCGGTACGGTGATGTTTTTAAACTTTCAGAGGATGACCTTAAAGAAACTTTTACCGGCTACGATGCTATGGTATATGCCGTGGGCCCTGACGATAGAGTTACACCGCCTGCTCCCGCTTATGAGTTTTTTCATACGAGACTTGTAGCAGCCTGTGAAAAAGCTGTTACTGCAGCACGCAGGGCGGGCGTTAAAAAATGCGTCATCCTTAACTCGTATTTTACATATTTTGACAGGATCTGGCCAAAAAAAGGGTTCAGCAAACACCATCCCTATATAAGATGCCGTGTGGAACAGGCAAAGCGGGCTATTGCTGCAGGCAGGGATAAAATGTCAGTTACGATACTGGAGCTTCCTTATATATTCGGCTTCATGCCTAACCGTATCCCTTTATGGAAAGATGTCTTTCTGAATCGTTTCATAAAAAGTAAAATCATATTTTTCCCAAAGGGCGGGACAAATATGATTGCCGTAGAGCACGTAGGCGAAGCAATTATTGGGGCCCTGGAGCATGGAGAACACGGCAAGCGGTATATCATAGGTGATGAAAACCACTCATACAATGAAATGCTGGATATTATGTTTTCAGCCGTAGGGATGCATAAGAAAATAATAAATATTCCACGGTTCATAGCTGTAATAGCCGGCATTATAATAAACAGGGGATGGAAGAAAAAAGGACTTGAGGGCGGGCTTGACGCCAGGTATCTCATGCGCGATATTTTGACCCATAATCTATTTTTTGATCCTTCCGATACTGCCAAAAAGCTTGGGTATAAAAGAGGAGGACTGAAAAAATCGATTATTGCTACCATGAGAGCCTGCTATCCGGAGGAATTCAAAGGCTGAAAAGAAATATAATAAATTGACAGCTCTTTTAATTAAAATAATCCTTCTTAAAATATTTAACTTCTTCCAAATCCTTAAAATCAACATCCTGAGTCCATATCACAGCATTATGCATCCTGGCAGTTGAATATATTAAACTATCAGCCATCGGTATCTTTAGTTCACGGCTAAGCTTTGCAGCCATTATTGCAATTGAAGAAGTTATATTTACCACTTTTGCCTGATGCATTAATGCTGCTGCCTGCAGTGCAGAATTTTCATCTCTTTCTAAAAGTACCTTTTTGTAGACCTCATAAAGATTAATAGTTGATATAATAAGTTCCTTTGTATTTTCAATCGCCTGAATAAAGAACTTTGCATTTCTACCGTCTGCAAAATATTCCAGCCATCCTGATGAATCTACCAGGTTCAATATCTATCTCCTTCCCTTTCAACATCGGTATTTATATCTTTAAGAAAACCACGGGCATCTTTTATATCCTTTAAAATAATATATTCTATTCTGTCACCTAGCTGAATAACCTGTAATTTCTGACCGGGCCTAAGATTTAATTTCTTTCGTATTTCTTTTGGAATCACTACCTGAAATTTTGGGGAAACAGTTATTGTTATCATTTTACTTCTCCTATTTATTTTCATAAACATAATATCGATAAATAATTAGTATGTCAATATTTTATCGATACTATTTACGTAAAATAATACTATAGATTCAATCTTATTAAATGTTTATGATAATCTATTTATTCCTGTAAATAATTTGATTAATGCAGATTGGCTCCCCTGTCATATGAAATTTCGAACCAGATATTTGAGAAATTAGAGGAGTTTAGGAAAATACTGAATTAAAATAGACGAAGTTCAATCCAAAATTATGAGCCGGGATGATGATATTTTTATTCCTGAATTTATCACTTAATTTCTAAATTCAAATCAAATAAATGCTGATTTTGCAAACAATTTTTAAATCTAACACTTAAAGAGTAGAATAAAATGAACTTTAAATAAAAAAAGATAAAAGAGTAAACTTCTTAATAGTAATTAAAATATACATAAGAGAGAAAATAAATGAAGTTAGGAAAGATGGAAAAATGGAAAATCTAAAGAAAAAACTGTAGACTGCTACAGATATTATCTGGTCAATATTAATGATAGGCCAGATTGTATTAGCCTTTTTCTTTAGAAAAGATTATTTGCCAGCAGCCAAACATATAGGATGGGGATTTATTTTTCTTTCTGCGATCTTTGGGATGCTTCCTATCTTTACCTTTCGAATAAAAGGCAAGGTTGAAAAAGGTAAAAGCTATATGCATACCACCAAAATAGTAACCAGTGGAATATATGCCATACTGAGGCACCCCCAGTATATGGCAGGGATACTAATAAATATAGGAATTATTCTTATCTCACAGCATTGATTAATTATAATCATTGGTGTCCTGTCCATTGTTTTGGTTTATTTTGATGCCTTAAGAGCAAATCAGAATTTAATTTCAAAATTTGGAAAAGAATATTCAGATTATGTGAAAAAAGTACCAAGACTGAATTTTATAGCAGGTATTATAAGGTTGTTAAAAAGAGGAAAAAATAGATAAATAAAGATATAAATTGAGACTTAGATTTATGCTTTTATGTATTTGTGCTGTCTCCGTGGCCTGGCTCTCCCACATACCGGACAGGGGAGGGCAGACTATCCGTTATTACGGATTCTATATCAACGCAACAAGGGGGCGGCTTAAAAAACAGTAGGAGCATGATTTAATCAAAGAAGGAGATGATACTGAATTATCTAGTCAGGAAGTAAAGGAGGGAGCTAAACGTTCTGAATGGACCCAGGTTATCCAAAAAGTATATGGTATTGATCCTCTTATTTGCAATAGATGTGGTTCTTAAATGTGTATAGTTGCTTTCATTATGGATCCGGAGCAAATTAATGTTACAGGAGGATAAAAATGAGTTACAAAAAGTTATTACATGTGGTATGGGAATGTAAATATCATATCGTGATAGTACCAAAGTATAGGTATAAGGTATTCAGTATGGAAGTAAAAGAACCTGTGAAAGATGAATTAAAAAAACTCTGTACGTGGATGAGAATTGAAATTATATAAGGACATGTGTGTAAAGACCATGCACACATATGCTTAGCTATACTACCGAAGTATGCAATTTCTGAAGTGATTGGAACTTTGAAAGGGAAAACAGCAATAAGAATTTTTAATAGGTTCCCTGAATTAAGAAAAAAATATTGGGGAAGTCATTTCTGGAGTAGGGGATATTATATCAATACAGCAGGCAAAAATTAAGAAATGATACGTGAATATATAAAGAACCAAGATAAGCTTAATAGACTTGAAAATAAAGGGAAACTTTTTTGAGTAATAAAAGACCCTATGGGGCTACTCATACTCCTACAAAATGTGGGTGTAGTTGATTAATGTCAGGGTCTGATCCCAGATCAATCTGAGACCTGCCCCTGATTCTTACCTCACTTGGCCTACACGCTGACCTCGATAGGCGAGAGCAATCCTTGGGCGAACTGATCTATATATTCCTTCCATGCCTCGTAGTCTGCAAACTGGCCACTCTTGTCCCAGTAGAAACCAGCCCAATAGGAAGCCGTGTTGTTGTCTGGTACCCGTGCCAACATAAGAAGGTTGTACTGGTCTTCCGTCTGTTTCTCATAGAGATTGGGATCCACTATTGCCGCCAGACCCTGCTTGCCGGCATTCATCTCCATGGGTTCCCACTTGGCCAGCCAGCCCCGCTCTGCGTTGACATCGAATCGTTCACCTGTGACCTTTTTAAGCCCGGCGCCTGTGATAAGTCCCATCTGCTTTTCAGGTTTGTATATGCTTTGATAGTGAGTCAAGTTCTGCCCTGCATCCAGAGAAATCCGCTTGACCTCAGAAACCATTACTCCGTTGACTTCAAACGGCTCATAGGTCAGCTCAAACAGCACACGGATCGGCCCGTTAGCCAAGGGACGAGAATCAACAAAGTTCTTGGAAACCCAGAGCCTGTCTGCCGCCCACAGACCATTACCGCCACACCCGCGGCTTAGCCCTGCTGAGTAGAAATCCCCGCCTTCTCCTGTGTCCCCATGGTAGTTATCCACCATGTACCAGTCATTTATGACCATGCGGGTCGTGCGCTTTGACCATATGTCCACTGTACTACTGGCTAACGGATATAGGACACAGGTCTCCAGGGTCTTTCCGTAGATTCGAAAGGCAATGCGATCATTTTCCCAGCAGAAGTCGTCGCATCGCTCTCGTACAAAGCGGCCATAAGCCCTAAACTGGTCTTTGGCATACACCCGCTTGTCACCCATGGTGGCTGTTAAGGTCTGGGTTTGTCCGGCAGCAAAGTCGGCCTGGAATATCAGCTGGTCCGGGGCGTAATCCCCATCGGTGTCCACTGCCTGGCAGAGCAGCTCCTTGCCAGTTTCGTCCTTGACATGTATTTTGGTCAAGTCCTTTTCGCCGAGTGCTGCCAAATCTTTGGCTGAAAGCTCGATAGTCTGACCAGGTCGGTCAATCTGAAGCTTGTTGACGGCAGTTATCGTTACTGTCCCGTTACTCTTTGAAACGTCTGTGTCTTCTTTTGGCATGATTTTGTCCCCTTCCCTGAAGAATGTTCCTATTTACCCGGGTTATCCCCGGTCCCACAGTTCGGGCATTTTTTTAATGATATATTGTTTTATAATTGTAGTCAATTCAATGTAAGAAAAATGTCACAGCCCATTAGAAATGTCCGACTGTCACGGTTTTTCCTGTTAAACTGTTTATAAATTTTTCCGAAAGGGCGTGTATAAGGTTTTCCGTATACCCTAGCTCGGAAAAAATTTAATTTATAAGAACTTGCTTCTGGATCACCAAACTATCAAGCCCTCATAGTTACCATAATCCAGGTTATCAGATTCAAAAAGCATCAGAAATCATGATATTAGAGCGGGAAATACGTGAAGTGCAAAAAGAAATAAGAAAAATACCATATCCAGGCCAGTTTTATGGCAGCCAAATATCCTGCGGCCCTATAATTAACCTAACACACATGGTCGCAGTCTATATAATCATCAAACTCATCGGGTTAAGTGTTTATCCTGGGAGGCGATCTTTTTTTACCAAACTTATATATTCTCAGATAATCAAGAATCTTCTTTACAATCTTATAGTCTTCAATAAAGGCAATTATCCTCATATCTCCTCCACACCTGGGGCATATCAGGGAATCGACTTCATATATTTTCATAATAAGCCTTGCCCAGGACCTGTTTAAACTCCTGGGACTTTCATCTTCTATGATATGGAATTCAGGCTGGCTCTCTTGTTTTTTAAGCCTCCTCCTTGTTGCGTTGCTATAGAATCCGTAATAACGGACAGTCTGCCCTCCCCTGTCCGGTATATGGGAGATCCAGGCCACGGAGCCAATCAGGACTCGAACTCTTTATGCCTTAACTAAGAAAGGAAATTTTAAATGAAGCAAACAGGCTTAATACTCCAGAAGGATCCCATCAGTGTGATCCCAATAAAACAAAAGACCGGAGCCCTGCTTATAATCAGGAAGGCTTCCAACATTTTTTATTTCAACTCTTATCTCTCCCAGTTCTTCAGAATCCACTTCAAGCTTTATATCAGGACCCTCAAAAACAGTTGATTTTATCTTCCCCTTAAAGCAGTTTTTACCCTCCTTCTTCTTTCCGGATATCCTTATTTTTTCAGGCCTGATAAAAAATACCGGCGGAATTATTTCTCCTCTTGCTTTTAAAGTTTTCTTCTTTTCCGGTATATAATCACACTGCTTTTTAAAATCATCGCTTAAGAAAATTTTACCGCCTTTTGTGGTTTCCATAATAAAAGTGCTGCCGTCCTTTTTTACCGAAGGGACAGGTATGAAATTACCTGCACCTATAAAGTCTGCAACAAATATACTCTGCGGGCAGTTATAAATTGCATCAGGGCTTCCCGTCTGAATAATACTGCCCTCATCTATAACCGCAATATCATCTGACATTGTAAGAGCTTCACTCTGATCATGAGTAACATACAGGAAAGTGGTACCGATTTTTCTCTGGATCGCCTTTAATTCTCCCTGCATAGAAACTCTTAGTTTCTTATCCAGCGAAGCCAGCGGTTCGTCTAAAAGTAATATTTTTGGCTTTACCACAAGAGATCTTGCCAGGGCTACCCTCTGCTGCTGACCACCGGAAAGCTCTGAAATCCTCCTTGACTCAAATCCACCAAGATTGACTATGCCCAGAATATTTGCCAGTTCTTCTTTTATCCTTGAATCGGGAAACCTTCTTTTTTTCAATCCGTAAATTATATTTTCCCTGACATTCATATGGGGGAAAAGGGCCAGATTCTGAAATACCATAGCAGTATCCCTCCTGTTGGGAGGGATACCCTTCATATCTATTCCGTCAATTTCCACTGTCCCGGCATCCTGCTCTATAAAACCGCCTAGGATCCTTAAAATCGTAGTCTTGCCGCACCCTGACGGCCCAAGAAGAGAAAAGAACTCCCCTTCCTTTATCTTAAAATTGACCCCGTCAACAGCCAGGACCTTACCATAGCTTTTTGAGATCTTATCTACCTGTACAATATATTTCATAAAATATTTAGGTATTAGGACTTACCTTTTATTACTGATCCACAGTCGATATTTCTTCCCAGAAATCATTATAAGCCTGAATCACGTCCTCGGAAAAATTAAGCTGCCACACAAGGCTTCCCAGTTCTTCATCTGTAAATACATAAAGATCTCTATTTATTCCTTCTGCAAGATCTATGGAACCCTTGACTGTAGTTGAATAGCCTCCTTCGGTGGTCACTAAAGCCGCAATGTCAGTTCTCAGCATAAAATCAATAAACTTATGGGCTCCTTCAGGATTAACCGCACCTGCAGGTATCATAAAAGTATCGGTCCATCCAAAGCCCCCGGTCGAAGGAAGTACATACTTAAATTTTGGATCAGAGGCAGCCAGTTTTCTACCTCCGCCATCCCAGATGTGGCTTACCCATACTTCTTCATTGTTTAATAGGTCAAGCAGCTCAGAACCTGTATCATAGAATTTAAGTACATTATTTTTAAGTTCAATGGCCTTACCCCTTATAGCATCCAGTGTCTCCTGGGTATTTATCATAAGATTCCCCCTGGGGATTCCCATAAGGTCCAGACATATCATCAGCGACTCCGCAGAATTCCTTGAAGACACCCTGGATTCAAGCTCCGGGTAAAATAATATTTCCCAGCCGATTCCTTCAAGCGAACCGGTGTATTTTTCGGTGTTTACCATAATACCGCTCGTTCCAAATACATAGGCGATCACATAGGTATCTCCCGAACCTAACTGAGTTCCATCCCACATACTCCAGCTCTGGTCCTTGAATGAATCAGCCACATTTTTATAATTAGGTATTTTATCCAGATCGAGAGGTTGAGCCAATTCTTCGGTATAGAAACGGTTGACCTGATTCTGTGTAGGCATAATAATATCTGCCTGCCCTCCACCCTTAAGCAGGGTAAATATTGACGCATTATCTGCTATAAGGTTGATATTAAGTTTTATACCGGTCTCCTCTTCAAACATTTCTGCGACTTCCTCCGGCAGGTATCCTTCCCAGACATACACATCCAGCTCTCCTGATGCCATTTCTTTTTTACAGGCTGAAAAAGTGATTGATAGTAGAAACATTACCGTTAATACAATGATGATAGATTTTATTATTTTCATAAAAACCTCCTGTTTTTGCTTTTTTATTATACTTAATAAATAAAATAAAAAAAGTCGTTTATGTTTTTACTTTCATTAATATTTTTCCATAAATTTTTCTGCTTAAAAGCAGTATTGCTATCATACTTAAGGTAAATAAAGTTATAAGGACCGAGATCACATTTACCTTTGGCGAAAGGCCGAATCTGAGTTGTGAAAATATATAGACCGGAAGAGTAAGATTACTTCCTACCAAAAAGTAGGTTATTATAAAGTCATTCCAGCTGATCATAAAAGCAAACAGCCACCCGGCTACAGCAGCAGGTATTAAAAACGGTATTACTATATCCCTGACGCTTGCAAACCAGCTTGCTCCAAGGTCGACCGAAGCTTCCTGAAGGTTCAACGGCAGCTCTTCGATCCTTCCCATAAGTATTAAAAAAACATAACTCATGCTTATGGACACATGGGATAAAATCACTATGGGTATTCCCAGCGGAATGTTTATGGTCCTGAAAAATACCAGTGCAGATATTCCTATAGTCAGGCTGGGCATTAATACCGGGAGTATCAGCAGGACCAGAAAAACACCGGGCCTCCTGGCCAGGCCTTTCAAGAGGCCTATGGATAAAAACACTGCCAGTACAGTTGAAATGGTAGCCGAGGAAACAGCAATAACAGCACTGTTGCCGATTGCTTTCCTGGCAAGCTGATCACTGAACAGCTCTGTAAACCACCTCCAGGTAAAACCTTCCAGCGGGAAACTGTAACCTTCGCCGCTGTTCCATGCAAAGATGAAGATAAGGATGATGGGGACAAAAATATACAGGAAAAACAACGTAGTATATATTATTAAAAGAACCGGTTTTTTGTTTTTCATCTTTATTTGACCTATAAAGTACCTCTATTTTTATAAATCGATTCCAGTCCGAATATTTTAGAATATAATAACACCAGAGCGATTGACAGCACTGCCAGGGTAATGGTAAAGGCTGAACCGAAATTCCAGTCACCTACTTTGCTGAACTGATTCTCTATTATATTCCCTATCATCACCGAATCTGTTCCTCCGAGTATTGCCGGTATGGCAAAAGAACCCAGGGCAGGTATAAATACAAGAAGTGTTCCCGCAAAGATCCCGGTCAGGCTTAACTTAAAAGTCACATCAAAAAAGGATCTGGCCCTTGATGCCCCCAGATCCAGCGATGCCTCTATAAGAGAGTCATCAATTCTTAAAAGCGATGCGTATAACGGCAGAACCATCATCGGGGTAAAAGTATATATCAGTCCCAGCAGAACAGAAGTCTGGCTGTACAGTATCCTTAATGGTTCATCAATGACCCTGATCCACAGAAGGAACTGATTTAAAACTCCGTTTTCTGAAAGGATCAGCTTCCATGCAAAAGTCCTGATAAGATAATTGATCCAGAAAGGTATCATCAAAACTACTATCAGCACCTTATCAAATCTGGTTCTTTTAGCCAGAAAAAATGCTACAGGGTATGAGAATATTATTGAAAACACCGTGGTAAGGAAGCTGATCTTCAGGGACCTTAAAAGTATTGTAAGGTAGTGCTTCTTTTGAAAAATAACAATAAAATTCTCGAAAGTAAATTTTACCGGCTCTCCTGAAAACAGGGTCCGGGTAGTCAATGCATATATCAATATGACCGAAAGCGGAAGAAGAAAAAAAACGAAAAACCACAGAAGTCCCGGATAAATAAGATTTCTATTTTTACTTCTTACAATACTCATTGATAATCAAGGCCATATCAAAGTTAAAACATATCTTCTATAACAGATTTTATCAAAAATTACAGCTTCAAACTACATCAATCAATGCTAAAAAAATGTTATAATAAAACTTAAAAATTCAACCTTTATTGCTTATGAAAAAAGATATCATAAAAGCCGACGGTAAAAAAGAGCCGTACGATGAAGAAAAAATAACCTCATCATTCAGAAAAGCAGGAGCTTCTCCTGAGATTGCAGGAAAGGCCGCTAAAACCATAAATAAAAAAATAAAACATAATATGAGTACTGATGAAATACATCATAAGGCACTTAGCCACCTAAAAACGCTGGAACCCAGAGTAGCTCTTAAATATTCTTTAAAAAGGGCCATTATGAATATGGGGCCTGAAGGGTATGTCTTTGAAAAATATATAGCAAGAATCCTGAGAGAACATGGATTTACCACAGAAGTAGGCCAGATTATAAAAGGCTACTGCGTTGAACATGAAGTTGATGTGCTGGCAAAAAAGGCAAGTAAGACCTGCTTTATAGAATGTAAATATCATAACTCACCCGGAATAAAGTCCGATATAAAAACCGCCCTTTATATCCACAGCCGGTTTCTTGACATAGAAAAAGCCCGCAGGGTAAAAGATAATGACAATACTCCGCTTGAATCTTGGCTGGTCACCAACACCAAGTGCACATCAGATGCTGTAAAATATTCTAACTGTGTAGGATTAAAAGTTTTAGCCTGGCATTATCCAAGAAGGGAAAACCTGCAGTATTTTATCGAAACCAAAAATCTTTACCCCATAAGCATTCTTTCTACTATAACCGAAAGACAGAAAGAAAAATTGTTTGATTCCGATATTATATTGATCAAAGAATTAATAAACTATAACACTAATAATCTATCCGATCTGATATCTGTAAGCCGGGAAGCTGCATTAAAAATTCTAGACGAGGCCGGCATTATCTCATAAAATAATACAATCTTTATTCCTGCTTACTGAAGAGGACTGCTCCCAGTATACTCATCACTACGGTAACTGATACCAGTACTACGATATCCAGCCATATCGGATACAGCTGCAGAGCGGGATTGCCAAGTATAATCGTCCTCATAGCATCAATCCCGTAAGAAAGAGGATTGGCCTTGGAGATCACACTCATCCATCTTACTGTATTATTTAAAGGAAACAGAGCACCGGAAAGGAAGAACATGGGCATAAGCAGGAAATTTGTTATTACCTGAAAAGCCTGCATGGATTTTATTTTAGATGCAAGTACTATCCCAAGAGTAGTGATAGTCATAGCAATCAGAAACATAATACCAATGACTTTAAAAAATACTGTAAAAGTAATAGGTATTTTAAGCAGTGGAGCAAACAATAGTATTATGGCTCCCTGGAACATAGCTATAGTGGAACCGCCAAGTATTTTCCCTGCGACTATAGAAGTCCTGGATATTGGTGCTACCAGTACCTCTCTTAAGAACCCGAATTCCCTGTCCCACACAATTGACATGGCACTGAAAAAAGAAGTAAAGAGGACAGTCATTCCTATAATTCCCGGAAACATAAAATTAAGGTAATCTCCGCTGTTTCCACCCCCGAAACTGAGAGAACTTGCAATTCCGGTCCCCAGTATGAACAAAAAAAGAACAGGCTGCGCAAATGAACCGATTATCCTCGGTTTATCCCTGAAATATCTTTTAATATCTCTCAGCCATATGGTATATACTCCGATCAGTTCTCTTTTCAATGTCTCATTCTCCCTCTCATCCGCATTCTTAGATTATCCTTGACGGTGGCATTCTCTTCTCTTATCTCTCTGCCGGTAAGATCCAGAAAGACATCATTTAGTGTAGGTTTTCTGGCACTGATGGATAGAATTTTTACGGGGCTGTTTTTTATGAATTTAGGAATAAAACTGGCGCTGTCTTTTACCTCAAATCTGACCTTACCCTCTTTTGCATCATAGGCCTCACTGTCAATAATCCCGTTTATATATCCCTTTAACTTAATATTATCTTCCGAAAGTATAGTGATAATATCCCCGCCTATAGTTTTTTTGAGATTGTCAGGGGTATCAAGGGCAATGATCTTGCCTCTATCTATAATAGCTATCCGGTCGCATATCTCCGTTTCTTCCATGTAATGTGAAGTCAGAAAGATAGTTATCTTCTTACTCTTTTTTAATTTAATGATATAATCCCATATCTTATTTCTGGTCTGGGGGTCAAGCCCTAAAGTGGGCTCATCTAAAAATAAGATTCTTGGATAATGCAGCAGTCCCCTTGCAATCTCAAGCCTTCTTTTCATACCGCCGGAATAAGTCGAGACCAGGCTGTTTTTTCTATCGGTAAGATTTACCATCTCCAGTACTTCTTCGGATCTCTCCTTGAGAGCTTTGCGGGGAACATTGTATAAAAGACCATGGAAATATAGATTCTCAAGCGCAGTCAATCTATCGTCAACACTGGGATCCTGAAAGACCATCCCGATACAATTTCTTATTTTATTTCTTTCTCTGGATACATCATGCCCGCACAGAGTGACTTCACCGGAAGTCTTTGACAGAAGTGTGCATATTATATTTATAGTCGTAGTCTTTCCGGCACCATTGGGGCCTAAAAAGCCGAATATTTCATCTTCTTTTACCGAAAATGTGATATCATCAATTGCTTTTAATTTCTTAAACTGCTTGACCAGGCTTTTTACTTCTATAATATCATCTTTATTTACATCGTTCATTTTCATCTAGTTCTTTACTTATATCTTCCAGGATATACTGATAGTGTATGACTTTATTTTAAATTAAACTCCAGAATTATCCCTTAAACATTTTATCAGGTAATTTTATCACAAATTTATATATTTTATCATTTACTATCAACAGACAACAAGTAAAAATACTGATTAAGAAACTGTATTCATATGTTCGTTTTACTCCAAACTTTTACTGTCTGTTCTTTAATGATATAGTTGGTTATTATTACCTGAAAGTAAAAGTAGGCTTGGATGAAATATGAAACTGCAGTCTTCGGCGGCGGCTGCTTCTGGTGCCTGGACTCAATTTTTTCCCGGATTAAAGGAGTAGAAAGTGTCGAATCCGGTTATGCAGGCGGTTTTAAAGAAAATCCCACCTACAAAGAAGTATGTTCGGGAGATACAGACCATGCGGAAGTGGTTAAAATCAGATTCAACCAGGAGATTGTGACCTACCGGCAGCTTTTGGAAGTATTTTTCTATATCCATGACCCCACTACCCTAAACAGACAGGGCAATGATATAGGAGAGCAATATCGCTCAGTAATTTTATTTAATTCACCAGCCCAGGAAAAAACCGCAAAGCAATTTATCAGAGATTTAAATAAGAAAAATATCTACTCAAAACCCATAGTAACTGAGATAAAACCGATGGATAAATTTTTCTGTGCAGAAGATTATCACCAAAAATATTTCAACAATTACTCTTCTGAGGCTTATTGTCAGATTGTTATATCTCCGAAAGTTAAGAAATTTCAAAATAAATTTGCAGGATTATTAAAATAATTTGATATGCAGAATAAAAGAAGATTTCCTATAACTATTTATTACTGGAACATGTGCTGCAGCTGCTGCTTGTACAGCTGCTGCAGGATGAAGAACTCTGCGAGTAGCCGTCCTCATCAGAGGAGCATTTAAATCCCACCGGAGAAAAGACCTTCACCATATTCTTACTCCCGCATTTTTCACATTTTATCCGGCAGTTTTTGTCTCCTGATATAACCATCTCCGTAATGCTTTTACAATCTTTACATTTATAATCTAAAAAACGCAAACTTATCACCTTTAATTAATATATCAGCACATTATAATAATACATTGGTTAAGATTATAATCAAGTAGCCAGCTTAAATTCAAATGAATAAGTAATAAAATTA
>Ga0114922_10000106_pt1 | contig 73786 bp, 72 predicted proteins | sample AartaG_FD_100975 | JGI IMG/M metagenome (GOLD analysis project Ga0114922, IMG submission 100975) | Deep subsurface microbial communities from Aarhus Bay to uncover new lineages of life (NeLLi) - Aarhus_00045 metaG | ecosystem: Environmental > Aquatic > Marine > Oceanic > Sediment | place...
GGAATCTATGGTAATTGATGTTTTTCCGGTTTGTTTTAAGCAGAAGTGATTGAACAGGATATCCCACATTATAGATCCCCGCTTTCGCGGGGATGACAGTTGTGAGTTTATTGTTTATCAAAAGGCCGGACACTAATGATAATAATTTCAGAGAAAGAAAGTGGGTTTAGGTTATCAGGTTCGTTTTTACAAGTTGGCTAACAGTCTGTCGGGTTACCCCATTGCAGACAACAGTTCTTTCCGGTTAAATTTAATAAATTTCATTTAATATTTTTCAACTTTCGATTTCCGGTATTTGGAGAAAGACATATCCCTTCACTGTATTTTTAGGCTGGTTTTAGACATCTAATGGACCCTGGCGACCAGCTACTTCTGAATAGCTTCAAAACATTTTGAATCAATAGCTTTTCTGGAGTAATTGGATTTTTGAGACGGTACATTTTTCGACCGCCGTTTACACCGCTTATAAAGAACAGAGATACTCATGAATAGATATAGCGGCCTTGCGTCCGCCTCCCATGGCCAGGATAACGGTTGCCGCCCCGGTTGCCACATCTCCACCTGCCCACACTCTGTCTTTGGAGGTCTTGCCTGTTTCTTCATCAATAACGATATTTCCTCTTTTCCCTACTTCCAGTTCGGGTGTGGTGGCGGCTATGAGCGGATTGGGGCTGTTGCCGATGGCGCAAATCACAGCGTCCATGGGAAAGATAGTTTCAGAGCCCTCGATAGGAATAGGTCTTCTCCTTCCGGAAGAGTCGGGTTCACCCAGTTTCATCTTCAGGCACTCGATTTCCTTCACCCATCCGTTTTCATCGCCAAGGTAGCGAATGGGAAGAGTCAGAAAATCGAAAATAACTCCTTCCTCTTCTGCATTCTCTATCTCTTCTAAACGTGCTGGAAGTTCTTGCCTTGATCTCCTATAAATAATCCTGCTCTTTGCTCCCAACCTTAGAGCAGTTCTGGCACAGTCCATGGCCACGTTTCCTCCCCCAATAACCGCGACATTTTTGTGATTCTTTATGGGAGTACCGAATTGGGGGAAAAGATAGCCCTTCATCAGGTTCATCCTGGTCAGATATTCATTTGCCGAATAAACGCCATTTAGATTTTCGCCAGGAACGTCCATAAACCAGGGAAGTCCGGCGCCTGAACCGACAAACATAGCGTCAAATTCCTCAAGAAGGCTATCTATTGTTCTGGTCTTGCCAACTACATAGTCGGTCACAATTTTGACGCCGAGTTTTCTGAGATATTCAACTTCTCTGTTTACTATAGCCTTAGGAAGTCTGAATTCAGGGATGCCGTAAATCAGGACTCCTCCCATTTCATGCAGGGCTTCAAAGATGGTCACCTGGTGGCCTAATTTTATCAGATCGCCAGCTACGGTAAGTCCCGCAGGTCCTCCGCCTGTGACAGCAACCTTCCTTCCAGTGGGTGGTGAAATTTTAGGGATCTCAAGTTCACCTTGTTCTGCTTCCCAGTCTGCTAAGAACCGCTCTAAGCGACCAATTGCACTCTGAGCCCCCTTTACTTTAAGAACGCACACTTCTTCACACTGCTCCTCCTGGGGGCAGACTCGACCGCAGATTGCGGGAAGGCAGTTTTTCTCCTTTAATATCCTGATTCCGCCAGAAAAATCTTTCTCTGCGATGCATTTGATAAACCCGGGGATGTCTATCTCTACCGGGCATTTCAAAACACATTTTGGCTTTTTGCACTGCAGGCATCGCTTTGCTTCTTCCACTGCTGTTTCAACAGGATACCCCAGCGCCACCTCGTTGAAATTATACCTCCGCACTTCAGGCGGCTGTTTAGGCATCTCCCTTCTATTTAAGTCCAGTTTTTTCCGTTTTCGTTCAGGCATAATACATTTTCCTAAGATTTGCTAATACGCTCTTCGCACCTGCTTGTCCTGAGAGGGATAACTTCCTCTTTCATGTATGTCTGGCGACGTTGTAAAAGCTCGGCCCAATTCACCTGGTGTCCATCAAAGTCTGGACCATCCACACAGGCAAATTTTGTGGTGGACCCGACAGTAACACGGCACACACCGCACATTCCCGTACCATCTATCATTATTGGATTCAAGCTGACCACTGTTTTTATGCCCAACGGCCGGCTTACATCCGATCCTCTCTTCAAAAGGAATGTGCAACCGTTAATGATGATCCGGTCAACGGACTCTTCAGATGACTTGATAACCTCGGCAAGTCTTCCCACATGTCCCCGGTAGCCCTTTGTTCCATCCCGGGTGATGTGGATGATCTTATCGGAAACTTCCTCAAGCTTATCCTCCCAGTAAAAAAGATATGAGCTTCTGGCTTCGATAACTGTGATAACCTTGTTTTTTTTCTCTTTTAGCGCTCGGGCAATCGGGAAAATACTTCCAATCCCGTAGCATCCGCCAAGACATAGAACTGTGCCAAATTTTTCGATTTCCGTAGCGTTGCCAAGTGGTCCTACCACCGTGGGAATGCTCATTCCAGCTTCAAGCGACGCCAGCCTGCCAGTAGTGCTGCCGATGTTCTTTACAATAACAGTCACCGTTCCTTGTTCTGTATCCCAGTCAGAGACCGAAATGGGTATCCTTTCTCCCTCTTCTTCGGCTCGCACGATTACAAATTGGCCCGGTTTCACCTGACAGGCAACCGCCGGAGCTTCCAGCGTCAAGAAGTGAATATTAGGCACAATCATCCGGCTTTCAATCACCTTAAACATTTCTCTTCCTTATTCTCACTGGATGCGGATTAGGTCCAACGGATTCACTCTGGGGCAAAGTGATATGCAACGTTCCTGGCTGCTGCTCGCTTATAACTTTTACAGGCCAGATTTTTTTAAAGTGGGCGGAGGTTATCTCAACCTCATCACCCTGGAATATTCCAGCCTTTCTGGCATCTTCCGGATTTATGTGTACCATTCCTTCATTAAACAATTTTCTTAATCCCTCAACCCAGACAGAGAGAGGAAAACCCTGATATGTATGCTCAATAACTGAAGCATAAAGGAGAAAGGGAAACTTTCCGCCCACCTTCTTTGTCTTTGAAGACTTAGCTGGAGGAACAGCCGGTTTCTTCTTACATATCCGGGAACCCGTCCCAAGATCCAAATGGATTTTGTGTTTAATATTATCGAATTCTCCGAACCCTTTTATCAGACTGGAGATCTCTTGATGTATCTCGCCGGCGCTGGAGAAATCAAACCCGCTCATTCCCATTTTTTGGGCAATTCGGCAGAGTATCTGCCAATTGGGTAAGGCCTCGCCTGGAGGATTTACGGCTTTTCTCACTCGCTGAATTCGTCCTTCACCGTTGATGAATGTTCCGTTCACCTCTGTAAAAGCCGCCGAAGGAAGGACAAGATCAGCATCGCATAAAGGATCAGGGGGATAAATGTTTTGATAAATCAAGAAATCGGAGGGGGGCCTTCCACCGTTAGAGGCCGCTTCTCCTATAAGGTAAAGCGTCTTTACCTTCGACCTCGATGAGAGTGTCTCTGAGTTCCATTGAGAAGAGAAATCGGGCACCTCCGCACCCCACATTTTTTTGAGGTTATTGATTTTCTTCTTATTGGTGGAAGAAAACCCACCGGGAAGAAGTTCAGGGTAGACTCCCATGAGGATGGAACCGAATAGATTGTTCTGAGCCGGCAGGGGTAGAATCCCGGCGCCGACATTTCGAGATAATTTCTCGATAGCTTCAAGAAGCTTTGGACTCCCGTTGTATTGCAAAAATTCCGAACCTACAAGGATCACAGGGGTGGGGGCTTCCTTAAGCATTTTAGCAACTATGGAAAGCTCGTCACCGGAACTTCCAGCCTTCTTCTTTACCCCGGTCCGCGAAGTTCCTGTTCTCTTTTTTTCAGTTAACTTCACAAGAGAATAGAGAAGATCAACTTCCATGCCAGGAACTGGTTGAAACCATTTGTCAGCGATCATAGCGAGATTGTGATGCTGGGGATTGATAGTAATGACTTTTGCGCCTTTTTCAGTCGCTTTTCGGAGTTCAACGCCCACTACTGATCTTCCGAACCTCGTATCCAACCCTATACAAAGGATGATCGAGGCCTTTTGCAGATCTGAAAGAGGAACACACATTTTCATAAGGCTTAAATAAGCATTGAACCCAGATCCATAGAACAATCTTGCAGTGGTATCAATGTTATGTGAACCTAAAACGGCTCGGGTAAATTTCTGGGCGAGGTATAAATCTTCATTACAGCAGTTAGGAGAAATAAGCATACCAAAGTGTTCGGGTGAGCAGGTTGAAAGTTTTTTAGCAGCTAACTCAATAGCTTCCTCCCAAAAGGTTTCTACCTTAACGCCGTTCTGGTTCTTATATGGTTTTTTCAAGCGTTGGTGGTTATTTACCAGTTCAGTAAAACAGAATCTTCCTTTAACGCAAAGCTGTCCATTATTCACCAACGCACCTTCTGCAGGCAGACTGCCGATGATTCTATCACCCTTTATCAGAAGGCGTACCTGGCATCCTACTCCACACAAGGGACATGTTGTGATCTCTTCTCGCTCAGCTTTACCCTCCCACTTTCTGGCTTTTTCCGAGAGGGCCCCGGTAGGACAAACAGAGACACATGCCCCGCAGAATTCACAACCCGCATCGAGGTGAGTGCGGTCATAGGCTGGGCCAATTAGCGTATAGCGCCCTCTCTGTTTAAAAGATAAGGTATTGACACCGCGAACCTCCTGGCACATCCGGATGCATCTTCCACAAAGGATACAAAGATTATAATCACGATCATAAAAGGGATCGTCTTTTTCCACTCGCAGCTGTCGATAATAGATAGGGTAGCTAATCTCCTTTACTCCCAACTTCTCCACCATATCCTGTAATTCACACTGCCCATCATTAGGACAATATCGGCAGCCAGTGGTCAAACCGGCCTTGCGGACGGTACCCATGTATTCTTTGCATTCATCCTTTTCGTCACAGACCAAACAACTTGAAGTATGTTCACTCAAAATCAATTGCAAAATCTCCGTTCTCTCTGCCTGAATTTGAGCAGTATGAGTCCTTATTACCATCCCCTCCCTGACCGGAGTAGTACAGGCTGTAGGAAAACCGCGCATCCCATCTACCTCCACTATACACATGCGACAGCCGCCAAAAGGCGTTAAGTCCTTATGAGCACAGAGAGTGGGAATATAAATGTCGTTTTTTTCCGCAGCTTGAAGAATAGTTTGCCCTATTTGAGCTTCGAGGATTTTATTGTCTATATTTATAGTTACTATCTTATTTTGTTTGCTCATCAGGGATCCTCCGCTTGGATCTGATGACGATAGCATCACCAGCGATGGCGTCGAAACGACAGATTTCATAACAGGCTCTGCATTTTATACATTTAGATGGATCAAGGTTGTGCGGTTCTGCTCTTGGTCCGATAATAGCGCCAGTGGGGCAGACACTGACGCAACGCTGACATCCGGTACATTTTTCAGGCACTACCCGGTATTCGATGAGTTCCCTGCAGACTGCAGCCGGACAGTGTTTCTCCGTCACATGTAAAAGATATTCCGGCCGGAAGTATCGGAGTGTAGTCAAAACCGGATTGGGAGCAGTCTGCCCCAGGCCGCAGAGCGAGCCTCTCTTGACCGTTTCACCTAAGACCTGAAGTTTGGCCAGATCATTTGCCTGGCCTTGCCCTTTTGCGATACTTTCAAGAATCTCCACCATATGCCTGGTTCCCACACGGCAAGGGGAACATTTGCCACAAGATTCCTTCTGAGTAAAATCCAAAAAATAGCGAGCTATATCCACCACGCAGGTATCCTCATCCATCACAATCAAGCCCCCTGATCCCATTATTGATCCAGCTGCACCCAAGGATTCATAATCTATCGGCGTGTCCAAAAATTCCTCAGAGAGGCATCCTCCGGAAGGCCCGCCAGTTTGGACTGCTTTGAATGGTTTCCTCGAGCCGCCCCCTATATCAAAAATAATTTTCCTGAGCGTCATTCCCAAAGGCACCTCGATTAGCCCCGGGCGGCGCACCTTTCCAACCAGTGAAAATGTTTTGGTACCGTAGTTGCCCTGAACGCCATACTGTTTATACCAAGAGGCCCCGTTCCTAAGTATATTGGGCAGAGTTCCCAGAGTTTCCACGTTGTTAATGATGGTAGGCATGCCATGAAGACCCGCTACTGCAGGAAATGGAGGGCGGGATCGGGGCATGCCTCTTTCTCCCTCGACAGAAGCAATAAGTGCAGTCTCCTCACCGCAGACAAAAGCTCCCGCCCCTTCTTTTATGGCGATGTCAAAGTCGAATCCTGAATCCTGGATATTCTTACCCAAAAACCCATACTCACGCATTTGTGTTATTGCTTTTTTCAGACGAATTATGGCCAACGGATATTCCGCCCGTATGTAAATGTATCCCTGGTTAGCGCCAATAGCATAAGCAGCGATTAGCAGTCCCTCAAGAACTGCGTGTGGATCGCCTTCAATCAAGGATCGGTTCATGAACGCACCGGGGTCTCCTTCATCAGCATTGCAGATCATATACTTCGTTTTCCCTGGAGAATTCCTGCATATCTCCCATTTCTTGTAGGTAGGGAACCCTGCTCCTCCTCTACCCCGAAGCCCGGCTTCCTTAACCTCTGCGATTACCTTTTCAGGTCCTTTCCTGAAGGCATTCATGATGCCCATGTATCCTTCGTTAGCTAAGTAATGATCGATCTCCTCCGGATCTATGAACCCACAGTTTCTGAGCACCACTCTTACCTGGGGTTTCAACATAGGAAGATCGAAAAACCTGGGAATTCCGTTCGTGAAATCGCAGTTCTCATCCCCAAAGTGCCCTACGGCAAGTTTAATTCGAGGGTCGCCTTTAATCAAATAGGATTCAATTATATTTTTGGCTCTCTTAGGGCCGACATTAGAATAGCTTATCCGGGGACGACCTGGTAGCGTAATATCCATAAGCGGTTCCAGATAACAGGGTCCAATACAGCCCACCTGGACAATTTTTGCTTCCAATCTGTTTTCTTTTAGCGTCTTCTGAACTGATTCCAGCACATCCATAGCGCCGGCGGCTTGACCACAGGAGGCAGCGCCCAGATAAATGACGGGGACTTTACTGGTTTTCAGCAAATCCCACTTCTTTTGAGCTTTTTTAATTTTTTTTTGGAGATTAATTATATTCATTCAATATCTGTTTTAATCGAATTACGGTCATCCGGCTGTAAATGTCCTCATTAATTTGCATCACAGGCGCCAGAGCGCAGCATCCCAAACAAGCCACTCGCTGTAAGTCGAACCGCTTGTCCTCAGTTGTTTGCCCTGGGGATACATCAAGTTCCCTCTCTATCGCTTCACAGAGAATCTGCCCTCCGCGCACATGGCAAGCGGTTCCCAAACAGACTTTGATGGAATTTCTGCCAGGTTCGCTGAATCTAAATTGGGAATAAAAAGAGGCTACTCCAAAGATCTGATTTTCTGAAATCTTCAAAAACGGAGAAATATGTTTGATGGCTTCTTCGGAGATATATCCGAATCTTTCCTGAATTCTCTGGAGAATCGGGATCAGATCCCCCTCCTCTCCTTTGAATGCGGAAAATATATTGACATAATCATTATCGCACAGAACATCTTCCTGAACAAGTTCATATGTATTCATTTTTCTATCATTCCTCTTCGCCCCTTTGGGCAAGGAAAATACAATCAGTAAGTTTCGCCTCTCCTCTGACAAAGTCCTCAGCAAAAGCCATGCAGGTAGGCGCTCCACAGCAACCGCAGTCTATCTGGCGAAGCTTCCGATATACCTTATCTCTTTCTTTCATCCTCTTGATGGATGTCTCGAGGTCGGTGTCGAAATACGCGGTAGGACGAGGCAAAATCGGGTTTTCAAAGAAATAATATCCATCTTCGAATTTCTTATTGACATCCTCATCATCGACATCTATAAGTCTTTCATATTTTTCCCTTTGCTTTATACTATTTGTTCGAGCGACATATGGGTTCTCCACGTTCAAGGGCCCGCCGATACAGCCTAACATACATGCCATAGCTTCAACAAAGTCGATATTTCTTAACCGAGAATTCTCGATATCATCAAGGATTTGTATCACATGATCTAACCCGGATACGGCCAGCCAATTCTCCATCCCAACCGATCTGGTTATACCTCCAAGTGAGGCCCAACCTGCATTAAAAAAGAAATCCCTGGGAATATGACTTTCATTAAAGGTCTGCTTTATTGCCACGATTTGAGGGAGCAGTACAGGATACATATCCCTTATGGAGATAACCCCATCAAACCAGGATCGCGCTTTTTCAGCAGGTTGTTTAATGGAAACAATTTTTGCCGGGCAAGGGGCTATGTAAATTATTCCAATATCTTCCGGTTTCAATCCGGACTTGGCCGACAAATTCTTTCTGATCTCCCGGGCGGTTATCTCCCGGGGCACGTCCAGCGGCACAACCAGTTCCACCAGATCGGGATACTTAACCTGGATTAACCTGACAATAGTAGGACAATGAGATGATATGAGGGGAAGCCGACCCTGATATCCTTTCATATATTTAACTAACACGCTGGCCAAAGCCGCAGAGGAGGTGCCAACATCCGCCACTTCATCGAAACCGAGTTTTTTGATAGCCTGATGAATGATGTAGGGATGGATATTCGATTCGAATTGGGAATAGATCACAGGGGAAGGCACCGCCACTTTACATTTGAAGTGGGAAATCTCGCCAACAGGATCAGCAATCGGGATAATGGCGCCTACGGGGCATACCGATATGCAGATGCCGCAATCAATGCAAAGCTCTTCAGATATGATCGCTTTGCCGTTATCTCTTACTCGAATGGCTTGGGTAGGGCAGTGACGCATACATGTCATATGCCCACGACATTTTTCTAAAACTACTTTATGAGCATGATAATACTGCGCCAATTTATCTTCTGCTCTCCTATTAAAAGCAAACTGCAGCTAATTTAACGGGCTCAGCACAAACAAAACCCGTCGGGTTTGAATAAAATTCGTTTGTGCTGTTGCTACATGAAGCTTGCACCTCAATCATTTATTTATCTAACGTATCCATCATCGGTTTATTCCCTCTTTTTGAATTGCAGTGTAAACAACAAGGGACGAGATTATCGTAGGAATTATCTCCGCCCTTACTGACGGGATGAATATGGTCAAGCGTTGCACTAAATCTTGTTAATTGTTTCCCACACTTGTAACACTTATAGCCATCTCTTTCGAAATTTTTAAGCCTATTTTCTTTCACATTGAAGAAATCAAGTTCTTTTTTGGGGTCGATTTTGGGAAGTTGTTGTGATTGTATCTCTTGCATCTTCTTCCTGCAAATTTCAATTTCTTTCGGTAAAAAAATCCTATATGACGTTCCTTCCCTATTTGTATCTCCACTTTTCTGTATGACTCTCTTTTCCTCTAGTCTTTTCAAAGCTTCTTGAACCGCTCCATAACTTAGTCCTTGCGACTGCCCGGATGAAGATGTAATAACTGTTCCGGTCTTTCCAAGCCCTCTGACGCTAACTCTCAAATACAAATCGGCTGTTTCCACGATGCTGTGCCGGAACATATACCAATAAATAGCAGCTTCATATGGCAAAAGTAACGGCTGCAAGAAATCTACAATTGAAGAGAAAATCTCAGGCAATTCAAATAATTCAAGAGATTCCTTAAAAGACTTTTCACGCTCGTTATCTTCTGAATGTTCTATTCTGTCTAAAGGCTCCCGAATTTTGCTAATTTCTTCCTTCATCTATTCCCTTTTGAGGTGCAGGCTTCACATAACTTGTTCATCTCTGCCTTGAAGATATACTCCCCTTCTAGCAGTATAGACGCAATGTGCACAGACGCCCGTCCATCTGGGCGGATATATCGCCTTTATACGCCGTGCCCTCTTTCCCATACGGGTCTCCGTGGCTACATCTCTTTTTTTCTTTTGCTCGCATGCAGAACAGTAATACCTATCACTTCTCCCCTTTCGTATCTAATAATAACATCGTCATCGGTGAGTTCACTGTCATCGGCGTGACTTGGCTTTTTAAAGTTTAAATACAGAACATCTGCCTCCTCATCATAGCTATACCACACGCGTTTAAAAGGTATGCTCAATAATTGGGGGGCCAGGTTAAGAATCTCTTTAACATTTATTGAGTCCATAGTTTTGTCTTCCTTTCAATTTGTTTGATTCTTCTGGTCAAGAAAGCTGTAATAACAAATCCATCCCCTTGGCTTACCTCTTTATATACGACGACTATATATTTTCCTGTCTCAAGTTCTTTGATTGCAAACAGCTCTTCAGTCTTGCCTTGGTAAATTGCTTCCGGTTCTTGAACGGTTTCAAGAACCTCAAAATAATAACCAGCCATCTCTGAATGTTCTTCAGTAATATGAAACCATCTCTCCTCTGTTAATCTGATTGGTACGTCGTTTTTAGACCTTCCTATATCCATATTCTATTACTTCCCTTTGTGCGGATGTTAAGATCATTCATAGGCATGGTTTGTAAAAGCCTGTTTGCGAGCTAAAAGTTCGTTTATCCCGTTCATTTTCTCTTTCCTCCTAACCAATGAAAAGTCAGATTTAACTGACTATTCTAAAGTCACCAGCGAAAAACAAGACGTTAGATGAAAAACCTCATTATCAATTTGGTTCCTTTTCCAACTTCGCTTTTGATATCCAGCTCATCTGAGTTCTTCTTTATGTTTGGCAATCCCATCCCAGAGCCAAATCCCATAGCTCTCATCTCTTCGGTAGCAGTAGTAAATCCCTCTTGCATGGCCAACTCCACATCGGGAATACCCCCTCCCTCGTCATCAATCACCACCTCAACAAGCTTGGGAGTAACCAGGAGACTAACCTTTGCCCGCTCGGCATGCATAACCACGTTCATCTCCCCTTCATAGGTGGAGATAGCAACCCGTCGGACAAGTTTGGGATCAAATCCTATTTTTTTCAGGGAAGACTTCACTTCTGTAGAAACCATTCCTGCATTCGCGAAATCGTTTCCCACGATAGAGAATTCATGAGTTAGTAATAATTCCTCTGCCTTTTGCTCATCCAAGCCGGCTTTTAACTCGGGATTTGTCCGCCTTCTGACTTCATCTATTCTGACACAAGCATCATACATGTCCAACTCTGTAGAAATTAAAACCAAATCGTTATCTCGGGCGAAGTTTTGCGAACCATCCTTGGGCTTCTTCCCTCGAATGAATACAACCCCTTTGAATTCTACCATGTGGGCGGAAATAACAGCTTGCAGGGTTGCCAGACCGGTAAGGAGAATCGAATTGGACTTGCCGAAGGCCAAAACATCACTCATCAAATCAGAAGCATATACGTAATCAACATCAGAATTTAGTCTGCTTTCACCCTCGATAACAGAAGCCTCCAACGCATCTTTTATCATTTTTATTTCCACGTCAGTTTTCTTGTTCGCATGTTTGAATAAACTACCAAGCGGCTTCACCCACCAGGCGCTGCTTGTGGATATTCCTAATCAATGCCTGAGCCGGCTATTTGGTTCCCAGACCTAAACTGTAAAGCTTTCCCACCAGCTCAAAGGTGGGGAGCTCGGTGGATAGGATCGCGATATTATATTTACTGGCAAGATCCACGGTCTCTTGCGGAACCTTTTTGTCGCTGGTAATGACGACTGCGGAAACGTCCACCAGATTAGCTGCAGGAACGATACTCTTATGAGTCTGGATTGTCAGCCAAAGGTTTCCGGATTTGGCGCCGGTCATAACGTCGCTTACCATATCCGAAACGAAGACGCCATCAACGTCCCGGGGTTCGAACTTGCTCAACGATCTAAGCCCGATCTTTTCGACCAAGTCTTGAGTGGTCATGAAAGTTCTCCTACTTGATTTTATGGAATGAATTCATATTGAAATCAAAATAGACTTTTTCTACTCTTCGGCGGTTCTTGGGAAAGCATACCCACATCGTGAATAAACTCGCCTTTGCATCGAGAAAGGTCTTCAATCAGATTAAACGGAATAATTTTAATCATCGAGCGAGATGTATCCCTCCTCTGATTGAAATAGTCGGTGAGTATGTTAATTTTGTATGAGGGAATCGGCATTGTCTTTGCCTCAGGGAGAAAACCAAATGCGACCAGAACCCAAGTTCTCTCCTTTTCGTATTTCATTCGCAGAATTTCCACCTCACAATCAGGCAGACATCCGGTGCAATGCAGAAGTCCCATGAGGTCGTCGAATTTCTCCAGATGGCTGCACTTAGTGCAGCGTAAATCAAATCTGAACGACTGGGCGTTTTCTACCCGGCTCCAGAAGTGGCCGCCTTCACGATACTTGTCCCCAAGAAAGGAAGCGTCCTCTATGGAAAAGAACGTTCTTAACCCATTGCAGTGAAAACACTTCTCGAAAACTACAAAACCAAACCGGATATTTGTCATTTCCCACTGGTGCCGGCAATCAGACATCTTCATTTACTCCCTATTCCGAAATAGTTAGAAAGGCGCTTCATCGCATTTTAGCTCTAAGGTTTTATGTGGAAAGATAATATAACAACATAATGACTCATTCTCTGCCCACACGCATACTATCATTACCTCGGTCTTCGTTGTCGCTCACTCACTTTTGAATTTATTTATCCTGATAAATAATATAAATGATCTTCATCATAATTCAAGTATGATTTCACGCTTCTGGAAAAATCTTTCACAGTAACCGGACGATTGCAAATCGATTATCATTTTGGTCTCAATAACAGCGGGACCCAGAGCTTCAATTGTACAGATGTATGTTCCAAAGCTGCTTTTAGCCATAAACTCACCATAACACAATCACGGGCGGAACATAATAAACATATTCAAAAAGGTCAAGGGAAAAGTATGCAGAACCTGGAAAAGGGAAGAGAGAAGGCATCAATCGCTAATGCTCGTTTTAGTATCGATGACATCGACATATCCCCAGGTATGCCAGGGATAGCAGAGAGACGAATCGCTCAGCTTTCATCCAAGATATAAGTACAAAGGGCGGTTGATCTGGAGGTGGATAAAATCTCGACTAAATAAGATATACGAATTTGACAAGAACAGTATTGGCCGGGGACACTAACGCGAAATATGGAATAGGACTATAATTAGAAAGCATTTGCACTGAAAACCGGTGGATGGCATTATGATTATCAGACAAGAAATCAGTTTTAACGGGCTGTTTGACCTTTTCGAAGCTGTTGAACCCTGAGCTTTGAATGATATGTTCCACCGTTGCACCTTCCTGGACTTTGACTTCTCTGGCGGCTTCGCCAAGTTTTAGCACTTTGACTTTCATGGATGCTCCTTTGGTTTGAAATGAAAAAGCCCTGTATAAGCAAAGCTTGGTTTGTTAGTAACTTCCTTATACCTGAAAAGGGAATTGGATTCTTATGTGGATTTATCTTAGATTAATGAGCGAGTCCGGGATTGTTGGATCTCAAAGATTGGTACACTTTTCAACCGCTGTTTACAAAATCTAGAACATCATAGTTTGCTTTAGCATACAAGTTTTTGCTAAAAATTTTAAATTTTTCTTGACAAGAAAATCGAATTTGCCTATAATGTTTCCAGCAGTTAGTCATTATAGACTAAAGTTAACTTTGATGATAAACAAGATGAAGATAACGGTAAACCGAAAAGGACTAATTGTCAGATCTTCTACCCGCTACTTTTCTGAAGGTGATTTTTGGCCGGCCCTTAAAGCGTAATTTATGGCACGATTATATCAAAAAAATATGCGATCCTTAGGTAAAAAGTGATTTATATATATAATGAAAGACAGAATAAGGTAAGTGGAAGTTCATAATGAAGGGACAACATGGTAAATAAAATCAAGTTCATTAATTTTCTTTCCTATTTTTTTCTACCGTTGTTTTTTATGGCCATGGCGCTGTTTTGTTTATCGCCGCCGTTAAAAGCAACATCTGAAGATACAGATTATGTTGGCGATGAAACCTGCCTGATGTGTCATGAAAAATATGAGGAAAGTTTCAGCAAAACAGTTCATGCCAGAGCAAATATTGCAGGTCGCGCTCCAGCCGTTAGCTGTGAATCGTGCCATGGTCCGGGCTCGAAACATACCGACAGCGGCGAACCAGCAGACATTTTCAATCCTGAAAAAGCTGACAGCTACGAGCAGGCAAATACCTGTAACGTCTGCCATGGAAAATTGAAAGCTAGTTTCGGTTTTTCCCACATGGACGCAGCTGGTGGATGCAACGATTGTCATATTGTGCATTCAGAAAGTGATAATCTTTTACGCAAGCAGGGTTCAGAACTCTGCTTTAGTTGTCACGCCGATACACGCGCCCTGTTTGCCATGCCCTCACACCATCCTGTATTAGAAAACCGCATACAATGTTACGATTGCCATCAGGTGCATGGTGGTGGAGCGAAATTCGCCTCCCTGAATACTGAACGTGAGTTGTGCCTTACCTGTCATGTCGATAAACAAGGTCCTTTTGTTTTCGAGCATGACCCGGTAAACGAGGACTGTTCTATATGCCACAATCCGCATGGTTCGGTTGCCGATAACCTGCTCATCCAAGCTGAACCCTTTTTGTGTATGTCCTGTCATCCCCTCCACTTCCACACATCTATAGCGGGAGTTGTAGGAGAATTTTCAGCGCCGATGCATCCCGAAAGAGGCGGTATATCCACAAGAGATGGTTTCAAGCAAGCAATGTTGACTAAATGCACCCAATGCCACACCACAATACACGGCAGCGATTTGCCTGCCCAGTCGATCTCTGGCCCAGGCGCATTAACAAGATAGGGAGAGTGATATGAGTATAAATAAACTTAAATTCATCATTGCAATATCAATTAGCTCAGTTTTTGTCTTTATCACTACTTCCGCAGGCCAGGTTGAAGCTCCCGACAGATCGACCACATTTCGAATCGGCGGGCACTATACCGCTTTGAATGATTACTATAAAAAAGCTGGCGAATTCTACCTTGGACAGGAAGACCCCTTCCCTGAGTTTGGTATAGACCTTTTCAGTTCGAACAACTCTGGAAACCTCATCTTCAGCGGAGACTATTTCGACAAGAAAAATATGTTTGGCCGACTGAAATTTTCTACTTCGGATAACGTGAAGGGATCGGTTTCATACCGGTCGTTTTTTCGTAATCATGGCACGGACTTACTGGAAAACCTGGTCGTCAGGGAAACTACTAATCCTGATGCAAATACGCCTGGTGGCAAGATGGTGACCCATGAGGATACTGCTGCCGAAGCCGATTATGGATATACCCGACACGAAATCGATTCAAATATTGAGTTCAAAATCCCACTTGATGAAAAACATGCGTTAAAACTCATGGCAGCTCATCGATTAATTATTCACAAAGGAACAGAACAAAAATTAGCCATAATGCATTGCTCCTCATGTCATATTAAGTCTCAACAGGTTGATGTTGATCGAGAAACAAACAACATTTCGCTTGATGCCCAAACCAAATTTGACGAGATTGAACTGGGCTACGGTATCGATTATAGCCATTTTGATTCTGATGTAAAAATCCCTGAAGTTTTTTACGACACCGTTCAGCATCCTGTCAATGGCGGCGCCCTAGAAGAATTCGATTCAAGGACGAACTATGGTGGAGAGGATGTCAGTTTTGACAGAGAACCTGAAATCGAAAAGATATCACACAGAGTAAACCTTAAGATTCCTGCCGGCAAAGGTTACCTGGCGGGAGCTTTTATCGCATCATCAGTTAAAAACAAATGGAACAATTTACAGGCTAAAAGCAATGGTGGTTTGCTCAAGTACAATGTGAGATTTTCGTCAAAGGTTCGGTTAATCGCTAATCTAAGAATTAACAGGATTAAAAATGATGAAGTCCTTATCGACATGCCGCTCTGGCGCGAGGGTCTACTTGGAGGCGGACAAGATCTCGACTACACAAGATATTCGAATTTAACAAGAACAGTATTAGCCGGGGACGCTAACCTGAAATATAGATTAAACCGCTACAATAATCTTTCTTTGCAGATAGGTTATGAAAGAGTTCAACGTGATGATTACCCGGATTACAATTTTAAAAACAAAACTTCGAAGATTTACTCGGAATTAAAATTCAAATACCGCCTTAGCAAATCATCTACACTTAGAGCAAAGTATCGATTCACCAATATCGATAACCCATTTACTATTTTCAACCAACTACTGGAAGCCCGGGGTAATGGCACGACGTCGCCTCTTCCCGATAACAGTGCAGTTTACTATTTTCAGCGCGATGATTTGCGCTACGGTAATGCTGCTAATCAACCTGCTTTGAAGCATCATCTTGATTTATCAGTTGATTTTAAACCCATAAAACGGCTGTCACTGAACGGAGGAGTTAAATACACGCTCGAGCAAAACGGTGACCTGGATACTTTCGATTATGAAAGAACTACTCTTACTCCGAACCTCTCCTTTAACTTAGCAGGCGGACCCAGATGGAGCTTTTTCGGCGGCGGCTCATTATTAAAACAAACCGCCAATGCACCGGCGGCATTTGCCATGTTCGATGGGTGAGCAGGCCACATGGCCAACGCCACAGTTGGTGGCCCAAAACACTATGGTTCGCTCTATACTACTACCAAATACACAACCGATGTTAAAATAATCAACGGCAGTTTTATGATTGTACCAGCTAACAAATTGGCTGTCACTATCAGCGGCAATTACAGTATAAGCGAGGCAGATTTTGATCCAGTTGAAATGCCCGAGCTGTCTGACTCATTACAACAGGTAATCGACGAAGAGATAGCGGCTAATAACTACGACTACAGCCAGATGCACGCATACTCCGATTTATCTTATAAAAGACTCGATGGTTCATTCAAACTCAATTATAAGTTCTCCGATAGACTCAACTGGAGCGGTGAGGTTATCTATTTGAAATTCACAGACGATAACGGGTATGTTTATGGAAATGAAACCGGTTCGCTTTACATAATCAGGAGCGGACTGGAATTTAGCCTTTAAGATTGGCTAATATCAAATGAAAACTGGTGTGATCGTTTCATACTTGTTTTTTTGAAGTTACGGGAGCATCTTTTCTTTGTGAAAAAATTCTCTTGACAATCGGTTCCTAGAAAGTTAAAATTGAAAAATGTTTAAGCCCAGAAATGGGTTTAATCTTTTTTTGCAAAAAAAATTAGTGAAAGGTTTCACATTCAAGGGGATATGCTCCTTTTATGATGTTAAACAAATCGAGGTAGGTTAAATGAAAATAAAACGCAGGGATTTTGTCAGATTAGCCGGTACCGGCTGCCTAACTCTGCTTGCCGGTGATGTAATTGCCAAAGAAGGTGTCGGCCCATCAGAATGGGAAAATGCTTATGGCGTGTTGGTCGACACAACTGTTTGCGTTGGCTGTAGGCAGTGCGAATGGGCATGCAAAAAAACTAATTTTGATCCGAATGCTGACAAGGCCGACTTCGAAGATAAGTCGGTATTTAAAAAGCACAGGCGGCCGGACGAGTTGTCATACACTGTGGTCAACGAGTACCATGACCCGGCTAAACCCGAAGCCGTTTACACGATGAAAGTCCAGTGTATGCATTGTAATGAGCCGGCTTGTGTTTCGGGCTGTATTGTAGGCGCTTTAGAGAAAACTAAGGATGGCCCGGTAATTTACGATGCCTGGAAATGTATTGGCTGCCGGTATTGTATAGTGGCCTGTCCATTCCAGATTCCAGCCTATGAATACGACAATGCTCTTACCCCGCAGATACGCAAATGCACTTTATGTTTCAACCGCCTTAAGGAAGGTAAGAAACCGGCATGTGTTGAAGCTTGTCCCACCGAGGCTTTGATTTTCGGGGCCCGGGGTAAGCTTTTAGGGCTTGCTCACAGCAAGATCAAAACCCATCCAGACCGTTATAAAAATCATATATATGGTGAGCATGAGATCGGCGGCACCAGTTGGTTGTATTTGACCACGGTTGATTTCAAAAACACGGAACTCCCCGAGTTGCCATCATATTCGATTCCGCCAAAAACAGAAAAAATACAGCATGGTATATTCAAATGGTTCATCCCTCCCATAGCATTTTACGGCTTACTGGGATTGATTATGTATTCCAAGGAAAACAATAAAAACAAACAGAAGGTTGAAAAATGAACAGTCACGAAATTCCAGTTCCAATCAAAGCTAAGTTCTTTACCCCAGGGACAACGATTCTGTTTGCGATAATGGTCGTTGGTTTTATAGCCCTTGCCTTTCGCTTTCTTTTCGGGCTGGGCCCGGTGACCAATCTTACTAACGGATACGGGTGGGGAATTTGGATTGCTATCGATGTCTCTTGCGGCGTCGCTTTGGCTGCCGGTGGTTTTACTACCGCGGCTCTGGTGTATATTTTTCATAAGGAAAAATATCATCTTGTTATTCGCCCCGCGCTTTTGACAGCGATGCTTGGGTACACGTTTGTCGCTATCGGAGTTGTAACTGACCTGGGACGGTATTACAATATCTGGCATGTGATGCTGCCCAGCATGTGGCAAGGTAATTCGGCTCTTTTCGAAGTAGGTATGTGTGTAATGACTTACCTTACCGTCTTATACATTGAGTTCATACCAATCGCCGTAGAACGCTTTAAAGGAAAGGTTAATCTTCCCTCACTAATTTCATTTCTGAATAAAATAATTGAGTTTTTTATTAATATCGCGGATAAGACCCTATGTAGAGTTACGTTTCTGTTCATTATCGCCGGCGTGGTTCTTTCCTGCCTGCACCAATCATCACTGGGAACTTTGATGCTTCTCACGCCGACCAAGATGCATCCTTTGTGGTATACTCCCATTTCCCCTCTGCTCTTTTTAGTATCTGCAATAGCGGTTGGCTTTCCGATGGTTATTTTTGAGTCGATTCTTGCCTCGCGCTCCTTTAAGTTAAAACCAGAGTTAGATGTTCTTTCATCGATTGCACGGTACACGCCGTTTATTTTGGGGTTTTATCTGGCTTTAAAAGTGGGTGACATTTGTATAAGGGAAGTCTTGCCTTATGCATTCGATTTATCAACCGAATCGATTTTCTTTTTGATTGAGCTAATATTCGGCGTTGTGATTCCTCTTATCATCCTCTCCACAAAGAAGTACCGAAATTCTGTGGGGGGATTGTTCACCGGAGCAATACTGGTGATTCTGGGGGTAGTACTCAACCGTATAAACTTCTTTTTGGTTGCTTATCAACCGTTATATCAGGAAAAAGCTTACTTTCCCACCATTTGGGAGATGCTTGTAACAGCGGGGTTTATTTGCACTCTGGTACTGCTCTATCGGGTTTTTGTCATGATCTTCCCGGTGGTTTCAGTTCCGGGGAAAGGTGATGCCGAGCAGTTAGTAGAAATGAAGAATGTTTAAACGATCCGAATGGAGTATGAGCAAATGAATGGATATAGATTCCTTAATAAGTGGACTTCAGCGGTCTTTATAGTTTTTCTGTTGGGTGTATCGGTCAGTGCTATCGTAAAAGGACATACGGACATGCCGAAGTTGGATTGCTCGGAATGCCATGTCTGTGAAAACCCGACCTTTGAAAATCCTTGCCTTAAGGCTTGTCCCAGGCTTTTTCAGGCTTATGTCACCTCTCGGCACAGCTTGGCTGAGGCGCCTGTTTCTATATTGCTGAATAAATTGGTTAATCAGTACAGCGGGGTGGATTTCAGCCATGGGCTTCATGCCGAAATGGCGGAGATGAGTAAAAGCTGCAACACCTGCCATCATTTCATTCCCAAGGGGCGCATTCCGCCATGTGGTGAATGTCATGGCAAAGAGGCTGATCCCGCAAATCTTCGCAAGCCAAGGCTCGAGGCGGCATATCATCAGATATGCCTGACATGCCACCGCCAATGGAGTCATGACACTGAATGTAGAATCTGCCATATACCCGTGGAAGAGTTAAGCCTGAAGGAAACCGAATCAGGTAAAGCGGACATAATGGAAATCCCTCAACCCCGCATTACTGCGCCGGTTAAAGATGTATATCACACCTCTTATGATGAGGCGCCTGTCGTTACTTTCTATCATGAACAACATGTCGAACTTTTTAATCTTCGCTGTGTGGACTGCCACCAGAAAGAAAACTGTAGTTATTGTCATGACCTCCAAAAATCTGCCAGCTTAACCAAAACTCCGGATGAAATGCATGATATCTGCGCCGGATGTCATGATATTGATAGATGCGAAATATGTCACGATACCAAAGAAAAACCGGCTTTCTCACATGCCTCTACCGGATGGCCATTAAGCACATATCACGCCAATATGGAATGTCGGGCCTGTCACCCTACGGGAAAGAGAATTGCAAAACTTAGGAAGACCTGCATTTCCTGTCACAGCGGCTGGAATCAGGAGACATTCAAACATGCTGTAACCGGATTTCGGCTTGACGAAATCCATTCAGAGCTGGATTGCGGTGATTGCCATATAGACCAAAAATTTGAACGAAAACCCGATTGTTCTGTTTGTCATGATGATAATCGTTCCCCAAAGTCTCATCCTCCTGGAAAATATCTCAAGTTGAGCAGAAAATAATAGTAACCCGGTATTTTCCAACCGGTGAGTAAATTATTGTATTGTACCCCGTCTCACAAGTGAACGCAGGTCAAACGAGTCAGGGGGTCATGATCTTGCCCAAAAGACCTTAACAGCAATACCCTGAGATGCTGCCAAAATGCTTCGCAGGGAATACCGGATTAAATCATGACTAATACGGCTTATGCGGTGGATCACCGGTTAAATGAAAATTCCTTTAAATTTACGCAATTCGCTTGATATTATGAGATTTTTCACAAAGTAAAATTTAGCTTGACAGTTCAATTCGATATGTTTTAATTATTAAAAAAGAGGAGTAAATATTTTGGCGATGAAGAGATAAAAAAATATTTTTAGGAGGATCAATGAGGGTTATAGCATTATTGGCAATGCTGGTTATGATGGCAACGTCATCATTATCTGAAGAATCCAAGCCATTTAAATATGTTGGCTCAGTCAAGTGTAAAATGTGCCATAAAACCGTCAAACAAGGCGAACAATACGGTATATGGAAAGAAGGCCCCCATGCCAAAGCCTACGAGACACTGGCCGGTGATGAGGCGATTAAAGTTGGCAAAGAAAGAGGTATTGACAATCCCCAAAAAAGTGATCAATGCGTGTACTGTCATATAACAGCCTTTGGTGTTGCAGATAGCTTGAAAATGGAAACGCTGACTCTGGAGGAGGGAGTAAGCTGTGAAGCCTGTCATGGTCCAGGCAGTGAGTATAAGAAGATGTCAATCATGAAAAACAGGGAAAAAGCAATTGCGGCCGGATTGCAGGTTATCGATGAAAAAACCTGCACTATTTGCCATAATGAAAAAAGCCCGGCTTATAAACCCTTCAAATTTGAGGAAGCAGTTAAAGAGATAGCTCATCCTACGCCTGAAAAAGAAGAAAAGGCTGAGTGAAAAACTATAAATTATCTCGTCTTCAAAAAGTAGTTATATTTTCTTGTAGCTACTTTTAAATTTTGATTTATACTGCACTAAAAATGGCGCTTGAGAAGTGTGCCGCTTAATGTATGAAAATAGCCTCAAGAAGAGGTGGTCAGATTAGCCGCCCCTTATGTTTTCATATATCCTGAAACTTAGACTCCAAGTCCACAATATGACAATATGAAAAAGCCGCTCCGGCCAGTAGGTCCTGTTCTGGAATAATCCTTTGCTACAATCAAATCCCAAGTCTTTGATTTGATAAGTCCGCACTTTCTGTAATTATAATCAATCAATAAAGAAAGTTGAAATTCAAAGGTTTCGGTAATAACTCTCGATCTTTATGAACACTGGTTAATCTTCATAGCACATTATATCACGATTATCTCTGGGCAAAGATTTTTAACATACTAATTTCAGCAGATTTTTCTATCTATTTTTTAGAAAATTATTATATTGAAATCGGAGCCAAATTAACATAGGAGGTTTTATGAGGTACATTTTAAGGATTTTACTGGTCTTTGGAATAATCTATTTCTCTTCGATGGAATCACGCGCTCAGTTTGAAGGCGCCGTATGGGATACATTAACATCTGATACTTTACAGGATGCTTTAAGCCGGCTTCCATTTGCCGCGACACCAAGTGGTCTACATTTAGCATATGCCAAAAGCCGGGGCATGGACGATGGTTGGTCGGTTCATTATAGATTCTTCAGTATCATTGGAGGATGGGATGATGATGTAATCGTGGAAGCTGAATTGCCTGCATATTCACCATCAATTGCGGCAAAGGAATTTGGCGCTTTCAAGATCACCATATTCTTCGATGCCAATGATGATGTATACGGCGGTGTTGTCAGTTCACCATGGGATACCTGGGAAATAGTAAATTATACAACCTCCGCAGAGCTGGATCGCGAACCAACAGTGGCTGTAGACGATAATGGCGATGTGCATGTCGCCTGGATTACATATAATAGCGGCGAATACAAAATAACATATGGGAAAATAGTAAGTGACACACTCGCAAAAGAAATCCTACAAGAGTCCGATCTGGGACAGTTTGGGTGGGGCGCTGTACCGAAGATTGTTGTTGTCAATAACCTCCCTCACATCTTTTATAGAGGAGTAAATGAAGTTTATTATCATATTCACCATGCCTATAAGCAATCGCCTGAATCTCCCTGGGAGATCGAATATCTGTATTCAGGAAATGTTGATGATTACACTGGTTCAGCGACTGTGGATGATTCTAACGATATCCACCTGGCAATGTCGGGGAACGACGGTTGGGGATTTCCGGGCAAAATATATTATAGTCGTCGAAACTACCAAACCGGGGAATGGACACCCGCTCAATTAGCTACGGGTTCCTTTTCAACTACCGAGGGCAGTGTCGGGGTAACAGACGCCGGGCATGTTTATATTGCCAGTTCCGGAATCTCAGGGAACTTCTATACTGGCGATATCTATTTATCAAATAATTCAGAAGGATCGTTTCATACGGAGTTACTGACCCATTATGAGGACGGAACCGGACCGTCGATTGTGATTCTCCCGGGATCTTTCGGGGCGTTAGTTATGCAAGGAATTATCGGCGAACATAATTCTAACAGTTTTGAAATTATCTATTACGGACCTGCGAGTACTCATGTTGCGAATGACGGTTTTATTCCTCATTCAGCCCTGATCAGTTCTAACTACCCCAATCCGTTCAATGCCTTAACCACGATTAAGTACAGCTTACCCAAAACTTCAGACGTGACTATCGATATCTATGACATTCTTGGTCGCAAGGTGGAAACGGTAATAGATCAGCAACACACAGCAGGCTGTTATCAAACCATCTGGAATGCCGCCGGTCTAACATCAGGTATCTATTTCTATAAGCTGCAGGCTGGCGATTATATCGAGACAAAGAAGATGGTGTTGTTGAAATAATGAAATATGACCATGACCTGATAGTAATCGGTTTAAGACTCTCAGGTCAGAAAGTTGCTATCGTTGCGGCAAAGCTTGACAGGAAAGTTGCCATGTATGAAAAATGAGTTAGCTGCTTGATAATATTTCAATAGACAGGATTGGAGGTCTTATGGAAGTAGAGAAAGCTATCAAAACAGCAATTGATTATGAAAGCAAAGTTCGAGACGTTTACGCTGATGCCGTAAAAAACACTCGAAGCGAAATCGCAAAACGCGTATTCCAAAAGCTCGCTGATGAGGAACAGAGACATATTGATTATCTAAAGAGTCGTCTTACCGAATGGCGAAATACTGGCCTCATCTCTTGCGAAAAACTCAGAACAATTATCCCAGGCAAAAAAGCTATCGAGGAAGGAGTCAAGAAGCTGGAAGACAGAATGAAAGAGGCTGACAGGTTCGGGGAGGTTCAGATGTTAAACAAAGCTTTAGACGTTGAAATCGAAACCAGCAGCTTCTATAAAGAGATGGTTAACCGGCTTGAGGATGAACCGCAGAAAATGTTTAAGCGTTTTCTCGAAATCGAGGAGGGACATCTGGCGCTTGTGCAGGCTGAAATCGATTCAATTACTGGTACCGGTTTCTGGTTTGATTTTCAGGAATTCAACCTTGAAGCCGAAGGCTAACGAGATATATCTAAAGACTAAAAGCCATTTCAACTGAATCGCAAACTAAAAGATATTATCCCAGATTTTGCGGTTGAAGAGTTCTAAGATGGATAAGGTAAATCAAGTAGTTTACCAATTTAGAATTATCAAACAGTTTTTAGTAAATAATAATAACAAAAAAGTCGCCATAGGGGCGTATGGCCATACCCCCTGCGCGCAGAGTTGCAATAAGTTACTATTATATCTGATTGTTCAACTGCAAAATCTGGCATTAAGTATTAAACTCATTGTTTTGAGCAATGACTTTATTTTGTCACTCTCTGTTGCTTTAACTTGATTTCTGAAAAAGTATCAAAACCTTTTCTTATAAGAATGACAGTAGGGTTGTTTGCCATTGTTCTGGTAGTAATCCTGATGATATTTCTCAGCTTTCCAAAATACAGCCGCCCGCGTAAGCTCGGTAGCTATTTTATAGCCTTTATCTTTTAAGATTTTAATAAGCTTTTCCGCTGTTTGTTTTTGTTCAGCATTTACATAAAAAATTACAGATCGATATTGTTCCCCGATATCCGGGCCCTGACGATTAATTTGTGTGGGATCATGAATTTCGAAAAATAATTTGGTTAACTTCTCAAAAGTGGTTTTAGAAGAATCGTAAACAACTTTGATAACTTCCGCATGGCCAGTGGTTCCACTACAAACATCATTATATGATGGATTTTTCTTGTGTCCGCCCATATAACCGACTTGTGTGGATATAACGCCTTTTTCATTCTGGAAGAAATATTCCATCCCCCAAAAACATCCGCCTGCATAATAAGCCGTTTGTGTTTTCATAACTTAATTTAACGGATGCAAATTATAAAAAGAATAGAATTAAGTCAATGCCAAATATTTTCATGTTAAACTTTCGCTAATGCTGTTTCAATTGTAGTATTCATTCGACAATCTTAATAAATTGCTTTGTAAATTACAGCAACCAATTGAAGAAAAGGCTTGACTTTTGTCATAGCGGGCAGGACTTGAATAAAGAACTTGGTTCACCATATTGTTAAAAGGCTTGGAAAATCCAATTAAGCAATCCGGATTCCTTAAGTCAAATTTTGCCTATTTTGAAATTCTGATAGCAACAACCGACAATATAATGTGTAATTTAAAATACGAAAAAATCTCTCAAAAAACACTTGACAAAATTTTGTATTTGGTTATTTTGCCAAATAGCCGATAACTTTAAAGCGGAGATAAATATGGATAAAAGAAAACAAGTTCTTTTCGAGGCTCGCGCCGGGATAATAAAGGCAATAGCGCATCCAACCAGGCTATTTATTGTCGATGAACTTTCACGGCACGAAAAATGTGTATGTGAATTAACTGAACTAATTGGAGCTGACCCATCAACAGTATCGAAACATCTGTCGATTTTAAAAAACGCAGGTATTGTAACAGACGACAAGAGAGGCCTCCAGGTCTATTATAAGTTGAGGGTTCCCTGTATATTGGATTTCTTTAAATGCGTTGAAGCTGTAATAGAATCGAATGCTAAGGAAAAAATAGCGTTATTACGTTATAAATAGGAAATTTTTTATTTTTGTATTTAACTTGGTTAATCAACCAATTAGCCATTTACATGTAAGTCAGGAGAATTTAGATTTAAATGATATGGAAAAATGAATGGAAACCGCTGGCCTGGATTGCTGTGGCTTTTCTGGCCTTTTTCTATCTGCCGATTGGTTCACAGCGTTTCCAAAATGCTGTGTATGAAGCGTTATACCTTACAAAATGGTATGCCCGTGAACATGTCCTTCTCTGTTTGATTCCTGCCTTCTTTATTGCCGGAGCCATTGCTGTTTTTATAAGCCAGGCATCGGTAATGAAGTATCTTGGAGCCAGGGCTAAAAAAGTCTTAGCATATGGAGTGGCTTCAGTTTCCGGGACTATCCTGGCTGTCTGCTCATGTACGGTTTTACCTCTTTTTGCGGGCATTTACCGCATGGGCGCCGGTCTTGGTCCAGCTACAGCCTTTCTATATTCAGGCCCGGCAATTAATGTCCTTGCTATTATTCTAACGGCAAGGGTCCTGGGGCTGGAGCTTGGCATAGCCCGGGCTGTGGGAGCAATTATTTTCAGTATTGTCATTGGTCTGTTGATGCATTTCATCTTCCGAAAAGAGGAGATTATAAAAGCTAATAATCAAATGGCGATGCCCGAGCCGGAAACGACCCGTCCCCTGGGACAGAACGCATTATATTTTGCGGCAATGGTGGCAATACTCATCTTCGCCAACTGGGGCGAGCCCGATAAGATGGCAGGGTTCTGGTTTACTGTCTATTTATCGAAATGGATTATTACAGGTGTGGTATCTGCATTTTTTGCAGTTATGCTTGTAAGCTGGTTCGGCTTGAAATTGCGGAAAGTATTTCTGGTGGCATTGCCGACTGCTATACTGGCATTCATCTTCCCGCATGAACCGACGATCCCTTTTGCGGCGGCGGTGATTGGGCTCTCTATTATCACAAGCACAAGTAAAGGGGAAACAGGTGAGTGGTTTGAACAGTCCTGGGGCTTTGCCAGGCAAATACTGCCCCTTTTATTTTTTGGCGTATTGGCAGCCGGTCTGCTGCTCGGTCGGCCTGGACAGGAGGGGCTTATCCCCTCGCAGTGGATAGGTCAGTCGGTTGGCGGCAACTCGCTGGGCGCGAACCTGTTTGCGTCGGTTGCTGGCGCCTTTATGTATTTCGCAACCTTGACCGAGGTGCCAATTTTGCAGGGACTTATTGGCAACGGTATGGGTAAAGGGCCGGCTCTGGCGCTTCTATTGGCAGGTCCTGCATTATCTCTGCCTAACATGCTGGTTATCCGCAGCGTAATGGGCACAAAAAAAACTGCAATCTTTGTTACTCTGGTTGTTGTTATGGCGACAATCAGCGGTATGATATATGGAACTTTTTTTTAAAGAGGATAAGCTATGAAAAAAATTCAAATACTCGGAACCGGTTGCGCCAGGTGTGAGAAACTTGCCCAAAAAGCCAGGTTAGCGGCGGATGATCTTGAACTCGAATATGAAATCGAAAAAGTAACAGACATCCAGAAGATCATTGCCTGCGGCGTAATGATAACGCCGGCTTTTGTTGTCGATGGAGTTATTAAAGCAGTAGGCAAGGTCCCTGATGAAGATGAAATTAAAAAAATGCTCTCTTAAATATTCCAGTATGAAGGAGAAACCAATTTAATGGAATATGATATAACTCAGATCTGGATGGGTTCACATCAAGTAGGGATGACCGGCTTGAAAAAAATATTTGCCGAGGTCAAATCGTTTAACCTTTTGAATCTTAATGAAATTGCCGTTGAAATAATGACTCGTGTGAAAAGATCGAATTATATTCCAGATAGCGCTGAATCCAGGTATGCTGAGGCCTTATTGCTCGAATATCGCCGATTCCTGGGGGAGGATGTCGAAGAAGAGCATGGCACATTAGAGATTCAAATACTCGGCCCGGGATGCTCAAGATGTGACGAATTAATGAAGCGCGTGAAGATGGTGGCCGCGGAACTGGATTTGCCTGCGGATATCCGGCACATTCGAGACCTCAAAAAGATAGCCAGTTTCGGGCCGGCTCCTACGCCAATACTTGTTGTGAACGGGCAAATTAAAACAACCGGAAAGGTGCTGCCAAAAGAGGAGTTAAAGAAGCTATTTACTTAAGCAATAAAGTTTTGATGAGAAGGTTAATTAGACAAATTGGTAGATTTAATGCCAGTCACAAACAAAAGTATCTGGTAAATCTATGATTAAAATTAAAAAATACTAAGGAGAATTTAGAATGAAACTTCAGAGGATATTCTTTTGGTCGTTTGTATTTAGCGTCGTTATTAGTATCAGCTGTTTTGCCTCTAACGAAAGTGATAAGCAGGAGCCAGACTCCAGTAAAGAAAATGTAAAGGCATTAAAATCAGATACTATGTTTACCCAAAATGACACTTCGGCAATAAAAAACAACGATGAAATATTAAATAAAGTAGTCGTGTATTACTTTCATGGAACAAGGCGGTGCGCCAAGTGCAGAAAAATGGAAGCATACTCAAAAGACGCCCTCGAAAAAGCCTTTAGTAAGGAGTTGAACGAAAGCAAATTAGAGTGGTATGCCATCAATACAGATAAAAAGGAAAATAGCTTTTATGAGTTTCAATACCAGCTTTATGTCAATTCGCTGATTATTTCAAAAATCGAGAATGGCATAGAAGTTGAGTGGAAAAACCTCGATAAAATCTGGCAACTGGTGCGTAAAAAAGATGAATTTCTGAAGTATGTTCAAGGTGAAGTGAAGAATTTCCTGGAGAAAGACCTGGAAAGAGAATAATGGAATCATTAATTCTTGGCGCCATGACAGCTTGTTGGTTGGGGATTCTAACTTCGATTAGCCCCTGTCCATTAGCTACAAATATTGCGGCTATATCGTATATAGGCAAAGGAGTAAGCAAACCCCGATTGGTCTTATTATCGGGATTCATTTATGTGGCTGGCCGGATGTTAACATATATAGCGCTCGGCACATTGATAGTAGCCAGTATTTTTTCCATACCTGAAATATCAAGAATGCTCCAGAAAAATATGAATATATTTCTGGGTCCAATATTAATTCTGGCAGGATTAGTTCTTCTTAAAGTAATAAAGTTTGGTTTATCAGGGCTTAGTATTAGCGAAAAAATGCAAAACCGTGTTGCAGGTTATGGCGTCTGGGGATCGGGGCTTTTGGGGATTATATTTGCTCTATCATTTTGTCCAACATCTGCAGCCCTTTTCTTTGGAAGTCTTATACCTTTATCTATTAAGCATAATTCCAGCCTTATCTTACCGTCGCTTTATGGAATCGGCACCGGTTTACCGGTGATAATTTTTGCTTTCCTATTTGCACTTGGCGCCAAATATGTCAGCAATGTTTTCAACAAGCTGACACAAATAGAGTTATGGGCGCGTTGGATAACGGGCATAATCTTCATATTAGTTGGTGTCTATTACTCGCTGGTGTATATCTTCCACATCTCCTTATGAGGAAACGGATTTGAAATTTGGTCTTGCAGAAAAAGGAATATTGGCGGAATGTCTAATAAGAAATCCGTAAATATCTTGACGAAATATAACGAATGATGGTTAGCCCGGAAAAGCTTTTTAAAGCGGATATATTAAATTCAAGTGATGCTGCTTCCCAAAAATATTTTCCTAATTAAGGAGATTAATTAGTGTCACATAATCGACGTGTTGTTAAGAAACTATCTTTTCTTGATCGCTTTTTGACATTGTGGATATTTTTAGCGATGGGAATCGGCGTTGGTGGGGGGTATCTTTACCCGGGAGTGGCAGATTTCTGGAATCAATTTAACGTAGGCGCTACTAATATTCCAATCGCTATCGGACTAATTCTCATGATGTATCCTCCTCTGGCTAAGGTTCGATATGAGAAAATGGGCAAGGTGTTTAGGGACTTCAGAGTTCTGAGTCTAAGCTTGCTGCAGAACTGGGTAATCGGGCCAATATTAATGTTCTTCCTGGCCATAATCTTTCTGCCCGCTCATCCGGAATACATGGTTGGCCTTATTATGATGGGGCTTGCTCGATGTATCGCCATGGTAATCGTCTGGAACGATCTTGCCGAAGGCGATCCTGAATATGCCGCCGGTCTTGTTGCTTTCAACTCTGTATTCCAGGTTGTGTTCTATTCGGTTTATGCCTGGATATTTGTTACCAAATTGCCGCCCTTGTTCGGACTTTCGGGTGCCGTTGTTGAAATTACTATTGGTGAAATAGCAAAGAGTGTGTTTATCTATCTTGGCATACCTTTTATAGCCGGCGTCATTACACGCTTCACATTGATAAAAATAAAAAACAAGGAGTGGTATCATAGAGAATTTATTCCGAGGATTAGCCCCATTACCCTGATTGCGCTCTTGTTTACTATCATTGTAATGTTTTCGTTTAAGGGTGAATATATAGTAATGATCCCTCTGGACGTATTGAAAATTGCCATACCTCTTTTGATTTATTTTGTTGTGATGTTTTTGGTGAGCTTTTATATCAGTAAGAAAGCTAAGGCTGACTACGCTAAATCCGCTACTCTGAGTTTTACCGCAGCTTCCAATAATTTTGAACTTGCCATAGCAGTCGCCGTGGCCGTGTTTGGCATCGATTCTGGCGTCGCTTTCGCAGCGGTGATTGGTCCTTTAGTTGAAGTGCCCGTGCTCATCAGTTTGGTAAATGTTGCACTGTTTTTTAGAAGGCGCTTTTTTGGAACAGGGAAAATTGAGTTGGAGGCAAACAAAAAGTAATATTTATCTATTGGTTGTTATTTAGAGGATGTTTTGCCACGAACCGTGTTTTTTTGCTTGTATAAACACAATGACCTCCGTTCAATTACGATTGTATCGGAAGGATGCCTTATTGTCGGGCTATAAATGTGAATTAATCGAATAAACGCAGCTTTGCATTTTACGTCTTCAGAAAACCACGCATTGCGTATCAACGACTCTCCGGTAATTTAATTAAACAACCCCGATGGCTCTGCCATCGGGGTCTTTTATTAACCAACTTACCGGTTAGATTTGTGAAATTTAGGTTTATGGATTCAACAGGAATGCAAGGAGAACCCATAATAACCGGCTTGTTGGTTATTTTTATTTTTTGCCAATAAATATTTCTTGGTTTGTGAGAATTTCCTCCACCTCTTTTTTATCAATGTCCATAAGATATGGGATTCCGCTGATCTCTTCGGCTTCATGGGTTAAAGACGCTAAGTCATCCCTTGTCATATGTTCGAGTGTGAATTTACGGCTGCCGCACATAAGCTGGCGTAAACCCTGGGCTAAACGTTCATAGTAGGTATACAGACCAATAGCTCCGGTTGGAAGTTTTTCGAATTCCTTGTCGCCGATTTCCTTACGAAGATCGCCGGAAGTAACGAAAATCTCGTCTTTCGTATTGCCAAAACGCTCGATATACACGGGAATCTGATTTTCATCGATGGTACGACCGATAGTTTTACCAACCATTGCCGCGGCGATCGGGCTTCGAGCCATGCCAATCAGCTTCACAAATGGCGCGCCCAGAGCAAGCCCTTTGAATATCTGATCCTCGAAAGTGAAACCGCCTGCTAAAGCCAGCGACGGGACATATTCGCCTTTATCAGCCAGCTGTTTGGTATATTTGTATAAGAGCGAGTGCAGCTCTACCGGAGGCATTCCCCATTCGTTCATCATTCTCCAAGGACTCATGCCTGTTCCGCCGCCAGCGCTATCGACTGTGAGAAGATCAATTTTGTACCTGGAGGCGAATTTTATCGCCCGGGCGAGATCGGCCGGTCTGTAAGCGCCTGTTTTCAGAAATATGTATTTGGCGCCTGCTTTGCGAAGTTCATCAACCCGGCTTGCAAAGGATTCCTCCGTCACCATGCCGATTCGAGAATGGCGTTCGAATTCCTTAAAGGCGCCATGTTCAAAGGCTTTAATAACGTCCGGATTCATGGGATTTGGTAATACAATATAGCCTCGCTCATATAGCATCTGTGCTTTTTTCAGGTTTTTTATTTTAACTTCACCGCCGATGTTCTTGGCACCCTGACCCCATTTAAGTTCAACGATTTCCACGCCAAGCTCATTGATGGCATACTCCTGGACCCCAAGGCGGGTATCCTCGACGTTAGCCTGAACAATAGTAGCGCCATAACCATCACGTTGATTGTTCTGGAATAATTTCACTCGTCTTTTAAGGTCAACGGTATCGACTACCTTGCCATTCTTGATTACAGATTCCGGATCCATGCCGACTACATTTTCACCAATCGTGAGACCAGTCCCGGCCAATGCAGAACCGATCGCCAATCCTTCCCAATTGTTCTTGGCAATATCGGTTGAGCCGATGCCGGGTATTATCCATGGATAACGAAACTTGATTCCTTTATCATGACTGAAGTGAACTTCAAGGTTAACTGCCGGGAATATAGCTTTATCGCTGTCAGCCTCTATACCATGAGCGCCGACCGCCGTTCCCATGATGTTAAAATGCGAATAATCGACCGGATAGGTTTTTTCAGCGGCAGTCGTAATAACTCCAAATGGTTGCGGATAGATTACCTCATGACCTCGATAGGCGGATTTACCGATTTCGCACATGCCTATACAGCCGTCCACGCAGGTTACACACATGCCCGAGGACGGCGTAATCGATCCTTCAGTTCTGTTTTTTGTCAATGTGGCTGCTGAGGCGTTAATTCTTGAGAGCGTTATTGACATTACGATTTCCTCCATTAATTTATTTTTAATCTTTCTTTATTTCACATGCGACACAGGGTTCCATATAGCACATCATATCATCAAACGGCTCTTTTTCCAGGCATGGCGGGCTTAAATTCGCACAACCGCCGCAGACAGCTTTTTCCGGTTGGTTGTAAGTGCATCTCAACTGGCAAGCCGGACAGACATATATACATCCACCGCATAGCCTGCAAACATCCGACTTGATGTCGAATGGCGTGCCAATACTACGTTTTTCTCCCCGTTCACGGAAGCCGATGGCTTTTGCCATCATCTGTTCCTCACACATCCGGACACACAGTCCACAAAGGATACAGTCTTCGTGTTCTTGTCTGAATCGTTGCTGGCGAATATTGTGTTTCGAGGCTAAATCCTGAATTATCTTCGATTGAGGACACGAGGCTAACAAAAGCTCCAGGACCATTTTGCGCGCTTTAACTACTCGCGAGGAGGCGGTTCTTACCTTAAGCCCCTCCTCTGCCGGATAGGTGCATGATGTTACCAGTTTCGATCTTGATCCCTCGCCAATTTCCACCACACAAAGTCGGCATGCTCCATAAGGCGAAAGCCCTTCCATGTGGCATAGAGTAGGGATTGGGAAACCCAGGAACCTGGCGGCCTCGAGTAGTGTTGCGCCTTTCTCAACTGAAACATTCAAGCCGTTAATAGTAAGATTAATCATGCTATTTTTTCTCCTATTGAAAGGGATTCTTTTTCATCTTCTTTGGATTTGGTAAATTCCAGATCGCACCGGAGGCATCTTCCGGCTTCACGAGAGGCTTCCTCAACAGATAACGAAACCTCTGCTTCGGCAAAACTGCGTTTGCGCCATTCTGCAGGCGCTCGAGGTGTTTCGGCACGGCCATGCTGCTGCATTTCAACGTCTATCGGTACCGGCTCAATATATACTTTTGGCAAACATGGCTCGGCTGGTTGTATAAGTTCTTTATTCTTCAAGAAACGCTCAATCATAACCGCCGATTTCTTGCCGGCAGCAATTGCATTAACTACTGTATTCGGTCCGGTAGTCAGGTCGCCGGCAGCAAACACCCCCAGTCGATTTGTAAGTAACGTTTTTTGATCGATCTGTACCGTATTCCACTTAGTTGTCTCAATACCGCTTTCGCGAGCAGGTCCAATGCTGTCAATACCCGCATCCTCACTTATCGCTACAATCAATGTATCAAGCTGGATTTCATGTTCGGTACCCTTGATTGCAACAGGCCTGCGGCGACCGCTGGAGTCAGTGTCACCCAGTTCGTTTTTGATACATTCAAGTGCTGTAAGATGTCCGTCTTTTTCAATTATTATAGTAGGAGCAACAAGTGTAATAATTTCGATTCCTTCCTGGTCGGCCGCTTCTATTTCCTCGGCAAAAGCCGGCATTTCGTCACGTGTCCGACGGTAGAGTATAGTGACACTTTCAACATCCTTCTGGCGTAAAGCCGTGCGAGCGGCATCAATCGCCGAGTTTCCGCCGCCTATAACACCAACTCGACCTTTAGCCAGCAGCTCACCTCTCAAATTGAAAGCCTTAAGGAATTCAATCGAGGGATAAACGCCTTTAACGTCTTCGTTCTCAAGTTGAAGCGGTCGGCTTTTGTGAGCGCCCATTGCCAGTAAAATTGCTTTGTAATTATCTTTAAACAGGCTATTGACAGTTATATCCTTACCCAACGCAGTATTGCATTTAACCGTGATGTTTTCATCAAGGAGAGAATCTATTTCATTCCTGATAACATCTCTCGAAAGACGGTAGGGTGGAATAGCGCATGTCAGCATACCTCCACTCTCGGCCTCCGCTTCAAAAACAGTCACTTTACATCCATTTAGCGACAGGTAATGAGCCGCAGTCAGGCCAGCAGGACCTGAGCCGATAATAGCCACGTTAGGAGATTCGCCATCCGACCACTCGGTTCGCTCCGGTTTGTATATAGAGGGATCAAAGCGGTCTGTAATAAATCTCTTAAGTGATCGTATAGCTACCGGGTCTCCGCCGCTTGTACCTGCACGGCATTTGGATTCGCATGGATGATCACAAACTCGGGCGCAAACTGAAGGAAAAGGATTCGCTTCACGAATTACGTGATAAGCTTCTTTATATTCACCACGGGTTATATGAACCACATAACGCCAGGCCTCTGTGCCCAGTGGACAGGCAGACTGGCAGGGCGCCCCAACGAGTTCTTTACAAACAAAAGCGTCGCATCTCTTATCGATTATATGACGTTCAAATTCATGCCGGAAATACCGCAACGTACTCAGGACAGGGTTAGAGGCGGTTTGCCCGAGACCGCACATTGTAGTATCTTGCACAACCAGCGCTAACTCCTTAAGCAGATCAAGTTGTTCAATCGTCCCTTTTCCGCTTGAGATGTCCTCAAGGATCTCATACATACGCTGGGTGCCTTTTCTGCAAGTGAAGCATTTGCCGCATGATTCGCTTTTCAGAAAGTTCATGAAGTACTTGGCAACATCGACCATGCAGGTATTGTCGTCCATGACAATCATGCCGCCGGAACCCATAATAGAACCTGCTTCTGCTAAGCTGTCGAAGCTTATTGGAAGATCAAACATACTTGCAGGTATACAACCGCCGGATGGTCCGCCGGTTTGGACTGCTTTGATTTTTGCCCCTCCGACAGGTCCGCCGCCAATATCATAAACAACATCGCTTATCTTGATACCCAAAGGTACTTCGACTAAACCGGTATTTCTGATTTTACCCACCAGTGAGAATATCTTTGTTCCGGTATTGCCCGGTATGCCTACTTTGGCAAATTCTTTGCCACCCCGATCAATTATAACCGGAATGTTTGCCAGCGTTTCCACGTTGTTTATACATGTTGGATGCCCCTCTATACCTTTTTCGATAGGATATGGCGGCCGCTGTCGGGGTTCGCCCATAAAACCTTCAACAGATTTTATCAGAGCTGTTTCCTCGCCGCACACAAAGGCGCCAGCGCCACGAACGATTTCAATATCGAAATCAATACCCGTATTCAGAATATTTTTTCCTAAGATACCCAGATAGCGCGCCTGTCTTAAGGCTATTAACGTATGTTTAATTGCTAAAGGGTATTCGCCGCGGACATAGACAATTCCTCGAGTAGCGCCGATAGCATAACCTGCAATTAACATACCTTCGATAATGGCATGCGGGTTGCCTTCAAGCAGACTGCGGTCCATGTAAGCGCCGGGATCCCCCTCGTCAGCGTTACAAACCATATATTTTTGTTCATTTTTCTTTCCTGAAGCTCGAGCAAACTCCCATTTCTTCCCGGTTGGGAACCCAGCTCCGCCGCGGCCTCTAATACCTGATTCTTGAACTTCCTTAATAATCCAATCCGGATCAAGCTTTGTTAGAATCTTCTCAAAAGCGGCATATCCTCCCTGCTCGACATAATCAAGGATTCTGATGGGATCTATTTTTTCATTATTGCCAAGTACAGTACGTGTTTGCTTTTTGAAAAATGGAATATCGTTTTGAGAATGATAGACTTTTTGCTCATGTGGTTCTCTGTAAATCAGCTCTTCAACCACATAATTGCCCACAGCCGCCTCAATTACACAGGGAACATCTACCATGCTCAGTTTTGGATATAGATGCCCACCGGGTTCCACCAAAATAAATGGCTCTGTCTCGCAGAAACCCTGGCAGCCTGTTATCCTGAGTCCGATTTTTTCGTGCAGATTTCGCTCAAGAATATATCGTTTGATAATTCTGATTACATCATTGGCTCCACTAGCCTGACCGCATGTCCCAGCGCTTACAACCAGAGTTGGCTTGTCATACTGAATCTTTTTTTCTTCTAATATGCGATGACGAAAACCGATTAATTCGTTCACAGATGTTAGTTTTCTCATATAATAGTCACTCCTTATATAACATGCGCTCAACTATCAGTCAATTGTAGTCTCACCCAAATCCAACATATGGCCTTTACACCCACTGCGGGAACATATCTGAACGATCCCGCCGCCGCGAATTATCATAGGAACCATTGGTGCGCCGCACTCTCCGCAGTTAAAAGCGCCAATAAGTTCTGTATGGCAATATGGACAAAAGAAATTAACAATTGTGTCTTCGGGAATTTCATATTCAGATGAAACATTATAACTACCATACAGGCTGGATAATGTAAGCCAGCCGTGCTGTTGCCCAAAAGAGATAGTCACTCGAATTGAAGGATGGCCATCAATAAGATGACCTGGATCCATCAAACTATGGTTACAGCGGGAACAGCTGACCTCTACCGGAAAAACTCGCTGGTCTGTTTCAATCTCAATCTTATCAAAGCCTTCTTGAACCTTGCTTAGAATTGTTTTCACATCTGCTAATTTAACACTCGAGAAATAATGACCATCAACAACAACAATCGGACCCAGGGCACAGGCGCCCAGGCAGTTTACAGTCTCCAATGTGAATTTCTTGTCCGGGGTTGTTTCGCCGGCTTTGATTCCCAGTTGACCTATAAACTCATCAGCAATAATTGGCGCTCCACGAACATGGCAGGCCGTACCCAAACAGACCGATACAAGATGTTTCCCCCGTGGCTTCAGACTAAATGATTTGTAGAATGTTGCAACTCCATATATATCAACCAGCGATCGGCCAGTTTTATCCGCAACCGATTTCAAAGCTTCTTCAGGAAGATAGCCGAAACTTGCCTGAATATCTCCAAGAATAGAAATGAGTCCACCCCGCTTTTCTTTATGTTTCTCTAAAATTCTTGTTACATCAAATGTATCCATATCTAACCTTTCTTAATGAACTAATTAAAATATGGTAAAAAACTTCTGCTTATTAACAATACTCCTCGCAATGCCAGACACCTCCATTAGGTTTTACGAAAGTACAGGTATCACGTTTTGCACAGTTGTAGCATAACCCCATGGACCTATCATATTTTTCTTCTTCTGATTGGACAATATCTTTACCGACCTCTTTTGGCGGAGGCGGTGTATAGTCATCAAACTCTTCACAAAACCATACAGGCCTTTTAATACTTTTCAATCGTACACATGTAAGAGCATGATTACAGGTCGAACACAGGTCTTGATATTCCTTGATTTTCGACATCGATTGTTCCAGTCTACTTTTCTGTCAGAATTTTTCTCGATTGTTCTTATGGGAAAATTCCCCTTTCTTTATAAACTTTCTCCAGACAAGAGAGCGCTACCACATAAGCCGCAGTGCGCCAATCGATAAAATATTCTCGCGCCGCCTGGCGCACTTTAGAGTAGGCGTTAATGATCTTTTTTTGAAGTTTGGTATCGACTTCCTCAAGTTCCCAGAATTCGCTTCGCTTATTCTGAAGCCATTCGAAATAGCTGACAATCACACCGCCGGAATTACAAAGGATATCAGGAATTAGATCGATTCCTCTGTCCTGCAAAATTTTATCGCCATCGATATCCGTAGGACCGTTAGCCCCCTCGGCAACCAGTTTCACATTTAGCCAGGGCGCTGTTTCCGCGGTAATTTGGCTTTCCATGGCGGCCGGTATAAAGATATCGGCTTTTGTCCGCAGGAATGCTTCATGGTCGACATCTTCAGCTTTTGAATATCCCTTAACTCCACCGTACTTTATTACATAATCTGTAAGTTCATCAGCATCAATGCCCTTGGGGTTAGTGATCGCTCCGGTAATATCCTCAACAGCTAACAGCCTTGAGCCCTGTGCTTTTAGCAATCGAGCGGCCCAGGAACCAACATTTCCAAACCCTTGAACGATGTATGTCGCATCGCCAATATCAAAATTCTGGTCTTTAGCCCACGCTTCTATTGTGTATACAACACCCTGGCCTGTAGCCTTATCCCGTCCCTGACTCCCACCAGATTCAATAGGCTTGCCGGTTACAACATGTCTGCATCGCTGCCTTTCATGAGGGGGCATCATTGACAGATATGTATCGAGAATCCAGGCCATTATCTGAGCGTTAGTGTTTACATCAGGCGCTGGAATGTCATATTCCGGTCCAATGTTGTTGCCCAAAGCGAAAGTAAATCGACGGGTAATCCGCTCCAGTTCACTGAAGGAGTATTTTGAAGGATCGAGTTGGATTCCTCCTTTGGCTCCGCCAAAGGGGATATCAGTAATGGCGCCTTTCCAGGTCATCCAGGTGGCAAGGGCACGCACCTCATCAATATCAACCATGGGATGATAGCGCAGTCCGCCTTTGTAAGGGCCAAGTGCGTCGTTATGCTGCACTCTGTATCCGGAAAATACCTCGATTCGTCCATCATCCATTTTCACCGGGAAATGGATGATAATCTCGTTGCTGGTAGTTTGGAGAATTTTACGGATATCAGGATCAAGATTCATTAAATCCGCAGCTTTATCAAACTGTTTAATTGCATTACCGTAAAGATCAGTTTTTTCTTCAGGCGCCTTTAGTTTTTTGATCACTTTAGTCTCTTTATTTTTAATAGTCTTTCTTGCTGGCATGATTCAATATCCCTGTTCTATAAATTTAGAGTTTTATTTAAAGAAAATATTTTTGATATATTAAACATATTCATTGCATTGCCAGATTTCTAATTCTAGTTTAGAGAAAGTGCAAATTTTGCGATCACCGCAATTAATGCAAAGCCCGCTATATTTTGCCGATTCTAATTCTTTTTCCTTAGAATCGCGCAATGCGCTGACAGGCTCCAAAACACTCTTATTAACAATGTCTTTGGCCGCAGGAGGCGCGCAACTATCGAACTCCTCGCAATACCATACAGGCTGCCCGTGATATTTCTGTCGAACACAAGTTGGTCCGTCATTATATGTTGTGCAGATGCCCTGCATTGTATCTGTCATTGTATTTCCTCCTTAAAAATCATGGCAATTACCAACCTGTCAAAAACTATCTTTTAATGGCTCATCCCGCATATAAACATGGCAATTGTTGTGCCAATGGTCTTATTTTTAAGAAATAGAAGTCTTTCAGTCAGTAACCAGAAGGCTATCTTATGTAATAACAGTCGATTACACGGCGATGAATTTCGACAGTATAAGTTTTTTAAAGATATGAGATTTGAAAATATTAAAAAATTTCGGGAAATTTTGAACCACTGGGGAGAATTTCCCCAGCGAGATTATGAAGATGAAGGAGGTTCCTGGTTTTTCAGTTTTTCTCGCAAGGTTTTACGGTTGATCCCGAGTATCCCAGCGGCGCGTGTTTTATTACCGTCAACACTGGCAAGGACATTGCAAATGTATTCAGCTTCCACTTCAGCCAGAGACCGATTGAAGCCTATTCCCCTTAAAGCCGAAAAACGCATCAATGAAGGCAAATCGGGGACCTCAATAAGGTCATCATCGGTCATAACTACGAGACGCTGGATTACATTTTCAAGCTCCCTGACATTACCGGGCCAATAATAGTTTTTTAGCATCTCTAAAGCCTTATCTGAAAAATTTGGCGTTGATTTTCCCAACTCTTCGGAATATTTGGTGGCGAAATAATAAATCAGCAGTAAAACATCATCTTTTCTTTCACGTAATGGAGGAATAGCAATAGTGATGACATTGAGACGGAAGAACAAATCCTCTCGAAAAGTTCCTTTCTTTATCAGACTGGACAAATCTTTGTTAGTCGCCGCCAGAATTCTCACATCCACTTTACGGGTACGGTTGGCGCCTACCATACACACTTCTTTATCCTGAAGCACACGCAGCAGTTTCACCTGCATGGCAAGGCTGGTTTCGCTGATTTCATCAAGGAATATTGTACCGCCATCAGCGGTTTGAAAAAAACCTGCCCGGGACTCTGCAGCGCCGGTAAAAGCGCCTTTGACATACCCGAAAAGCTCGCTTTCGAGCAAGCCTTCCGGTATGCCTCCGCAGTTTACAGGTACAAATGGCGCAGAAGCTCGCGGGCAATTATAATGAATGGCTCTGGCAACAAGCTCTTTACCGGTTCCGCTTTCTCCGGTGATGAGCACATTGGCTGGGGCAGAGGCAACTTTTTTTATAGCGTTAACGACTTTGATCATGGCCTTTGATTCACCAAGGAGACCGCAAGAGGTCGGTAGTCTTTGCAGGGATTTAGCATTTCCCATTCTGCGCACGTGCAGTTTATTAAGCGCCCGTTTTACCGCCGAAAAGAGCTCCTCATCTGTAAAAGGTTTGGATAGAAATTCCTCGGCTCCTGTTTTAACCGCCTCAACCGCCCCCTCGACAGTGGCGTAACCGGTAATCATCATTACTTCGGTATCTTTATAATTTTCACGGACATGTTTAATTAAATCGAGTCCGCTGACCCTGGGCATTTTCAAATCTGTTATGACTAAGTCTATAGGCGTTGATTCTAAAATCTCAATGGCTTCCGCTACATCAGGGACGGTGAAAACTATATACCCCTGCGTGGCCAGATTTCTCTTAAGTGCTTCCAGCGTATTTAAAGAATCATCTACAACCAGAATGCGGCCTTTTTCAGTTGAATATGTCATTTAAAGAACGCCTCATTTATGTCATAGTCCTGTAATGGGCAGTTGGACTTCAAAGCGAGAGCCCTGATTCACCTTGCTTTCAACTTCAATGGAGCCTTTATGAGAAGTTACAATTCCATGGACTACTGCCAATCCCAACCCCGTACCTTCATCTATATCTTTTGTTGAAAAAAACGGAATGAATATTTTCTTTATAATATCTTCACTCATTCCAACACCGGTATCCGCCACAGCTAGAATAATGCTGTCATCGCCGGCATATGTTTGTATTGTTAATGTTCCGCCCTTTGGCATAGCCTGGATGGAATTAACCACAAGATTTACCAGAACCTGGTTCAACTGCGCCTGGTCGCCGGTAATCTTTGGGATATCAGGCGAAAGCGAGCGAACCAGTTCTATTCCTGCCCTGGCACAGCGAGCTTCAAAAAAATATAGCCCTTCATTTATTATCTGGTTTAAGTCAATCCGGGCTTTCTTAGGGGGCATTTGCCGGGCGAATATCATGAGTTTCTTTATTATTTCCCGCGCATGTAACGAGGAACGCACTATCTTATCGATGTCCTGGCTTGCCTGATCTGGAATTTCCGGGCATTTTTTAGCAAGCTGAGCGAATCCAAGAATATTACCCAACGGTTCATTCAATTCATGAGCAACGCCGGCCGCCAGCTGTCCGATAGTCGCCAGCCGATCGGCATGTCTGAGCTGTTCCTGAAGCTGCGATCTTTCCTTTTCAGCTTCTTTTCGTTCCACTATGAGTCCTATTTGTCCGGCTATGGCGTCTATCAAGTTTCTCTCCTCCCTGAGAAACGGTCCCTCATCAAGCTCTGGTTTATCATCCATATAGACCACTTCGATAACTCCCCGGCGTTTTCCAACAATAGTAATGTTCGCAGTCTGTTTTTGTCCATCCTCCTGGAAACCGGATGTTGTATAAGAATGCCCATCCAGAACAATCCTGGCCGTTGTGGACTCAGGATATTGCCAGGCTGGAGGCAGAAGCTCTACTATACCGTTTAAAATCTCATCAAGCGTCATCCCCTGCCATTCGGCTACCTGAGCAATACTGTACAAACATGTCAGCTCTTTGACTCTTTCACGTAAGGCCGCCTGAGCGCTTTGATTCAAAAGCGCAATTCCAAGAGTTTGAGCGATCTCTTCGTACAACTCTATTTCATCTTCGGTGAAATAGTCAAGTTGACTGCTCATTAACTGCATAAGCCCGATATTTTCATTACCAAAAACAAGCGGAATTATCGCCAATGACTTGTAGTTGCCATTTATGTTTTGGCTGCGATAATGTTTATACTCATGGAATTTCGACATGGAGTTCAAAGACTTTTTCATATCACCCGTCCAGTAACTGCCGTTAGTTGTAAACACAGATAAAGATGGATCGAACTGTTTCCGGATAATATCTGCTCGCAAATGATCGATAAATGAATTCACTTGCGGGCGAGGAATTATCACATCATCACCATTTTCTATGCTAAGAACGATCTCATACTTGAAGGAATGTTCATTTTGCCCGGTAATCTCACAATGAATATATTTGTCATCCTCTCTTAACCATAGCTCAATAGTATCGCATCCAGAAAAGCCTGATAACAGCTTTGAGGTTTCGCGAAGAAATTCAACTCTGGGAACGCCACGATTAGCGTGGTTCAATATCTGATGCGAAAGAGGGCGAAAATCATCAACCGATTTGCGGCCAGAACCTTTTATACGCTTTGGCATTAATCATCCACCAATTAATATTACCTCAAATTCAATATGCCGAAACCTAAGTTACTTAAGTCGGTGAGAAATGTCAATATCTCGAAGCAGGGTTTTATTCAAATCAGGCAGCAATTGATTTTAATAATTGAAATGAACCTTTTGCATTAGCGGCCTTCTGACTTAATATAAATCGGGATCAATCGAGATTATCCAGGATCATTTTCTGACATAATATTGGCATAGTTAGATTTTGAATCGACACGGATGGTGTCATCCGTGGCCGGTTCAATTCCGGCTTCCAGCGATGTGCCATAACCCGTTTTCTGAGTTCGATTTAATCAATACGAGTTTTTGCATTTAATGATGCTCTGATCTATAATTTAAGGAACAGAGGATGGTTTAATTTGATCTCTGGTTCTCAGAGGTAATCCACCTCCTGGAGGCGCCTGAGGGCAAAACTGAAGAAATTGATCGCCTGAGATAGCTGACCCCCCATTCGTCACGACCGATGATATCGATTCGTACATCAAGATTGCCTGCGCTTATACTCTGGGCGGCATCATTAACAGTAGCGATAGGATAGCCTCTTACCTTTTTATTAATTCTTCGACCGCTTTTAAGACCTGCTCACAGGTGATTTCTTTCATACAGCGGAAATGTTTTTCCGGGCATTTTTTAGGACCATGTAAACTGCAGGGACGGCAATACAGCTCCCTGTTTTCGATAACGGCGGATTTTTCTGAATAGGGGGTAAAGCCAAACCGTGGAACCGTGGGACCGAATATAGCGACAACCGGCGTGCCGACCGCCGAAGCTATATGGGCAGGCGCTGAATCGTTGGCAATCGCCAGGCGAGCCATTTTTATTATCGCCGCCGATTGAAGCAGGTTAGTCTTGCGAGCCAGGTTGACTGCACAACCGGCATTACTGATTTCCTCACAAAGCGAATAGTCATCCGCCGAACCCAATAAAACAATATCACAGGCCAGTTTTTCTTTCAGGAGCTTCGTCAATTCGGTATAGCCAACCCAGCATTTAGTCTGCCAGATCGAACCGGGGGTAATCACCACGAAATTATCGAAATTAACATGATTTAAAAACAGATGTTCGTTGGCTTCGTTTATCTCATTATTTGAGATGAATATTTTAGGAGAAAATCCGGCAGTGGGGGACAGGCTCTTACAAAGCGCCAGGCATCTTTCTACTTCATGTTTGCCGTTATCGTAATGGATCTCATCGCTGTAGAGAAACCGCGCCTGTGAAATATCATAGCCGATTCGTTTGGAGATACCGGCATATAAAGGCAGTAGAGCGCTCTTTAAATATCGCTGGACTATCAACGCTGTGTCGCATTCAGCATTTTTTAATGCCGAGACTGCCTTTAAAAAGGATGATACTCCTCCTCTTTTATCGTAGCAGATAAGTTCATCTATATACGGATTATGTCTGACCAATGGTTCAGCCTGCGGGCGAACAACGGCGGCCACATAATGACCAGCGCTTTTAAGCGACTCGAACACCGGCGTGCAGAGGACAACATCACCCGGGAAGGCGGTTTGTATTATGGCTATTCTGGACATGGGGTATTATTAAATAAATTATATCCTTGCCTTCCTAAACAACCCCATAACCAGCCCTAAACCGCCAAACACTCCAACTCCTGCTCCAACTCCGACAGCCAGTTGATATAAAGTGGTAAACACACCGGCATAATCCGAATACATGCCGAAGTTTTGTAAAATCAAATAGCTTACAACTCCTCCGGCGCAGGCGGCAAAGGCTGTCTTGACAACGTGTATAATCAGTGAATTGTAATCCGGCATGCCAATTTTTTTCCTGATATTAAAAGCCAGCATTGAGAAATTCGCAAGTGCGGCCACGCCGGGCGCTAACGCCAGACCGACAAAGCCCAGCGGCTTCATCAGCAATAAACTAACAATGACATTTACGCCAACTGCAATTGCGGAAATCTTGACCGGTGTGGCGGTATTCTTGTGAGCATAGAAAAGCTGGGCAGAAAGTCTTACTAAACCGAAAAAGATCAGTCCGGCGCTGTAGGCCTGAAGTGCCCTGGCCGCGTTTATCGAATCGGTCCAGCCGAATACGCCATGCTGATATATAAGCGCGCATACCGGACGGGCGGCTACAATCAGAAACACTGCAGACGGCAATAAAAACAGCATCTGCATTTTGCTCGAACGGATATATTTCGACAGGGCTTCATCTTTCTTACCACCTGCGACCAATGCCGACAGTTCAGTCAGCGAAACTGTCGCTACCGCTACACCGAATACGCCCAGCGGGAAATGCATCAGGCGAAAAGCATAGTTTAGATATGAAATACTGCCCGATTCCAATAATGAGGCCAACAGCGTGGCTACAAAAATATTCACCTGAACGGCGGCTACACCCAGAGCGGCTGGCCCCATCAGGCGGATTATCTGCTTAACAGATCTGTCTGCAAAGCTGAAAATAAACTGAAAGCGAAATCCGATAGCATACAGTTGCGGAAGCTGAAAAATAAGCTGAAGAACTCCTCCTGCCAGAGCGCCCCACGCCATAACGGTTATCGGAGGGTCAAAGTAATCACGGAAAAACAATCCGGCGACTATCAAGCCAATGTTGAATCCGGCTGGCGCTAACGCGGGCATACCAAACAGTCCAAAGCAGTTTAAAGTACCCATTACAGCCGCGGCGCCGGCGATAAAAATCAGAAATGGAAACATAATCTGTGTCAGTTTCGTGGTCAGTTCAAACTGGCCGGGAGTGTCGGCAAAGCCCGGAGCTATCACCCGGACTAAATAGGGCGCGACGATTATGCCCAAAACAGTAACGGCGCCAAGAATTACCAGCAATACCGACAACACTGTCGATGTCAGTATGAAGGCTTTTTGTTTGCCGTCATCCTTAAGTTTCTGTGAAAAAACCGGCACATAAGCGGCTGAGAGAGCCCCCTCGGCAAAAAATTCACGCAACAGGTTGGGAATCCTGAAAGCGGCATAAAAAGAGTCGACCGCAGCCCCAGCGCCAAAAAAATGTGAGAATATTTGCTCTCTAACCAGCCCTAACAGCCGAGATATAATTGTAGAAACGGAAAATCTAAATGACTTTTTGACAAAACTGTCTTTAGCTGAGGGCTTGTATTTTTTATTTTGTATTGACATTAGCTGTTGGATGATTATATTCAGTTCCTTAAAATAGCGTTAAAGTGTTAACGAGTAAATAAATCGAAAGGGAGAACATTGCCACAACACAAATCGGCTGCTAAAAGGATGAAGACATCTGAAAGAGAACGTCAGCGAAACAAACGTGTTAAGTCTATTATGCGCGGAGCTTTGAAAACCTACCAGACCGATAAAGAAAAATCGGCTGATAAGCTTAAAGACGTTGTTAGAATACTCGACAAAGCCGCTTCGAAAAAGGTTATTCATAAAAATAAAGCCGCCCGGTTAAAATCCCGTATGGCCAAACAGGCCGCAAAGCAGGCAAAGTAATCAAAACAACAGGTGTCGGCCAATTTTTAGCAATCGGGGATGCGCTAAGATTATTTTCTTTATGATCTCAAAGGGATTTATCGCCGACACACTTTTATCCCCGAAAACATCATCTGTAAATTTAAGCACCGAAATAAAATCATCATCGGTCATTTTCAAAAAGAGTTCCCGGCAGTAATAATAATATTTCAGTTCTTTTTGTTTAATTCGATAAAATTCTTTTGTATAAGCATTCGCTTTTATACCGTTTGTTATCATTCCTGAGGCGGTCTGACCGGCAATTTTACCCGATAAAAGAGCGTTGGCAATGCCTGCTCCCGTAAAGGAATCGACTACACGGGCGGCATCGCCTACAACCATGACATTATCTTTAAAAAGTGACAGATCAGCCACGTATGATGGAATCCCGCCGGTCATTATTTCTAAAATTCGGCAACTTTTGAACCGCCGGTCAATGAATTCATTCAAATAATCAACCGGTTTTTTCATGGGAGATTTTGAGGGGCATACGCCTACTCCAACATTAGCCAGCTCCCCCCCTTTGCAAAACACCCAGATATACCCTCCCGGGGCAATAGTCGTTCCCAGATAGAATTCCAATGTATCCGGCTCGATATCGACACCGGCAAGTAAATACTGGTAAGCCGAATGAAGCTGTTTGGGTTTCAATACGGTTTTAAGCCCGGCTTTCCCGGCGATCTGAGATTCAATTCCATCGGCGGCGATTATAACCCTGCCCGCAATTTCGATTTTCTGCCCGTTGTCAATTGCTGTTACACCGCAAATTTTACCGTTTTCGTCATGAATAAGATCGACAACATCAACGCCAACCCTGACATCGGCACCGGCTTTAGCCGCCTGTTCGGCGAGCGCTCGATCAAATATCTTGCGTTCTAAAACATAACCGGCATCAGGATGATTTATTGTGGCCAAAGCGCCGTTTGGATCATAAAGCTTAACTTTTTCAATTTTAGAGGAGAGCCAGCGAGGATCGGGGTCAACTACCCGGTTCAAACCTGTAACCGAAATCGCCTCCGCACAGCAAAGCGGATAACCGATGACCGGATGTTTTTCCAGCAATATAGTCTTGACGCCGCCCATAGCAGAAAACTTTGCGGCGGTCGAACCGGCCGGACCAGCCCCAACAACTATGACATCATATATATCAGCCATCATCTTTTCCGGGCTTGTTAATCAGCCTTAAGGCGCCGGCGGGACAGGTTATTATACATTGTTTACAGCCGGTGCATTCATCGTTATCGGCGCTCAACATCACCATGCCAAGGTGAAGGACGTACTCCGGGCATACAGCCACACAGGCGCCGCAGTTGCCGCATTTGCCATAATCGATAGCGATTTCGAAGCCGCCTTTTTTTGTTTTTGTTTTCATGACGATGAATGTATAAGGGGTTGCAGAGATTTTCAAGGGATTTGTTAAAAATGAGTTTCTTTTAAAAAGCTTTTAACATGCAATCAAATTGGCAAGCAGGATTTTTCAGACTTTTGAGAAAATGATAGTTGTCTGTTTAAGTCGTTGTCTATCTGAATAACATCTTACCGCTGAATAATGCTGTCAGTTCACACTTCGTTACGAACTGACAGAACCATAAATTGGAAAAATATTCAATGGGTTAATATGAAATCATCAATAATCATAACTGTCAGGATTTTTTTATGTAATCTATTTTTGTCACTCCTGCGCAAGCAGGAGTCCATTTTTAGCATCACCTCAAAGATTATTGTTGTTTGAATTCTATTCAACCATCCAAACTCAGCCTGGATTCCCGCTGTTGGGAATGACAAAAGAAATAATACGCAAATAACTCAAATATAATCTCCTGAATTTAATAGTTATATAGAAAGACAACAGGAACTTGATTTTGCCAACAATGTTCTCTACATCTCATCCCGGCCGATAAGATAAATCAAGCCGAATAGAGCGCCGATTGAACTGATGATAAACAACAATAAAAACCCGACATCATGCAATAAGCCCCAGCCAATTGAATTAACGCCAGTGTACAACAGCATGCCGCAGGTAAACATCGCCAGCCGCCAGCCGGTAGGATGACGAATCAGTACAAGATATGCCGAAAAGAGCGCCAGAATACCGGTTAAAACCTCGGCAACTACATGCCAGGCAATATAGCTGTCGTTTCTCACTGTACCCAGGCCAAGGAATAAAAATCCGCTCGATAGCTGGATAGCCCAGTACCCGCACATCGAGAACCCTATCAGAAGAAGAAAAATTACCAGGATTTTTGAACCTGCATCGGGTCCTCGTCTCATCAGCATCACCTCGATAACCGTCAATCAGCAAACATCAGCTTTTTTAGTAAATTTCAAGTTACTTGTCAAGGGTTTTTGTCAGCGGAGCAAATAAAATTGAACTGGTTAATAATAAAGCTCAAACCCGCATTATTCACAAATCTTAACATGTGCTTCTTCTGCCAGAGTTGTCGGAAGTAACTTCCGACAGCACAAAAACACACTGTATTTTTAATGGATTCCTGACATTATTTCTATCAAATTATCCCAGATTTTGCAGTTAAGCAATCAGAAATGACAAGCAACTTATTGTAACTCAACGCGTAGGGGCGTCCGCCGCGGCGGACGCCCCTACGGCAACTTTTTTATTATCATTATTTCCTTAAACCTATTTGATAATTCTATATTGGCAAACTGCTTGATTTACCTTATCCATCTTACAACTCTTCAACCGCAAAATCTGGGTTTATTAGCCAAAGGATTAAAAGCTAATTTTTAATGATAAAATAGATTTTATGAATAATTCGGGCTAATTTAACAAAGGATTTTATACACGATTATATTTTGATGGCAACAATAATGTCACTTTTATTCATCGTCAGCATCACAGTTTGGCCAGCCGAAAGGCGCCTCATCGGGGATATCATTCAGGTGAATCCATAAAGGAGGATATTCCGGGCAATACCTGATTTCTCCGGCGGCAATAAAATAGCTGATCAGCCTGGTCACATCACTGCCGATAATCGAGCAGTCTCCCGTTATATCAGCCGACGCCCAGAATTCATTAAATCTACACGGAAAGTTGTGCAACTCCCCAATGAAATAACCCACAAGATAAGTGACATCATTTCCGATAAGCTGGGGAGGCCACATACCGTTATGCATATTCACATCACCCGGGAAATAAGGATAACGATCTGTAATATACAGGGAGCTGAAATGTTCAACAAGGGTTAAAGCTTCTCCCTCGTCATTAAAGGTTTTTGAAGAATACCCCAGTTCATCAACACCCTGACCAAAACACTGAACCGTATCACCAATCATGAGCAAATCATCAATTACCTGAACAACATATCTTAAAGCAAGAACTGGCTCATTAAAATTGAATACGATAGAGTTCTGCTCTGAATTGAAAAAGCCGCTAAATACCTGGCTCGACCAGGCATCAGCATTTGGCGGTGAACCGAAGGGAGGCAAAAAGTACGAGTTGTCCATCTCTGTAAACGGATAATAGTATTTTCCAGCAGATTCTCCAAGCAAATCTGCAATATATTGATTATCTGCGCCAAGTATAAGATCGGCAGAATTTAAGGCGATATTTCCGGCAGTCCGTATAAAAACATCGACAGCTATAATTGCTCCACTGCGCCCGACAATCGGTAAACTATCCGCATTGCCGTACCATATTTCGATATCGGGACGGTGGCGAAGCGAAATATCGAGCGTGGTTGTGTCAGCTGATATAACCGAAATATCTGATACAACGGTATCATAGTAAAAAATACTTTCGAAAGATATATTATAAACACCTGCATTGAGATAGCTGAGAAAATATTCGCCGTCAATGTTGGTGGAATCATATTTTATTGTGTTAACTGCCGTAACCAGAATATCCTGAATTGGCTGATCCATCTCATCGGATACAATGCCTTTAACAAAACCACGGGGATTCATAATAACATCGACAATTACCGTATCATTTAAAGGCGCATTAATTCCTATAATAGACATGTCACAATAATGAGGGTGCGAAAACTCCAAATTATGAGGACCATTACTTAAACCGCCAAAGTAAAATTTGCCGTCAAATCCCGTGGTATCGCTAATTCCTGAAGCAGAAAGATCAATAATAACTCCTTCAATCGGCATCAAATCCTGATCGGTGATAGTCCCTGCTATCGACCTGAAATTAAGAGTAACATCCAGATTTGTTATATCATCCGGAGCAATTCTTATATCATTAACAATCGTATCACAATATTCAGGATGTGAAAAATAAACATCATAGATGCCGCAGCAGATATCGCCAAGATTATATTCACCGTTTATATCAGTAATGTCATTATTTGAATCACCAACTGCAAAAACTAAAACATCCTCAACCGGATCAGCCAAATCATTAGTTACCTGACCGGCAACTGAACCGGTAAAGGGCAAAGAGTTAAGGTTGTTAAGAACAGAAATATAGTTGGAAGTGAATAACGCTATAGCTAAATCAAGATCATCATCGCCATCAAAGTCGGCGGCTTTGAGCGAGTACGGATTATGTCCGGTGGCATAAACCGTATGGAAGCCAAAATTAGCATTACCATCATTTAGCAACACCGAGACGATAAATGAGTCGCTGTTAGCGGTAGCCAGGTCAAGATCATTATCGTTATCAACGTCGAAAGCGATCACAGAGGTTGGACGGCCGCAAACCTGATAAACAACCTGCGGATTGAACGTACCGGCGCTGCCGCTGTTTATTAAAACTGATACTGTCCCATCACCGGAATTTGCAGCTGCAATATCAACTTTATCATCACCGTTAAAATCAGCGGCATAAACAGAGAATGGTTCAGAACCCACCGGACGAACCGAATCAAGAGCAAAATTACCATTACCGTCGTTGAAAAGTAATGATGCTGTATTGGAATTGAGGTTGGCCGTTATAATGTCTTTGTCGCCATCACCGTCAAGGTCTGCCGCAAATACCGATCGGGGATTGCCCTCAACCGAATATGGTATATAATTAGCAAACGTGGCATCGCCGTTGTTCAATAATACTGAAATTCGCCCGTTCCAGTAATTGGCGGCGACCAGATCAATATCGTCATCATCATCAAGATTCGCCGCAACAACCGACCTGGGGTTACCGCCCACGACATAGAAAGTCCTCAAAGCAAAAGAGCCATCGCCATAATTAAGTAGGACCGCAACATTATTATCATCGGAATTCGCAGTGATCATATCGATATCACCGTCGTTATCCAAATCAGCGCCGTCGACACATTCGGAATAATACGGGATGTAATACCAGTCAAAACCTCCAAAAGTACCATCGCCGTTGTTCAATATTACTGATAACATTTCACGCCAGTAACATGCCACCGCAACATCAGGATAATCATCGCCATTAAGATCACCCGTGTAAATCGATATCGGCTTGGAATTAACCATATAATCTACATGGTAGCCAAAAATACCGGGACAATCACCATCCCTTGAGAAGACCGGCGGATTAGAATTATCTGGTTTTCCAAAAATCGGTTGAAGGTTTTGAGCCAGAGTAATATCAACAATAATAGAAAGCAATACTATAAAACAGCCCAAAACTATCAATCTTTTTTCAAACATTTTCAGAACGAACCAGGATCGCTTCTTTAAGTCCTTGTTTGTTAAACAGATACAATGAAGCAATATACTTCTTTTTATAATATAAACAAAAATTCTTAGCTGTCAAGACAGATTTTGTCTTAATATTTCACATTATATAAAAAGAAACCGTTAAGAGGCAGAACAATTAAGTTGATTTTTAGCCAGATGAATAATTTATCTATCTTGTTTTTCCATAATTTCCTCGTCCTCCGGTCTCCAGGCCGGGTCTGCAATACACAAAAACACTAAATCAGTTAAACCGGTATTTTTAATATTCTGAACCGAATTCGGCGGGATGTAAATCGATTGGCCGGCGGATACATTTTCCTTTTCATTATCAATATGAATTTCCCCCTCGCCCTCTAAAATATAATAGACTTCTGAACTTTGAAGCTTATGTTTATATGTAACCTTGCCGGGTTTGACCGTTGCCTGAGCCAGACTATACCTGATATTCAGATTTTCTTTTAGAGGATTAAGCAGTTCTCTTAACGATGTATTATCGCCGGCAATGATTTCCTCGCATTTCTTTAGATTTTTTATGTACATAGCGCGTCTTATAATAGCCTTATTAATGATCCGGCTTATATTATCATCAGGGAAACATCTCGCTGATACTCTCCCGGTTATGTATTCTCTTGATAGCTTCTCCAAACAATGAGGCGACTGATACTACCTCGATTTTATCGGAAAGTTCGCCAGGATGATTTTCAACTGTATCTGTAATCAGCAATTCTTTAATGGGGCTGGCGTCAATCCTTTTAACGGCGTCTTTTGTAAGAACGCCATGAGCGACCATAGCATATATCTGTTTTACTCCCAGTTCTAATAGTTTTACAGAAACTTCGACAAGGGTATTGCCAGACATTGTAAAATCATCCACTATTAAGGCAGTTTTACCTCTCACATTGCCAATAATCTCCAGAATCTGCGCTTTTTCATCATGCGCTAATCGCCGTTTATCCGCTATAGCAACCGATGTTCCCAGATATGAAGAATATTTCCGAGCCTGTTTGGCGAAACCGGTATCGGGAGAAACGACCATTAAATCTTCAAGACTCTTTTCTCTGATTCGGGCGCATAATACCGGCAGAGCATACAGGTTATCTACCGGAATTCGGAAAAAGCCCTGTATCTGAGGCGCATGCAGGTCCATGGTGACTACACGATCAGCGCCGGCGGCTTCAATCGCATCGGCACAGACCCGTGCCCGAAGAGACACTCGCGGTTCATCTTTTTTATCCCCCTTGCCATAACTGAAATATGGAATGACAGCGGTTACCGAGGCGGCGCTGGCGCGTTTGAATGCATCAATCCAGAATAAAAGTTCCATGAAATTATCATTAGCTGGAAATACAGTAGATTGGACTAAATAAACCCGTTGGCCGCGAACGTTTTCCAGAACGCGAACAAAGGTGTTCCCCTCGGAAAACTGCAGCGTTTCCCCTTTTTTTGGCTTTATCCCAATGTATTCGCAGATACGGGCTGTAAGTCGTTTGCTTCCACTGCCGGCAAACATCATGATTTCATCCGGACTCTTCAATTATACACCTCCTTTGTCAGGATTAATTGAAACAACACACCCTTATTATACATCAGCAATATCGGGTTTTTCTATATTATTTCGCCCTGACAACAAAGATAGTTTTTCAATTCGTTCCCTGTAAAGCTGTCCAATCTCGGCGCCCAGAATGAAAACAGAAGATGAATAATAAACCCAGAATGCCACTATGATCATCAGGGCATATGCTCCATAGATTCTATTAAGAGTCACAAAATTCGTTATATAAAACCCAAACAATTGCTTTGCCAGCTCCCATAGAATTGCCGCCGAAAGAGCGCTGACAATAATTGCTCGTTTAGGCATTTTTTCCATGGGAATATAAAAATAGACCGTTAGAAAGCTGACGAATATCATTAAAAAAGAAGCTAACCCGGTAGCAAAACCTTCTATAAAATCAAACTGGAAACTATGTAATATCTCTGATTTTTCAGCAAATTCCTTGATGATTTCAAAACCCGGCAGGATAGTTATCGACAGTAGAAAATAAAACAACACCAGAAAAATAAGACCCAGATCGCGCAGTTTACCGTACAGGAAAATCCCTTTAGGTTTCATCTTATAGACTAAATTCAGGATTGTTCGCATACTGCTGAATAGACCGCTGGAGGCGATCAGCAATCCTATTAGTCCGATCCAACCGGCAATATTTTTATAGATTTTGAATTCATCAACACGAGAAAACACCAGCTTTTTGATAAAATCAGCCTGGTATTGATATGGAATCATGCCATCGATAAATGAGTTGATTTGATCAGAGATGGCAGGTTTTTCCAATACCATACCCAGAACCGCAAAAGCTATAAATATAAATGGAACTATACAGACAAATAGCGAAAAAGCCAATCCGCCTGATAACAAAAAAATATGATGCTCACCGATTCGATGATACAGACCGCCTGCATAATGAACGAAAAAATCCCGGCAATATTGAAGACGGCGGCTTTTCTTTTGATTATTTTGATTTTTCTCAGGCATAACTGATATCAGACTTCACTGATATATCTATACTTTATTTTGCCTTGATGCACAAATCATAATTTTAATGCTGTAAATATTTCCTGATAATTTTCAACAAGAAATATTGTTATACAGCACACATAAAAAAAGTCCCCATATGGGGACTTTAACTCGCTTTGTTTATAAATCCTGATGAGTGAAGGCAGAAGTTACTTCTGCCTTTTTAGTCCCAGCGCTTAATTCATTAATATCAATCGGAAGTAACTTCCGACTGCCACAAGCAACCTTTTTGAGACAGCCTGTGCACACTCGACCTTTGCTGGCGTTAGGTGCGGCGACCCGCCGACGCACACAATTAGTCGTAGGTATCAGGAATTAAAATTCCTGGGTGAAAAAGCGATTAAGCGCTCATCTGAGCCTTAAGCACCTTAGTCGGCAGAGACTTCGGCCGCTCGATTGCATATCCCATAGCGCGGCTGACAATCATCTGCGAGCACATACCCATCGCCCTGGAGACGCTGAACAACACTGTATAATATGGGAACTCCTTCATGCCATAATGATACAACAGCGCGCCGGAACCGGCGTCGACATTCGGCCACGGGTTTTTGGCCTTGCCATGCTCTTTCAATACACCCGGAACTATCTCATAAACCTTATTAACGATCTGGAAGATCGGGTCATCAGCCATATGTTTCTGGCCGAAAGCGCGGAATGCAGTATATCTCGGATCGGTGACACGCAGTACTGCATGGCCATAACCGGGAATAACCTTACCGGAGTTTAATGTATCCCAGGCAAATTTCTTCAACTCATCATCGCTGGGGACGCCGTCGAACTTCTCATGCACCTGGAGGACCCAGTTTAAGCATTCCTGGTTAGCCAGTCCGTGAAGCGGGCCGGCTAAGCCGTTCAAGCCGGCGCTTACAGCATAATACGCATCAGACAGAGCGCTGGCCACACAGTGACTTGCGTGTGCCGACACATTGCCGCCCTCATGATCAGAGTGAAGCACAAGGTATAGGCGCATCAAATCGGCTAAAGTGCCTTTAGGGTCTTTCAAACCAAGCATATGGGCATAGTTGGCGCCCCAGTCGAGGCCTTTTTTCGGGGAGATGCGTTGTCCTTTATTAAATCGCATACGATAAACACCGGCTGCGATTCCCGGCAGTTTAGCCAGAAGATCGAGGCAGTCTTCAAGCATCGGCTCCCAGTACTCGGTTTTCTTCATTCCCTCATCATATGCTTTGCGGAATTTTGATTCCCTTTCCATACACAGAATAGCGGTATCAAACATACACATTGGATGGGAATTCTTTGGCATCGCCTCGAGGACTTTCCATACATAAGCAGGTACTTTGCTTCTGCCGGCAAACTCATTCTGAATGTCTTCCAACTCTTTTTTGTCGGGAAGTTCGCCGGTGCACAAAAGGAAGAATATCTCCTCAGGCAGTCTCTCGGTCAGTTCACCGATAGGGATACCTCGAATTAATAATCCTCTGTCCGGAGGCACTTCCGAGGTATCACAAACCATTGCCCGAACACCGCGCATGCCGCCATACGCCTGGGCCAAAGACACGGTCGATACCTGCTTATCGCCATGTTCCTTGACGAAATTTTTGATATCTTCCCGCAGGCCGGGTATCTGCTGGGCGAGTTTCATTTTTAGTAACGACATTTCCTCTCCTTTTTTTTGGCTTTATAGCCGGTTTATTTGATTATATTTACTATAATAATCACACTGGTTCTCTTTAATCGTCATAGTCGCAATCCAGGTTAATTTGTGACATCTTTCACATTATACTCGCTGGAATTTAATAAAATGAAATATAGAAAGTCAATAATAAACCAAAAAATGTTAATGCAATCATTTTCTGTTGAAATTTGTTTAAATCTCAAGATACGTCCGTGAAACTTCATAGCCTAATCTGATGCGGGACCTAAGACAATTTCAAGTTGTGAAAATGACTCTTGATGGCAAGTCATATCTGATTCGTACTGACTTTGAAGGAGTTGCGCACCAGGCTTTCCAAGCCGCCGGAGTAAGGCCACCCAGCAGAGTTATAAGGTCAAAAAGCACTGTGGAAGTGTCGTGCCATAAACTATTTCCATGCTCGTAACTTGTTGTTAGTAAAGGAAATCATTTTTGAAACTGTCGAAGATCAGCATCAGTACTTCGAAATTACCTAATCTGGTGACTTATTGTGGACCTGTCCGAGACCAACAAAAAACGGGTTGCGACGCACATTTTGCAACCCGTTTACTCGTAGTGATTTAAAGTGCCGGAAGCCGGAATCGAACCGGCACGGATGAAACCATCCGAGGGATTTCAAGCCCTTATCAGGGGTTTAAGTTAAGCTGTTGCCACACTGTATAATATAAAGTGCGACAACAAATTACCCCGGATTTCAACTCAACCGGAAACCACCACAAAACACCAGAAACTACCACGTTTTAACCATCAAGTGTGGACTTATTGTGGACTTGGGATTTGATGGTAGGGGAGAGGTAGTCCAGAAAACACCGTAGACTCCCGTTTGGTATCGGCATACTCCCCGGAGCGGCCTTTTCATATTATCGTATTGTTGACGCGGGAAAAAGCGGCCCCAACCTCATTCTCCCCAAACTTTTGTAGAATTCGGCTTCAAGGTTCTGGTGACCTATTCCACCATCACCGGAACTCATTGGAAGAAAATAATTTGCTAAGCTGCACACTATGACTGGAAGTCCCGTGAAGACGTTTCAGTTGCAGCATCTGATTCACTTACTCGCTTCACGTTTGAAACCGGTTATCAGGCCAATATTCTGGCTGATTCGGCGATATCTCACCGACCCGAATCCTGCTTCCTCGAGCGAGCTTAATATACTGGACTTGGTTTGTTGCTTTGGCCTGACTGACAGATACTCGTGCATAAACGCAGAAGGTGACGGTGCTTTTGATTTTGATGGAGGGAAGCAGTCTCTTACTACCATACCCCCGTCCGGCAGGTTCTCGTAAGCCATTTTCATAACCCGGCCATCGATATAACCGATGTTCCAGAACATTATGACATCGAAACCTCCGGGGATCGACTCGTTCATGTCGCCTGCCAGCGCCTTTATCCGGTTAGACAAACGCTCTTTACGAATGATCTCACTGGTGGCATCGCATACGAATTTGAAATCAAGGATGCAGGCCTTTAGGTGTGGATATGCGCGTGCCAGGGCAAAGGACATGACACCTGATCCGCCTCCGACATCCAGAAGGGACTGATAGTTCGACAAATCAAGATTATCAGCCAGAATTTTGGCATCCGGCTTGTATAGATCATATAGTGCATAAGTGAAACCCCTTGCCCACTGAGGGTCCTCCTGAGCAAGTTCATAATCGGGTTTTCGCTCTTTGCCCAATACTTGTTGCCAGTCTTTGCCGCTTGTAATTACATCTTCCATAACCGTTAGCGCTTCATAGTCCTTAGTGCATTCATCCGACCATAATCTGGTCCAGTCGATAGATCGCGCCTGAATGAAGTGTTTATTGGCTAGGGGAGAGTTGCAGTACAAACCGCCTTTCTTTTTCAGAAGCCCCAAAAAGACAAGAAATTCAAGAAAAGCTTCACAATGTTTGCGTTTAATCCCTGTACGTCCGCTGATATCAGCAGCGGACAGTTCCTTTTCATGGAGTTTTCGAAAAACCAAGAGTCTTTCTGCCGCCAGGACGCACCGTGATGCCTTGAAGACCGTTTCCATATCCAATTCGGCCAATACCTTCTTCGGTAATTTGTTCAATGTCAATTCTCTCATCAGATTATCCCCCTATAGCATCCAATCCAAACATGCCGGTTTATTTTAACTGAGCGATTACTCCACGCTTTCAGCCATGGACTCGACACATGAAGAAGGGATTCTTTCTCCATGCTTGCCTCCCCTATATTATATTATATGATCAAAAAAAAACAATAAAAAAACCTCCTCTTCCGAGGAGGTCAAAGTCTATGGGGGGGCAATTGGACGAGTTTTGCAGCTTTTTAACTTTCATCAGCACTATTGAAATATTGAATTTTGAATTGTAATAACAGCCCAACCTCACTCTCCCCAAACTTTTGTAAATTTCGATTTCGAGGTTCAGACCGCTTACTCTATTATCAACGGAACACGTTGGAATACAATAAAATACGACCGGGGCGCTCGATCATCCTGAGTTCAGATGTACTGTACTCCCGCTGAGAATGCCGGGTCGGGCAGCAGAAATCTCAATGACCCTGAAATGAGGCTATAGCTTCCTCTACGGCATCGCGGATAGGTGTGTAATCTATGGCTAGTGCTTACTTGCATTATTTAGCGTAATGATATATATTGTCTCCAATAATTATGAAAGATTGGAGGCGATAGTATGGGAAAGGCTACTCAGATTAAGCTCAGCCAAGAAGAAAGAAAAGTATTATCATCATGGTCAAAAGCAGGGGAAAAAGAACATCGTTTGGTAGAAAGGGCGAGGATTATACTCTTAGCGGCAGAGGAAAAACAAACCCAAGAAATAGTTAAGGCATCAGACGATCCTTCTGTTGGCCGCATATCTATGGCTGAGTTGTTTGTCACGCGATGCCAATCACCGCCTTCGACCGAAATGATATAAATTTCCGGATTCCCGTCTCGATCAGACTGAAAGGCTATTTGCGTTCCATCGGGGGACCAAGCTGCATGGCGCTCACATGAAGGAGAATCGGTAAGACGGTGCACATTACTACCATCAGTATTTATGATGTAAATATCTTTATTACTGCCTCTATTCCTTTGAAAGGCAATTCGTGTACCGTCTGGTGAAAATGCGGGACATTGAGCATCGGGTATCAGGAGCTGAGGATTGCTGTTTCCATCCTCCACAACATAAATAGCATCTTTGTTACCCATTGCACTGTAGAAGGAGATCCGCCCCTTAAATTGAGCCATAACTATAGATTGTTGGCTGACCAATAATATAAACAGAATAAAAATTCGCGTCTTTTTTCCCATAAAGAACCTCGCCATTAGGTTTTCATCTTTTGTTACTCTATACGTGATTGCAATCAAAATGTTACCAGCTCTCTTTTTACTAGATGCAACGGTCAGTGTGTAGCCAGTCAGAACCTACCATGCCAAAAAGGCATTTGAATTAAGAGATGGTTTTTTCCCGCGACAACGCTCATTGTTATATTTGATATGATACATCCCAGATATCATGGACCGACGTTGTCTTTAATATGGGTTTAAAGGCCGACAATTTGCAATGATGGAACCAATTTAAATTGTGATGCGACTATTCAGGGTAGATCATTTTGGAGACCTTTATATGGGATGTTTTGCCTAAGTTAAAAATAGACTTTTGCTAGTAAAAAAGATTATCCGTAGGATCTGTAGGAAGCGATTTCCTTTTTTTGGTATAATTAAAAAAACAAAAAGAATTAAGGAGGAGATCGATGGCCAAACGAAAATTTACAGCCGAAGAGAAGTTCAAGATTTTGGAGGAAGCCCGTCAGCCGGGAGCAAGCGTTGCCGAAGTTTGTTGGCGTCATCGATGGCTATTCGCGGTACCTTGTTCACTGGGAGCTGTTAACATCAATGAAGGCTGCCGTAGGCTCGTATGAGAGGATATAACCCTGGTAGTGCAAAAGGCTCTGGAGAAATATCCCCGGCTAAGCATGAAATAGTCAACGATAATGACAGCCAGTTCACCAGCAATGAGTTCAAGAAACTGATCAAGAGATTCAAACTGGCCCAGATAAGGATTAGAGTATGCCACCCCGAATCTAATGGCATAATCGAAAGGTTTCACCGCAGCTTAAGAGATGAAATGTCTGATAAAGAACTGCAAGACCTTGGTAATGCCAGAACAATGATCGGACAATGGGTCGATTACTGCAACCATCAGCGGCTACATGCCGGAATCAGATACTTGCGTCCTGTCGATTATCACTTTGATGATCCTGATAAACTTGCTAATATAAGAAAAAATAAACTGGATAACGCAAGAAAGAAAAGAAAACAAACAAATCAAAGAAGGTTAACTGAAGAAAATCGCTCTAAACAAAAACAATCAAAAAGTCCAATTTGTGCTTGACTAATACATCCATGCATTGATTCAGGAAATCCTGACTTCATTTATAACGATGAGTGTTTTCCTCCTTCATCAGGAGAGATTCGTAATGACATGGGGGCTTATGGTGGTCCAGGTGGCTGTGGTTGGGATATACCTGTAGGTATTTTTGATGATACTTTGCAAATCCCACTGAAGATAAAGCTATTCATAAACTACCCCAACCCCTTCAACGCAACTAATACAATCAGCTACGCCCTCCCCCTCCCCTCCCACGTCACCATCGACATCTACAATATCCTGGGCCGCAAGGTTGAGACGCTTGTCAATAAACATCAAACGGCAGGCTACCACCAGGCAATATAGAACGCCGATGATGTCTCCTCGGGTATGTATTTCTACAGAATCCAGGCGGGGGACTTTACCGGGACAAAGAAAACGGCCTTACTGAAATAGGAAATTATTATTTGAAAAATACAGGGAAGGGGTCCAGCGGACCCCTTTTTTTACGGCTTTCAAAGAAACGATTTTTTCGAGTAAGGCATTTATCTTTTTCTTAAGGCTGATGTTTGGTTTATATCATAAACACTTTGGATATAATCCAAAATTGTTTTTTCATAATAGCTATTTACCATTTCATTATGTTCGATTGCATGATAATAGGCTTGATAGCGATTGCCGTTGTAATATCTCTGAAATAGAAATATAAAAACAAGGAAACCCGATGTATATCTTTCTTTGATAAGACTGTTAATAGTTAAATATCCAAAAGTCCCATTTAGCGCCATGGCGTTAAGTCCTGCAAGCCATCTCCCGTTATAAAACTGCCCCATTCCCGGAATCAGCGTTGAAAGAAACGAAGCAATTGTCGGTGATTTATAGTCGATATTTATGGCGTTTATTAATGTGGATTCCAGTAAAACGGATTCAATGTGCCGGTTTTTTATCTCCAATTCATAAGTGTCGTATGCTGCCTGCCAATCATGATTTAATATTAACGACAGAAAGAGAAGTATGCTGGCTCTATCTCTGACATTATTATACGCCGATGAGGAAGCAATCTCTTTCAGGTAAAATTGCGCCTTACTAATATTTCCCAAGGCAAGATACATAACAGACCGATCTACATTTCGTTGTTCCATCAGGCTATCGTTTTGGGCATAGAATATAGACTTGTCTATAGCCTCAATGGCATCATCCCACTTCATCTGATTGGCAAAACAAAATCCAACTTTCGAATAAATACCATCAAGGCAGCTGCTGTGGGAATTGAAAAACGAGTATCTATAATATTCAGTAATGGCATCACTATAAAACCTTGCCAACATTAGTGAATCGGCTAATTCCAGCAAAGGATCTTCAGCCATGATAGACGTTTGGAATATCAAAACTAATAGAATAATCTTAAGGCAGTATAATCTCCATTTGCAGCCCCTGCAAAAAATCATCATGAATCCTTTTGTTATATAATTCAGCGGCGATAATCGAACCATAAATATTACCAAGGTAAAATCCTGTACCAAGCGTTCCGAATATCCATCCCTTTGAGGACTTTAGGCCTTTATCTTTAAAACCATCATATGCCTGCCAGGCTGTTAAACCGACTATTAAAAAAGAGTAGAAACCATCTGCCGAACGATTACAATAGATTTTGCCTGCTCCTGGGATAATAGAAGAATAAAGCCCTGCTTGAAACTTGCTTTTAAAAGTTAATGAATCAGCCCAGGTTATTTTTTTACATAACTGCATTAACACTTTGCTATATTCGTTAACCACTGCTACACCTTTAGATGATGGATATGGCTCTGTTGGAGGACATGAACACTCTTTGGCCTTTTTAAAATCGCCAAATTGAAGATAGTTTCTGGCTGTTACTATGTTTTTAAGTTCGATATTAAGACCCGAATAGCTCTGAACCAGATTAAGTGATTCTTTATAATATCCCTGTCTAAACTTTACAATTGATCTATAAAGATCAATTTCCGTTTTTCTAAAAGATGAAGGATATCTTTCACTGAATTTATCAAGAAGTTGTTTGCAGCGCTTGTAATCTGCACTAAAGAAATATGATTTTATTATCCTGTAATATATGGAATCAGAACCAGCAGATTTTGGCGTTAAGAATAGATATCGCTGATATTCTCCAGCCGCCCTAATATAATCGCCGTTTCCGTAAAGATAATTAGCGAATTTCAGTATGTTTTCCGGACTATAATAATCAAATAGGCTGGGGGTTTCAATATTATCATTATCAGCAAAGCACAATGCTGTCCAAATTAAAAAAAGGGGAATTACGAATTTATTTACTCTTTTCAAAATGCAGATATCTCTCAGCAGGGTCATATAACTTATAAGTATCATTATCAGTTGTAAATCCATAAAAATCATGATAAAGCTTAGCTGAAAACCAGTGGCAGCGCAGCAAACGGTCGGCGCCCAGAAGTGCACCTTTCATAAAACCGCCTTGATTAATAGCATCCAAAGCAAACCTTGAACATGAGGGTGTGAAATTACAGGCAGGAACATCCTGCGATGAAATGGCAGTCTGATAAAGCTTAATCATGCCTGTGGCAAAGAATTTCAATTCAGATATGCCGTCATCTGATTGACAGCTATCAACTATGGCAGAGGTTCGATTCTTACTATAATTTTGGAGAACTAAATCAAAATCACGAGTAATCTGATCAGAATCAGCGAATGATTCGCTAATAATCAGAACTGCCATGCCAAAGATTATCAAATAGCCTTTTATCATTTCAATTAATTTTAAAATCAACTGATGAGCTAAATATGATTTCAGGAAATACTGGCGTTCTCAGGAGTAAGGTAAAAACCTGCTATAAACAACCTCCTCCTAATCCACAACCGCCAAATGATTTTTTCTTTTTAAGTTTAGTCGTTATTGAGACTGTTAATCCAATTTGATGAGAATAGCCCTCAGATTCCAGGAAAGCTTTGGTAAAAGCAATTGCATATTTCAACTCGAATGATACATGAACGTTATGCGATTGGAAAGCATATACTCCTGCGGCAAGGTGAAGAGCCATGGCCCGGTCACTTCGGATATATGGATTTTTCTTCATAACTGCTGTAATTATCCTCATCCTGAATCTTCTGCTCCAGGATGAAATGAATTCCAAGTCCCGCACCGATAAAGGGCGAAAAATTAGATTCGCGTTTAAAAACATATCGTAACCCCATATCCCAGGTATAAACAGTTAGCATTTTCTCTTCAATTTTTCCATATATTGAATCTCCATAGAATGTATATACATATCCTGTATCTGGATCAATAGGAGCAATGCTAAATCCTAGAGTATTATCGAAAACATAATGACCGGCTTCTATACGAATTGGAATTCCCATAGCGAATAAAAACCCGGCATCGGAATAGGAATCGCCTGTAGGAAAACTGCCTCCGAGCGATAATTCGGCGGTAATATAAGCTTTTTTTCTACGCGGTTCTTTTATTTCCTCCTCAGTAACTGCGTAACGGGTTATTTCGGATTCAATCTTTTCTTGAGCTGCCAGAGCCTTTGCCAGCTTACTCAGTGTTAAACGGAGATCATCAAGAGAGGTTGCTGAAAAACGGTCAGTGAAAACCACTTCTTTTTTAGTAACATCTACTAAGCGCACCTCAACAGTATAACCTTCCCCAGGTTTTGTAAGTGATCCTAAGACTACTTTTTCAGCGCCAACTGTAAACCCATAGCTTATGGCACAATCGATCTCATGGCATGAAAAATCGGTGATGTTTTGCTCTGTCAATTTAGCTTCAATTTCCCTTTTAGGAATAGCCAAAAATTTGCCTGTTGCCCCAAGCTCGTTTCTGAGTATTTGAATAGCCGCCGCATTAGTTTGTTCGTCAATACCAATGGCATCAAACTCAAATACTATTGCACTTTCCTGCGCATTAATAATGGCGGTCAGCACTACCAAAAATACAAAGATTAGGCAGATTTTATTATACATTTATCCTCCCTGAAAGGGCTAAAATAAATACTTATAAATGCAAAATAGCAGGCTTTAGTAAACTAATCATATGCCTGATTAGAATAGACAACCTCCACTCATACAGCCTCGTTTTTCTCCTTTCTCTAATCTTTTTGATATGCCAAGCGAGATGCCAATCTGATGAGATGAACTTCCGGAATCCGCTCCGAAAGCTTCGGTGAAAACAACCGTGTATTTACCTTCTAAAGTCATTCGAAAATCATATGACTGGAAACCGTAAATACCCCCAGCAAAATGAAGCGCTATCGCCTGGTCGCTATCAATAAAAGCTTCCCCCTCAAGATCCTGTGAAGCGACAAAGTGAAATCCGAGACCACCTCCGATAAAAGGTGTGAAATCGCCTTCTCTGCTAAACACATAACGCAAGCCAATATCCCAGGGAATAATTGATACTGTTTGCTTATCGTACTGGAATCCCCATGAAGTATCTGGTTTGCTGCTGCCCCAGCTAATACCCACGGAATTATCAATTATATACGGTCCTGCCTCGTAGCGCATTACCCAAGAAAGAGTTTTTATATTGTCTATATTTGCATAAGAGTCTCCCAGGGGGAAGCCAAACCCAAAAGATGCTCCGGAAGTAATATAAGATTTCTTGCGGCGCGGTTCCTTGGTTTCCTCCTCCGTGATAGCGAAACGGTCTATTTCAGATTCAATCTTTTCTCGATTGGCCACGGCTTTTGCAAGTTTACGAAGTGTAACATCAAGATCATCTAAGGAGATTGCCGAAAATCGATCAGTAAATGTTATTTGTTTTTCATAAACGCTTATAAGACTAGCATCGGCAGTTATTTTCTCGCCAAGTTTAGTTAAGGATCCTATAATCGCGTTTTCCGCTCCAACAGAATATCCGTATTCAGTGGCACAGCCAATATCAAAACATGAAAAATCAATTATACCTTTCTCAGCTAATTTGGTTTCTACATCTCTTTTAGAAATAACAACGAATTTGCCAGTCGCGTTAAGTTCATTTCTAAATATTTGACTGGCGGCAATAACCGTTTGTTCATCCACACCTACATTATCAAAATCAAAGACAATCACTCTTTCCTGGGCCGCAATAATTCCCGTAAATCCAATTAAAATTAAAAAAGCTAAAAACCATTTGTAAAACATTTCCACCTCCAAAAAGTAATTAAATTGACATTGTTGGCAGATAATATTTATAATTTATATATATGTCAATCTTTTTTTAACTCCTTATACTTTTTATCCCTGTTTCTTTCCATGTTCATATAATATAAAAATTCCCAGAGACGATTTAATTTAAATATTAATTTTTGTGGATATTAGAATTGAATTATAATTCGAAGGATTTTAATATTAAAATATTATCATTAATACTGTGTCGCCCGGGTTGCCAGCCGAGTCGCACCCAACTAAAACTGGCTTTCAAAAAAGCAATTTTTTCGAGTAAGGCATTTATCTACTTTGAATAAATAACCTTATACCTGAAAAGGAGGTTATATTCCTATATGAATTTATCTTGAATTAGCTCGAGTCCAGGGTTGTTGGATCTCAGAGAGTAGCACATCTTTCACCCGCCATTTACAAAAAATGCTTGCGAAATCAAAGCCGAACTCTTAATCTCTCGAGGTAGTAGCTCCAGGGGGTTAACAGTGTCCCCGGGGAAATATTGCAGGAGTTAAGATGAAGATCGGAATGATGTGTCTCTGGAATGCGGCCAATGGCCCCTCGATCCATGCAGAATTGGTGGGAAGGAGCTGGATTGAGAACGGTCACCATCTCAAGGTGTTTTCTGCTGAGAAACATCCTGATGCCAGGCCTACTCTTCAAAAGGACGAAGATTTTGTCATCAGGCATTTTCGTGTCAATGAAGTTATACCATTCACCAGAGCTGCCTCCTTTGATCCCTCTCCGCTTTTGAACGAAGAGTATGAAGTCTTTGTTGCACAGAACGTTGAGAGATTACCTGCCGATAAATTACTTGAGGTCTTTCCTAAAATCAAGAAAAAAGCAGTCACTGTTCAAGTTGTCCACGAGGGCAAGGCTCCTGACGATCCTCTTTATTACAAATTTGATTGGGACGCCATTGTTTGTTTCGATCAAAGGTATAAAGATTACCTGGTCAGATCCTTTCCGGCTGAAATAATTCATATGATTTCTTATCCGTACCACCCGCTAAAGCCTGGAGACAAGCATGAAGCTCGAAATAGGCTGGGTCTGCCTCAAGATGTGAAGATCGTGTTTTCTTTCGGGTTTAGATCAAATGACGTGTTGGCTGTGCTCCCCACATTGAAGAAAGTAGCTCAAGAATACGCCCTCAAGTATCTGGTTATAGCCAATCCCGAAAGCGATCTTGGTGAGCTTAGGTCCGCTCAAAAGTCATATGATTTCGTAGAACTCCTGGTTAAACCACTTCCTCTAGACGAACTTTATGCCTACTTACATGCCTCGGATGTCTTGCTTATCCATAGGGAATCATCAAAAAAATACAATGCCGTGGTTTCCAGTTCAGTGTGTCAGGTTTTGGGTTCTGGATGCCCGATTCTGTTTCATGAGTCCAACTTCGTAGAATTACATGGAGACGAAATCGTTAAGTATCGAGATTTTAATGATCTCGGAGTCAAACTCGCTCAGCTTTTCAATATCGGATTCGATATAAACAGAGTAAAAGCCTTTTTAGACGATCACGAAACGGACAAAATTTCCGCAAGGTTTATCTCTCTTTTTGAAAAATTGACTGAGAATCGGAAAAGGAAAGACTAATGACATCTGAATTGGATCAGAGTATTAGAAAATTAGGGGATGGGTCAATCGTTGGGCTTGATACCGGGGAGACAGTTTTCAGGCTGGACTCCTATGAGTACAATCCCATCATTAAACCGCAGGATCTCGGACTCGTTTGGCACGAAAACGAAAGGCTGCATTCGGGAGCTGTCTTCAACGGTGGCGCCGAGCTGTTCGAGAATAAAGTCATCCTTTTGCCCAGGTGTCATCAGAATTATAGGAAGAGCGCCTTTTTCGATAGAAAACTAAGAATAGAGCGTACTCGGTTGGAGAATTATATTTCCGAGGTGTGGCCACTGGAGAGCACAAACGGAGTAAACTTTTCCAGAATTGGAACTATAGTAATTCGAGGAGATGGGAAACTCCATAAGGATTTTGCACACGGGATAGAGGATATAAGAATTATCAAAATCAACGACCGATATTTTCTAATCGGCTGTGGCAAAGTACGGCCGGCATTTACGGCCAGTAACGCTGACCGAATTGCCATCTATTCGACGAGGAATATCTATGATATGAAATATCACGGCATAGTTGAATCATTTGATTCACGCAACGCCGTGCCTTTTCCGGAGAAGGTATCGCAAAAGCTATATATGCTATTTCGGTTCGACTCCAATATCTATCTAGACCACCTGGAGGGCGCTGTAGATCAACTATTATATCCGGCCAAATACGGGCGAGCCTGGGATAGAGTATTTGAGCGGCGGACTCAAAATCTGCTGCTGAAGGCTGGCGATTTACCACATGAAAAAGAGAAAATTGGCCCAGGCGCTCAACTAATAAAAACGGGTAAAGGATGGCTGCTTATTTATCATGCGGTAGGGTTTCTCGACGAAAATATATGCCAGGCTTATAGAATTCCGCAGAATATTGAAAGAGGATATTCGATATGTGCCGCTATTTTGGATATAAATGAACCCGGCAACGTAATATGTCGTACAAGCAGACCGATTTATATCCCATCGGCTCCATATGAGCTATATGGCAACGAGGAGTATCCGGTGGACGTTCCGGCAGTGGTTTTTCCGGTTGGCGCTATTACTCGAGATGGCAAATTGGTAATCTATGCAGGCGCAGGTGATAAATACATAATTCTCTTAAGCTGCGATCTAAGCAACCTTATCGATTATCTATGGCAGTATTGCAGATGCGAGGATGGTTGACTGGATGCTCGCCTTAAGGACCTTCCAGATCATTTGGGTCTCGAAGTTTTCCCCGCGTCAACAATACAATAATATGAGAAGGCCGCTCCGGGAGTATGTCAATACAAATGGGATGGCTGCGGTAATCTCTGGATAAAAAAGGCAGTCCGCGACTACCTTCTTTGTTGATAGCATGGAGATATTTTATATCTACAATTCACATTATGACAAACACTCAGACTCAAAGAGACTGCCCGAAGTTTGCTGAGAGTGAGGTCGGGGCCGCCATGAATTTGAACCTCCCGATTAGGAGGTTTTTTAAGTTGACAATTTCAGAGAAATTCTTTCTTTTTCATGTTAGTGATATTGAAGGATGTAAATAATGTTCTTTGAACGTTTAATTGGAAAATTTCATATAGCAGGGAGAAGGGGGTAATATGGCCAACCGATTTTGCTCTCATTGGCTTGACCACATCTTCTGTTGTACTCTGAGGAGTATTTTTCACCACCCCGGGAGGATTCTGGCGGATTTCATCAAGCCAGGAATGACAGTTCTCGACATCGGCTTTGGAAACGGTTATTTCAGTCTCGGGATGGCTCGGATGGTGGGATCAGACGGACTCGTTGTCTGTGTCGAGACGGAATCCGAAAAGATCGAGTCCCTGAAGCTTCAAGCAGCTGATAGCGGTCTGGCCGAACGGATCGACTCACGAATCTGCAGTGATTTCAGTCTTGCAGTCGACGACCTTACTGACGAGATTGACTTCTCACTCGCCTTTTTTGTAGTCCACCATGCGGCGGATGTTCCCGCTCTCATGGCTGGAACGCAAAAAGCGTTGAAGCTGGGAGGAAAGTTTCTCATTGTCGAACCCAGTCACCACGCATCGGCCAGCTGCTGTGAGACTGTCGAGTCAGCAGCTCAACAAGCTGGGCTATCAGTGGCTGGCCATCCAAAGTTTATTCGAACTTGGGCGGTCTTGCTGATCAAGAGCTAAATATTCTGAAAGTTGGCGTTCGGCAGATATCTTTCTAAATCAGATCAATTTTCTTCTAACGACTTCCATCAATGGTGGTATAGCAAAATCGAATCCTTAATTCAAAACTCACAAAAGTTTGCTGAGAGTGAAGTCGGGGCCGCCTTTTCCGCCTCAACAATACGATAATATGAAAAGGCCGCTCGGGGGGGAGGGTGTTAATACAGATGGGATGGCTGCGGTAATCTCTGGATAAAAAAAGGCAGTCGGCGACTACCTTCTTTGTTGATAATAGGCAAATATTAAACCGCTACAATTTGACCACAGGGTGGTACATTTTTCGACCGACTACTGGTACATTTTTCAACTGGCGTTTACACAAAAGTTTGCTGAGAGTGAGGTCGGGGCCATCTTAGGCAACGCTGCGCATTACCCAGTTGCGGAACTCGTTTCGTAACTCCCGCCATAGATATTGACCCCGGTGATCGCTGGGGTTTTCTCTTGCCCTTCGCAAACACCGCTGTTATATTCTATCATCGGAGTGCGGCTTTGGTCAGATATCAGAACAAAAAGAGACCCACCATGACCGGTGTAGGTCAATTTTAAACACGGAGAAACAGACATGGGTGACAAAGGAAGTAAAGATAAAGGTAAAAGGGAAAAACAGAAAAAGGCACAGCGTAGTCCAAAGGAAAAACGAAAATCGAAAGAAGAGAAGAAGAACAAATAAATGTCCAGTGCTATCCGGTGTCTTAATATCAGCCAAGTGTATGCCCTCAAAATCTTTGTAATATCTTTTATAAGGAATTTCTTATCATGAACGAATATCAGGTTGTTATCACAGGCTTGGGCGCTGTAACACCGATTGGTATAGGTGTAAAGGATTTTTGTGAAGGATTAATGGCTGGGCGAAACGGAATTGCGAAAGTTACCCATTTTGATGTGACAGATTTTCGTTCTAAGCTCGCGCAACAGAGTTGAATTCGACTATGGTACGCCTGTTGAAGCAATTAAGAGATTCTGGGATGAGATAGAATCGAAACTCTACGAGGAATAACAATGGATGCTTTGCGTATAAAAATAACTGCGCTGACTGCCTCTTTTCGGTATCCCACATTTATCAGCGGGATTCAGCCGTCACTGCCTGCCCACCGCTTTCGACTATCTATGGCTTGCTTTCGGCGGCTAAAGGCAGATGGGTTACGCCTGTTGATACTGATGTCGGTTATATCTACAGCAAAGAAGGCAAAGCAATAGATTTAGAGACAATCCATGTTTATAATGATAAAGGAAAATATGGCGGTTAAAATGTTATCAGACGCGAATTTCATTATAAACCGGGACTTTATCTGTATCTAACAAACGTCGAATTTGAGAAATATTTTTCAACTCCATATTTCCCTTTATTGCTTGGACGCTCAAGTGATCTTGTCTATGTATAAAAAATCGAAAAAGTGGAATTGGAAAAGGTAGAGGAAGTAAAAATTAACGGTTCGCTGCTGCCGTATAGACCGAATAAGCCGAATGAACTTAAAGGTATTGCTGGTCCAATATTTCCACTGCCCGTCTTTTTTAAAGATACAATTCCCCGTCAGGCTGCCATAATACAGATATTCTGCCTTCAGGAGAATGAGCAAACTATCCAGGGTGATAATTTATTCTTTGACAGTGAACTTAATCAAGGGGTCTATATTCATAGCTACAAGGATATGTTAAATGATACTGGCTAAAAAAGACCCGGATGAATCATTAGATCAGCATACACAAAATTGCCTTTCAGTTTTGTCTGATTTTATACAGCGGTTTGATTACTATCCAATTGTTGCAGATAGGCAGAACCTGTTTGAATTGCTTTTCCGGGCGGTCTTGTTCCATGATTTTGGCAAGGCCGCCAGCGGCTTTCAGGACTATTTGCATGGAAACAATGATAACGGGCATTACCGTCATGAGATTCTATCAACGCTGTTTTTACCGGAATTGCCGGTTTCTGATGAAGATAAAACATTTATACTTCTCGCAATTGCTACTCACCATAAAGACATAGTAAACCTGAAAGAAAAAACAGGGCTTTCCGGAGGCCGCCATAATGGGTTTAAAGTATTTAAGGAAAAGGCCGAACAACTCAAATTAAATTTAACAAAGTTAGAGCCTGTTTTCGATTCGCTAAAAATTCAACAATCTAAGCTGACTAATTCAGAATACCGCATTAATAACCTGCCGGCAATCCCTGATGATTATAATCCTGTTTATGATGACATAAATCGCTATAGAATTAAAGCTGAAGATGGTCTTCTTTCCCAACAGGAAATCATTACCGGCGTTTTCATGCGCGGGATACTTGTTACCTGCGACCATCTCGCCTCGGGCGGCAAGAAAAAACTTCCGCCGCCTATCCCTAGAGCAAACCAGATTATCATTAAAAAAGATTTCAATTTATACAAATTCCAGAAGCAAGCGGCGAAAACATCCGGCCACCTATCTTAAACGCTCCTACCGGTAAAGGTAAAACCGAAGCCTCATTGCTCTGGGCGGAATACAATCAAAATAAACAGCGGTCTCGCAGAATTTTCTATGTTCTCCCCTATATGGCAAGCATCAACGCTATGTATGAACGATTAAAAATAGACTGGAGGCTTAACGAAGAGCAATTGGGCATAGTTCATGGACGCTCACTTGATTATATATACCGGGATTTATCACAAAAATCTGAGGACTATAAAGAAAATGTTGAGGATGCTAAAAAACTAAACAGCCTTGCCCGCCTGATATACTGCCAGGTTAAAGTTACCACGCCGTATCAATTGCTCAATGCATTTTTCGGCTGTAAACGTTTTGAGGTTCGCTTAACTGAAATGGCAGGCGGTCTTTTTATCTTTGATGAGATTCACGTCTATGACCCTCATGTTACAGCGCTGATATTAAGTATGATTGAATATCTGAAAAGCAATCTCGATGCGAAATTTATGATAATGTCGGCGACCATGCCGGAATTTCTCAAATGATGGGTGGCCGAGGTTATTGACAGTGATGTTTTTATAACGCCGGATAAAGAGTACCTTCAGTCTTATGCCCGCCATAAGATAATTGTCAAACCCGGTGATATCATAGAAAATATTCAGATGTTAGAGGAATCTCTTAAGAAAGGTAAGAGACCGCTTATTGTATGCAATCAAGTAGATCGTTCGATTGAGGTCTACAAATATCTTTCGGAAAAGCATGAAGGCGGATGTCTGCTTCACAGCCGCTTCACAATCAAAGACCGTCGGGAAAAAGAGCGTATGCTAAAAGATGCCCGCTTTCTTATCGGGACTCAGGCTGTCGAAGTGTCGCTTGATATTGACTATGATGCGCTCTTTACCGAACCGGCCCCTATTGATGCACTATTGCAAAGATTCGGGCGTGTCAACCGTAAAAAAAGAATGGAACTTGCTGATGTTTTTGTATTTGAAGATGGCTCTGGCATCGAGAATAATCCTTATGAAAATGATCTCGTTAAACGGTCAGTTTTAGAATTGAAGAAAATTGATAAGTTTACCGAGCAAGCCGCCCGCAAAGTAGTTGAGGAGGTTTGTAAAGACGGTTACAATGCAGATGAAGATAAAGAATATAGCAAAACACGCAGATTATTCAAAAGTCACTTGTCAAGCATAGCACCATTTATTGAATCAAAAGATGATACCAACATGGATAATCTTTACAAAAGCATTGAAGCAGTGCCTATTAGATATTACGAGGAATATCAGAAATGCATTGAGGAGAAGCGGTATTTTGACAGCCGTGATTTTATCCTGTTTGTCCCGCTTTATCGATATCATCAACTAAATAGAAACGGTTTACTAATGAAGGAAAACAAAACGCTGTACATAAAGACAGAATACGACAATGAATATGGCCCTCTAATTGACCAGCCAATAGCATCATGTGAAATATTATAATGCAGGACGAACTCACATTTATAGATAAGGATGACATCAGCCAAATTCTTCCAAAAGCTACCGGCACCGAGATAAATCATTATCAGGTCTGCTGTCGCAAGCTGTGGTATTTTACTCATGGCCTTGAGATGGAACAGGAATCTGATTACGTGGCTGATGGCAAAGCGATTCATGAACAATGTGAAAGTAAACAGCTTTTAATCGAACCATAGTGGTATAGAAATATTTGCTTCAGCGGTACAACGGGAGACCCGATAACCTTTTAATCGAACCATTAAATTCCTAAAACATATCGATGCCAACGTCCCCGAGCAACTGGATATCCACTTAATCATAGACAATTACGTTACTCACAAACATGTCAAGGTCAAGCGTTGGTTAGCAGCCCGTCCCCGTTATCATGTGCACTACACCCCAACTTATTCATCCTGGCTCAATCAGGTTGAGATTTGGTTCAATATCACTACTGTCCGGCCTTTCTGTAAACAGTAAATTTACAACTGTCATTCCCGCGAAAGCGGGAATCCATATAGCGGTACATCTCATTCAATCGCTATTACTTAAAAACAACAGATATAGCATCAATAATCATGGATCCCTGCTTTCGCAGGGATGACAATTTTCGTATGCCAAAATAATATCTATAACCTTTAAAAATATTTCCGTTTGATGCAGGAGTTCTAACTCCTTTAATCAAATCCGGTTATTATTTGCCAATATTTCGTTATTGCCAAATCAATCATCTTGCTCTAAAAA